>Ga0335078_10003023_pt1 | contig 25153 bp, 26 predicted proteins | sample Lox_Sample_32_FD_206711 | JGI IMG/M metagenome (GOLD analysis project Ga0335078, IMG submission 206711) | Soil microbial communities from Loxahatchee National Wildlife Refuge, Florida, United States - Lox_Sample_3.2 | ecosystem: Environmental > Terrestrial > Soil > Wetlands | place: USA... | reverse complement strand
TGAGGTCGTCGAGGGTCTTCGAGACGGGAATGTCCTGGAACGGCGGCCACAGCAGCGGCATCGTCAGCCCGGCTTCCTTGTAGCGCTTGAGCGCGTCGGTGATCTGCGCCGCCGTTCCGGCCAGCAGGTTGCTGCCCTTGCCCAGCGGGGTCTGGTCGGTCTCGGTGTCCGTGATCACGAACCAGATCATGCTGCAGAGCTCGAGGTCGTCGATCGAGCGCTCGCTCTCCAGCTTTTCTAGCTCCCCCTGGATGGCAGCGCGCCACTGGCGGAGCTCCGCAGGCGAGTCCTGGATGCCGATCCAGCCCGACAGGCCGTACTTGGAGATCCGCCGCGCCGAGCGAGCCGGATCCTTCAGCCCGCTGAAGAAGATCGGCGGGTGCGGCTGCTGCACTGGTTTCCAGCCGAACCCGCACCGGTCGAAGTCGGCGAACTCGCCGTGGTACTCGAACAGGTCGTTGGTCCAGATGCCCTGCATGATCTCGATCGTCTCGCGCACGTGCGCGTGCCGCCTCGGGAAGACGTGCGAGGCGCTGCAGGCCGCGAACTCCTCAGGCATCCAGCCGGAGCCGATGCCCACGTTGAGCCGCCCGCCCGAGAGGTGGTCCACCGTGGCGAGCTCCGCCGCGAGCACGCCGGGCGCACGGTACGGCGTGTCGGTGATGCTCATCCCGATCCGCACCTTGCTCGTCTTCGCCGCGAGCCAGGGGATCAGCGGCCAGCCCTGGTACCACTGGCCGCGGGAGGACACCGGCAGTGCCTTCGGGAACCCGTCAATCATGCCGAACGAGTACTGGAGTTCCTGACGATCGGAGATCTCGGGTACGACGATCCGGTCGAGCGTCCATACGGAGTCGAAGTCGAGTTCCTCGGCAAGGCTGGTGAGGTCTTCGAGCTCCTTGACGGTTACGTGGTCGCGGAAGTTCGGCAGGTAGAGAGCGAGCTTCATGAGACGGTGCCTCCTGACTATGCTCTTTGATCATCTCTCTTCTTTGACGGTCATCAAGGGAAAGGCTCGCTCGATCTGCTAGCGGCCTGCCTGCACAGGTACTGCCGGCGCGAGGTTACGGAGCGCCGAGGCGGTTGCTGACCTGGCGGGCGGTCGCCCGCACCTCCGTGGCCAGCGCCACGATCGCCGTGCCGTCACCCAGCCGGGAGGCCGGGCCTGAGACGCTCACGCTCGCGACCACCGCGCCGTCCAGGCCATGCACCGGCGCCGCCACGCAGCACAGGTGCGGCTCGAGTTCCTCCCGGTCCACGGCGTAGCCCCGGTCCCGGGCTTCCGCGAGGCAGCGCGCCAGCTCGTCCCTGCTGGTGATCGTGTTCGGGGTCCGCGCGGGCAGCAGCGGGTCCGGGTAGCGGGCGATGACCTCTTCCGTGGTCAGGCCCGCAAGCAGCGCCTTGCCCATCGAGCTGCAGTGCGCGGGGGACCGCTTGCCCACCCAGGAGTGCATACGAACCGTCTGCCAGCCGTCGACGACGGCAACGGTGACGGCCTCGGCGCCGTCGAGTATGCCCAGGTGACCGGTCTCGCCGATGCGGGACACGAGATCCCGCAGCGGTGGCAGCGCAGCATCGCGCAACTGGTCGCCCGCGGCCGCGATCTCGCCAAGCCGGGACAGCTTCGCGGCAAGGCGGTACCTGCCGTGCTCGCCGGCTTGCTCCAGGTAGCCCGCGGTGGCCAGCGTGGCGGCGAGCCGCGAGGCGGTGGAGCGGTGCACGCCGAGTTGCCTGGACACCTCGGCGATCCCGATCACCGGCCGGTCCCAGGTGAACATGTCGAGTACCGCCAGGCCGTGCAGCAGCGCCCCGACCGTGGCGTCGCGCGGCTGACCGGCACGGTCCTCCGTTGTTTTCCCCACCCGTCCAGCCTAAGCCCGCTTTCGCGGTCCGCCGCCGGCGGATTTCCCGCTCTCCCGCGCGGCATTGCCAGCCACGGCGGCGCTGTCGTGCACGAGAGCGAGGAAGCGGTAGATCACGTGCATGAACTTCGTGTAAGGCGCGATCGCGAAGCAGGCGACGACCACCGCCAGGTGAACGGCAAGGATGAGTCCGAACGCAGGCGTGTCCCTGCATACCAGCGTAAGCAGCCCCGTGACGGCGAGCAGCAGCAGCCCGGCGAGCAGCGCGTAACCGCGCCTGGCCAGCGCCGCGTCCTCGCGCGGCGGTCCGGAAGCGGCGTCGGCACTCCCCGCGCCGGCCGTGCCCGCGTCGGCCGTGCCCGCGTCGGCCGTGCCCGCGGCGCGCCGTAGCAGGAGCAGCCCGCCGCAGCCGATGACCATGCCCGCCCCGCCGATGACGCCGAGCAGCACCGGTGCCGACAGCACGGGGTAGGGCGGCGGGTCGCCCGCGATGTCCTGGCTGATCGCCGCGGCCACGGTGGAGCCCGCGCAGCACGCGAACCCCCACGCGACCAGGCCGTGCAGGCGGCGCCGCGCGGCGGACGGCTCGTCGCCGGGATAGGAGCAGCCGGCGCCGGCGCCGCGCAGGTTGCGCAGGCTGGCGGCCTGGCGCAGCGCGGAAAGCAGGGCACGGGGACTGGTCAGGCCGTGCCCGCCGGTGGCACGCCAGTACCGCGCGGCCGAGCCCGCCATGACGAGGACGCTCCACAGGGCGGGCAGCCCGACCGCGGCAAGCAGCGCGGGGTAGGCGATCACCAGGTACGGCGAGCCCGCGCCAGCCCCGGGCACGCCGGCTCCCTGCATGCCCGCCCGTGCGCCGCCCGCGAGGACGCCGAGCAGCGCAAGGAGCAGGATTGCCCCAAGCCCGGCGGTGAACATCGCGGCCCGCCGCTTCACCGGGCCGGCCGCCCACGGCAACCGCGGCAGGTACTCGTCGTACGTGTGGCGGCGGACGGCCGACAGCGCGGCGGGCACGTTGACGGCGAACTCGTGCGGTGGCGCGTACATGCAGGCCGTGTAGCAGTCGCGGCAGTCGTGGCACAGGTCCGCGAGGTGCGTGACATCGCCACTGGTGAGCTCGGAGAGCCGCTCGAGCGCGGGGAACACCGCGCAGTATCCCTCGCAGTACCGGCACGCGTTGCAGATGGTGAGCTGGCGCCGTGCCTCGGTGAACGGGGCCTCGGTCAACGGGGCCTCGGTGAACTCGGTGAACAGGCCGTCAAGCGGTCCCTTGGTCACGACGCCTCCCGCGCGGCGCTCGCGGCGGCCGCGGCGCTCGCGCCGGCGAGCCGGCCCCAGACGGTACCGATCGTCATGCCGAACCCCCCCAGGTACCCGGACGACAGCACGTTCCCCGACATGATCTCCCCCGCCGCGAACAGGTTGGCGAACGCGCCGCCGTCGCTGGTCCGCACCCGCGCCTCCCGGGTTACCTGCACGCCCATGAACGTGAACGTGATGCCCGGCCGCATGGCGATGCCGTAGAACGGCGGCGTGTCGATGGGCCGCGCCCAGTTGCTCTTCGGCGGGACCAGGCCCACCGTGGCGCACCCGTCAAGCCGGGACGGGTCGAACCTGGCAGGATTGAACCGGGCAGAGCCGAAGCCAGCCGCCGCGACCGCCTTGTTGTAGCCCGCCACCGTCGCCGTCACCGCGTCGGGCGCGAGCCCGAGCGCGCGGGCCACCCCGGCCACGTCCCCGGCCGTGGCCGGGGAGTACATCGGCGGCAGGAACAGCCGGTTGACCGCGGAGTCCCAGATCGAGTAGGCGATCTGGCCCGGCTGGCCTGCGATGTTGCGGCCCCAGATCGCGTACCGCTTCGGCCACAGGTCCTCGCCCTCGTCGTAGAACCGCTCGCCGCTCGCGTTGACGACGACGGAGAACGGGATGGAGTCCAGCCTGGTGGCGATCCCGCCGTCGAAGCGGGGGGCCCGGGCGTCGATCGCCACCGAGTGGAAGCCGCGCTCCTGCCCGGCCTTGGCAGCCCCCCGTTCGTACAGCGCGGCGAGCACCCGCCCGTCGTTGGTCGCCGGCCCGCGGATGAGGAAGTTGTCGGCCGCGTCGCCCCAGTACCGGCGCAGCCAGTCATGGTTCGCCTCGAACCCGCCGCTCGCGCAGACGACGGCGCGCGCCTTGATCAGGGTCCGCCCTGCGGCCGGCCCGGTCGCCTGCCCGCGGCACACCACCACCCCGGTGCAGCGGTCGCCGCTGACACCGATGTCCTCGACGGTGCTGTCGTACCAGACGGTGAGGCCGGTTTTCCTGGCGGTCCGGTAGTAGGCGTTGATGAGGGCCTTGCCGCCGCCGAGGAAGAACCGGTTGGTGCGTCCCAGGTGGAGGGTCCCGGTCAGCGGCGGCTGCCACCGGATCCCGTGCGCCGACATCCAGGCGGGCACCGACGCGGACTCCCGCACGGTCAGCGACGCCAGTTCCTCCGACGAGGGCCCGTCGCCGACCGCGCACAGGTCGTTCCACAGCTCGGCATGCGAGTACGTACCCGGCGTGTAGGCATCGCCCGTGTCGTGCACGCAGCGCACGTTGCGGGTGTGCCGGGTGTTGCCGCCGCGCAGTGCGGCCGGTGCCCTTTCGAGCAGCAGCACCCGGGACACCCGCTCCGTTGCGGTGATCGCCGCCACCAGCCCGGCGTTGCCGCCGCCGATGACCACGACGTCCCACGGGACCTGGTCGCTCACGCTGTTCTTCCCGCTCGCTCCGGGTTCCCCGACCGCTCGCTCACGCGGGGACGGCCTCCGAGGCCGGCGCGGGCAGGTCCGCCTCGTCGGTGTAGTAGTCCGCCGCGGCGGTCGCGTCGGTGCCGTCGGGCACCCGCAGCGCCCTGGCGGCCACCGTCACGATCGCGGTCACCACCAGGTTGACGAGCACCGCGATGAAGCCCGTGTACAGCGACTGCGTGGTGTGGATGCCGAGGTGCGACAGCGCGAACGCCGAGCCGCCCCAGTGAGCCTGCTTCGCGGCCGGGTTCGCGGTCACGTAGAGCATCCAGACCCCGGTGGCCATGCCGGCCGCCCAGCCGGCGAGCAGGCCGAGCCGGTGCGGCCACCGGGTGTACAGCCCGACGAACACCGACGGCAGCGCCTGCAGGATGATGACGCCGCCGATGAGCTGGAGGTTGATGGAGAACTGCGGCTGCAGCCCGAGGATGAACAAGATCGCGCCTGCCTTCACGGCGAGGGACGTGATCTTGGAGACCTCGGCCTGCTCGCGGTCGGATGCGTTACGCCGCAAGTATTCCTTGTAGATGTTGCGGGTGAAAAGGTTCGCCGCGGCGATAGCCATGACCGCCGACGGTACGAGCGCGCCGATGATGATCGTGCCGAAGGCGATGCCGGCGAACCAGTGCGGGAAGACGCCCTCGAACAGGCCGGGGATGATCGTGTTCGTGTTGGCCTTGCCGCCGCTGACCATGGGCTTGATCCCGGCCGCCAGGGCCACCGCGCCGAGCAGCGCGATGAGGCCGAGCACGATGCTGTAGACAGGCAGCCAGGCGATCGACCGCTTGACCACGTCCCGGCTGCGGGTGGACAGCACCCCGGTGATGGCGTGCGGGTACAGGAAGATGGCGGCGGCCGAGCCGAACGCCAGCGTGGCGTACTGCAGCTGGTTGCTGTTGCTCAGCAGGGAGGCGTTGTGCGGTGGCACCGACTTGAAGTGCGCGTTGAACGCGGTGAAGACGTGCCCCCAGCCGCCGATGTGCGCCGGGATGTACGCGATCGCGACGATGATCATCAGGTAGACGAGTACGTCCTTGACGAAGGCGATCAGCGCCGGCGCGCGCAGCCCGGAGCGGTAGGTGAAGGCGGCGAGCACGATGAACGCCACGATCAGCGGCCAGTGCCCGTTCAGGCCGATGACCTGCAGCACCGCCTGGATGCCTATCAGGTTGAGCGCGATGTACGGCATCGTGGCGACCACCCCGGTGAGTGCGATCGCGAGGGCGAGCGTCGGTGAGCCGAACCGGCCGCGCACGTAGTCGGCCGGCGTCACGTAGCCGTGCTTGCGGCAGACCGACCACAGCCTGATCAGGATCAGGAAGACCAGCGGGTACTCGATCGCGGTGTACGGGATGGCGTAGAAGCCGAGCGCGCCGGTGCCGTAAAGCAGCGCGGGCACGGCGACGAAGGTGTAGGCGGTGTAGAGGTCGCCGCCGAGCATGAACCAGCCGATCCAGGAGCCGAACTTGCGCCCGGCGAGCGACCACTCGTCAAGCGAGTGCAGGTGCGGTGGCCGTCGCCAGTGCGCCGCCAGGAACCCGATGCCGGCGACGAGGACGAACAGGATGATCGTGATCACGAGTTCGGTCACGTGCATGACTCAGCCCTCCCGCCCCGTGCGCTTGGTGAGTTGACTGCGCTTGGTGAGTTGGGTGCGCCGGGTGAGCTGACTGCGCCGGGTGCGCCTGGCCAGGTAGAACGCCGAGACGCTGGCGAGCACCGCGAGTGGCGCGAGCAGCATCTGGAACCAGTAGAAGAACGGGATGCCGAACAGCTCCGGCGTCTCGTGGTTGTACAGGAAGGTGAACAGGGGCAGGATGATCGGGATCAGCAGCAGGTAATTCCATGGATTGTAATCGGATCGCCGGGGGAGGGGATCGGCGCTCATCGCGGACGCTCCTTTGCGTGACTGGGGGATCACTGCGATTGGGGGATCACTGGTCGGGCCAGCCGAAGCCGGGCCGCGGAGGGGAGAGCGGTGGCAGCTCCCAGGTCGCCACGGCCGGCTGCGGTACCTCCGCGTCGACCGGGACGTCGATGACCGTTGGCCGCCCGGAGTCCTGTGCGGCCTTCAGCGCCGCGCCGAGATCGGCGGGCGTCTGCGCGCGCATGCCGTCAGCGCCCATGGCGCGCGCCATGGCCGCGTAGTCGCACACGTACGGTTCCCCCTTGGTGACATGGCGGAACGAGGTCGCCCACTCCTGGCCGAAGAAGGCCAGCTGCTGGTCGCGGATGGACATGTAGCCGCCGTTGTTCCAGACGACCCACGTGCACGGCACGGCGTACTCCACCGCCGTGGCGACCGCGCTCGGCAGCATCAGGAACCCGCCGTCGCCGACCACGGACGCGACCACCCGGTCTGGCGCGGCGAGCTTCGCACCGATCGCGCCGGCCACCCCGAACCCCATGGCGGCGAACCCCCAGCTCTGCAGCAGCGTCCCCGGCCCGCCCGGCGGCCACTCCTGCACGATCCAGTTGTGGTGCGCGCCCACGTCGGACAGCACGATGGCATCGCGGGGCAGCGCCGCCCGCAGCTCGGCGAGCACCCGGGCCGGGTGCATCGGGTCCGGGTGCATCGGGCCTGAGCGCGTCGCAGCAGCGTCGGCCAGCCGCGACGGCGCGACGTGCCGTTCCCATTCCGCTGTCCAGCCGGCCGCCATGGAACGCCACCGGGCCCGGGCCGTCACGCCCGGCCGCGCAAGCGGGTCGCCGGCCGCGCGGCGGGCGCGCAGTTCGCCAAGCAGCTGGGAAAGCACGACCCCGACGGTCGCGGCGATGCCGAGGGTGACCGGGTAGTTCCTGCCGATCTCTGCCTCGTCCCCGTGCACGTGGACCAGCCGGGCCGGCGGGATCGCGTACGTGTACCCGTCCAGCCAGGAACTGCTCGAGCGGTCGTCGAACCGCGTGCCGAGCGCGAGTATGACGTCGGCGTTCCGCGCGGCCCTGTTCGCCTGCAGCGTGCCGTTGCGCCCGGCCGGGCCGAGGTAAAGCTCGCCGCCTGGCCCGAGGTCCTTGCCGGCCGGCGAGCTGACGACGGGGATGCCTGCCTCCGCCGCGAGCGCGGACAGGTCGGCCGCAAGCCGGCTGACGGTCATGTCCTCGTCCGGCGAAGCGTTCTCCGTTGCGTTCACCGCGGCGAGGCCGTCCGCCGCGCCCTGGCCGACCACGATGACCGGCCGTTCCGCGCCGAGCAGCAGGTCAAGTGCCTGCCCGACGTCCGCCGCCGCGGCGGCGGACCGGGGCGGGCGGCCGACGGCAGGTGGGATAGCGGCCGGCGCGGGCTCGGCGAACACGTTGAGCGGGATGTCGAGGTTGACCGGGCCCGGCCGCCCGGACAGCGTCGCCGCCAGCGCCTGCGGCAGCATGACCGGTAGCTGGTCGGTCCTCGTGGCCTGGAAGGCCCGCTTCACGTACGGCCGGACGGCCGCGGGGAAGTCGGCCTGGTAGTGCCGGCCGAGTTCCTGGAAGGGCGCGCGCCCGAACTGGGTGGCGGGCACGTTGCCGGTGATGGCGAGCAGCGCCGAGGAGTCCATCAGCGCGGCGCCGAGCGCCACGAGCAGCTGCGCGGAGCCGGGCCCGCAGGAGGTGAGCGTGGCAAGCGGGGACCGGCGCACCCGGTAGTAGGCGTCGGCGATGAACCCGGCCGCCGCCTCGTGGTGCACCGAGATGGTCGCGATCTCGTCCCGCCTGGCCCGCAGCGCGTCGAGCATCCCGATGTCCCCGTGCCCGCACAGCGTCACCACGTAGGGCACCCGGGACCGGACGAGGTAGTCCGCGATCAGCTCCGCGCCGTTCAGGTCGCTCACCTCAGCTCTCGGTAGGCAGTCCCTGCCGTGCCATAGATGTTGCGTATCGCGCAACATGTTGCTTGATACGCGACGTTATGGGACGCTCTAGGTCTCGTCAAGACCTGAATGTGACCTGCATCACGGAGGGTGCGATGGCCGGACAGGCAAGGCTCCGCGACGGCGTGATGATCAACCACACGTCCAGCTATCACGCCGACGCTGAACCTGGGAGCCGCCCGATGAGGCCGGCGCCGCATCGCGTGCTGCCGCTGGCCGGCTGCACGTTCGGCTGGCTGCACCGGGCGCCGCTCGCCGACGCGCTGCGCGAGCTGTCCGCGCACGGCGTCCGCGAGGTCGAGCTGACCACCGCGCCGCCGCACCTGTTCACCAGGCACTTCGCCAGCTACGAGCGCAAGGAGCTCGCCCGGCTGCTGCGCCGCCTGCGCCTCGCGGTCGTCTCGGTGAACCCGAGCTTCGCCGACATCAACCTGGTCAGCACCAATCCGGAGATCCGCGAGGTCAGCGAGCTGCAGCTGGCCGCGGAGATCGAGCTTGCCGCCGACCTGGGTGCCGGCTACGTCGTGGTGATCCCCGGCCGGAGGCACGCGCTCGTCCCTGCGCCTGACGCCGCCGCCCGGGCCGTGCTCGACGAGGGCCTTGGCAGGCTGCTGCACCGCGCGTCGGAGCTCGGCGTCACGATCGCGCTTGAGAACAGCCCCTACGGCTACCTCGGCTCGTCGGCGGACCTGCTTGGCGTCGTCAAGGACTGGGACAGCCCCCGCCTGCGCGTCGCCTACGACGTCGCCAACGCCCTCGCGCAGGAGGACCCGGCGGCAGGCGTGGCCCGCCTTGCCGGGTACCTCGCGCTCGCGCACGTCAGCGACACCTGGCGGACCAGGTGGGCGCACACGAGCGTCGGCCGCGGCGAGGTGGACTTCGCCGGCTTCGCGGCGGCACTCGCCGCGAACGCTGACTTCGCCGGCCCGACCGTCTACGAACTGGCCGACGGCGAGGACCCGGCGCCGCGGCTCGCGGCCGACCTCGCCGCCCTGGCACGGGCGGGCTGGGCGCCATGACGGTGGTCGTCGCGGGCAGCGGTGCCGCTGGCCTGGTGGCCGCGCTCGCCGCCGCGGCCGCAGGCGCGGACGTCCTCGTGCTTGAACGGTCGGACCTGCTCGGCGGGACCACCGCGCTCGGCGGCGGCCGCGTCTGGGTTCCCGCCAACCACTGTCACGAGAACCCCGCCGGCGCCGCCGACTCCGCCGAGGCCGCCCGCGCCTACCTGGACGGCCTGTTCCCCGCCAGGTACGCGCACCTGACCGAGGCGTTCCTCGCGAACGGTCCCGCGATGGCCCGCTTCGTTGCGGCGAATACCAGGCACCGCTTCGCGGCCTGCCCGGATTATCCCGATTATCACCCGGAACGACCCGGAGCGGCCGCCGGCGGCCGTTGTCTCGACATGCTGCCTGCCGACCTGTCCGCGATGGTCCCGCTGGCCCGCCAGGTCCGCGTACCGCCCGGCTACCTGCCGATGACGCACGCCGAGTGGGAGCGCTGGCGCTATCCGTCCCGCTTCGACCGGGAGCTGCTCAGCATACGGCTGGCGGCGGGCATCCGTACCAACGGCGTCGCCCTCGCCGCGTCACTCGTCGACGGCGTCATCCGGGCGGGTGGCAGGATCGAGAGAGGCGCCAGGCTCGTCGACGTGCTGACCCGACCCGGTGACGGCGGAACGGGGGCGGGTGAATCGGTCACGCACGCGGTGATCGAGCGCACGGTTGAGGGGTACGTCACCGACCGGCTTCCCGCCTCGGCCGTCATCCTTGGCTGCGGCGGCTTCGACTGGGACCAGGGCCTCAGGGACGCCTGGCACCCCGCCGCGCAGCGGGCCACCGGCGCCGCACCGGGCAACGACGGGGACGCGCTGCGCATCGCCGGCCGCCTGGGAGCCGCGACCGACAACCTCGGCGAGTGCTGGTGGATGCCGATGATGGCCGTGCCAGGCGAGACGGTCGACGGCGTGCCCTACCCGCGCAGCCTGATCAGGGAGCGGGCGCTACCCAGGCAGGTCCTGGTGAACGCCGCGGGCCGCCGGTTCGTCGACGAGGCGGCGCCCTACAACGAGGTCGGCAAGGCCATGCACCGGTGCGACGCTCGCGGCTGCCCCAACGATCCCGCCTACCTCGTATTCGACGCGGGCTTCGCGCGGAAGTACACACTGCCCGGCTTCCGGGACGCGCCCGGTTTCCAGGACGGCAAGGTCCCCGGCTGGATGCCGCGCGCCGGGTCGCTGGCCGGGCTTGCCGAGATCATCGGCGTCGACCCCGGGGGCCTGACGGCGACCGTCGCGCGCTGGAACGAAGCCTGCGCCGGCGGCACCGACCCGGACTTCGGCCGCGGCGGTAACGTCTACGACCGCTACGGCGGCGACCCGGACGTGGCCGGCGCACCGAACCTGGGCCCACTGACCGACCCGCCGTTCTACGCCGTCCGGGTGCTCGCAGGAACGATCGGCACCAAGGGCGGCCCGGTGACCGACGCCACCGCCACGGTGCTCACCGCGGCAGGCGTCCCGATCACCGGCCTGTACGCGGCAGGCAACGCCGCCGCCTTCTGGACAGGCGACGCCTACCCCGCCCCGGGCGCCACCCTCGGCATCGCCATGACCATGGCCTACATCGCCGGCCGCCACGCCGCCGGCCTCAGCTCAGGGTAGTTTCAGCACTTCGGCGCTTGCGGCACACAGGAGCGGTTCCACTCGCATCGTGGATTTGAGTTCAGGCGCGGTAGGCGTCGCGGCGATGGCGAATCGAGTGGACTTCGACTTGGTGCTTCGCCTCGTCGATGCGGTGGATGATCCTGTAGGTTCCGCGGCGCGCCGAGTAGTAGCCGTCGAATGGTTCGTCAAGCGGCTTGCCTGCCCGGTAGGGGTTAACAGCGATCGATCCATCGATGGTTTCCATGGCGGCAAGGGCGACATCCAGGGGGAGATTCTCCCGGATGTTTCGGCGTGCCTGCCCGGACAGGAGGACGGCGTAGGGCTCGCTGGCCGCGGGGTCGGTTCCGCTCACTGCCGGCCAAGGCGCCGGCGCTGCTCCAGTTCGGCGCGTACTTGTGCCGCGGTATACGTGTCCCCGGCGGCGAAGTCCTCGCGGGACTGCCGGAGATCCGCGACCGCTTCGGAGTCCCCGAGGATGTCGAGCGTTTCCTGCATGGACTCGTACTCCGCCACCGAGATGAGCATGACGTCCGCGCGGCCGTTGCGGGTTATCGTGAAGTGATCGTGCTCGCGCGCGACTCGCTCGGCGAGTTCGGCGATCCGGGCCTTCGCCTCGGTGATGGGAATGGTCTCCATACTGACCATCATACAGTCCGGTCGCAATTAAGGCTATTTTTCGGACCGCTCGGCTCCTGGGCCAGACTGAAGAGGTCAGGTACAGTCCGGCAAGTCAAGCGCGGCCAGGCATAACGCGGCTGACCGCCGGCGTTCTGGCAAGTGGATGCGCCTTCGTCGTCGTGGCCTTGCGCTTCTTCATCATCGGCGGCTGGATCGCGGCCCTGGCGCTCGCGGTTGCCTACCTTCCACCGCTCGCCGCCACCGCCTCGGGGGGACTGGACGCGCTCATTCCCGCGAACACGCCGGCAGCCAGTGCGGAAGCGGACGCGGCACGGCTGTTCGGGGCTCCGCTCGACGCTCCGGTGCTTGTCGTGCAGCGTGACGCCCGCGGCATGCAGAAGGCGGCGCTTGACCGTTCCGTCCGGCAGGCGATCGTACCCGGCCTGGCGGCGGCGGTCCCGCTGCCCAATGCCTCGGGCCTGATCCGCGGCACGCGGGAGCACGACACCACGGTGATCACGTTCCTGTACTTCCGGCCGGGCACCTCGCTCACCGCGCAGACCGCGGGAGCGGACGCCTACGTGCACTCGTACCTCAGTTACCCGTCGGCCGACGTCGTGGGGGTGACCGGACCCGTACCCGCGGAGGTCGCGCAGGACGGCATCATCGCGCACTACCTCGGCTGGGTGGAGCTCTTCACCGTGCTCGCCATCGCCTTGATCGTCGGGGTCAGGTTCAGGGCGGTGGGCGCGCCGCTTGTCACCCTGGCCTGTGCCGGCACCGCGTACTTGCGCTCACCGTGCTGACGGCGATGGTCGTATCGATGACGCTGACGCCCGCGCTGATGTCGGTGTTCGGCGGCCTGCTATTCCGCTCTGTGCCCTACCGGCGGGCGGCGTCGGCCCGCCGGGCCTGGCCCGCGCCGGCGTCCGCCGCCCTGTCCGCCGCTATCTGGACGGTAGCCCTGCTCGCCGCCGTGACATGCATCGCCGGCCTGCTCGCGGTCGCCTCGTGGGCGTCGCGGAGATAGCGGGCCCGGCGACACTTAACGAACTGCCAGGCGTTACCCGCGCCGCGCCGAACCCGTTGCTTGCCAAGTCCGGCAATGCGGCGCGGTTCGTCGTGGTGCAGGACAGCGACCCGCTTGGCGCCGCCGCCATCAGCGACCTGGACGCGCTGACGAGTCACCTGCCGTCGCTCGCCCGGTCCGCCGGGCTGGCCAACGTCCGCATGGAGGTCGGCGGGGAGACCGCGCTGACCAGCGACGCGATCAGCTCCGTGGTTGCCGACCTGAGCCGCGTCGTGGTGGCCATCCTGGCGGTGTCGCTGTTCTTGCTCGCGGTGTTCCTCCGGTCGCTGCTCGCCCCGGTGTACCTGCTGTTCGCCAGCGTCCTTGCGGTGTTCGCCAGCCTGGGGCTGACCCTGGTTGCCTCCCGCTACCTGCTTGGCGTCACCAGCCTGGTGTACTTCGTGCCCATCGCGGGCGGCGTGCTGCTCGTTTCGCTCGGCTCGGACTACAACGTGTTCGTTGTGGGACGGATCTGGGAGGAGGCCAAGCGCCGCCCGCTCCGCGATGCGGTGCGGGTAGCCGTGCCCCGGGCCTCGCGCGCGATCACCACGGCGGGCGTGGCGCTGGCGGCGAGCTTCGCCATGCTCGCGGTGATACCGATCGAGCAGTTCAGGCAGATCGCGCTGCTGATGGGCATCGGGGTGATCATCGACGCCGTGCTGGTGCGGTCCGTCCTTGTGCCCGCCCTCGTGGTGCTGTTCGGCCGCGTCGGCACCTGGCCGGCCCACAGAACTTCTAATCATCTATTGACAGCGATTACAAGCATGTCTAATGTCCGCAGCTAGTAGTTAATGTAACCGCTGACATTAGGACGTTCGTGACCACCATCTATGATGTCGCCCGGGTAGCCGGCGTGTCGACCGCCACCGTGTCCCGCGTGCTGCGCGGCTCCGAGCTCGTGCATGCGGACACCCGCCAGCGCGTGCTCGGCGTCATCGCCGAGCTCGGCTACGTCCCCGATGCCTCGGCGCGCGGCCTGACCCGGCGGCGGAAGGACATCATCGCCCTGGCGGGCCTCGTCCGCAGCACGGACGAGCTGGACGTCGAGCGCAGCAGCCTGCTGTTCATCGACCACCTCGTGCACGCGGCCGAGCATGCGCTGCGCGGTACCGACTACTCCCTGCTGCTGACCTTCGGCAGCCGCGGCGAGCACTTCGAGCAGCGGGTTCGCGCCATCGCAGGGAAGGCCGACGGCCTGCTGATCGCCGAGGAGCTGCTGGACCGCGCTGACCTGCGCACCCTGGCCGCCCAGCTGCCCGTCGTCGTCATCGCAGGCAGTCCAGACCAGCCGGTCACCGACGTCTACCTCAGCGACAACACCAGCGGCATGACGGCGCTGACCGGGCACCTGACCGGGCAGCACGGATACCGTCGGCTCTGCTTCGTCGCGGGCCCGAAGGACGCGCCGGACGCCCAGGCGCGGTACTCGGCCTTCGAGCAGGCCGTCGCGGGCAGCCCGGGCAGTTCCATCGACCAGGTGATCCACGGGGACTTCGCGGAGGACAGCGGCATCGCGGCGGCCCGGATCCTGCTCGGCCGCACCGCCCTGCCGCAGGCCGTGGTGTGCGCGAACGACCAGATGGCCATCGGCGTGCTGCGCGAACTGCAGCGGTCGGGCATCCGGGTCCCCGCGGACGTGGCGGTGACCGGGTTCGACGACGTGTACCCGAGCCGGGTCATCGACCCGGCCCTGACCACGGTCAGCCAGCCATTCAATGACCTCGGCGGCCGCGCGGCGGTGCGTCTGCTTGCGCGAATCGACGATCCCGCACTCGCGCCGGTGACCGAGGTGCTGCCCACTCAGCTCGTTATCCGCGCCTCGTGCGGCTGCCCGCCGCCGGGGGACTAGGGGACCAGAGGGACTAGGGGGGACTAGCCCGGGCGGTTCCGCAGAAGGGCCGCCAAGGAAACCGGAAGGGAAAACCCCATGGAACGACACCTGGTCACGAGGGCGTGGCGGCGCAGGCGGCCGGAAGGAAGCCGGAGAGCGAGGCGGCGGCTTGTGGCGCTTGCGGCGGCACTGGCCCTCGTACCGGCGGCGGCGCTCGCCGTGCTGACGAGCGCGGCGGGGCCCGCGTCCGCCACCACGGTTCCCGCGGCGCCCTCGGGATGGACGACGGCGTTCAGCGACAGCTTCTCCGGTGCGGCGGGCTCCGGAGTGGACTCCCAGTGGACCTATGACACGGGCACGCAGTACAACGGGACCGGGTGCGCCGCCAACTGGGGGACCGGTGAGGTGGAAAGCAACACCAGCTCGACCGCCAACGTGTCGCAGGACGGCAGCGGCCACCTGAACGTGACACCGGTGAAGTCCGGCTCGTCGTGGACGTCGGGCCGCATCGAGACGGTCGCCGACAACTTCGCGGCGCCGGCCGGCGGCGAGATGGAGGTCTCCGCGTCCATCAAGCAGCCGAACCCGTCAAGCGGCCTGGGTTACTGGCCCGCGTTCTGGATGCTCGGGGCCGGCTTCCGGTCAAGCGGCGCCGGCACGTCCGGCACGATGGACTGCTCGAACTGGCCCTCCGTCGGCGAGATCGACATCATGGAGGACGTCAACGCCCTGTCCGAGCACTCGGGGACGCTGCACTGCGGTACGGACCCGGGCGGCCCGTGCAACGAGACGACCGGCCTCGGCAGCGGGCTCGTGGCCTGCTCCGGCTGCCAGGCCGGCTACAACACCTACTCGGTCATCGTCAACCGCACCAACACGAGCGCGGAGTCGATCACCTACTACCTCAACGGAACCGCGTACTACACCGTTACCGAGGCGCAGGTGGGCACGGCGACCTGGCAGGCCGCCGTGGACCACGGCTTCTTCCTCATCCTCGACCTGGCCATCGGCGGCGGCTACCCGAACGGCGTCTGCGGGTGCTCCTCGCCGTCGAGTTCCACCAGTTCTGGCGCCGCGATGAGCGTCGGCTACGTCGCCGTGTACACGACGACCGGGAGCGGCGGCGGGGGAGGCGGCGGCGGGGGAGGCGGAGGCGGCGGCAAGTCCTGCACCACCACCGCGACGTCGGACATCTCCGCCGACTGCTACTCGGCCAGCCAGGGCACGATCAACGTCACGACCACCTCCGACACCGACCCGAGCGGCGTTGACGGGAACCAGGCCGCCCAGCTGGTGAACGGCGACTACCTCGAGTACAGCGGCGTCAACTTCGGTACCGGGGGGTCGACGCAATTCGATGCCCGGGTGGCGTCCGGCGCCGCCGGCGGCGTCAGCGGCCTTGTCGAGGTGGTGCTCGACAACCCATCCAACGCGCCGGTCGGCAGCTTCGCCCTGGCGAGCACCGGCGGCTGGTCAACCTGGAAGACGGTCCCTGCCAACATCTCCAAGGTGACCGGCACGCACAACGTGTACCTGGAGCTCGTATCCGGCGCGGGAGGTAACCCGCCCTTCGTTAGCCTGCACTACTTCAACTTCCCCGCCAGCTGACCCCTCCGCGCCAGCGGGCAGCGAGCCACGGCCGCTGCCCGCTGGCCTGGCCGTCAACCTGGGCCGGCCGGGGACGAAAGCCTCTGCCTGCCCGGCGGCGCGGCTGCCTACATTTGGCCTAAAGGAAGTGGTCGGCGATGAGGGATTACAGGTTCCACAAGGGCGCGGGACTCGGGGCCACTCGGAGCAGCGAGGCGGCGAAGGCGCGAGGGGAGGCCGCGGCGGAGCTGCTGTGCTCGGGCCGGGGCGGAGTCCCGCGCATCTGGCGTCCCTGCAGCTCACAGTTTTACCGGTAAGCTTTTGTCAGCCTGTAAACTTTTCACGGCAGGTAAACAAATCGCTCTCTGGGCGCTTTTTATTTACCTCTAATGAAATATTTACGTCTTATCTGGCGCTCGCGTCTCATGGTCCACAGCCGGGGCGACCCGGCTGCTATTCGTGAAAGTTCTGCAAGGGAATTCCCCTGTCGGTCCTCTCTCGCCCGCGGGCCCATCCCCTGGAATTACCCGTCTGCAGAGGCGGACGGCCCGTGCTCCTGTCGGCCGCGGTCAGAGCTTGTAGCCGATGTCGCGCAGCAGCTGGTGTCGTTCGGCCGCGTCGGCCTCGGTTTCGATTCCGACCGGCGGTGACCCGTCGACCACTCCCGCGATCCCGCGCCCGCGATCGGTGACCGCGACGAGGACGTCGACCTCGTTGGCGGTCGCGCAGTAGACGCGGCAGACTTCGGGCACCGCCTTGACCTGGTTCAGCACGTTGATCGGGAAGCCGTCCCGCAGCAGGACGACAAACGCGTGCCCGGCGCCGATCGCCAGCGCGTTCCGCGCCGCCAGTTCGGTGAGTTCCGGGTCATTGCCGGACCGGCGCACGAGCCTGACGCCCGATGCCTCGCAGAACCCCACGCCGAAACGCAAGTGCGGGCTCGCGCCCGCGAGCGTCTCGTGCAGGTCCTCCACTGTCTTGATGAAGTGAGACTGCCCGATGATCACGTTCATGCCGTCGGGCTTGTCGATGGTAACGACCTCGAAAGACGTCATGCCGAGCCGCCTTACTCAACCAGTGCGTCCGCTCAGGTGCGCAGTGAACCGTTCGAAGAGCTGCCCGTCGTAAGGTACACCACGGACGGTGAAGCCCGTCGCGATCACCGCGCCGCCGACGATCAGCGGCCTGGTCCCGGTCCTGGGTATCAGCACCGTGCCCGCGCCCGCCGACACGGCGCCGCGCGACCGGCTAAGGCGCTGTTCGCGGCGCTCACGGAACTGGCCCGTGAGCCGGCCCGCGTCGCCGCGTGGCTCGACACGATCGATGCCTGAAGGCGTCGTCCCGCTCACCGGGATGGGGCTGGCGGTACCCAAGGGAACGTATATTAGGCTTGCCTTACCTAAGACCTGACCGCAGCACCCGTTGGAGACCATGTGCTCGCCACCCTAGTCATCTTCCTTCGCGAGGGCATCGAGGCGAGCATGATCGTCGCCATCCTGCTCGCGTACCTGGATCGGCTCGGACACCGGGAGCATTTCAAGGACGTGCTGCTCGGCGTGGGCGCGGCGCTGCTGCTCGCGACCGGCGGCGGCGTGGCCGCGTACCTCACCATCCGGTCCTACGACGGCTCGCGGGTGCAGACGATCTTCGAGACGGGCACGTACATCCTCGCCGCGGCCGTGCTGACCTACATGACGTTCTGGATGCGCAACCACGCGCGGTCGATCTCCAGCGAGCTCCGGTCCAGGGCGGACGCGGCCCTCGACGGCAAGGCACGGTGGGGCCTTGGCCTGCTGGCCTTCCAGGCCGTCGGCCGCGAGGGCCTGGAGACCGTGGTGTTCACGCTCGCGATCATCTTCTCCACGTCCACGGCCGGCGCGCTGACCGGCGCGGTCATCGGCCTGGCGGGTGCGCTCGTGGTCGCGTTCGTCATCTACCGGCTCGGCCACAAGCTGAACCTGTCGCGGTTCTTCACGGTCATCGGCTGCCTGCTGATGGTTTTCGCGGCGGGGCTGCTCGCCGACACCGTCGAGAACCTGCAGGAACTCGGCTGGGTGCGCGTGCTTGACGTGCCGATGTGGCACACGGGGCAGCTCCTGTCCGAGGACAGTTCGTTCGGCGACGTGCTGCACAGCTTCTTCGGCTACAGCGATTCCCCCACGCCGCTCCAGCTCATCGTGTACATCGCGTACGTGGTGGTCGTCATCGCCGCCTTCCTCGGCCTGCGCGCCGCGCTGCGCAGCCGCAAGGCACCGGAACTCGCCGCCGGGTCGTAAGTTTCCATTTGGTCCGGTGGCGGGCATCCGTTATTCGAGGTCGAGTACGGCGCGCAGTGCGACGTTGATCTCCATGACGCACGTCACGCACATCCTGCAGAAGCTTGGCCTGCGTGACCGGGTCCAGGCGGTCGTGCTCGCCTACCAGGCAGGGCTGTTCGGGCAGGCGCACGGTGCATGACCCCGCCGAACCGTTCCGGCGCTAACGGGCCGGGCGCCCTTGGCACGTGGCGGCCTTCCCGTGCCCACGGCCGCTGCCGGATGATGATTGCCTGGAGGCAGATGTAGCACAGGAGTGCCACGTCGGTCAGGATCGCCATGGACAGTGACGCGCTGGTCTCGGCGCTCCTGACGAAAAGCTCTCCGGCGGCGAAGGCGCCGAGCAGGGCCGCGAGTCCGGTCGCGGCCAGGGCGATGACCGGCGTGTCCCGCAGTGCGATCGCCCGCAGCAGCATGATGCCCGCGGCGGCGAGAAGCAGCAGGGCGACCAGGGCGTGCGCGGTCAGCACACCCGGCGCGGTCTCGATCTCCCGCAGGTACGAGGCCCGGGCGTCGGCGGCCGGTATGACGACGTAGAGGTTGAGAACCATGCCAAGGGCAAGCTGGACGGCCAGCCCGGTCAAGACGACCAGGCACGCCTGGTGAAGCCCGGCCCGTCCCATTCTCCGCGCATTCGCGGCGGAGAAAATAGGTATAAGGCGTTCCTGTAGCATTTCGAACATAATCGGCTCCTTCCGATCGCTTCTATTTCGATGTTAACAGCGGTCGATTATCTCCGGTAGGAGCCGTTGTTTAGGTATCTTTGCTGCTTAGCGGGCGCACGTGCAGAAACCATAGGTTGACCTGTTAATGCTCAAGTATTTTATCGGGAATTATCGCCGTACGATCCGGCCCTTTCCTGCGGTCAACCTTAGGAAAGGGCCGGATATTCATAGCGAATGCATAGGAAGATTCCGTGCCCCTGCTGCGTCGCTAAGCCGTTGACCCGTCCGGCTGGGGATGCGCGGCCCGCACAGGTCCGCGTGCTGATCGTCGATGACGACGCACTGGTCCGCGCCGGGCTCACCATGCTTCTCGCGGGCGCCGACGACATCGAGATCGTCGCCGAGGCCGCTGACGGCAGCGAGGTCGAGCACGCCGTTGCCGAGCACCGGCCCGACGTCGTGCTGATGGACATCCGCATGCCGGGGATGGACGGCCTGGCGGCAACCGAAATCGTGCGCGGGCGCGACCGCCCGCCTGAGGTCATCGTCCTCACCACCTTCGACGCCGACGACCATGTCCTGCGCGCCCTGCGCGCCGGCGCCAGCGGCTTCCTGCTCAAGGACACATCACCCGCCGACATCGTCCGTGCCATCCGAGCCGTCGCGGCCGGCGAGCCGATCCTGTCGCCCACGATCACCCGCCGGCTGATCGGGCACGTGACGGGAGGCGACGGCGGCGAGCGCCGCACGCACGCCCGCGAGCAACTGGACCGCCTCACCGAACGCGAGCGCGAGGTCGCCGTCGCGATCGGGCGCGGCAAGTCCAACGCCGAAATCGGCCGCGACCTCTACATGAGCATCGCCACGGTGAAGGCGCACGTCTCGCGCCTTCTCGAGAAGCTCAAATTCAACAACCGCGTACAGATCGCCCTGCTCGCGCACGACGCCGGCGATGCCTAGCCGACAGCGGACCTCCCGGTAACACGGTGCGACCACCGAGCGGTCGATGACGCCGATGAAGGTCGCCGGCTACAACTCGTCGATGCGCACCTCGTCGAGATTGCGGAACGAAGGCCCTGACACGCAGAGGGCCGACAGCTTCGCCGCCAATGCCGCCGTCTCGGGGAGGGCGGAGTTGGCCATCGCTGTCTCGTACGAGGGGAACTCCACCACCTGCACGTACGTGTCAGGGAGCGCGCGGTCCTTGGCGAGAAGGCTGCGACGCGCGGTGCGGCGCCCCTCGGTCGCCGCCACCCACTCGTTCATCAGCTCCTCGACCTCGCGAAGCTTGGTTGTGGTTACTTCGATGATCTGGACGAATGCCATCGTTCCTCCCTGGCCGGCCGGATCGCATGATGGACGGAACTCGCCGGCGGGATCGCAGCCGCGACGGCGGGCCTGGCCCCGTCAGCGCTTGGCGTAGTCCGCGAAGCCCTGCCAGTCGATCACCACGCACGGTTCGTCGCCGGTGATCCACGCGTCGTGCCCGGGCGGGATCACCGAGAAGTCGCCGGGCCCGAATTCCATCTCCTGCCCGTCGTCCATGACCACCTTCATCCGGCCTGAGACGTAGTAGCCCATGTGCGCGGCCTGGCAGCTGTCGGTCTGCGTGATCGGCTTGACGTGCTCCGACCATCGCCAGCCGGGCTGGAAGGTCGCCCTGCCGACGGGCCCTGCCTCGACATTGACAAGCTCCACCTTGCCCATGCCCGCCTCGAACGGGCGGGTCTCCTCCGGTACGTCGAGGCTCTTGCGAATCATTCCTGCCATCGTTTCCCCCAGAATGAGTTGTACCTGCGACTGCGCGTGCTCACCGCAACGCCAAGCGACCGGCCAGCCAGGTTGCCCCCGCACGATGCGGGATGCCACCGCCGCGATCGGTGCGGGTGGTTCCCGTCACGGTGACCGGCTCTCCCCTTACTCCCCGCAACCGGGCACGGTTACACAGCGTGAACCGATCTTTTGCCATCGCCGCAGGCGTGCCGCGCCGCCGCCGTAGGATTGATTCCCATCTGCATGATGCAAGTATTGGTGTATACAATAAGTTTGCCCCGATGGGACCGCAGGGCAGCAAGGCTGCGGGCAACGCAGGAAGGCATCTGCCATGGCCATTGGAATACTTGCCGCCGTGCTCGGGCTCTTGCTCGCCACCGCGGCCATTGTCATCCCCCGCATAGTGGCCCGGCGCAACCAGCCCGAGGACGTCGCGGCCTCGCGGGCCTACCTGGCGAGCACCGGCCGGTCGGCGGAGGAAGTCGAGCGGGCCAACCTCGAGCCGGACGGACGCCCGGAGGCAGGCTCCTGACGCCGTTGAGCTTGACGGCGGCCATCCGGTCACCCTGCGCGGCGACCTGGGCGACCTCGTCAGGCCGGCTGATTTGGCCGTGGCCGGGCGGGTTGTGCGGGAGGATCGGCCCATGGCGATTCTCGAGGTCACTGAGGACTGGGTGCGGCGCGTCGTCGACGGGGAGGTGTTCGGGCGGGCCGGGGAGTGGGCGGGCAAGGTGAGCGGGCTGCGGGCTGACGGTCCGGTGGTTTCCGCGATGCTGGACGGGATCCCGGTCAGCGCGCGGATTCTCCCGGACGGAATCGCAGGGGAGTGCGGATGCTCGGCGGACGCGCCGTGCGCGCACGCGGTCGCCGTCGTGCTGGCTTTGGTGGAGACGGGGACGGACGTGGATGAGCCGGATCTCTTCGAGGTCTTTCGGGTGCAGGATCCGGACTGGCTGGCTGCCCGGCTGGCGGAGTTGGCTGCTGCCGACCCCGCGCTCGCCGAGCGGCTGCTGGCTGACGCCGAGGACTGGGAGACGCTGGGGGACGTGGCAGACCTGCGCGCGGCACTGGACGAGGTGCTCGATGAACTGGAGGATGAGGCATCCGGCCTGGGGGAATATGACGAGTGGTACCCGGACGGCGAGGCACTGGGAGACCTGCTTGACGACGCGGCGGAACTCGTGCCCGACCTGCCCGACGCGGTACGGGAACTCGCCGATCACGCGATTGCCAGGACCGAGCGGCTGCTGAACTACGAGAACTGCTATGGCGACGGGGTCACCGAGGCGCTGGAGAAAGCACAGGACGTGCACCTGGCCGCCTGCGAGGCCGGCACGCCCGACCCGCGGGTACTTGCCGAGCGCCTGGCGTCAGGCGCGCTGGAAAGCGGGTGGGGAGTCTTCCGTGACGGCCCTGCCAGGTACGCCCGTGTGCTCGGGGAGGCCGGGCTCGCCCGGTACCGTGAACTCCTGGCCAACGCGCCCGTCAGGCAGCACGGGCAGGACGCGCTGTGGTCATCGCTGCACCGGGCTGAGAAGGCACACGATGCGGACCGAGACGGCTGACCAGGGTCGCTGATGGCGTGGTGGGCGGTGGACCTGGCCGCGCGGCAGGCGTGCCCGGGCGCGGCAACCGTCCCCGGCAGGCCCTGCGCGACTGGCAGGACATTCGCGGCTCGGCAGCACAAGCCCTCACCGCCGCGGGGAGCGGAGCCGACCGCGCGACGGCGGGGCGGGTAGGAACTGGCCGGCCGGGAAACGGCAACTGCGTCGAGTCGCCGGCCCGCCCGGTCGGCCAGTTCACTCCGACCAGTTGCGCGCTGGGATCGAGGTCCTCGATGCGGCCCAGGGCACTGGTCTCACAGGACCCGGCCGGGCTAGTTGACCCAGAGCTGGTTATTCGCCGTGCCCTGGTTGGCCCACTGGACGACGGGCGCGCCCTGCGCGGTGCTGTTACCCAAGACGCCGAGGACCAGGCCCGAGCACGCCCAGGCACTGGCCGTCCCCGTTGACGAGCTGGAAGTAAGCCGGATCGCTGCCCGCGCTACCCATCTTCCATGTCTGGTTCGGCGATCCGTCGCACGTCCACTGCACGGCCGGCGCGTCGCCGGCCGCCACGGTGCGGACGGCGTCGAGGAGCCGTTCGGGCGGGGTCCGCTTGAGCAGGAAGCCGCTGGCGCCCGCGCGGCGCCGACGAAGATGGCCACGATGAGGTAGTGCGGCAGGGCAAGCAGCCACCACTTCACCAGCACCAGCCAGCGGGACAGCCGCTGCGGGTACTCGACGTCGAAGTGCGCTGGGTAGGCCGGGTCGTCCGCCAGGGTGAACGGCGGGTACCGGTCGGTGGCGAACGCGCCGTTGGCGTAGTACTGCACCCGCCAGGTCCACCGCAGCACGCCGACGTTGAAGTCGAAGATCGCCCGGGGGTAGCGCTCGGTGAACACGATCGCGAAGAACGCAACCACGCTGAGCACCACGAACGCCACCCACAGGAAGGCCAGCACAATAAGATACGGAATCACCAGGAGCCACTTGACCAGCCACAGCCACCGCGATAGCGGCTGCTCCAGTCGTGCTTCCAGGTGAGCCGGATAGATCGTTGACCGAGGTTTCGGGTCTGGTGGAGCGCCCGGCCGGTTCTGGGCCTGGCTGGGCTAGTTTGGCTGTCGGCTTGCCTGGGCGAGGACGGTGACGATGCCGAGGAAGGCGCGTGCCGCGGGGGACGGGGTAGTTTCGCCGGAGGCCAAGACGATGCGGACGCGGAGGCCGGGCCGGGTGATCGGGATGAGCGCCATCCTGTCGTCCCTGCCCGCGCTTGAGCGGGGGATGACAGCGATCCCGGCGCCCTGGCTGACCAGTTCCCACAGCAGGTTCAGGCGCATGGTCTCGGCGGTGATCCGCGGCTGGAAGCCGGCCCTGCGGCAGGCGCGCTCGATGTGGGCGCGCTGGCTGCTGCCGGCAGTGAGGGTGATCATCGGCTCGTCGCGCAGCCTGGCAAGCGGGATCCCGGCCTCGCGGGCAAAGGGATGATCCAGGCTGACGGCGACGGCAAGCGGTTCGCTGGCCAGTTCTGTGACTGCGACGCCGGACGGGGGCCTGGCGGTGTCGGGCAGGCCGGTGATGGCGGCGTCGAGTTCCCCGCGCCGGACGGCGGACAGCAGCTCGGCCGCGTAGTCCTCTTTCGCCCGGACTTCCACCGCCGGGTGGGCCTGGCGGAACTGGCTGAGGGCGGCGGCCAGCAGCCCTTCGGGCGCGCCCTCGAAAACGCCGACAGTAAGCTGCCCGCTGAGCAGCCCGGACAGTGACCGTACCGCGGCTTTCGCGCGGTCGGCTGCCGCGAGGGCGGCCCTGGCGTGCGGCAGCAGCGTGCGGCCGGCCTCGGTGAGCCGCACGTGACGGCGGTCGCGGTCGAACAGCGGCTCGCCCAGTTCGGCCTCCAGGCGGCGGATCTGCTGGCTGACGGCGGGCTGGGCGATCAGCAGGCGTTCGGCGGCGCGGGTGAAGTGGCCCTCGTCGGCGACCGCGACGAAGTACTGGAGCTGCCGCAGTTCCATAAGCAATCACGCTAACAGATAGGTCAAACATGTCTTGGACTTATCAGACTGGCTGTTCCTAGCCTGGGCGCATGCGGCAGACACCGGCCAGGAACGAAACGCAGCAGACCGCTGAGCAGGGCGCAGGACAGCAGGCGGCCCACCCGTGGCTGACCCTTTGCACCGTGGCGCTCGGGCTGATGATGGTCCTGCTGGACACCTCCATCGTCTCGGTCGCCAACGCCACCATCGGCAAGGACCTGCACGGGTCGCTGGCCGGCCTGCAGTGGGTCACGGACGCGTTCCTGCTCGCCATCGCGACCGGCCTGGTAGCGGGCGGCAAGCTCGGCGACCATTACGGCAGGCGCCGCCTGTTCAGCCTGGGCGCGGCCGGGTTCGCGCTCACCTCGGCGGGATGCGGGCTGTCGGTGTCGATGGCGATGCTCATCGGGTTCCGGGCCGCCCAGGGACTGGCAGGAGCGGCGATGATGCCGCAGGCCCTGGCCACGCTGCGCGCCACGTTCGGCCGCCGCTTCCACCTCGCCGTCGGCATCTACGTCGGGCTCTCGTCGCTGGCCATCGCGTCCGGGCCGATCGTGGGAGGCGCGCTTGTCCAGGCCGCG
>Ga0335078_10003022_pt1 | contig 25162 bp, 25 predicted proteins | sample Lox_Sample_32_FD_206711 | JGI IMG/M metagenome (GOLD analysis project Ga0335078, IMG submission 206711) | Soil microbial communities from Loxahatchee National Wildlife Refuge, Florida, United States - Lox_Sample_3.2 | ecosystem: Environmental > Terrestrial > Soil > Wetlands | place: USA... | reverse complement strand
GCGTCCGGCCTCGGCGCGGCCCGGCTGCCCGGGCCGGCCTCCCGGCCCGCGGACGGGCACGCGGTCGACTACCTCGCGGCCGCGGTGCGCGCCGAGCCCGGTCAGGTCACGCTCGTCGCGACCGGCCCGCTGACCAACATCGCGCTCGCGCTGCGGCGGTACCCGGACCTGGTGCCGCAGGCGGGCGGACTCGTGATCATGGGCGGCTCCGCGGGCCGCGGTAACGTGACGCCGGCCGCCGAGTTCAACATCGCCGCCGACCCGGAGGCCGCGGCGGTCGTGTTCGGGGCCGGGTGGACCGTGACCATGGTCGGCCTGGACGTGACGCTGCAGGCGCGGGCCACCGCCGCGGTCCGGGACCGGATGCGCGGCCTCGGCCGGCTGGCCGCCGACCTGCTGCTGCCATGCCTGGCCGGCTACCGGCACGCGAGCCGCGGAGCGGGGGCGCCGCCCCCGGACGGGCCGTCCGTGCATGACGTCTGCGCGGTGGCGCTGGTCGCCGCGCCCGGGTTGTTCACCTGCCGGCCGGCGCGGGTGGAGGTCGAGACCGCCGGACGGTGGACGGCGGGGATGACCGTCACCGACTTCGACGCCCCGGCCCGCACCCGTAACGCGAGGGTGGCCGTCGCCATCGACGTCGACGGCTTCTGGGACCTGGTCATGGACGCCTACGGCCGGGTCGCGGCCCGGCTCGGCCCCTAGCTGACCCGCTCCAGCAGCACGACCGGGATCTGCCGGGCCGTCCGCTGCTCGTAGTCGGCGAAGCCCGGGTTGGCCTTCTTCCACTCGGCCCAGATCGGCGCGCGGGCCTGCTCGTCGGCGACCCGGGCGGTTAGCTCGATGGTCTCGGTGCCGACCTCGGCCCGCACCCGCGGGTTGGCGATCAGGTTGTGGTACCAGTCCGGGTTGTCCGGCGCGCCGGCCTTCGAGGCGAACACGGCGAACCCGTCCCCGATCGCCTGGTACATCACCGGGTTCACCCGCTCCTGGCCGCTCCTGGCGCCCGTCGTGTGCAGGAGCAGCAGCGGGGCGCCGGCGAACGGGCCGCCAACCTTGCCTCCGCTGGCGCGGAACTCCTCGATGATCTTGCTATTGAAATCCTCGGGCATGCTCGCTCCGGGTCGTCGGGCCGAACCTTGGTCAGAGAGGGATGTTACCGTGCGCGCCGCGGCGGGCGGGCGCCTCGGCGATCGCCCGGGCCAGGGCCTCGCGGGTGCGGGCCGGCTCGACGATCTCGTCCACCACGCCGAGCGCGATCGCCCGGGGCAGCCCGCCCGCCTCCCGCTCGTGCTCGGCGGCGAGCTGGGCCTCGATCTCGTGCCGCTGATCGGCGGGCGCGGCGGCGAGCGTGCGCCGGTGCAGGATCCGGACCGCCGCGACCGCGCCCATCACGGCCACCTCGGCGTCCGGCCAGGCGAACACCCGGGTGGCGCCGAGCGAGCGGGAGTTCATCGCGATGTACGCGCCGCCATAGGCCTTCCTGGTCATCAGCGTCACCCGCGGCACGGTCGCCTCGGCGAACGCGTGCAGCAGCTTGGCGCCGCGGCGGACCACCCCGTCCCATTCCTGGCCGACCCCGGGCAGGTACCCGGGCGTGTCGACCACGACGACGAGCGGCACCCCGAACGCGTCGCACATCCGGACGAACCTGGCCGCCTTCTCCGCGGTGGTCGCGTCCAGGCAGCCGCCGAGCCGCAGCGGGTTGTTGGCGATCACCCCGACCGTCCGGCCCGCCAGCCTGCCCAGCGCGGTGACGATGTTCGGGGCCCACCGCGGGTGCAGTTCGATGCCCGGCTCGTCGAGCAGGCCGGTGACCAGCGGGCGCACGTCGTAGGCCCGGCGGGCGGACTCGGGCAGCAGCGCGGCCAGGTCGGTCCCGCCCGCCGCGGCCGGGTCCGGCCCCTCCTCCTGCGGCCGGCCGAACAGCACGGCCAGCCGCTGGGCGTAGCCGATCGCCCCGGCGTCGTCCTCGGTTACCACGTGCACGACGCCGGAACGGCGGCTGTGCGGCTCGGGCCCGCCCAGCCGCTCGGAGTCGACGTCCTCCCCGGTCACGCTGCGCACGACGTCGGGCCCGGTGACGAAGATGCGGCCCGAGCCGGACAGGATGACCACGTCGGTCAGGGCCGGCCCGTAGGCCGCGCCGCCCGCGGCGGCGCCGAGCACCACCGAGATCTGCGGGATCTTGCCCGATGCCAGGGTCATGGCGGCGAAGACCGTGCCGACCGCGTGCAGGCTTTCCACGCCCTCGCGCAGCCGGGCGCCGCCGCAGTGCCACAGCCCGATGACCGGCGCTCCGGCCTCCATGGCCTGGTCGTAGGCGGCGACGATCGCGGCGCAGCCCGCGCTGCCGGTCGCGCCGCCCTGCACCCGGGGGTCGCTCGCGAACGCCACGGCCCGCATCCCGTCGATGGTGCCGGTGCCGGCCAGCACGCCGCTGTCGTCGGCCGGGCGCAGCAGCGACAGCGATCCCGGGTCGAACAGGAACTTCAGCCGGGTGTGCGGGTCCCGCGCGATGCCCGCGGGCTGGTCCGGGGCGGCGGTGGGCGGTACGCGGCGCGGGGTGACCGGCGCCTGGGCCTGGGCCGGGGTGCCGAGGATCGTCACGATGGCCTCCTCGGGACTGGGTGAGCTCATGTCGGCGCCGGGTCCGGGTCAGGCGGCGGTGAAGGCCAGGGCGACGTTGTGGCCGCCGAAGCCGAACGAGTTGTTGAGCACTGCCATCGGGGCGCTGCCCCGGGCCTGGAGTTTCGTCGGCTCGGTCGCGATCTGGACCCCGGCGCTGTCGTCGGGGTCCTCGAGGTTGATGGTCGGCGGCGCCACCCGCTCGCGCAGGGCCAGGATCGCGGCCACCGACTCGACCGCACCCGCGCCGCCGAGCAGGTGCCCGGTCATCGACTTGGTGGCCGAGACCACCACCTCGGCGGCGGCCGGCCCGAGCGCCGCGGCGATGGCCTGGCATTCCACGACGTCGCCTGCTGGCGTGGACGTGGCGTGCGCGTTGATGTGCGCGATCTGGTCCGGGGCCAGCCCGGCGTCGGCGAGCACCCGGCGGATCGCCAGCACGATCCCGGAGCCGTCCGGCTCCGGCTGGGCGATGTGGTGAGCGTCGGCGGAGTAGCCGACGCCGGCCGCGACCGCGTGCAGCCGCGCCCCCCGCCGGGCGGCGTGCTCGGCGGACTCCAGCACCACCATGCCCGCGCCCTCGCCGAGCACGAAGCCGTCGCGGCCCCGGTCGAACGGCCGCGACGCCCGCTCCGGCTCGTCGTTGCGGGTCGACAGCGCGCGCATCGCCGCGAACGCCGCGATGTTCAGCGGGATGATCGCGGCTTCGGTGCCGCCGGCCAGCACCACGTCGGCCCGCCCGGACCTGATCATCTCCATCGCGTAGCCGATGGCCTCGGCGCCCGAGGCGCAGGCGCTCACGGTGGTGTGCACCCCGGCCCGGGCGCCGAGCTCGATGCCCAGCCACCCGGCTGAGCCGTTGGGCATCAGCATCGGGACCGTGAACGGCGAGAGCCGCTGCCAGCCCTTCTCGCGCAGCGTGTCGTAGGCCGCCAGCGTGGAGGCGACCCCGCCGATGCCGCTCGACACCACCACGCCGAGCCGCTCGGGGTCCGCCTCCGGCGCGCCCGCGTCGGCCCAGGCCTCGCGCGCGGCGACGAGCGCGAACTGCTCGCACCGGTCCATCCGGCGGGCCTGCACCCGTTCGACCAGCGTGGCCGGGTCGGCGGCGGCCCAGGCGGCGATCCGGGCGGGCAGCTCCTCCGCCCAGGCGTCGGCCAGCCTGGTCACGCCGCTGCGCCCGGCCAGCAGCGAGTCCCAGGTCGACGCGACGTCGGCGCCGACCGGGGTGATCGCGCCGAGCCCGGTGACGACGACGTCCGGGCGGTCGTGGGTGCGGTCGCGGTCTGTGCCCACTGTGATCGCGCTCCTCAGCTCGGATGACGCGGCGCCGGGGGCGCTCCTGCCGCTGCCCGCCGCCGCGCCGGTGGTGGATTCCCGGTCAGGCCGATACGCCCGACCGCCGGACGTAGTCGATCACGTCCTGCACGGTCTTCAGGTCCTTCAGCTGGTCGTCGGGAATCTCGACGCCGAACTTGTCCTGCGCGGCCACCGCGATCTCGACCATCGACAGCGAGTCGATGTCCAGGTCGTCGACGAACGTCTTGTCCGGGGTGACCTGGTCGGCGGGGACGCCCGCCACCTCGTCGATGATCTCGCCGAGGCCTGTCAGGATTTCCTGGTCGGTCATGGCCATGAGTCGCGCTCTCCTTCTTCCTTGTTTCGTTGCGACATCGATCCGGAGCCCCGGCGAGCCGGGGCCCGGTCAGGGTACCGTGATCACCTGGCCGGCATAGCAGATGCCGGCGCCGAAGCCGAGCAGCAGGACCGGCGCGCCCGACGGGATCTCGCCGCGCTCGAGCATCCGGGCCAGGGCCAGCGGGATGGACGCCGACGAGGTGTTGCCCGCGGTCACGATGTCGTCGGCGACCAGCGCCTGCGGCGCGCCCAGCCGGCGGGCGATCCCCTCGACGATCCGCAGGTTGGCCTGGTGCGGGACGAACGCGGCCAGCTCCGTCGGGTCGACCCCGGCCCGCTCGCAGGCCTGCCTGGCCACCGGGTGCAGCGCGGTGGTGGCCCACCGGAACACCGTCTGGCCCTCCTGGAAGATGAACGAGTTCCGGTCCGTGATGTAGATCTTGTCCGCCATCTCGCCGGCGCTGCCCCAGGCGACCGGCCCGATGCCGGCCTCGGCCGGGTCGGTCACCGGGGCGACGACGGCCGCGCCGGCCCCGTCGGCGAAGATGATGCAGGTGGACCGGTCGGTCCAGTCGATCCACTGCGACAGCTTCTCGGCCCCGATCACCAGGACGTTCCTGGACGTCCCGGTCCTGACCGCGTCGCTGGCGCTGGCCAGCGCGTAGCAGAAGCCCGCGCAGGCGGCGTTCAAGTCGTAGGCGCCGGGCGCGGAGATGCCGAGCCTGCGGGCCACCTGGGCCGCGGTGTTCGGGATCTGCGCCTCCGGGGTGCAGGTGGCCACGATCACCAGGTCGATGTCGCCCGGGGACAGGCCGCTGGCGGCCAGCGCCTTGCCGCCCGCCGCGACCGCCATGTCGGCGACGGTCTCGTCCGGCCCGGCGATCCGGCGGCTGGCAATGCCCACCCGGCTGCGGATCCACTCGTCGGTGGTGTCCACCGTCGCCGCGAGCTCGTCATTGGTCACCACCCGGGCCGGCTGGTATCCGCCGAACGCGAGGATCCGCGCGCCCGCTGAGCCTTCGGTCAGTCGCATCCGGTCGTCCCTTCAGTCGGTTCCTTCGGGCTGCAGCCGGACCAGCGGCTGGCCCGCGCTGACCGGGTCGCCGTCCTCGACCAGCCATTCGATGATCGTGGCCGGGAACGCGGAGGAGATCGTGTGGTTGCCGCCGCGGATCTCCAGGTGCCCCAGCTCGGCCCCGACCCCGACCGCGGTGCCGGGCCCGGCGGGCGTGCCGCCGGCGGCCCCGGCCCGGAACGTGCCGGCCCGGGGCGCCACGACCAGCCGCCAGTCCGGGGCGTGGCTGTCCTCATGGTTGTCGCGGGCGGCCGCGAGCAGCGCGCGGGCCTGGTCCAGGTCGCCCGGGCCCTTCAGGGCCAGGGCCTGCACCCCGGGCAGGGCGCGGCGGGCCAGGCCGGTCAGCGTGCCCGCCGGGGGCAGTTCGATCAGTGCGGTGACACCCAGGTCGGCCATGGTCTGCTGGCACAGGTCCCAGCGGACCGGCGCGCTCACCTGGGTCACGATCCGCTCCAGCCAGTCGCTGCCGCTGGGCACCACGCGGCCGTCCCGGTCCGACAGCAGCGCCAGCGCCGGGCGGCGGGTGGCCACGCCGGCGGCGGCCGCGCGCAGCGCGTCCACGGCCGGCGCCATGTGCCGGGTGTGGAAGGCGCCGGCCACCGACAGCGGGCGGAGCCTGGCGCCCGGCGGCGGGTCGGCGGCGAACGCGGCGAGCTGGTCCAGGGTGCCCGCGGCGACGATCTGGCCCGCCCCGTTGACGTTGGCCGGGGTCAGGCCGCGGGCCGCGATGGCGGCCAGCACGGCCTGCTCCTCGCCGCCGAGCACCGCGGTCATCCCGGTGGGCTCGGCCGCGGCGGCGCGCGCCATCGCCTGGCCGCGCACCCGCACGAGCGCGATCGCGTCCCGCGGCGCCAGCGCGCCGGCGATCGCGCCGGCCGCCAGCTCGCCCACGCTGTGCCCGGCGGCCGCGTCCAGCCCGGCCGCGGCGGCCGCCTCGGCCAGCCCGCCGTCCGGGCCGGGCGCGCCGGCCAGCTCGGCCGCGACCGCGATCGCGGCCGCGACCAGCAGCGGCTGCGCGATCGCGGTGTCCCGGATCTCATCGGCGCCCGCGGTCGTCCCGCACCGGATCAGGTCGCACCCGGCCAGCTCGGACCAGGATCCGAGCCGCTCCGGCAGGCCGGGCAATTCCAGCCACGCGCTGAGGAATCCCGGTGCCTGGGCCCCCTGCCCGGGCGCGGCGATAAGCAGCATCTTTCCACCCTGCACTGTAGGACTTCACCATACGAATGACGAAGCGAACGAAGTTCCGGCGTGAACCGCTGTAGGAAGGCTACAAGTCATGTTCCCTTGTGCGCGCGTACCCCCGGGTAACCGCGGGTCAGGCGGCCGAGGACCACGGCCACCCAGAGCGTGAACCCGCCCCGGCCGTCGCCGGGGACCAGGCCGGTGAGCTCACTGACCCGGCGCAGCCGGTAGCGCACGGTGTTCGGGTGCACGAACAGCAGCCGGGCGGTCGCCTCGAGCGAGTTGCCCTGCTCCAGGTAGGTCATGACGGTGTCGAGCAGCGCCGAGCCGCCGCCCAGCAACGGCTCGTACACCTCCGCGATGAGCTGGGCCCGGGCCTGCTCGTCGCCGTCCAGGGCCCGCTCGGGCAGCAGATCGGCCGCGTCGACCGGGCGCGGCGCGTCCGGCCAGGCCGCGGCCGCGCGCAGGCCGGCCAGGGCCGCGCTCGCGGAGCGGGTCGCCGACTGCAGGTCGCCGACGACCGGCCCGGCGATGACCGGCCCGGCGCCGAACCGCCCGGCCAGCTGGCCCGCCGCCCTGACCGGGTCGTCGGCGCCGCCGAGCACCACGACCAGCCGGTGGCCGTGCACCCCGGCCAGCAGGTCCAGCCGGGCGCGGCGGGCGATGCCGCGCAGCTCGTCGATCAGGCCCTCCGGGTCGCTGTCATCGGCGTTGCCCGCGATCACGGCCACCGGGCCGGCCGGCCAGTTCAGCGCCGACGCCCAGGACTGCAGGCCCTCGTCCACCTCCCCGCGCACCAGCGAGTCCACCACCAGCGCCTCCAGCCGGGCGTCCCATGCGCCGCGCGCCTCCGCGGTGCGCGCGTAGACCTGGGCGGCGCCGAAAGCGATCTCCCGGGTGTAGCGCAGCACCGCCTCGCGCAGCTCGGCCTCGCCGCCCGGCGCGGCCAGCTCGTCCACCTGCGCCTCGACCACGTCGATGATCACCCGCGCCATCTCCACGGTCTGCTGCAGGCTGACCGCCCGGGCCAGCTCGCGCGGCGCGGTGCCGAAGACCTGCCCGGCGACCGCCGGGCGCCCGCGCTCGGGGTGCTTGACCCAGTCGACGAAGGTGGCCAGCGCGGCCTGGGCCACCAGGCCGAGCCAGGACCGGTTCTCCGCCGACATCGCCCGGAACCAGGGCAGCCTGCTGTCCATGGACGCCATGGCGGCGGTGCCCAGCGGCCCCATCGACCGCTCCAGCCGCCGCACCGTCTCGTCGCGGACCCGGGCCGCCGCCTGCCCGCGCCCGGCCGCGGCCGTCGGCCGCTGCGTTGCCTCCACCCCGCCAGAGTGCCACGAGATGCCCGGCCGGCCGAACCACGGCCCCGGCCCGGCCGGGCAAGACCCGGGGTGAGCGAGCGGCGTCAACGCCGCCGGCTCAGGCGTAGTGCGAGAGCCGGGTGCGCAGCGCCGCGGCCACGTCCACGGTCTGGGCGATCAGCTCCTCCCGGCGCCCGGCCTCGATCCGGTACTCGGGCACCGCGACCGAGATGGCCAGGCACCGGCCGTCGCGGTCGCGCAGGATCGGCGCGGCCACGGCCCAGATGCCGGGGTCGACCTCGGCATGGCTCTCGCCCCAGCCCCGGTCGGCGATCGCCCGGAGCTCGGCGCGCAGCCGGGCCCGCTGCCCCGGCGGCACCGCGGCCTCGATGTAGGCGTCCCGCAGCGGCGCGGGCGAGCACGACAGCAGCACCTTGGCCCCGGCCCCGGTGTGCAGCGGCATCGCCTTGCCGACGTCGAAGGACAGCCGCACCGGGTGGTCGCACTCGACGCGGTCGACGCAGACCGCGGCGTCGCCGATCCGGCGCAGCACGAGCGCGGTCTCCCGGCTGGCGGCGGCCAGCTGCTCCAGCCCGGGCCGCCAGATGTCGGCCAGGTCCACGGTCGAGCGGGCGACATAGCCCATCATGATCGCCTTCGGGCCCAGCTGGTAGCGGCTCTCCCCGGCCTGCTCCAGCAGCTCGTAGGTCTTGAGCAGGCTCACCAGGCGGTACACCGTGCTGCGCGGCACCCCGATCGCCTCGCTCAGGCCCTCGACGGTATGCGTGGGCCGCTCCGTGCTGAACTGGTCCAGCAGCGCGAGCAGCCGCTGCGTGCTCTGGGTGCCGCCGGGAGCCTGGCGGCTGACCGGCGAAACAACGGACTTATCACCGGATGCCTGGAACCGGCCCGATGTCGGGAACCTCGGCATTGCGGCCCCTTGACGCCCCTGAAGACCTGCTTTTATGCTTATCGCGATTTGAGATTATATTCTCACATCATGAGAGTCCAGGTCAAGGGAAAGTCTGGTCAAGCAGACGGGTCGGGCCATGGCGGACAACGTGCGGGTCTATCTTCTTGACGGCGGAACGCTCGTCATCGACGGTTATCACCTCTACTGGAATGCGGGCCCGGGCGGGCCGGTGCGGTTTCCCTGCTACAGCGTGCTCATCGATCATCCCGAGGGAAAGTTCCTGTTCGACTCGGGCTACGACCTCGACCACGTGAACAAGGTGCTGCCGTTCGAGTTGCCGGAGCAGACCCCCGATCAGACCATTCCGGGCCAGCTGAAGCTCCTCGGGCTCAGCCCGGGCGACATCACCCACGTCATCAATTCGCATTACCACTTCGACCATGTCGGCGGTAATAAATTCTGCCGCGGCGCCACGGTCCTGGCCCACGAGAAGGAGCTGGCGGCCAGCCACGATCACCAGCCGTTCGAGCGGCTCGGCTACTCGGACCTGAGCTTCGACGAGATCGGCCCGAGGTATGAGCTGCTCAGCGGGGACACCGAGATCGCCCGCGGCGTGCGCCTGTTCGAGACGCCCGGGCATACCGCCGGGCACATGAGCCTGATGGTCGAGCTCGGCGGCCGCCGCCCGATGCTGTTCACCGGCGACGCCGTCTACACCAGGCAGAGCATCGAGAAGACGATCATCGCCGGTTTCCATCTCGACCCGACGGCGAGCGTGGCGTCCATGCGGCGCCTGGCCGCGCTGGCGGCCGAGCACGACGCCGAGCTGTTCTACTCGCACGACGCCGAGTCCTACCGGGACTGGCTCAGGGCGCCCGCGTTCTATCGCTGACCGGCCAGCCCCCGCCGCCCCCCGCCCGCCCTCGCCACCCCCGGAGGCACGATGTCCCCGATCCCGCCCGGCGGCGTCTACGAGATCCTCGGGCGCGATCTGCGCCGGCCGGAGAACCGGTACCTGAGCGTGCCGCTGATCCGGCTGATCACCTCGGGCCGGCTGCCCAGGGAGGCGCTCAAGGACTACGCGGTGCTGCGCTGGCCGTTCCAGGCCCGGGCCGACCTGCCGATGATGATCACCCATGTCGCGTTCCTGCAGGGCGACGATGCGCACCACCTGCTGGAGAACGCGTTCGACGAAATCCTCCGGCCGGCCGGCCAGGGCGATCACCCCGGCCTGTGGGTGCAGTTCGCCAAGCGGCTCGGCGCGACCGACGAGGAGCTGGCCGAGGCGGCCGCGAACCCGCTGGCCGAGGTGGCCGGGTTCCCGCAGACCATGACCTACTTCTGCCGGCGCAGCGCCGAGGAGGGGCTGGCGTCCTGGTACGCCGACGAGGAGCAGCTGCCGGAGGTGCACGGCGCGACCGCGCTGGCCCTGCGCAAGTACTACGGCTGCGACGACGAGACCATCGAGTACTTCGTGGAGCACGTGCGGGCCGACATCGGCCACTCCGACGCGAACGAGGAACTGCTGGCCCACTACTGCGACACGCCGGAGCGGATCGCCCGGGCCCGCCGGGCCGCGGTCACCACCCTGTGGGCCTGGCGGGAGATGCACCAGGGGATCCAGCGTGAGCTCGGGCGCCGGTACCCCGCGATCGCGGCGGCGTGATGGCAGGCGGGCGGATGCTGGGCTCGGCGGCCGAGTTCCACGCGATCGAGCTCGGCGACGGCCCGTCGTTGCTGCTGCTGCACGGCGTGACGGCTAACGCGGCGATCTGGCTGCCGGTGATGGAGCTGCTCGCGGACTCCTACCACGCGGTGGCCGTCGACCAGCGCGGCCACGGCCGCACCGGCCTGCCCCGGGACGGGCGGTTCGACGCGGCCGCCTACGCCCGCGACGCGGCCGACCTCGCGGCGTTCCTCGGCGGGCCGGTCGTGCTCGTCGGCCACTCGCTCGGCGCCAGGAACGCGATCGTCGCCGGCGCGATGCGCCCGGACGCGGTCGCGGGCGTAGTGGCGATCGAGTTCACCCCGTTCATCGAGACGGCGGCCTTCGACGCCCTGGACGCCAGGGTGGTCAAGGGGCCCCGGAGCTTCGGCGACCTCGGCGACCTGACCGGCTACCTGTCCTGGCGCTACCCGGGGCTGCCCGCGGACGCGGTGTCGCGCCGGGCCGCCCACGGCTACGCCGCGCGGGCGGACGGGCGGCTTGCGCCGCTGGCCGACCCGGCCGCGATGCAGGCCACCTGCGCCGGGCTCCGCGAGGACCTCGCCGGCGACCTGGCCCGCCTCGGCGTGCCCGCGGCGCTGGTCCGCGGCGCCGACAGCCGGTTCGTCTCCGAGCCGGCCTTCGCGGCCGCGCTGGAGCTGCGCCCGGACCTGCCGGGCATCGTGGTCGGCGGCGCGGATCACTACGTGCCCGAGGAGCGGCCGGCCGAGGTCGCCCGGATCATCCGGGAGTTCGCCGGCCGGGTGCTGGCGGGGACCGCACAGGAGGGAGTGCCCGTTGAGTGAGGGGATCGAGTTCTCGGTGGCGGTCGCGCTGACCGCGGACGCCGAGGGCCGGCTGTCCGCCGAGGTGCCCGCCCAGGTGTCGGAGCGGCTCGGGGTGAGCGCCGGCGACGTGCTGTGCTGGACCGGCTTCTTCAGCGGCCCAGTCGAGGTCTGGTCGGTGCCGAAGAGCCCCTACGCCTCGCTGGACGGCGAGCCGGATGGTGACGGCTCATGATGCTCGCCAGCGGGACGGCCGCCGAGCTGCTGGCCCTCGACGACCTCGAGCCCTGGGCCGACCCGGCCGCGCACCCGGTATGGACCGCGGTGACGTCCGGGCAGGCCCCGCCGCGGGCGGTGGCCGGCCTGGTGCTCGCGCTGTACCCGGCGTTCACCGGCCGGGCCCGGTACATGCTGGCCGGCAAGGTCACCTGGCTGCGGCCCGACGACGGCCGGGAGATCTTCGCCGACCTGCATCGGGCGCTGACCGTCGCCGACGCGGACGCCGACGCCGGCTGGGCCGCCGCGGCCGGGGCGCTCGGGATCACCGGCGAGCAGCTGGCGGCGGCCGCCGCGCGCCCGCGGGCCGAGGCCGCCGACCTGGTGACGGTGGCGCGCGAGCACGGCCTGCGCTCCGCGCACGAGGGCGTCGGCGTGGCCTGGGTGCTCGACCGCCGGCTGCCGCTGCTGCTCGGCCAGCTCGCCGACGCGCTGGCCGGGCACTACGGCGTGGCCGATGACGCGCTCCGCCATTTCCGGTTCCGGGCCGGCGAGGCGGGCGCGGCCGCGGACCGGCTGGCCCGGCTGGCCGGGCGGTACCTGCGGGACCCGTGGCAGGTCTACCAGGCGCGGCGGGCGGCGCGCGAGGTGCTCTGGGACCTCACCGCCCTGCTGGAGGCGGTGGGCAGCGCATGACCGGGGAATCCGGCCTCACCGGCGCCCTGCGGGACCTGGCCCGGGCGCACCGCATCCTCGACCTCGAGGGCCATAACGATATGTCGCTCGGCCACCTGTCGCTGCGCGACCCCGGCGGCCGCGGGTTCTGGCTCAAGCGCGGCAACATCGGGCTGGAGGAGGTCATCGGCGAGGAGGACTTCGTCCTGCTCGACTTCGACGGCAAGGTCCTGGACGGCACCGGCATCCGGCACCTGGAGTGGCCGATCCACGCCGAGATCCTCCGGGCCCGGCCGGACGTCGACGTGGTGGCGCACACGCACCCGTTCCACGCGACCGTGCTCTCGGCCACCATGGCCGAGATCCGCCCCTACTCCAACGAGGGCGTCTGGTTCGCCGACGGCGGGGTCCGGCACTTCAGGCTGACCAGCGACCTGGTCAACACCCCCGAGCTCGGCCGGGAGCTCGCGGGCGCGCTCGGGGACACCGCCGCCGTGCTGCTGCGCAACCACGGCGCGGCGTTCGTCGGCGCGGACGTCCGGGAGGCGACGCTGGCCGGCGTGTTCCTGGAGAAGGCGGCCCGGGTCCAGCTCACGCTCGCGGCGTCCGGGCTCGAGCACTCCCACCCGGGCCCCGACGAGATCCGCCAGAAACGGCTGACGATCTACCCGGACCGCGCCGTCGAGAATTTCTGGCAGTACTACAACCGCAAGCTCGACCGAGCGGAAGGCAGAACCTCATGAAGCGAGTAGCGATCGTCGGCACCGGGACCATGGGCCCCGGCATGGCCGCGACCCTGGCCCGCGGCGGCCTGGACGTGCGCTGCTTCGACACGCTCCCGGCGGCCCGCGACAAGACGCCGGGCGAGGTCGACACGGCGCTGGCGGTGCTGGACCGGATCGGCGGGCCGCAAGGCGCCGAGCGCGGCACCGTGACCGTCCACGATGACCTGGCCGAGGCCGTGGCCGACGCCGACCTGGTCATCGAGGCGGTGCCGGAGAACGCCGAGATCAAGGCGAAGGTGTTCGCCGAGCTGGACCGGCTCGCCCCGGCGCCGGCGATCCTGGCCAGCAACACCTCGGGCATCCCGATCACGAGGCTGGCCGAGTCGGTGGCGGACCCGGGCCGGGTGGTCGGCATGCACTGGTCCAACCCGCCGCACGTGATCCCGGTCATCGAGGTGATCGCGGGCGCGCGCACCTCGCCGGAGGTGGTGGAACAGCTCCGGGCGACGATCGCCGGCCTCGGCCTGGTCGCGGTGCGGGTGCAGCGGGACGTGCCCGGGTTCGTGGAGAACCGGGTGCTGTACGCGATCATGCGCGAGTGCCTGGCGCTGGTCGACGACGGCGTGATCTCGGCCGAGGAGCTCGACACGTGCGTGCAGTGGGGGATCGGCTTCAAGCTCGCCGTCATCCCGCCGCTGCAGCTGCTCGACGTGGCCGGCCTGGACATCTACAACGCGGTGGCCAGCTACCTCAATGCCGACCTCAATGGCAGGACCGACGTCAGCGAGACCATTACCTCGCGCGTCGCGCGCGGCGAGCTCGGCATGAAGACCGGGAGCGGGATGTTCAGCTACACCCCCGAGCAGGCGCAGGCCTTGCGGCAGGAGCGGGCCCGCAAACTCGTCGCGGTACGAAAGGCGCTCAGTGAGTGACACTTGCCGCAAAACTATTAGTGACTAAATGGCTGACAACATGTACGACTTAGACATGTGCGCCTTAGTCCCGGGGCGGAGCGACCGACCAGCGATGGAGGAGCGGCCGTGGCGGCAGGCGACGGCTTCGTGGGGCGCAAGGTGCACACGATTACTGACCAGGCGCTGGCCGGGGCGGGCCGGCCCGGTGACGGCCTGACCGAGATGATCGCGCGGGGGGCGTCGCTGTCGCCCGCGCTGCATGTCCGTGATTACTACGACGCACTCGAGGTGCGGGTCCCCGACGCGCCGCTGCCTGACGAGGTCATCGTCATCGCGGCGGTGGCCAACCGCGGCAGGCGGCACGCCCGCTGCGGCGGCCTGGCGGCCGGCGAGATCCGCGGGAAGGATGGATTGAGGTGACCGCATCCGACCGGCGGTTCGAGCCGGTCTTCACCCTGACCGCCGGGCCGACCGGGGCCACGCCCGACACCCTGGCGGCGCTGGGCCAGCCGGTGCTCTACCACTACGACCCGGCGTTCCTCGACCTGTACGCGGACACGGTCGAGTTGCTCCGCAAGTCGTTCGGGACCCGGCAGACCCCGGTCATCCTGCACGGCGAGGCGGTGCTCGGGCTCGAGGCCGCCGCGGCCTCGCTGATCCGCAGCGACGACGTCGTGCTCAACCTGGTCTCCGGGGTGTTCGGCAAGGGCTTCGGCTGGTGGGCCCGGCGCTACGCCAAGGAGGTCATCGAGGTCGAGGTGCCCTACGACAGCGCCGTGCCCGCCGACAGCGTCCGGGCCGCGCTCGCCGACCGGCCCGACGTCAGCGTGGTCGCGGTGGTGCACTGCGAGACGCCGTCCGGGACCATGAACGACCTCGACGCGATCGGGCCGGTCGTCGCCGGGCACGGCGCGCTGCTGATCGTGGACGCGGTCTCCTCGTTCGGCGGGGCACCCTGCGACTTCGCCGCGTGGGACGCCGACCTGGTCGTGGTCGGCCCGCAGAAGTGCCTGGGCGGCCCGCCGGGCCTGTCGATGCTGCACGTGAGCGACGCCGCCTGGGAGCACATGGAGGCCAACCCGGACGCGCCGCGGGCGTCGATGCTGTCGATCCTGGACTGGAAGGACGTCCACCCGGTCGACCGGTTGTTCCCGTTCACGCCGTCGGTGTCCGACATCTACGCGCTGCACGCCTGCCTGGAGCAGTACCTGGCCGAGGGGCCCGCCGCGGTGCTGCGCCGGCACCAGAGCGCGGCCCGGGCGGTCCGGGCCGGCGCCGAGGCGCTGGGCCTGGAGCTGTGGGCGGCGGACCGGTCGATCTGCTCCGATACGGTGACGGCGCTCAAGGTGCCGGCCCCGCTGGACGAGCGCGAGGTGCGGGCCCGGGCCCGGGCCGAGTCCGGGGTCATGCTGTCCGGCGGCCAGGGCGACCTGACCGGCAAGGTGATCAGGATCGGCCACATGGGCCCGACCGCCTACCAGATGAGCCCGGTGATCGCGCTGGCCGCGCTCGGCCGGGCGCTGCGCGGGTTCGGCATCAAGGCCGACGTGGGCGCGGCGGTGGAGGCGGCGCTGGCCGCGCTCGACGCGCCGGAGGGGAGTAGCCGTGACTGACGGCGGGACGTCACCATCGATCGCGGCCAGCGGCCGGGCGGCCAGCCAGGGCGGCCTGGAGCGGGACGCGATCGGCGTGGTCCAGGACACCGTCATCGGCATGGCGTCCTCGGCCCCGGCCGCGTCGGTCGGGCTGACCCTGGCCGCGCTGGCCGCGGCGACCGCCTACGGCAGCGGGCCGATCATCGTCATCACCGCGATACCGATGCTCGTGATCGCCAACGCCTACCGGCGCCTCAACCTGTGGAACGTCAACTGCGGCGCCTCCTACGAGTGGGTCGGCCGGGCCATCGACCCCAGCGTCGGCTTCATGATCGGCTGGCTCATGATCGCGGGCTACGTGATCGCGACGGTCAGCGGGGTCGAGGTGCTCGGGCCGTCGGTGCTCGCCGTGTTCGGCAACAGCGCCACCAACACCTGGGGCAACATCGGCATCGCCACCGCGGTCGGCCTGGCCATGCTGGCCCTGGCCGTGGTCGGGATCCGGATCACCGCCCGCACGCAGGTGGGCATCGCCGTGATCGAGTACGTGATCCTGATCGGCTTCGCCATCGTCGGCGTCATCGCGGTGGCCAGCCACTGGACGGGGACCTACCACTTCTCCTCCGGCTGGCTGAGCCCCAGCGGCATCAACGGCCAGGGCAGCGCGGTCGCGGGCTTCCTGATCGCGGTGTTCATCTTCACCGGCTGGGACGGGGCGCTGTACGTGAACGAGGAGGTCAAGGAGCGGCGCCGCAACCCGGGCCGGGCCGCGCTGCTGGCCGTCGCGCTGCTCGCCGTGATCTACACCCTGTCGATCGTCGGCCTGCAGGGCACCGTGTCGCCGGCCAAGCTGCAGGCCAACTCGGCGTCCGCGCTGGTGTACACCGCCCAGGCGCTCGGCGGCAGCGGCTGGGCGAAGGTGATGGCGCTCGGCCTGGCCCTGTCGGTGATCGCCACCACCGGGACCGGCATCGTGCTCACCGCCCGGATCGTGTTCTCCATGGCCCGCGACCGGGTGCTGCCGCCGGCGCTGAGCAAGATCTCCGGCCGGTACGCCACGCCGGTGAACGCCAGCGTGGTGGTCGGCGTGCTGATCGTCGCGCTGGCCTGGGTGTACCTGCTCGCGACCACGGTGCAGAACGCGTTCAACGACGTGGTGGCCGTGGCCGGGCTGCTGTTCGCGGTGTTCTACATCTTCACCGCGCTGGCCACGATCACCTACTACCGGCAGCTGGTCGCCTCGGGCGCGCGGAACGCGCTGGTTCTCGGCGTCCTGCCGCTGGCCGCGGCCGCTTTCCTGGGCTGGATCGTGGTCAAGTCGCTGCTGTCGGCGCCGTCGGCGCAGCTGTGGTCGCTCGTCGGGGTCGTCGCCGTCGGGCTGGCGCTGCTCGCGACGGCGCGTTACGTACTGCGATCGCCGTTCTTCCAGCTACCCAGGGAAAAGTACCAGGAGGTTCCATGACCAGCTTTGCCGGACGGACCGCCATCGTCACCGGGGCGGCGCAGGGCATCGGGGCCGCGATCGCGGCCAGGCTCGCCACCGGCGGCGCGGCCGTGGCCGTCGCGGACATCAACGCCGAGGGCGGCGCCGCGATGGCGGACAAGCTCGGCGAGCCGAGCTTCGCGGTCGCGACCGACGTCGGCGACCCCGACTCGGTGGCCGCGCTGCACGCCGAGGTCGTCTCGCGCACCGGGCAGGTCGACATCCTGGTCAACAACGCCGCGATCGTCCCGTTCACCGCGTGGGACGACGTGGACTTCGCCGAGTGGCGCCGGATCATGCGGGTCAACCTGGACGGCGTCTACCTCATGTGCCGCGCGTCCTCGGACGAGATGCGGCGGCGCGGCTACGGCCGGATCGTCAACCTCGCCTCGAACACGTTCTTCGCCGGCACCCCGAATATGGCCGCCTACGTCGCCGCCAAGGGCGGCGTGATCGGCTTCACGCGGGCCCTGGCGACCGAACTCGGCGGCTACGGGATCACGGTCAACGCCGTCAGCCCCGGTCTCACCGCATCGGAAGGAGTCATGGCCAGCCCGCACGCCGAAGCCTTCGACTTCGTCGGCACGCTGCAGGCGCTGAAGCGGCGCGCGGTGCCCGACGACATCGCCCCGGCCGTCGCCTTCCTCGCCTCCGAGGAGGCCGGCTGGATCACCGGTTCGACCGTCAACGTCGACGGAGGCCACGTACGCCACTAGCGCACGCCCCGCGGAGCACGTCCCCCGCCAGAGCGCCCCCGCAGAGGGAGAAAGACATGGCTCAGCTAGAAGAGCAGGCGACAACCACGGCCCCCGAGGGAATCGCCGCCGAGATCGAGTCCCACTCCATCGACATCATCCCGGAGGACGAGCGTCGCGGTAAGATCCGCAGCCAGTTCATGCTGTGGTTCGCGACCAACGCCAACGTGTTCAACTTCGTGCTCGGCGGGTTCGCGATCCTGTTCGGGCTGAACGTCTTCTGGGCCCTCGTCGCCTTGATCGTCGGCACCATGCTGGGCATGGCGTTCACCGCACTGCACGCCGTCCAGGGGCCGCGCCTGGGCGTCCCGCAGATGATCCAGAGCCGGGGGCAGTTCGGCTTCTACGGCGCGATCTTCATCTTCCTGGCCTCGATCCTGCTCGACGTCGGCTACCTGGCGGCGCAGCAGGTGGTCCAGGCGCAGTCGATGCAGGGCCTGGTGACCTCGGTCTCGATCCCGTGGTGGATCATCATCGTGACGATCCCGGCGGTGCTGCTGGCCATCTTCGGCTACCACTGGATCCACCGGATCCAGCCGGTGCTGACCGTGCTGTTCGGCGGCGCGCTGGTGGCGGCCGTGATCCTGACCGCCACCAGCGGCGACTCGCTGGCCAAGGGGATGGGCGGCACCCACCTGTCCAGCTTCCCGATCTTCATCGCCGCGGTGGGCCTGTTCTTCATGAACATGCTGAGCTGGGCGGTCTACGTCTCGGACTACTCGAGGTACCTGCCGAAGGACGTCAGCGCTCCCCGGGTGTTCTGGTCGGTGTTCAGCGGCAACGTCCTGGCCACCTGCCTGTACGCGGGCCTCGGCATCTACATCACGGCGATCGCGCCCAGCGCGTCGTCGGTGGCCTCGATCGGCTCGATCGCGGGCAAGTGGATCCTGCCCATCCTCGCGCTGAGCCTGCTCGGCAGCGACGCGCTGAACGCCTACACCGGCATGCTGGCGGTGGAGAGCGTGCGCAGCACCTGGATGAAGGTGGTGGCGTCGCGGTGGGCCCGCGTGATCGGGCTGGTGCTGATGTTCGCCATCGCCACCGCGCTGGCCCTGACGGGCTACAAGACGTTCCTGACCTCGTTCGAGAACTTCATCAACGTGCTGCTGTTCTTCTTCGTGCCGTGGAGCGTCATCAACCTGATCGACTTCTACATCGTCAAGAAGGGCAAGTACGACGTCCGGTCGTTCTTCTCGCCCAAGGGGATCTACGGCGGCTGGCGGCTGACCGCGATCATCCCGTACGTGATCGCGCTCGGCGCGCAGGTGCCGTTCCTGGACCAGACCCTCTACACCGGGCCGATGGTCAAGGTGCTGGGCGGCGCGGACATCTCCTGGATCGTCGCGTTCGTGGTGGCCGGGGCCGGCTACCTGATCGCGACCCGGGTGGCCGGCGGCGGGCCGGTGTCGGCCACGTCGGCGCCGGCGGGCGCGGCCGCCTCGTGAACGGCCCCGTCCCGGCATGAGGGCGGTGCTGGCGGCGGGCCCGGGCCTCGTCGAGGTCGCCGACGTGCCGGAGCCCGCCGTCAAGGAGCCCGGCGACGCGGTCGTCGCGGTGGCCGTCACGGCCATCTGCGGCGCCGACCTGCTCCCGCTCGGGGGCCACGTGCCCGGGTTCGAGTGGGGCACCGTGCTCGGTCACGAGTTCGTGGGCACGGTGGCCGAGGCTGGCCCCGAGGTCCCGTTCCGGCCGGGCACCCGCGTGGTGTGCGCGTCGACCTACTCGTGCGGCCGGTGCGGGCCGTGCCGGGCCGGCGCCTCGCCGCAGTGCGAGACGATGGCGCTGTTCGGCTACTCCGGGGTGTACCCCCGGCTGGACGGCGGCCAGGCCGACCGGGTCCGGGTCCCGAACGCCCGGCGGCTGCTGTGGCCGCTGCCGCCCGACCTCGACGACGAGTCCGCGGTGTTCGTGGCCGACATCCTGCCGACCGCGCTGCGCGCCGTGCAGCGGGCCGAGGCGGGCCCGGACGCCGTGCTCGCGATCACCGGGGCCGGGCCGGTCGGGCTGCTGGCCCTGCTGGTGGCCGGCCTGGGCACCGAGCACGTGGTCGTGGTCGACCCGGACGAGGGCCGCCGCGCCGCCGCGGCCGGCCTGGGCGCGGCCGCGGTCACCCCCCAGGACGCGGCGGGCTGCGTCGCCGGGCTGACCGGCGGGCGCGGCGCCGACGCGGTCATCGAGGCCTCCGGCAGCGAGCCGGCGCTGCGGCTGGCCATGGACCTGGTGGCGAGCCGGGGCACGGTCAGCGTCGTGGGCGCGCACTTCAACCCGGTGGCCCCGATCGACCTGGGCCGGATGTTCGCGAACGAGACCACGCTGCGGTTCTCGATCGGGGCGCCCGCCGACGACCGGGAGCGGGCCGCCAACCTGATCCTCGGCGGCGACCTCGACCCGCGGCGGATCATCTCCCACCGGCTGCCGCTGGACCGGGCGCCCGAAGCGTACGAGGCCTTCTCCGCGCGCCGCGCGACGAAGGTGCTGCTGGCCCCATGACCCGCCCGTTCTCGGTGGCCGTGCTGGTCAAGCAGGTGCCGCTGGCTGAGGACTTCCGGCTCGGCGGCGACGGCCGGCTGGTGCGCGAGGGCGTGCCGCTGGAGATCAACCCGTACTGCCGCCGCGCGATCGCCAAGGGCGTCGATCTCGCGGCGGCCCGGGGCGGCCGCTGCGTCGCGTTCACGCTCGGCCCGGAGGGGGCCGAAGAGGTGCTGCGGGAGGCCGTGGCGGCCGGCGCGGCGGCCGGGATCCACCTGTGCGACCGGGCCTTCGCCGGGTCCGACACGCTCGCCACCGCGCGGGCGCTGGCCGCCGCGGTCCGCCGGTCCGGGCCGTTCGACCTGATCCTGGCCGGGCTGAACTCGGTCGACGCCGACACCGGCCAGGTCGCGCCGGAACTCGCTGAGCTGCTCGGGCTGCCGTTCGCCAGCGGCGTCCGGGCGCTGGAGATCGAGGGCGACGCCGCCGAGGCCAAGATGACCTGCGAGCGGGACGACGGCACCGCCGAGTTGCTGGTGGCGCTGCCCGCGGTGCTGAGCGCGGCCGAGCGGCTGTGCCCGCCGGCCAAGTTCGGGCCCGCCGAGCGGGCGGCCGTGCCGGCGGCGCGGATCACCCGGCTGCGCGCCGCCGACCTGGGGCCGGGCCCCTGGGGCGCCGCGGGCAGCCCCACCCGCGTCGGGGAGGTCCGGGCCTTCGAGCACCGGCGCGAGAGCCGGATCCTGGCGGGCCCGCTCGCCGTCCAGGTCCGCGCGGCGGCGGCCCGGCTCGCGGAGCGGGGGGCTCTGCCCTGGCGGGGCGGCTCAGCGCCGGCGACCGGGCCTTCGCAGGCCAGCGGGCCGGCGCCCGCCCCGGCCCGGACATCGGCGGGCGGGCCCGCCGTGATCGCCGTGCTCGAGCCCGGGCGCCCCGCGCTGGCCGCCGAGCTGCTCGGCGCCGCGGCCCGGCTGGCGGCGGATGCCGGCGGCCCGGCGGTCGCGGTCTGGGCGGAGCCGCCGGGCGGGCCCGCGCCCGACCCGGCCGAGCTGGGCGCGCGCGGGGCCGACCACGTGCTGGTGCTCTCCTCGGTTACCGGGGCCCCGGTGGCCGAGGAGGACGTCGCGGTGGCGGTCGCGGCCCGGGCGGGCGGGCTGAACGCCTGGGCCATCCTCGCCCCGAGCACCTCGTTCGGCCGTCACGCGGCGGCCCGGCTCGCGGCCCGGCTCGGCGCCGGGCTCACCGGCGACGCGATCGAGCTGACCACCGACCGGGGCCGGCTGGTCGCCTGGAAGCCCGCGTTCGCCGGGCGCCTGGTGGCGGCGATCACGGCCCGCTCGGCGGTGCAGATGGCCACGCTGCGGCCCGGTGCCTTCGCGCCCCTGCCGCCCGGGCGGCGGGCGGCCGCGACCAGGTCCGCGGCCTCGGTCGCGCCGGCGGGCGCGGTCCGGGAGATCGGCCGGACCCGCGACGCGGGCTCTGCGCCGCTGGTCCGGGCCGGCTGCGTGCTCGCGGTCGGCGCCGGCGTGCCCCCGGAGGATTACGCCGAGCTGGACGCCCTGCGCGAGGTGCTGGGCGCCGAGCTCGTCGGCACCCGCAAGGTCACCGATCGCGGCTGGCTGCCGCGCAACCGCCAGGTCGGCCTCACCGGGCACTCGCTGGCCCCGCGGCTGTACCTGGCGCTCGGGGTGTCCGGGAAGTTCAACCACCTGGTCGGGGTGCGCCAGGCGGGCACGGTGCTCGCGGTCAACACCGACCCGCAGGCCCCCGTGTTCGGCGGCGCGGACATCGGGATCGTGGGCGACTGGCGGGAGGCCGCGGGCTTGCTCGCCGAGGCCCTGGCCGCCGACCGCCGCTCCGCCGCGGAGCGGGACCGCCGCGGCGGGTGACCGGCCGCCTCAGCCGGCCAGCAGCCGCCCGGCCCGCCGCAGCGTCTCGCGCAGGTTGGCCTCGGACGTGGCCTGGTACGCGTCGCCTGGTGACAGCCAGCGCAGCGGCGCGTCCGGGTTCTCCGGCCGCGCCGCGTCCGGGTCGGCGGTGGCCAGGACGAACCGCAGGTCGGCGTGCTGGTGCGCGGGCTCCGCGCCGCGCGCCGGCACGTCGACGACCGCCACGTGCCGCAGCTGCGCGTCCGGCCACGGCACCAGGTCGGCCAGCCCCGTCTCCTCGGCCGCCTCCCGTACCGCGATCGCCAGCGGGTCGCACTCGCCGGGATCACCGTGCCCGCCCACCTGCAGCCACGCCTGCTGGCGCTGGTGCCAGCGCAGCAGCATCCGGCCGGTCGGGGGATGCACGATCAGCGCCGACGCGGTGAGGTGCAGCGGGGTCGAGCGCAGCCACGGGTCGGCGGCGGCCTGCGCCAGCGCGCGGACCCGCTCGACGTCGGCGGCCTCGGCCGTGCCCTCCGGTTGGTACCGGGCGAGCAGGCCGGCGACCGGTCCGCAGGCGGCCGGGCCGCCCCCCGCCGCGCCGGTCAAGGCTTCTTCGCCCGGCTGGGGGCGACGCGCGGCGGCTCGTCCGGCTGCTTCGGGTACACCGGCGGCCAGGGCGCGTCGAGCAGCCCGCTCGCCCGGTCCCTGGCGTTCATGGCCAGCAACGGCTCCAGCGACTGCGGGTCGTCGTTCATCTCCCGCCACGGGTCGCCGGCCTGCTCCAGGCGGGCGCCCAGCGACGCGATCGTGAACTGGTCCGGGTGGATGTCGTCGAGCTCGGCCCAGGTGAGCGGGGCCGACACCTGGGCGCCGGGGCGGGCCCGGACCGACCAGGCGCCGAAGACCGTCTTGTGCGGCGCGTTCTGGTTGTAGTCGATGAACACCCGCCGCCCGCGTTCCTCCTTCCACCACGCCGCCGTGATCAGGTCGGGCCTGCGTCGCTCCAGCTCGCGCGCGGCGGCGACCGCGGCGGCCCGCACCTGGTAGGAGTCCCACCGCGGCTGCAGCCGGACGTACACGTGCAGCCCGCGGCTGCCGGTGGTCTTCGGGTAGCCCGTGATCCCGAGCTCGGTCAGCAGCCGCTGCAGTTCGCGGGCGGCCTCGCGGATGCTGGCGAAGTCCACGCCGGGGGTCGGGTCCAGGTCGATGCGCAGCTCGTCGGCGTGGTCCGGGTCGTCGGCCAGGTAGGGCCAGACGTGGAAGCCCAGGCAGCCCAGGTTCACCGCCCACAGCACGTGGTCGATGTCGGCGGCGACCAGGGCCCGGGCCGTGGTGCCGTTGGGCGTGGCGACCGTGGTGGTCCGCAGCCAGGCCGGGGCGTTCGAGGGCACCCGCTTCTGGAAGAACGACGGGCCGCCCGCGCCCTCCGGGAAGCGCTGCAGCAGCACCGGGCGCCCGCCCATGACCCGCATCAGCGGCCCGGCCACCCGCTGGTAGTACCCGGCCAGGTCGCCCTTGGTCTCGCCGCGCTCGGCGAACAGCACCTTGTCCGGGTGCGTGATCAGGCCGTCGCGCATCAGCGACGCCCCGCCGGGTGATCTCGGGCCGCGTCCATGCCCCCGACTCTACGACCCGGCACCGGTCAGCTGATGGCGTTAGGCGGCAGCCGGGCCGGGCCGGGCCGGCGGTTCAGCGCGCGGCCGTCTCAGCTTCGATCATCTTCTGGATCGGGCCGGCGGCGGCCCCGCCGACGATGACGGCAAGGCCGACCGCGCCCATCGTCAGCACCGTGCTCAGCCAGACCATCGTGGTCACCGGCAGGGTGTAGGCGCCGATCAGGCGGGCCACGCACTCGGCCAGCAGCAGCAGGCCCCAGATCGCGCTGAACGCCATCTCCAGCCGCCGGAACCGGGCCGAGCCGGCCGACAGGCGGTCCCACGCGGCGGTGCGTTCCGGCACGCCCCTGGTCATGAACGGCTCGAGGCCGGCGGACATGAGCGGGCGGCGCATGACCACCGAGGCCAGGATCGCGAACGCGATCACGCTGCTGATGACCGAGTCCTTGGCGATCATCGCGCGCGGGTCGCCGGTCAGGAAGCTGACCGCGATCCCGGCCAGGTTGACCGCCAGCATCAGCGTGGCCAGCAGGTTCAGCCGCCGCTCGGCCGCCAGGCCGCCGAGCGCGCGGGCCGCGGGCGCGACGCTGCTCAGCGCGAGCGAGAGCCATAGGCTCAGCCCGAAGGCGTCGTGCAGCAGGTAAAAGATGGCCAGCGGCACGCCGACGTCGATCGCCAGCGGCCGCAGCGCCGCGGCCGTCCGGCCTGGGTTCGGGGCGACCTGGCCCGGGGCCGAGACCATCCGGGGCGAGGCCGGCCCCGAGTCCTCGGGCGTTACGGGCTGCGGGTCGCCGGCCGCGCCTGGCCGGCGCCGGACCGCCCGGGCCGGGGGCTGGCCGGGCTGGGTGCCGGCCGGCATGGGGACCGTCTCCGTTCGCTCGTCCAACGTCATGGCAGCAACGCTAGGTCGGACCTAAATTTATGTCAAACCAAATCTTGTATTTAACCTAAGATCGTCGCTATCGTGGTCGCATGACCGCCACCGGGCTACGGGAGCGCCGCAAGCAGCAGACCCGGCGGGCCATCTCCGACATCGCGACCGGGATGTTCGCGGCCCGCGGTTTCGACGAGGTCACGATCGCGCAGGTCGCGGACGCGGCCGGGGTAGCCAAGATGACGGTCACGAACTACTTCCCGCGCAAGGAGGACCTGGTCTTCGACCGGGCCGAGTCGGTCATCCGCAGCCTGGCCGACGTGGTCGCGGCCCGGGACCCGGGGGAGAGCTACCTGACCGCGATCCGCCGCGACTACGCCGAGCGGGTGGCCCGGGCCGACGTGACGCTCGGGCTGTCCACCCCCGCGTTCGCGCGGATGATCGAGAACAGCCCGACCCTGTCCGGCCGGGGCCTGGAGATGCTGCACCTGCGCGAGCAGGCGCTCGGTGACGCCATCGCCGCCGAGACCGGCACCGACGGCCCCCAGCAGCGGCTCGTGGCCGCCCTGCTGGCCTCGGTGCACCGGGTGCTCTACGCCGAGGCCAGCAGGCGCAGCCTGGCCGGCCAGCCGCGCGCCGAGATCCTCGCGGTGCTGGCCGCGGCCGCGAACCGCGCTTTCGACCTGCTCGAGCCGTCGCTGGGCGGCTACGGCGTCCGGCCCGTGCCGCCGGAGCCGGCCCGGCCCGC
>Ga0335078_10003021_pt1 | contig 25163 bp, 18 predicted proteins | sample Lox_Sample_32_FD_206711 | JGI IMG/M metagenome (GOLD analysis project Ga0335078, IMG submission 206711) | Soil microbial communities from Loxahatchee National Wildlife Refuge, Florida, United States - Lox_Sample_3.2 | ecosystem: Environmental > Terrestrial > Soil > Wetlands | place: USA... | reverse complement strand
CCAGCTCACCGGCAACCGGTGAGGTGATGACTTCCGGCGTGCCTCCGACGCGTGTGGCGACGCAGGGAGTGCCACAGGCCATTGCCTCGAGGAGAACATTTGCCCAACCTTCGCGGCTCGAGGCGAGCACCAGAATGTCAGCGGCAGTGTAGATTTCCGGCAACGCATCCTGCGGAAGCCGCCCCAGAAACCGCACGCGATGCGACACTCCCTCTTGCGCCGCGAGCGCGCATAGCACTGCCTCCTCCGGCCCGCTGCCCACGATCAGCAGCTCGACATCGGGGAGGCGCGTCAACGCCCGGATCACGAGATCGTGCCCTTTAAGCTCCACCAGGTTACCCACTGAAAGCAGGGTGGCACCTGAGAGCCCGAGACGGTCCCGCGCCTCCTGACGCGGAACGGGGCGAAACCGCTGAAGATCCACGCCGTTGCGCAGCACCGTAATTTTCTCCGCAGGCACATCAAGGGCGACAAGCGCGTCTTTGAGCGCAGCGCAAACCGTGATGACGGCAGCAGCGCGACCCGCTGCCCATTGGATCATGCGTCGCGGGAGGCGATATTTGGCGATCAGATTGATGTCCGTTCCGCGGGCCGTAATGACGGTCGGGCGATTGAAGGCCGATCCGAGGAGTGCAGCGGCAACGCCGTCGGGATAAAAATAATGCGCATCGATCAAGTCGAACGGGCCCCCGCTGTCCGCAAGACGACGCAGTACGGGCTTCATCGCGGCGTACATGAGAAAGGGCGCCATTCCCATTCCGATCTTCGGCAAGAGGGGGAAACGGGGGTGATACACGGGAATGCCGCCACGTGTCTCATACTTCACGATCCGCGCAAATTCACCATACCTCCCGAAGGTTCTGCTGCCCAACGGAAACCAGGGGCAAGGAGCGACAACCCGCAGAGTTACTCCTTCGGTACGAGCCAATTCACGAATGCGGCTTTCTACGAAAATGCCGTGAGTTGTCTGAATATTGTTCGGGTAAAGTGAAGTAAACGTCAAAATTCGCATGGCGACGCCATCGCGGGGGTCGGGGACGTGTCACCAACATACGTGCGGGCGCGCTTCGCATCGCCGGCCGTCGCGTCACGAGCCGCCGAAAATCGGTCTGCGAAGGCGCTGCTAATCACCCGGACATCATTCGTTGGATTTTGGCGGTTCACTGTCCAAAGGAGTCCAGATAAGTTCTTGCAGGCTCCATCGCGGCAAGAAAATTCTGGAGCACGTTCCGGGGATTCTCTGTATTTGACTCGTCAACTGCGAGCGCAAAAAAGGCCTCGACGCGATCCGCACGGCCGAAAAGATCTCGCAGTTGAATCAGCCTCGCCGCAAGGGGGGCGGCCACAACGCGACCGTCGATCACATAGAAGGACCAGACCAGCATCCGGCGATCGCCTTCGGCGATCCTTTCTTCGGTGACGGTTTCCTCTTGATCGTTGATACGTATCGACTCACTCGATCGAGAGACGGTCGCCCAGCGCTCTGGGTCGGCGATCCGATTGGAAGATCGAACAAGGTAGTTGCCCGACGGTGAGGCCTGGTAGATGGCCACAAACCGGCCGACGACGTTGGGACCATCGCTATAATCGGTGCGGAATGAACGATCCGCGCCGTGCACAATCGGTTCCCAATCAAGCCGCTTCTTGGCAAGTGGGTGCCATGGGGACATCACTCCGGGCTCGCTCGCCGCGGCAAAATCAATATTCGGGATGCCGTAGCCTCGCCACTCGATGTACGCGGGCCCACTTGCGGAGACCAAAATGCCAAGCGCCCCCGCGAGCACCGTACGGGTCCAGCGCGGCGTCTCCGTCGAACGCGGCAGTGGCCTCGCGACCGCCGGCTTGCGATCTTCGGCAAATCTGAAACCGATCGCCATCAGGAGCAAAGTCACAAGTGAAAAAAATCCCCAACCGTAGATGATGTGGTCCGCTTCAACGGCTGCAGCACTGCCGGACATCTCGCCAAGCTCGATCGTCCCAAAAACTCGGATGCCGTTGGCAATGACGGGGACAATAACTGAGAGAGACAGAAAGGCGACCCAACGCCAGATCGATCGGTAAAGCAGCGCCGCGAAAAACACTCCGAATGCGAGCGAGGCTATAAGGAAACGAATACCAGCGCAGGCTTCAGCGACGCGGTACCAGCCCGACGGCACCTCGATGAGAGTGCTATCCCAATAAACTGGGGTGCCAACCAGCAACAGACCTTTGACGGCGAGCGATGCCGTCAAATTCTGCAGCCAAGGCACTAGGAAATATCCGGTTGGAACCAGAAAGAACAAATAGAGAAATGGAACCAGCAAGCCACGATAAGCGCGCCAACCCAAAACGGTCACCGCAATGACCTGGAACATCGTCATGATCGTGAGTTGTTCCAGTTCCACGACGCTGAGATTTTTGGCAACAATCCAAACGAGCGTCAGCGGTCCCAACAATATCAGCGGTAATAGGCTGGGATTTGGCAGCATCCGCTCCAAGACGTCGCGGCGCTGCCATATCAAGTACGCGGATAGAGGCGCGATCAAAAAACAATGATTATAGGCCGTAGTCCCGGTCCACGTGTCATAAGCCGAGCGGGCCTCAGGCCAGAACAGGGCGATCAGGGCCGCCGCGGCCAGTCCGAGGAGGGTCGCCGAAGACAGCCAAGCGCCGCGCGAGGTGGCGCGCAGCAGAGGATCATGTTGGACGTCGGGAATGATCACGGGTCAATACGCCGTTGATTTCCTTAATGCTCTATTAATTTCGTGCCAATCGACGAAGTCGGCTGAGCAACGTGATTATCTTGTCAAGCCACTCGAACTTCTACGTAAAATTCGCCACACCCGTTCACGAGCGCGATAGCTGCGGCTTCAGGGCGGCCTGCCACGTGGCTCGAGGGTACTCGGCGCCGAAGCTTCCTCAGAGCGCCCAGTAGACAAACTGGTCGGGCACCGAAGCACGATCGATCGCCGACTTCACGTCAACGAGCACGCCGCCCTTCGACAGCATCGCGAAAACCCGTTCGCCATTGCGTTCGCGGAAGTCCTTGTGCGCGACGGCATAGATGACGCCATCGAGATTCTTGAACGCGTCGGCATCGGCGAGCTCGATGCCATACTCGTGCAGCGCCTCGGCGCGGTCGGCCATCGGATCATGCACCAGCGGATGAATGCCGAAGCCGCGCAGCTCGGCGATGATGTCGGGCACGCGGCTATTGCGCAGATCCGGCACGTCCTCCTTGAAGGTGAGGCCCAGAATGCCGACGCGCGCGCCCTTGACCGCGCGCTCGGCTTCGATCAGCAGCTTGACGAAGCGTTGCGCCACATAGGCGCCCATATTGTCATTGATGCGCCGCCCCGAGAGGATCATCTGCGGGTAATAACCCGCGGCCTCGGCGCGCGCGGTCAGATAATAGGGATCGACCCCGATGCAGTGGCCGCCGACGAGACCCGGCGAGAACGGCAGAAAATTCCATTTCGTGCCGGCCGCCTTCAACACGTCCTTGGTCGAGACGCCGAGCCGGTCGAAGATCATCGCCAGCTCGTTCATCAAAGCGATGTTGAGATCGCGTTGCGTGTTCTCGATGACCTTCGCCGCTTCGGCGACCTCGATCGATGGCGCGCGGTGGATACCGGCAGTGACGATCGACGAATAGACCGCCGCTACGCGCTCGAGCGTCTCCTCGTCCTCGCCGGAGACGATCTTGGTGATGGTCTCGAGACGATGAACCTGATCGCCCGGATTGATGCGCTCGGGCGAATAGCCGAGCTTGAAGTCCTTGCCTTGAGCGAGACCTGACGTCTTCGCAAGGAGCGGTCCGCAGATTTCGCGCGTCAGCCCGGGATAGACCGTCGACTCAAACACCACGACCGCGCCTTTGCGCAAGTGCGGGCCGATGACCTCGCAGGCGCCAACGAGCGGGGAGAGATCCGGCCGGCGCTGCTCGTCGATCGGTGTCGGCACGGTGACGATGATGAAGCTCGCTCCGGCGAGATCGTCGGCGCGATCCGTCAGGCGAAGCTTGCTTGCCTGCAGCTCCTGCGGCGCCACTTCGTGCGTGCGGTCGTGGCCGGTGCGAAGCTCGCCGATGCGGCGCTGGGAAATGTCGAAGCCCCAGACCGGATCGACCCGCTTCGCCAATGCGATCGCGACGGGCAGGCCGACATAGCCCAGACCGACAACCGCGTAGCCTCTTTCGCTCACTTCAGCCTCTCAAGCTTGCCAACGGCCGCGCTCTGGGCGCGGGACTGCTTATCGGTGACTTCCGGGCCGAGCGATAAAACTGTTGTATCATCGCCCGTCTTTACCTCATTTTATCTTTACCAAGCGAGTGTCCCGCCCACAATCGAAATGAAGCTCATTCATATCATTGGCGCCGCGCGGCCCAACTTCATGAAGATTGGCCCGCTATACCACGCTTTCCTTAACGAGCGGCATTGGGCACAGGCGCTCATCGTCCATACCGGCCAGCATTACGACTACAGCATGTCGGAGGCGTTCTTCGCCGATTTGGGCCTACCCGAGCCCGACGTCAATCTCGAAGTCGGCAGCGGTACTCACGCCGAGCAGACGGCCGGGGTCATGCTGGCGTACGAGCGGTTCTGCCGCACCTCGCGGCCCGACTGGGTCATCGTGGTCGGCGACGTCAATTCGACGCTCGCCTGCGGGCTCGTCGCGAAAAAAATGAATCTGCAACTGGCGCATCTCGAAGCGGGGCTCCGGAGTCGCGACCGGACCATGCCGGAGGAGATCAACCGGCTTGTGACCGACGCCATCGCGGATCTGCTTTGGACGCCGTCCGAAGATGCCGACGAGAATCTCCTGAGGGAAGGGATTCCCCCCGAACGCATCGTCCGCGTCGGCAACATCATGATCGATTCCTACGAGCTGGTGCGTGGGAAGATCGAAAGTATCGACGTCGCGGGCGAACTTGGCGTTGCCGATCCTTATGGCGTTGTGACGCTTCACCGCCCTTCGAACGTCGATAACCGGCCGGCGTTGGCGGAATTGCTGAAGCGATTGGTTGAGACCTCGCGGCGCGCAACCCTGGTTTTCGCGGTCCATCCACGCACGGCCGCGCGCATCCGTGAATTCGGCCTCGAGCCGTTGACCGCCAGCGCCAAGGGCCTACGGCTCGTCGAGCCGATGGGCTATATCCGATTCATGTCGCTCGTGCGAAAGGCGCGATTCGTCATCACCGATTCGGGCGGCATGCAGGAGGAGACGACATATCTCGACATACCGTGCCTCACTCTGCGCGAGACGACGGAGCGGCCGATCACTGTTTCGCACGGTTCGAACCGGCTCGTCAAGCCGGGCGAGCTTGTCGCCGCGATCGACGACGTGCTCGCCGGAAAATGGCCGCACGGGCGCAAGCCGCCGCTTTGGGACGGACACACGGGCGAGCGCGTTGTCGCCGATCTTCGGGCCCGGTGCGGGGCCTAGGGAAGCTTGTGATAGTCCTTGTACCAGGCGATGAAGCGCGGGATGCCAACCTCGATCGGCGTCTTCGGCTCAAAGCCTAGATCCGCGCGCGACGCGTCGATGTCGGCATAGCTCTCGGGCACGTCGCCCGCCTGGAGCGGCAGATATTCCTTCTGCGCCTTGCGTCCCAGCGCCATCTCGATGACCTCGATGAAGTGTTCGAGCCGCTCGGGGTGGTGATTGCCGAGATTGTAGACACGATGCGGCGGCGTTTCCGACGGCGGCCGATCGAGCGCCGCCACCGTTCCCGCGACGATGTCGTCGATATAGGTAAAGTCGCGCGCCATGCGCCCGTGATTGAAGACTTTGATCGGCCTGCCCGCGAGGATCGCATCGGCGAAGAGATAGGCAGCCATATCGGGCCGGCCCCAGGGGCCATAGACCGTGAAGAAGCGCAGGCCGATCGCCGGAATCTGGAACAAGTGGCAATAGCTTTGCGCCACAAGTTCGCACGATCGCTTGGTCGCCGCGTATAGTGAGACCGGCTGATCGACCCGATCGGCAACGGAGAATGGCTGCTTGCGATTGCCGCCATAAACCGAAGACGAACTGGCATAGACGAAGTTTTCGAGATGGCGCAGCGTCCGCGCGGCCTCGAGCAGCACGACCTGGGCCATGACGTTCGACTGGACGTAAGCGTAGGGGTTTTCGAGCGAGTAGCGTACCCCAGCCTGCGCGGCGAGATGGATGATGCCGGTTGTGTCCTGATGCCGCTTCAGCGCCGCCGCGACGGCGTCGCGATCGGAAATGTCGAGCTCGTGGAAGGCAAACCGTGGAAATGCCGCGAGCTGCGCGAGGCGGGCTCGCTTCAACTCGACCGAGTAGTAGTCATTGAGATTGTCGAAGGCATAGACCTCTTCGCCACGCGCCAGCAGGGCACGCGCGACGTGGTAGCCGATGAAGCCGGCGGCGCCCGTCACGAGAACGCTCATGCGGTCTCCTGTCCTCTCGGCGCCGACCGTAGTCGAGCGGCGCCACGGCATCGAGAAAATTCTGCACCGCTTGTGGTGCGGTGTCGGGGCCGACTGGTTCGCCGCGCGAAGCCGGAGATCCTGCTCATTGCCGGCTCATCCGGCCGCCGCGGCGGCAAACGCGCGTCCCGCGACGATCTCGTCGAGAGGCGCAAAATTCCACTGGTAATCGGCGAGCACGCGCTGGCGCGCGCGGGTGCCGAGCTGAGGATGCCCGCCCTCGACGATCTCGTGCACGGCCGCCGCGAATCTCTCGGCGTCGTCAGCGACAAGGGCATCGCGGCCGGAGACGAGGTCGAGCCCCTCGCCCGCCTGCGGCGTCAGCACCACCGGCCGCGCCATCGCCATCGCCTCCAGAACCTTGTTCTGCACGCCGCGCGCGATCTGCAGCGGCGCTACGACCGCCGCGGCATGCGCGACGTAAGGGCGCACGTCTTCGACACGTCCGGTGACGCGCACTGCCGGCAGACGCGCCAGGCGCTCGACCACAGGCGTAGGCTTCGCTCCCACGATCCAGAATTCGATCCCGGACGTTCGCGCGGCGAGGAGCGGCATCACGCGCTCGGCAAACCACCGCACGGCGTCGACATTGGGCCAGTAGTCCATGGCCCCGGTGAAACACAGGGCGCGCACGCCGGCGGGATAGGGATCGGCGTAGCGGCGGCTCGGATCAAACCGCGCTGTATCGACCCCGTTCGGCAGCGCGACGATCCGGTCGGCCGACTCGGGCGCGAGACGCCGAAGAAAATCAGCCTCGGCCCGCGAGACGAGCAGGGTGGCGTCGAACTCGGCCGCCATTTTGCGCTCGAATTCGAGGAGCGTGCGGTGCTCGCGCGCATAGACAGCGCGCGCGGGCCAAGGTTTCGACTCGGCATATTGCCGCCACTTGTCACTATCGACATCGACCATGTCGAGGACACGGATTTCGGCCTTGTGCGGCAGCGCGTAGGGCGCCATCGCCGAGCAAAAGACGAAGATGCGCGATGGGCGCTGCGCGGCCACGGTCGCGTCGACCCAGTTTCTGAGCGTCTCGTCGGCGAAATAGGCGAGCGTCAACGGCGCGCCAGTGCCGAGATTGGCGAGGCTCTTGAGCTTCGCGCGTTTGGGCGACAGCAGGCGGCAGCAAACGCTTGCGCACACACTCTCAAGAAACGGAATGTGCACCAGGTCGGCCGGATCATCGCAGAAGCAGCCGAGATGAATGCGGAAACGCTTGGCAAGATGACTTAGCAAATGCCAAGCACGAATCTTGTCGCCCTTGTCCGGCGGATAGGGAATGCGCTGCGTCAGGAAAAGAAGCTGTTCCACGACAGAATTTGGCTCACGACGCAATGTGGGCGGCGAAAGCCCGGTCGACGCGGCCCCAGCGGAAATCGGCGAGTAGCCGGCGCAGCCGCCCCTCGGTCGCGCCGAGATTCGTGTAGTGGCGGAGCCGCGATTTGAGCGGCGCGCGCTCCTGGCGCGGCTGCTCGGGGTCGATCTCCCAGGGATGGAGATAAAAGATGCAGGGCATGCCCTCGACGCGATTGACGCGCCGCATGGTCCAACGCGAGTAGGCATAGGGCAGAAGGCGGAAATATCCACCGCCGGCGCAGGGAAAATTGCGGCCGAAAAGACGCGCCGTCGTGAGCGGCAACTCCGCGAGGCCCGAGCGCGCCTCGCGGAAAGGCGTGCGCGAGGCATCGGGCGTTCCGTAGAGATCGTGCGCGATCGGAAAGAGGCTCGAACTGTAGGCGTAACCCGCGTCAGCCAGCACCTCGTAAGCCCACCAGTTCTTGGGGCCGATCGAGAAGGTGGCGGCGCGATAGCCGCGCACAGGCGCGCCGCCCACATCCTCCAGCAGGCGCTTCGTCCTCACGATATCGGCGCGGAACTCGTCGGCCGTCTGACTGTCGGCACGGCGGTGCTCGAAGCCGTGGCTCGCGACCTCGTGCCCTTCCTCGGCCATGCGGCGCACAAGCCGGGGATGGCGCTCGGCCACCCAGCCGAGCGTGAAGAAGGTTGCCTTCGTGCCGCTTTCGCCGAGGAGATCGAGGATCCGGTCGGTGTTGCGCTCGACCCGGCGCGGCAGGCGGTCCCATTCCTCGCGCGGGATCACGTCGGCGAAGGCCTGGACCTGGAAATAGTCCTCGACGTCGATGCTGAGCGCGTTGAGGAGGCGCGCGTCGGCCGCCGCGTCCATCACTGCGGTGCCCCGCGCATGTAGGTCTGGATGATCTCGAGCGCGCGCCTGATGGTGCGCTCGTGCTTGCTCGTCGTCTGCTCGATCGCGGAGACGCGCGTCATGATCTCCGACAGCATTGCGTCGGTGCCGCTCCCGCGCGGCACGGCGTCGCGGGCGGCAGCGGAGGCGAGCGCCGTGGCACCCACGGGAGAGAGCTCGCTTTGCAGCTCCTCGGCAACCTGCGTTACTGCGGCGGCATCGAGCGCGTGGCGCTCTTCGAGGTAACCGAACAGCAGCAGCCGCGAGGCGAGCGTGTTGATGCGGCGCGGCACGCCCTCGCTGAAGCGATAGATCGCACCAAACGCATCCTCGCCCAGGACGGGATCGTCGTTCCAGTCGACCGTCTTCAAGCGATGAAGCACATAGGCCTTGGTCTCGACCTCGGTCATGGGGCCGAGGTGATAAGACGCGATCACGCGCTGGCGCAGCTGGTCGAGCTCGGGGCTTGCCATGATGTTGCGGAACTGCGGCTGGCCGACGAGGAAGCTCTGCACCGGCGACATTCCGCCGCGCCCGAAATTCGACAACATGCGCAGCTCTTCGAGCGCACCGATCGAAAGATTCTGCGCCTCGTCGATAAGGATGAGCGAGCGCTTGCGCGCACGCATGTTGGCGCTCACGAACTCTTCGATCCGGCGCAGCATCGCCGCCTTTTCCATGCCGGGCGCGTAGAGGCCGAAGGCGGCGGCAACCATGCGCAGGAGATCGTCGCCCGCGAGCTGCGACGTGACGATCTTTGCCGCCGCATAAGCCGACGTATCGAGCTGGGAGAGCAAGAGATCGACGAGCGTGGTCTTGCCGGCGCCGACCTCGCCGGTGACGACGATGAAGCCCTCGCCCTGGTGCAGCCCATAGGTCAGATGCGCCATGGCGCGGGCGTGGCCCGCGCTGCTGAAGAAGAAGCGCGGATCGGGCGTGAGCTGGAAGGGTAATCCCTTGAGACGATAGAACTCGGTATACACGTCTCAGAAATCTTTCCGCAGGCCGATGGTGACGAGATCGACGAGGATGACGCCGCCAACGCCCGATTCGCGCGACAGCGTGTAAGTCGCGGCGCCCGTGAGCGTCGGGGTTAGATTGTACTTAAGCCCTGCAGACGCCGTCACCGTATCGATCGAGGATGAGCTCGAACCTGACGCCCCTGTGGAGGTCGTTGAATAGCCGCCGGAAAGATCGCTGCTCAGATCAGGGGACAGATCGCGGAGCCATCCGACGAGGATGCCGTTGGACTTGGTCGAGCTCCCGCCCGTGGTCAGCGTGTCCATTACGGTCCGGTTGAACTGGATCGTGTAGTGGTTGCGTTGGCCGCCCTGGATCAGCGCGCCCGCACTGAGCGTCTTCGTCCGCGTGACCTGGTTCTGCAGCGGCAGGTTGGGATTGGCGAGGCTGAGCGGCAAGCCGGTGGTCGCGTCGATGGTCTGCCCCGGCGTGGTCTGGGTCGCGGTGCCGAGCGTATCGAGAAGCTGTTGTTGCTGGGATTCCGTATGCGAGGCGTATGACGCCGACAGCGTCGCGAGCGGCGTGACGGCCCACGAGGCCGTGCCCGAAAACGTATTCTGCCCCTCGGTCTTGCCGTAGTTGAGCGCGACCGAGCGGTCCTCCCGCGGATGGAAGATGAAGCCGCCCTGATAGGTCGGCCCGACGAAATTGCCGTTGAAGCCGCTCGCCGCGCTCTGCTCGGGAAAATCGAGCCGCTCATAGCCGGCGGTGGCAGTCAGATCGAAGGTCGGAGTGAGGGCATAATCGCCGCCGGCGGTGAGCGTATAGTGGCGCTCGTTGTTGAGGCTTTCGTTCACCATCAAGAAGTCGGCGTTCCCCGTAAAGCGAAAGCGCTGAAACACGTCGCCGCTTGTGAACTTGGCGCTGACGTCGTTCTGCGTGCTGTTGGAGAGGGGACCGACCGACTGGCCCGGAATCGTACTGTTGATGGCCCCTGTGCTGCCGCTGAACACGGACTGCGAGAGACTGTAACGCAGTTCGGCGTCGCCGATAGGACCAAAATGGAACTGCACATAGGGAGAGCCCGTATAGGCGGTCGTTTGCGTCGCCTGGCTCGTCTGGATCTGAGTTGTATTGCCGAAGCCGCGGCCGCCAAGTCGCGATTGCTCGGACATCTCCGCATGGCCATCGAAAAAAAAGCGCTCCGGCACGATCGTCGCCGTGCCGTTCAGGAGCATGTTCTGGATGACCGTGTCCTGGCTCGATACGACAACGTGCTCGATCGCCTCCGGACTGTAGTTGAAGGTGCCCTTGAGGCGCACGGTGTCGGCAGTCGCGAAGAGGCTCGGCGAGATCGTGGCGTAGGCGTCGGCCTGCTTCTGCGAGGTTGTGGCAAGCGCGTTGTCGGTAAACGAGATATCCGTCTCGATGCTGGGGAGGAAGACGAGGGGCGGTGGTATCGCGACGGCGGCGCCTTGTGCTCCAGGCGCCTGCCCGCCTCCTCCGCCCCTCGGCGGCGGCGGCTGTCCCGGCTCTGCGGGGCCCCCACCCTGCCCCGCACCGGGGCCCGGCAAGGTGGGCGGCGGCGACGGGAACGGATTCGTCGGGTATTCCTGCGCCGGGGCCTGGAACGGATTCGCCGGCTGCGCCGGCGAGCCGAAAGGATTTGTGGGATAAAGCGGCTGCGTCGGCTGCGGATAAGGATTAGCCGGATATTCCTGCGCTGTCGCCAGCCGCGCACCGCTCGCGAGCGTAGCCGCCACGGACAGGACTAGCGCCGCTCCAAAGGGCGCCCCGCGGCCCGGCCGGTTCGCCGCCGCTCCGGTGCGATCCCAAGCTTCCCCCACGCCCACCAGTCCCCCTCAGTAATAGCCATAAGAACCGAAATAGTCGGACGAGGCCCCTTCGGTCTTGTTCAGGATCAGGCTGATGTTCGGGCAGGTGCTGATGAGGCGCAGCGACTCATCGATCTCAGGCTCCTGCGTCCGATTCGCCTCGACCACGAACACGATTTGCCCGACCATCGAGGCGAGAATCGAAGGATCGCTCGTAGCGAGGCATGGCGGGGCGTCGACAATGATATAGCGGTCGGAATAGCGGTGAGCCATTTCGCTCAACACATCCCGCATGCGCCGGCTCGACATGAGCTCCGGCACACCGTGCCGGCGGCGGCCAGCCGGAAGCACCGTGAGATTGGGAATGTCGGTGTGCAAAAGGATGTCGCGCATATCGAGCGACTCCTTCTCAAGTACGTCGAAGAGGCCGGTGTCCGCATCAATCCCGAGAATCGAGGTGAGCGACTGCCGATCGACATCGCAGTCCATCGCCAGCACGCGGAAGTCGCGCTGCGAGGCGATGGCAAGCGCAAGATGGATGGCGGTGAATGTCTTGCCTTCGCGCGGCCGCGCACTCGTCACCATGATCAGACGCGAGGGGCCCGCCTCGATCGATTCGGCCTTGGCCAGGATCTGCCGCAGGATGATGCGGAATTCCTCGGCGATGCGCGAGCGTTCGGTAACAGAGAAGGTGATGCCGGCTTTTGCAAGACGCTGGCGATCGATCTTGACCTCGCGCCTTGTGTGCTGCCCGTCGGCCTCATCGGGATCGGGAACGGGCTCGCGGTGCGGCGGCACGATCGTGGGCGGCGCCATTTCGGCAGCCGGCGGCGGGGCAGAGGGCGCGGCCGCGGCCGAGCGCTGCGCCGCCCGTAGACGCTCTGCCGCTCGCTGAATGAGGCCGCCCGAACGCTCGTCCATCGCTCAGATCACCTTGTGGATTGCGGTGTAGTTCGCGAGCAGCAAGGCGCCGTAGATGATGAGCAGCATGACCGTGCTCGCGGCCAGCCCCGCCACCTGCTGCACCGTGCGCTTCCGCGTGTCGAGGAAGGTGACCCGCGAGATCGAGCCCAGAACCGGGAGGCCGAAGGCCCTGAGGCCGGCGAGCGTCGAGAAAGAGCGGTCGAGCTGCACCAAGAGGAAGGCGGCGCCGATGCCCGCGCCAAGCCCGGCGATGAGCACACCGGTGTAGAGGATCGGCCGGTTCGGAGAGATCGGCGTCAACGGCACCTGCGGCGCGTCGACGATGCGGAACTGCACCTTGTCAGCCTGCGTGTCGGCGGCCTGCGCGAGGTTCGCCGCCTCGCGGCGCTGGATCAGTTCGTCGTAGTTCTTCTTCAGGATATCGTAATCGCGATCGAGGTTCTGCGCCTGGAGCTGGATGCCCGGCGCGGCCTTCACCGCCTCCTGAATTCGCTTCTGCTCGGTCACGCTGTAGTCGAGCTGGCGCTGCACCGACGCGACCGTGCTCTCCGCATCGACGAGGCGCATCTTGACTTCTTGATAGAGCGGATTGGGCACGGTGCTCTTGCGCGAGTCGCCATCGCTCGCGCCCTTGTTGCTAGCGTCGTCCTTGATCTGCTGTTCGAGACTGGCGATGTCGCGCTTCGTGGCCACCACGTCGGGGAAATCGTCGGTGTAGCGCGACTGGAGATCCGACAGCCTGCGCTTGGCCTCGTCGAGCTGGACCTGTTTCGGCGACAGCGAGCTGCCATTGTGGATGACGACCTGCGCCGCCTGGTCGACCGACAGCGTCTGTGGAACCGTGGCCATGTCCTTGGCGATGGCGTCGCGTCGCGCCTGTACGTCGGCGAGTTGGAGTTTGAACTTGGCGACCTCGTCGTTGATCTGTTGCAGGCGCGATTCATTGGCCTGCGTTTGCGGCAGCACGTCGCCGTAAGTCTCCTTGAACTCGGCGCGGCGCTGTTCGGCCGCGCGCAGCTGCTTCTCGTAGTTGGCGATCTGTTCCTCGAGGAACCGGCGCGCGTTGTCCATTTCGCTGCGGCTGTTGCCGGCCGAGGTCTCGGAGAAGACCGTCAGCACCGCCTTCACGACGTTCTTGCTCTCGACCGCATCGGTATCGTCGTAGGAGATCGAGAAGAGGTTGGTGCCCTGCAAGCTGATGCGGACCGTCTGGGCGAGCGACGTTAGCAGCGCATCCTTATCCGCCGGTGTCTTCGCCTGCGAATCGAGGTCGGCGAGGTGGACGACCTGCTCAAGATTGGGGCGCGAGAGGAGGGTGCGCTGCATGAAGTCGAGCTGCTGCAGCGGGTTCGACTCGACGGCGAGACCGCGCAGGAGCGGGGTCAGCATGCTGTCGACGTCGACATAGACACGCGCCAAGGTCTCGTATTTGTTGGGAATCAGGAACACGGCCGGCCAGCCGACGAGGCAGACGGCCCAGCAGATAGCGACCGTCATCCACTTCCGGCGCCAGATGCCTTGAAGATAGAAGAAAACGATCTTGCTGTTCATCGCTCGTTCTTGCTCGTCGTTGCGAGGCCGGGCCGAGCCGCTCTCAACTATTCCTGATACGTTAGAAATACGATTGCGGGATTATTAAAATATCGCCGGGCTGCATGGCAAAATTGTAACGGACGTCGCCATATTTGATGAGTTCATCGAGGCGCGCCGGGAAAGTGTCCTCCTCGCCGCTGATCTTGCGCACGACGACGGCGCGGTTGCCGGCCGCGTATTTGGTGAGGCCGCCGACCTGGATCATCACATCGAGGAGCGTCATCTTGGAGCGGTAGGGGACCGCTCGCGGCTCCGCCGCTTCGCCGACGACGCGCACTTGCTGATCGAAATCGCCGACGAAATTCTGGGTGATGACCGTCACGATCGGATCGCGCACGAATTTCTTGAGCCGTTCCTCGATGTCGCGCGCGAGCTGCGTCGGGGTCTTGCCGACCGCGTCGACGTCCTCGACGAGCGGCGTGGAGATTCTGCCGTCGGGCCGGACCGGCACCGTCGCGGACAATTCCGGATTGCGCCAGACGAAGATGTTCACCATGTCGCCGGCGCCGATGAGATATTGGGAGTTTTCTGCGTTCTGTTTGTCGACGGGCGGGGCCGCCGGACCGCCGACGCACCCGGCGAGGGCGACAGCCGCGAGGGCAAGAATGCGAAGCGCGGAAATGTTCAAAATCCACCTCCAGAATGCGCTGGGCCAGCCGTGGAATTCGCCGTGCAGGGAATGTGCCCAAAGATGCCGTATTATATCCCTTTGATCCGTTAATTCAAATTTACATAAGCGACGCAATATTCCCGAGATGCGCGGCGCGCGGCCCGGCAGATTTCCTGGGGACCCAGACCCGGTGATCCGGGGCCCCTTGAGCCGCCGTATCAGAACCAAGCATGGGGTCGAGGGGCGCCTCGGCGACCGTTTCCGACGATCACCGCGGCTCTGCGTCAATCAGTTATTGACGGCCTTCCGTCACCATCGCTAACGACTTGACGCGGTGGAGTTTTACGCTTCGATGGCTCGTTATCTCATTACCGGTGGCTGCGGCTTTATCGGCTCCCATCTTGCCGACGCGCTGGTGGCGCGCGGCCACCGCGTCCGAATCCTCGATAACCTTTCGACCGGCAAGCGTGAGAACGCCCCCACCCAGGCCGAACTCGTCATCGGCGATGTGACCGAGGCCGCCGCCATCGCGACCGCCGCGGGCGGAATGGATGGGATTTTCCACCTGGCCGCTATCGCCTCGGTCGAGGAGAGCCGGCGCAACTGGCTCCACTGCCACGCCGTCAATATGACGGGCACTATCAACGTGTTCGAGGCGGCACGGCGCGGCTTCGCGCGGCCGCGGGTGGTCTATGCCTCGAGCGCCGCAGTCTATGGCGACTGCCCTGCCGTGCCGCTCACCGAGGCGGACACGCCACGGCCGATCAACGCCTATGGCGCCGACAAGCTCGGCTGCGAGCTGCACGGCCGAGTCGCGACGCTGCTGCACGACGTCCCGACCGTAGGCCTGCGTCTCTTCAACATCTATGGTGAGCGCCAGGACCCTTCCTCGCCCTATACCGGCGTCATCTCGATCTTTGCCGACCGACTCGCGCGACGGCTGCCGATCGACATCCACGGCGACGGGCGGCAAGTCCGCGATTTCGTCGCCGTGTCAGATGCGGTCGAGGCTCTTCTCCTGGCCATGTCGGCCGAGGATGCGGCCGGCGAGGCGTTCAACGTGTGCAGCGGCTATGGCACGACGGTACACGAGCTCGCCAGCATCATGGGCGAGATTTGCGGCGCAGCCCCGGAGCTGCGGTACGGTCCGGCCCGACCGGGCGACATCCGTATTTCCTTGGGCGACCCGACGCGGGCCGCGCGCACGCTAGGCTTCCGCACCCGGCTCGCTATCCGCCAAGGCTTGGCGCTCTCCTTCGGCAAGGCGCCGCAGCGGATCAGCTGAGGCTAGTTCCAGCAGCCGATCTGGCGCACGAAGCCGTGCGCCTTGTCGAGAATCGACGCGGGCGGCAGCGGGGATGCGGGGGTGGCCGCGGCGACATCGACCCGATTCGTGCGCAGGAAATCGCCGACCGCGCGGTTCGAAATCGCAATCCCGACATTGTCCACGACCGCGCCCGTCTTCTGGTATACCGCGACTGTGTCGACCTTCATGACCACGACGCCGAGCACGGCCCCGCTTGCATCGAGCACTGGACTGCCGCTGTTGCCGCGCCGCACCTCGCCATCGAAGCTGTAGTGCAGGGCGGTGGTGCCGGCCGCACCGGGCAAGGCCGAGATCGGGCTTAACTCGGCGATGCGCACAGGCAGGCCACGCTCGGGATACCCCACGACTGCGGATGGCGCGGCCTGCGCGCTCGCGGCAAAGCGTGCGGGAGCGGCAACGCCGCGCTCGGTGCGCAGTAGCGCTAGGTCGGCAGCCGGATCTCCTGCAACGACCGTCGCCACCACCTCCTCGCCCTCGGTGCCGTTTCCGACCGTGATCGCACCGCATTTGCCGGCAACGTGAAAATTGGTCAGCACTTCATCGCCCGTGACGTAGAACCCCGTGCCGTCTGCGACGAGGTGGCGCGAACCCACGCCCGCGGGCGGTCGCTCGGCGAGCGTGCGCGCGACGTAATCGTCGCGCGCCAGCGATGCATCGGCCACGACCGCGGGCGTCGCGGCCGCGCTGCCCGCAGGGGGCCCGAGCCGCGGCGAACATCCGGCGACCGCGAAACCGGCGGCAAACAGCGCTGCGGCATTCCACCACAGGGGACCTCGCTGTCGCGGATACGTGCGCCCCAACTTGACTTTGGTCATGATCGCTGAGATTTGCCGTCAGCCAAGCGTAGCCGCACCATTCCACTTTCGTTGAATACTGGCAATTCTTTTGTATAATTTTTGTATGATTTGGCCGGTAAATAATCATTAAGAAATTCACGGAGGCGAAAATCCAACGCCCGCCGGAAAGGATTTGCGCGCGCCTGGGAAAGCCGCGATGGGGACCGCTGTTTGCGATCCTCGTCGTCGGCCTCGGGCTGCCATGGCGTGTGGCCGAGGCGACGGCACTTTCCCAGGACGAATTCTACAGGCTTCAATCCCGAGCGTTCGCGTGGGAGCCTTTCGACCTCGACGAGATGTACCAGAACCTACCGCTGACGCCCGGCGACTTCGCGCGCCGTGACCTGCTGGCCGATCCGGCGGCGGGGCTGCGCCAGGTTGTGCGCTCGTTACAGGAGAACGTCAGGCTGCAACAAATCCTGGATGACGCCGAGGCGCTGCGCACGGCCGAGCCCGCGTCGCGCCGCCGCGGCGCAGGAACGCTTAGCGCAGCCGGTGCTGCGCTGGCGCTCCCGACCGGCCAAGACGAGCGGACGATCTTGGGGGATTCCGCTGAGCAAGGCGGCACGCGCACGCCAGCGCGCGCCGCTGCAGCCTCCGGGCAGGCGGCGTCCGACCCGGAGCTGCCAGCTCCTGGGACAGATGATGAGATCTCGATCAATGACGGCGAGACCTTGCGTCAGGCGCTGCGCAACCTCGTCGGCACGCGCGGCGGCGGCGCGCAAGCAGAGAGTTCGACGCCGGGCGCCGGAGACGACGATCCTGCATTCGGGCTCGGCCAGAACATGCTCAACAGCCGGGTTCTCGGCGAGGCTTTCGATGCTTTCGTGCGCCGCAACGGCAGCTCCGACTACGACATGACCTTCTCTATCCTCGGTCTCGGCCGCTTTTCCTTCGATCTCGGAAGCAATGGCAATTTCGAGATCACCGAATATGGTTCCGGCATGACGCTCGCGGTGCGCGAGCACGAGCCTGCGGCGCGTCGCCCGTCGAGCGAAGCGCTCGACCTTCTTACCAAAATCCGGACGTTCTTAGCGACGCCCGCAGGAACATTGACGGCCGTCGCGGGCACCGTGCTCCTGCTCGTCTTGGGCATGGTGCGAATGGTCGCGGTACTGAAGCGCTGAAGGCGATCGATCAATCGCTGGTGCCGCGGCGCGGCACCGTTGCCGAGGGGGTGGCGTGTGGACGTGGACGTGGCGGCAGCCACGCCAGCAGAATGACGATGGTGGTGGCGGTGACCGCGCCCGCGAATTCCGAGAGCGAACGGTCGGCCGCGACAAGCGTCAGCCGCACATTAGCCGCATAGAGCACGACGAAGCTCACAAGCCAGACCGACGCGAACGCGAACACGCTGAGCGCGAGCCAGTGCCAGCCTGTCCGACCCTTGTAGACGGCCAAGAGTGTCACCAATGCGCCGACGATCGCGCCGGCCACGAGGCTGTGCATCAAGTCCCCCGGAGCGAATTGCTTGCGCCCAAAAAAGCGCGCGCCGCCCGCTCTCGCGACTTTATCGAAGCCCCTGTCACCACGCAAGCAAAGGAGCAGATAGGTGGTGTTAACGATTTGCGCGCGCGTCAGCCGCGCCGCAGCCGATCGAGCAGCGCCTTGGCATCGTCGCGCCCGTCGAAGACGGCGGTCCCTACAAGGACGCGCTCCAGGACCGCGCGCGCGCCAGCTTCATCGCCAGTGGCGTTCAAGGCCGCGGCATAGTGATACTGGATCGCACCGTCATCCGGCCGCGCCGAGCTTGCGTCCTTAAGATATGGGAGGCCGCCGGCCGCATTACCGCTCTCGACCAAGGCCCAGCCGAGCGTGTCCTCGGTCTGCGGCGATGGTGCAAGCCGATAGGCCCGTTGCGCCAGCCCGGGCGCGCGCGGATCGTGGCGCATACCGTAGATCCAGGCGAGATTGTTGAGCGCGACGATCTGGTCGGGCGCAGCCTTGCGAACCGCCTCGTATTGCGCTGCCGCGCCATCATAATCGTGCTCGAGCATCAGCAGATCGCCGAGTTTGCCATGCGCCGCGACATCATCGTCGTGCGTCGCAAGCCAGGTACGCAGCATCGCCTTGGCGTCGTCCTGCTTACCTGCGGCAAAAGTCAGGGCCGCAAGCTCGACAGTCAGCACCGAATTCGGCGTGCGCGCGTTCACGGTGGAGAGCCGCGTGATCGCTTCGGGTATGCGCTTTGCGCGGACGAGCTGCTCGGCCTCGAGAATCGCGGCCTCGGCGGGCGCCGCGGCGGCGAAAGACCGAGCCGTCGCCAACGCGGCATCGATGCCCTTGTCGTCGGCGTCGAAGCGGACGAGATCGCGCATGTAGCGCAAGTCGGCGGGGACGAGCTCATGCGCTTTTGCGAGCGAGGCGCGCGCACCCGCCTTGTCGCCGGCGGCGAGTTCGTAGTCGGCATAGCGTTCGTAAAGTGGCGCCGCGTCGGGATAGTGCTCGACGAGCGCGCGGAAATCGGCGACTGCGCCGGCCTTGTCGCCCGATTCGACGCGAACCTCGGCTACGGCGTTGACGACGCGGGTGTCGAAGGGCGCTTGCAGTTCGAGCCGCCGGCCGAGCTTCAGTGCGTCGTTCCAATCCTTGCGGCTGGCGTAGATCTGTAGCAGTTGCATGCCCGGCACAACGTCGCGCGGCGCGGCCGCATCGGCTTTCATCAGCCATTGAACCGCCTCATCGCTGTTGTTTGCGGCGAGCGCGAGCTGCGCGAGCTTCAGCTCCGAATCTTCGTCATCGGGCTTGTCGTTCAGAAGCGCAAGATAGATTTTCTTCGCGTCGTCGGGGTCGTGCATCACGATATAGACTTCGGCAAGATTCCGCCGCGCGGAGAGGAAGCTCGGATCCTTGTCGGCGAGCTTCTGAAAAACATCGCGCGCCTCAGAGAGGCGGCCCTGGGCAATCCTCACCGACCCCAGGAGATTGAGCGCGATCGCATCGTCCGGCCGGCGCGCGACCATCGCCTCGGCGGTAGCGGCCGCCTTTGCGTCGTCGCCTTTGCGCAGCGCGCCCATGACGAGGAGCGGCGTCGCGAGGTCGGCGCCCTCGTTGGTCCCGGCAATCTTCTCAAGCTCCGCCGTGCCGGCGGCGGCATCGCCGAAGCGAATGCGCATCAGCGCCTCCGAGGCCTCGGTCCGGACGTTCGGATCGGCCTCGGCTGCGCGCTCGTAGAGCGCGACGGCCGAGTCTTTCTGACCGGCCGCAACATAGGCTTGCGCCAGGAGATTGATCGTCGCCCTGTCCGCCGGATTGGCATCGGCTTGGGGCTTCAGCTCGTCGATCGCCGCCTGCGGATCGTGGGTGCGCAGCTTGATCTCGGCGAAGAGCCGGCGCGCGGCGGGATGTTTCGGATCGCGCGCAAGATACTTGGCAATAGCTTCCTCGGCCTGAGCGTATTGATGCAGCGCGAATTTGACCGTGGCCTGGAGGAAAAAGCCGTTCGGCATGTTCGGGAAGGCGTTGGTGATTTTGCCGAGGAGCTCGTCGGCCCGATCAAGTTTGCCGGCGCGTGCGTCGAGAAGCGCGGAGAGATAGATCCCCGACGCACTCTTGGGCGCGAGCTTCAGCAGATGGTCGACGTCAGCCTGGGCGTCGGCCGCGCGGTTCATGGCGACGAAAAGATTGGCGCGGCTCGTCAGCGTGGCGGTATCGTCCGGCTTCGCCGTCAGGATCTTATTGAAGGTCGCGAGCGCACCCGGGAAATCACCCGTCACTCGCTGAATCTCCCCGCGCAAGCGCTGGATCTCGGGCCTGTCGGGCGCGAGCGCCGCGGCGGCATCGATTTGCTCCTTGGCACCCGCGACGTCGCCGCCCAGCATGTCAAGCCGCGCGAGCGCGATTTTCGGGCCCCAATCGTCGGGCGCGAGCCGCGCCGCATCGCCAATCAGCTCCTTCGCCTTGTCGGTCTCGTGGAGGGTCAGATGGGCGACGCCCAAAGCGAGGCGCACGCTCGCCTCGGCCTTGGCCTCGCGGTCGGCCGGTTGTACCTGCGACAATAGCTCATTGACCTTGCCCTCCTGGATAAGAGTCTGGGCGAGGATCGGCGCGACCTGTTCATCGTCGCCGTGCGTGCGCTGCGCCTCGTGCGCCTCGGCCTCGGCGGCGGGAAGATTGCCAGTGCGGAGATAAAGGCGGGCAAGCTCGATATGGCCTTCCGGATCGTCGGGATCGGCCTTGACCGCGTTCCTGAGCTCGATCTCGGCAGCCTTCAGGTCGCCTTTATCGAGGAGCGGCTTCGCCTTGTCGAGATAAGCCTGCGCCGCTTCGCTCGCGGCGGAGGCGGGCAGCGCGGCAACCGCGGGCAGGGCCGCGCAAGCAAGAAGAGTGGCGAGCAGTAGACTCCGGGTGGTTCGAATCGACAACATGCTCTTCTCCCGGTGGGCTCGGCCTAGGCCTCGATTGCGAGGCCGTGCTCCTTGGCGAGGCTGTAAAGCGTCGGCCGGCTGATGCCGAGGAGCTTCGCTGCGGTCGAAAGATTGCCGCCGCTCTGCGTCAACGCGAGTTGCAGCACCTCGCGTTCGGCACGACTCCGCGCTGAGCGGAGGTCGAGCGAGAAATCGTCGGTGTCGGCGGTTGCCAAATCCATGTCAGCGGCAGTGACGGTCGAACCCTCGGCCATCACGACCGCGCGCTTCACCCGGTTTTCGAGCTCGCGCACGTTGCCCCGCCACGGATGCCGGCTCATAGCGCTCAAGGCATCGGTCGCGAAGCCCTTGCAGTTGCGCCCGTACTGCTCGTTGAACTTCTTCAGGAAATAGCTCGCGAGCAGTGGCACGTCGCCGCTCCGCTCGCGCAGCGGCGGAATGTTAAGCCGCACCTCGTTCAATCGATAGAACAAATCCTCGCGGAAGCGCCCCTCCGCCATGAGCTTGTCGAGATCCTGGTTGGTCGCGCACACGATGCGCACGTCGACGCGGATCTGCTGCCGGCCGCCGATGCGTTCGACGACGTGATCTTGGAGAAAGCGCAGCACCTTGACCTGCATCGCGAGCGGCAGATCGCCGATCTCGTCGAGAAAGAGCGTGCCCTTGTCGGCCTGCTCGATCTTGCCGATCGTCTGGCGCACGGCGCCGGTGAAAGCGCCCTTCTCGTGTCCGAAGAGCTCGCTTTCGAGGAGCGTCTCGGGGATGGCGGCACAGTTGATGGCTACAAACGGTCCCTTGGTGCGGGTGCTGAGACGATGGATGGCGCGTGCAAGCAGCTCCTTGCCCGTGCCGCTCTCGCCCAGGAGCAGCACCGCCACGTCGGCGGGCGCGATCTTCTCGATCATGCGCAGATGGCGCACCATCGCCTCGCTCGCGCCCAGGATGCCGTCCATCGGCGAACGCAGCGCGAGCGCGGCGAGACGCCGGTTCTCGGCCTCGAGCTCGGCGAGGCGCACAGCGCGCTCGACAATGAGGCGCAGCACCTCGATGTCCACGGGCTTCTGGAAGAAGTCGTAGGCGCCGAGCGCGATGCTGCGTAACGCATGCTCGCGCGCTTCGTTTCCGGTCGCGATGATGACCTTGCAGTCGGGCGCCAGCTGGCGCAGGCCCTCGAGCGCGGCCAAGCCTTCGCTTGCCCCATCGGGATCGGGCGGCAGACCCAGATCGAGGATTGCGACTTGCGGCGGCGCCCCGCGCGCGAGCGTCATCGCTTCCTCGCGCGCGCTGGCGAGCAGGAGTTCGTACTCCGATAGCGCCCAGCGATATTGCCGTCGCAGACCCTCGTCATCCTCGAGAATGAGCAAGCGGCTCTTGTCGCCCGCCATGGATCAGGCCGCCGGGGAGACGCGCGTCGACCCGGCCGAGCCGAGCACGATGCGCATAGTGGTGCCAGCACCGGGTTTGGTGATGACGTCGAGCTGGCCGCCCGCCGCGCGGATCAGCTCGCGCGTCTGAAACGCGCCAATGCCGAGACCTGTGTCCTTGGTCGAGCGGAACGGCCGGAACAGCTCGTCGCGCACAAAGCTCACGTCCATCCCTGGGCCCTCGTCGGTGATATCTATTGTAACGCGCTCGCCGTCGTCGCCCAAGCTGACCTTGACGTGGCCCTCCGCGCCTGAGGCCTCGATCGCGTTATCGATGAGGTGCGCGAGGACCGAGCGCAGCTGCTCGGGATCCATCAGCACGCGCGCCCCGGTCCCGGCGCCGATCTCGACCCGGCCCGCGTGCGACGAGTGGGCCGCCAGCTCGCGGACGATAACGGCGACATCGGCGGCGGCCGGCGCGGCGGGCGGAAGCTCGGCCGCGGCCTCGGTCGTGCCGGCGATACGAAGTTGCGAGATGAGCTTGTTCATGCGGCCGACCGAGTTCTCGACGGTTCGCAGCACATCGGCCTGGAACTCTGGGTTATCGCCGTGGCGGCGGGCATTGGACAGAATAAGCCCCAACTGACTTGATAGATTCTTTATGTCATGCACGACGAAGGCAAAACGCTTGCTGTATTCCTGCAGCAGTTGCGCGTCCGCAAGGGCGCGCTCGGCCTGCTGCTCGAAGAGATAACTCGCGGTCTGCCTGGCGACGGTGCGGAGGAGGTCGAACACCTCCCAGTCGGGATGGATCGGTGCGCGCGGTTTCTCGAGCAGCACGAATCCCATGAGCCCGCCCTGGCGCGGCAGCGGTACCGCGAGCCAGAATTCGTCGAGCCCGGAAAGCCAGGCGGGACGCGGCGCGTCGGCGACCGTCAGCTCCTGCATCCAGCGCCCGTCGCGGAATCCGGCCATGAACGCGCTCTCGGCCGGCTCCCGCGCCTCGGCCGGGACATGGGCATTCCAGAACGCGGTCGGCAGGAACGCGCTGTCGCGCAACTGAAAGAGCACTCCGCCCGGACTGTTGACGATGTCCGCGATGACGCGGATCAAGCGCTCGGGCAGATTGCCCGCAGCGTCGCCGGAGGAGAGCGCCTCGATCGTGCGCAGCCATTCGACGCGGTAGTCGTAGCGGTAGGAGAAGAAGTTGCGCAGCACCGCCATTCGGATGTGCGAGCGCACGGTCTCCGATGACAGCGCAACCGCGAGCACGAGCCCGCTGCCGAAGAGCGAGGTCACCTGAAGCAGGATGCCCCACTGTCCGCCATATTGACGGAAGAGAATACCGACGACCGCCGCCGCCATGAGGAAGACGCCGCTTGCGACGAGCGTTACGGCATGGAATGCGGCCTTGTGCGAAACGCGCACGTCCGCGCGCAGGTTGCGGCTTCGCACCATCGCGAGCAGCACGAGCGGCACGCTCAAGAGATCGGCAAGGGCGCGCGCGGCGATGAGCGAAGTTGTGAAACGGCGCGACAGCTGCGCATCGACATAGAAGAACAGCTCGAAGGAGAACATCGCGCCGATCGCGATGACGAGCGGAACCGCGTTCCAGCGATCGTCCTCGCGCATGTTGCGGTAGTAATTCTCCACGAGCGACAGGCCGAGCACGGCGATGGCGATGCGGGCGATGATCTGTGGCTGGAGCAGCACCGGCTGCTCGGGGACGAGCGCAAGCACGGCGAGATCGAGCGCCACGGTCAGCGCCACGACCACGAATGAGGTGGTGACGACGGTGCGCGCCCAAGGCGGCATGGCCCCTTGCGGCGGCAGCAGCAACGCACGCAGGAAATAGAGCCAAGCGGCATCGCGCACGGACTCGACCGGCGCCACCGCCATCAGCTGTTCCGGCGCGGCAAAGGCTGCCGCGACCGCCCACACCGCCGTAGCCCCACTCGCCACGGCGAGCGCGGAGGCGGCGCGGCTTCGCGCCCGCCCCGACAGCACCACCAGCCCTAATATTCCGAATGCCGCAGCGCAGACAAGGTGCGTAATCAGAACGACATTCATCAGTTCATCGCGCGCCTTCTGGGAAAAGAATCACCCGCACGGTCTGAATGAGGACGATACAATCCAAGAGCAGCGTGTGGTTCTTCACGTAATAAAGATCATACGACAGTTTGTTGCGCGCGTCTTGCAGAGAAGCGCCGTAAGGATAGTTAATCTGCGCCCAGCCGGTAATGCCCGGCTTCACCGCATGGCGCTCCCCGTAAAACGGGATCTGAGCCCCAAGCTGGTCGACGAAATAGGGCCGCTCGGGGCGGGGCCCGATGAAGCTCATGTCGCCCTTGAGGACGTTGATGAGCTGCGGCAGCTCGTCGATTCGCACCTTGCGGATGACGCTGCCGACACGAGTGATGCGCGAATCGGCTTTTTGCGCCCATTGCGGCCGCGAATGGCGCTCGGCGTCGACATGCATGCTGCGGAACTTGTAGAGCGTGAAGGGCCGGCCGAAGAGACCGATACGCTCCTGCGAATAGATGACGGGGCCGCCATCCTCGAGCTTGATCGCAAGCGCCGTGAGAAGGAGCAGCGGCAGGGTCAGCACCAGCATGGAGGCGCTCACGGTAACGTCGAAGAGACGCTTCACCGTCCGCGCCACCCAGCTCATGCGGAAACCGTCGGAGAAGATGAGCCAGCTCGGCTGCAA
>Ga0335078_10003020_pt1 | contig 25166 bp, 18 predicted proteins | sample Lox_Sample_32_FD_206711 | JGI IMG/M metagenome (GOLD analysis project Ga0335078, IMG submission 206711) | Soil microbial communities from Loxahatchee National Wildlife Refuge, Florida, United States - Lox_Sample_3.2 | ecosystem: Environmental > Terrestrial > Soil > Wetlands | place: USA... | reverse complement strand
CAGGGGTCCATCGTCCCGATCCGGATCCTCGGCGAGGAGCTGGCGCTCTACCGTGGTGAGAGCGGAAAGGTCCACGTCATTACGAATGAGTGCCCGCATCGACTGTCCGTCTTGTCCACCGGCTGGATCGAAGGTGAGACCATTCGCTGCCGCTATCACGGTTGGCGCTACGACCACTCCGGACGATGTGTCGAGCAACCGGCCGAGGCAAGACCTTTCTGCGACAAGGTGCCGAAACTCGCTTCATATCCCACGCACGAAGCTCACGGCCTCGTCTTCGCCTATCTCGGCGAAGGCGATGCGCCTCACTTCCGCGCACTGCCCGGCCTCGAAGACGGCGCTCGTGACGGTTGGACCGTCTGCCCGTCGGCCGAGATGATCCCGTGCAACTATTTTCAGAGCGCGGAAAACATCATGGACGATGTCCATGTGAATTTCTCCCATCGCGATCACCTCGTGAATACGGCGGCGAGGCCGTACGTTCCCACCAAAACGTGGGCGCGTGAGACACCGTTCGGGCTAACGCAATTCCAAGAGCGTGGAGAGCACACCGATCAAATTCACTTTATCATGCCGAACCAGTGCTTCCTGGCCCACCCGCTACGCTCGGCGCGAGACAACAAGCCGTTCTGGTTCAAGGCGCTTTTCTGGTACGTGCCGATCGATGACGAGAGGCATCTCCACTTTCTCATCATGGTCTACCACACGAAGCGACAGGAGCGGCCCGAGAGCACTCCGATCCATGAGGAAATTCAGGCCATCCTTTCCGGCCGAAAGAGTTGGCAAGATGTCGCAAGGCACCCCAACATCATCCGTATTCAGGATGGCGTAGCGATTTGCGGGCAAGGCAAGATTGTGGACCGCTCGAGGGAGTTCTTGGGTACCTCGGATGCGGCGGTGATCCTGCTGCGCAAGCTTTGGCAGCGCGAGCTAAAATCGCTGGCCGCGGGAAAGGGCCTGACCGAGTTCGGCACGCCGGACCCTCAGGCGCTTAGGCAGGAAGAGCTGGATGCGATGGGCGTCAACGCTTGAATTGGTTCCTACTGGCCAATCGATCTGCAAACGCGCGGGTCTGACTCCATCGCGTGTAAAAGCGGTTGATTTTCGGGCCTACTCTTCGGCCCTTACTTCCGCTCGTCCCAGAGGATGGCAAATCGGAAAACTATCAGGCGGAACCTCGGGAAGTTCTGCCTTCTGAGGCGGCTTGTCGGCAGCAAGCACGCGCAACACGGCCATCATGCCGTTGTCCTCATGGTCGACAAGGTGGCAGTGGAAAGGGATGTCGCCGGCAAGCGCCGAGGGAAAGGTGAGTTTGATCCGGACACGGCCAGGCCGCACCGGCCCCTCCTTGCTGTGGTAGCCCGTCGCCGTCGCGTAGGGAACATTGACCACGTCGAGAAGCGGTGGGTCGGTAACCTGCTTGCCGTCGATCTCGAGCACGCGGAAATGAAGCTGATGGATGTGAAACGCGTGCAGCTCATGGGTCCAGTTCTCGATGACCCACTCTTCCGTCGTGCCGGCTTTGACGGTGATCGCGGGCGGATCGCCCATCTCGAAGGGTTTTAAGACCGCGCCTGGCCTGCGCTCAAAAATGTAGAAATCGGTCTCGTCTGCGGAGCCAGGACGGGGATACTCCGCCAGCGCAATGATCCGCTCGCGCGTGGTCTTGCGGGATATGAGCCCGGTGAAAAAATCGTGCTGCGCGCGCACCGGCGGTACTGGCGCCGCTGCCGCCGGCGATATATCGCCTGGCGCAGCCTCGATCTCCGCCAAGCGGCGTTGGGGGAGGCGGTCGCCGGCACAGCCGGTATCGACGGCGCGGGTCACGAGATACGCCTTCGTCCCGGGCGGCGGCGCGCCTACCAGGATTTCGAGCCGACCCGAAGGCGGGACGAACTGCGCATCGACCGTCGCGGACAAGGGGCGGGGCGATCCCGTATCGTCCGCGACCGGGCTGCCGTCGCGGCCGACAACCTGGTACGGCAGAGGCCTGCCGCGCTCGTCCAGGATTACAAGGTCGAGGAACGCGTCTGTTGCGGCGTTCAAGATGCGCCAGAGCTGTCGGCGACCCTGGCCGATCTTGAATTGCGCGAGCGTGGCATCGGGAGCGTCGCCGATTGGCAGGGGCGTGCCGTTGAGGGTGATCTCATCGATCCCAGAATTCGTGCTGCACAGCAGCTCGTGGGCCGTGTCGATCTGGGTAGCCAGACGCGCAGAGCCGGGATGGGATTGGGTGGTGGGCGCCCCGGGGGCTGCCGCCGTCATCGCAGCCTGCGGGGTACGGCCAGCATCGACATCTTGCGTCTGGCGCACGATGAGCACGCGCTCATCGATTCCGGCGCCGCGGCGCGCATCGTCGTTCGGTCCTTCGACGACGATTGCGCCACTCAGTCCCATGAGCATCTGAGCCTGGACCTCGCCATGCACGTGCGGGTGATACCAGTAAAGGCCGGCAGGCATGTCGGCCGGAACGTGGTAATGGTAAGTGAACGCGCGGTGCCCGCAGGTCGCTGGGCCCACGGCTGGATCGGTGCAAACCGTCAGAACATCGTCTTGCGGACGGACCGGCGAGACCGCGAAACCATGGACATGGAGATTGGTGCGTCCCGTCGCATGATGCCGCATGCCGGGAATGACCTTATAAAACCCAGCTGTTTCTGGTATCGGCTTATTTGGCGTTTGAAGCGTTCCGGGCGCAGTGAGGGCGTCGATCGCCCCTGCATCCGTGATCTCGTTTCTCAGCGTGATCGTGAGGTCGGAGCCTTGCCGCACGCGGATCACGGGCGCATCGGCATTACCGTTGGCGACATAACAGAGGCGGTTGCCGTCTTGGCGTACCGTCAGGGTGAGGCCGTTTGGCGAAGCGCGCAGCTCGGGCGGCGCGTGGCCAGGTGGCGGCACGCCCCTGCCACAGGGCGCAGCTGGCGAGCTGTGCGGATCGAAAGCAGGCACAACTGCATCAGGCGCCGTCATAGCAGAAACGATCAGGCACACCGCAACAACAGTGCAAGCACGGACAGGAAAACCCATGTGCTGAGCGACGTCCGGAGGAGGATGATCCCCCTCCGGATGTCAATCCGGATCAGTGCGAACTCGAGGCCGCGTTATCGGCGTCTTTTTCCGGATGCCCGGCGAACAGATCAGACATCACGGACTCCGTCGGATCGCAAGCATGATTGAGGCACGGCAGTCTAAAAGCCGAATCGAGGGTCTTGGTGAGCGAATAGTGGTCGTAAAATCGCTTGCTCTTGACCATGTGCGTCCCGTAGTTCGTATCGACGATGAGCACAACCTGGTTTGAGGTATTCGTGCTGTAGTCGTTTTCATCCCACAGGATGACGATCGCGCTCGGGCTGTCCGACCACACCGGCGAGGCCTTGATGGCGGTCACGATCTGCTCGAGCGCCAGATCGCCTTGCAGAATGAGCGAGGCGTTGAGGCCGGTTTGGGTGCCGTTGTCGTCGGCGTCAAAATTGCAAAAGGCCGTGCCGTTGCTGCGTCCGTGCATGTCGTCGCACTGATTGGGGGCTATGAAAGCGAAGTTTGGCACGCGGCCGGCCCGAAGGTCGGCGAAGAGCCCATTCGACCCATCAAATGAGGCCACCTGATCGAGGCTAAGCTCGGGTCTTTTCCCCTTCTGTACGGATGCGAAATAAACGAATGGGTTGTGCTTGGCGGCGTAGAGGTCGACTACGTCGCTCGAGCTCACTGTGTTCCCGGGCGACGACAATGCTGCGAAATCCGACGTCACATCGGTCCCGGCCGCGTTCTCGCCGCCGATCGTGTAGTAGCCATCGCTGAAATTGACGCCATCCGCCCCGATCGCCGGCAGACCCTCCTGGTAGCTTTTCCAGCTCTTGCCCGCGGCCACGAGCTGGTCGGCGATGGTGATGCCGGTGATGTTCTTGCTCGCCGGTATCGAGAGGATGCCATTGATGTTGGTGAGCGGAGGAGACGAGGTCTCGTTGGTCGAGGTGTCGATCACCGGAATCGCGGCCTCCGTTCCGGTGCCGGTAATTGGGCAGACGGGACCCGTGTTTGGACTGTCGGTGTTGGTCGGCTGGCCAGGCACCAGGTTGGGAGTGCAGGTTGCGTTGTGCCAATTCGGCGATTGGTCCGACAGGTTATTGAAATTCGAGCCGCCCACCACTTCGAGGTAGTTGGTCGAGCTCGGATGCGCGATCGCGAAATAGTTTGTCGCGAGATTGGCCGAAGTCATGAGGGAGTTGATGAACGGGGCTTGCGGGTTGCCCGCGATCTGACCGTAGGCGTGGTTTTCCATCATGACTACAAAGACATGATCGAGCTGAGGGATGCCGTCTGGGACCCGTCCCTCGAGCGCGTGTGCGCTTCCGGCGGCGCCGAGCGCCATGATGCCGGCGACTAGAACTCGCTTCATAAGGTGCCCCCTGACATGGTTCGGAAAGTTGCTTCGCGACGACGCAGCGAAGTAAGGCGAATTTAACCAACGTGAATGGCGAAACGATGTGAGGTGGGTGACGCTTTCTTGACAGAACCGATACTCACAGAAGCACCAAGAGGTTTGCTCGGCTACCAGCACGGCGCCCGATCGGGCCGGCCCGTCCTTTTGAAGGCGGCTTATGACCTAAATTGACGGGCAGGAAGGACCAACCCTACAATTTACGCTGCTTGGAAGTTACTCGTCGCTCATGCGTGAAAGGAGCGCGTACCATGGAGCGAACGCGGATCAACGAACTGATCCTGGATGACCGGAAGAAAGGTCTTTTCCGCGTTCACCGGAGTGTCTTTACCGACCCCGAGATTCTCGAGTTAGAGCGACGCGAGATCTTCGATCGCTGTTGGCTCTACGCCGCGCACGAGTCGGAAATCGCGAAGCCCGGCGATTTCCTGACCAGGGCTGTCGGTGGGCGTCCGCTGCTTCTTGTGCGCGACGACCGCGGCGCCGTGCAGGTGCTGCTCAACAGCTGCGCTCATCGCGGCAACATTGTCTGCCGAGAAGGCTCGGGATCGGCGCGGACCTTCACCTGCTTTTACCACGCCTGGACCTACAACCTTCGTGGCGAACTGGTCGGGCTGCCGGAGGAAGACGGTTACGGGCCGGCGTTCGATCGCAAGGAGATGGGCCTGACACCCGTGCCGCGCTTCGAAAGCTATCGCGGCATGATCTTCGTGTGCTTCGACGCCAACGTCGTAGACCTCAAAACGTATCTCGGGCCGGTACGTGATTACCTCGACCTTATGCTCGATTTCACCGACGGCGAGGACGAGATTCTCCAAGGCACGCAGGCCTTCAGCATGCGCGCCAACTGGAAGCTGCTGATCGAAAACAGCATCGACCCCTACCATTTGCGCTCGACGCACCGACGCTACTTCCAGCAGTTCTTGCCCGACATGGGGATCGACAGCTCGAAATGGGCGAATTGGGACACGGGCATCGGGATAGCGCTTGATGGTGGCCATTCGCTGTTCGAGTGTCCCGTGCTTCCGACCCCGCTTTCGGAAAGCGCGCAGGCCGAGCTCGACGCCCTGCGCAGGCGGCTTACCGCGAAATTCGGCGCGGAGCGGACGCACCTCATTACCGGATTCATGCGCAACATATTCATATTTCCGAATCTCGTCCTCATCTCGATCTGGCGTTCGGTGCGCACCTTCTATCCGGTCGCGCCCGATTACATCGAAATCACTGAATGGGGCCTGATGCCCCGAAACGAGTCGATGGAGCTAAGGCAGCGACGTATCGGCAGCTTCATGTCATTCCTTGGGCCGGCTGGTTTTGGAACGCCTGATGATGTGGCGGGACTCGAAGGCTGTCAGCGCGGGTATGCGACATTGCGCGAGCACGGCTGGTCGGACCTTTCCCGCCACATGCTCACGGCCGTGCCGCCCGGCTCAGGCGAACTGCAGCAGCGTTCTTTCTGGCGACGTTGGCACGCGCTCGCATGCGGCGAGCGGGGCGCTACGAACTGCTCCGACCGGCTCGATGTCCGCCCGGCGGCCGAATGACGGAGATCGCTGACACAGAACGGAATCGGTTCCCGTTGCGGGAGCTCGAGCGATTTTTCGTCGATGAAGCTGCGCTTCTGGACGAATGGCGACTCGAGGAATGGATGACGCTCGCGGCCGAGGACGCGCGCTATCTTGTGCCATCGCTCGATGCGCCCGACGCCGATTGGCGTACGTCTATTTTTTTGATCGCCGACAGCCGGCAAATGCTCCACTCGCGCGTTCGGCAGCTCCTCGGCAACGCGGCATGGGCCGAGAGCCCGCGCGCGCGGACGCGGCGTCTCGTGACGAACGTCCGGCTACTGGGTCTCGAAGATGATGCGGCGCGCGTCACGGCGAATTTCGCGGTCTGGCACTTGCAAAATCAGAATGCCGATGTGTATGTCGGGCGCTATGTGAACCTTCTGATCCACGGCTCGTCAGGCCTCATGTTCCGTGAGCGGAAGGCAGTTCTGGATCTCGAGACGCTGCGTCCTCACGGAAAGATCGCTTTCATCCTGTGAGGGCTTGAAAACCTGTGCGATATAGCGGGTAGTGCTCTTAAGCGAGGGCGATTGGGCCGCCACGCTCGGGCGGTCGCGGGCTATGTGCAGAGCGAAGCGCCACTCAGTGCCAGTGCTGTTGCGTAGAGCTTCACCGGCACGGTCCACTCCGTGATCGGAGCCAACGCCATAAATGCCGCTGCGCCGCATAGGAAGAGAGCCATTCTTACCAGCATAGATCTCGGCATCGTTCCCCCATCACGTTTCAAAACGATGCTAGTCAGGACATAGCGCCTGTTTGGTGGGGAAATTGAGTCAAGGCGATCTTCGAAGAAACGCTATTAAGAGTGACGTGAGCCGGACACCGCGAGCATACCCTTTGGTCGAAAGCTCAAGCAGATTCGTGATCCGGCCAACGTTCCCCGGGTTCCTGGTCGAGCTGTTCGGCCTGACGCTCGAGATACTCTGCCAAGCGCTGCCGCCAGCGCGCATCACCGGCTGATGCGACGCGCGCCCAATCGCGGTATATGCGCGCTCGTTTTCGCAGTGACGCGGCGTCCTCCCCCATGGCATTGGAGGGAACGCTGGTCGGCGTTGACCGTTCAGGACACCGTTTGAATGCCGCGTAAGCCGCGAAGTGTCGCTCTGTGCCGCGGCCGGGAAATGACGCCGTGCCCCTACTCGATCACCCGCACAAAACGTCGCCGGTCGGTGACTGCCATTTCGGACAGCGTTCTTCGGTCTGTCGGATCGTCCGCACGATAGAGACGCGCATATCGATGTCCATCAGACGCCAGGTACAAGTCACCAACGACCCATTCTGTGTTCGTTGGACCGAAACGGCCAGGCGTGACATCGCGATAGCGCTGCCCACTGGCGACGCTTTCTTGAGAAAGCCCAGCCGATAACAAAAAATCCTTCAAGTGATTCCCCCACCCCGGCGATTTGTGCCGGACCCATTAGGCAGTAGAGCGAGCCGCCGGTTCATCGTAGGGACAACTTTGAGACATTCGGATCGCCGGGGATTGCGCGACAAAATTCCGCCGAGGCGGGAGCCACATCTGCTAAAGGAAGAAAGGTAGGCGCCTACTCGCTGCTTCCTTCCTTCGAGTCGCCGTTCTGTGAGCGTTCAACCGATGCGGGCGGCGGCCGGCTAAGAGGGCATCGAATGAGCGGGCGATGGGCCGAACTTCTCTTTTCGCTCAGCTTGGTCGCAGGTGATTGTGTATCACCTTCGGCGCCAAGTTCGGGATAGAACTGATCACACGTAAAACATTGTCGACCTCTTCGAGGGTTTTATACTCCTCAGTCCGGAGGACAATCCAAACTCGACCGTCGCGAGCGAAGTTCCGAGTGACCGTGATAGTGATTGCTTTGGAAGTCAATGTATCTGCCAGGCGACGCGCCAAGGATTCGTCCAGGAATGATCCGACCTGGATTACGTAACGCTCGTTCGCCTGCTCTGTAGCGTCTACCGAGGTTTGTGCTCCTTCAGGCGCCGGATTCTGCTGCCCGCTGGTGTCTGGTGCCGTAGGTTTGACCGCGCTCATTTTCGGACTGCCGCTCGCGATCGTGTCGGCCGCAAAGCGATCTGCTAGGAAATCTGCAATTTTGCGCTGAGCAGCAGTTGCCGGGTCGACGGCGGCTGAAGACGGCGGCTCTGGTCTTTCGGTATCCACGATCGCACTCGGGATCTCTGAACTCGGCACATTTTTCGTTTGCTCGAGCCCTGGCAGATGTACTGACAAGAACGCCGCGATCTGTTGATCCGCGGCATCGCTACCTTGGGGAGTCGCTGGAGATGGGCTGGTCGCTTGGCGCAAGCCTGCCACTTCTGGCCCGCGTGGAGACGTCGCAACGGTGACCCCCGTTTGAGCTGGTGGGTCGATAGCTGCCGCCGATAGCGCCGATGACGGGGCTTGCACTTCGCCCGGTCCACGCGGCGCTGTTGACGATGGCAGTTGCTGCGGCGCCTTCGTTATATTTGCGTCCGCAGGCGGCGAGCCGGCGACGGCAAGCGTGGCAACAACACGAGCCGGCGCGGCGCGGCGATCCGTCGCGCTTGGTGCGGCGCCGATCGAGGAATTTAAGCGCGGGGCCCCGCCGGTCATAATCACCGCACCCTCGGCGGCGAAGGCGCAAAGGATGGCCGCCGTCGCGGCCATTTGGACACGATAGCGTCGAGCGGAGATGGGGTGACCGCGTGCTTTTCGCGAAACCGTGGTTGTGACGAGGGATGTCGAAGAAGCGCTAAAGCGCGCGGGGGGCAGCTTCTTATCGCTCGTCGTTGATTTTACCTTTGCTGGGGATCTTCGTTCCGCAAGAGCGAACGTGATCCGAACCTGGAGACCCGTCGGCGTACGATTATGCGCGGTAATGGTACCGCCCAAGGCTTCGACGTTGCGTTTTGCAATCCACAGTCCAACCCCAAAATGGGACGGCTCTTCGCGAGCATCGGAAGAAGGTGGACGATACGAGAAGTACCGGTCGAAGATATGTTCAAGATGAGTCTCCGGAACACCCGGCCCGAAATCGCAGACGAGGAGCTCAGCGACCTCTTCGCAGACCGCCAACGAAATCTCGATGCCGGCGCCTCGTGGCGAGAACGAAACGGCGTTATCGAACAAGTTATCAAGCACCGTTTCGATCATTTCCTCGTGCCCAAGTACCACCACATCCTTCTGGAGACGGCGTCTCAATTCGATGCCACGCTGCACCAGCGCGTCCGAATATCCGTTGAGCAGCCGGTCAAGCAGACCCGACAGGTGCAGCTTTGTGCGCGGCAGGTCCATCGAGAGCGCCGCTTCTTCGTCGAGCCGTCTTGCCGATGCGACCAGGCCCTCAAGCTTATCCAGCGAATTTTCGATGAGACCGAGCGCACGGGCGCTGCGTTGGTTCTCCTGCCCAATTCCGCGTCTCAATGGCTCCAGCGATTGGCGGATGACAGCAATCGGCGTTTTGAACGCATGCGCATTGTCTTCCGCCGCGCGACGAAGATCGCGCGCGGAACTCGTGAGCACCTCGACCATATGATCAAAAGATGCCGCGACCTCCGCCAAGTCGGGCACGTCGTTCTGCTCAATGAAGCCGACGCCGTCGCGATGCTCGCTGATGGCGCGAGCACGTTCAACGAACCGCTTGAGGCCGCGATGAATGCTCCAAAACGTCGTGAAGGTGATGACAATCATCATAAGATAGATCGCGGCAGCGATACGCACATCCCGGCTCTGCCAATAGGGCTGCCCGATCTTCGGGCCGGGGAGCGATCTCGCGGAAAGCGTGGTCACGACGACCCAGCAACCGCTGGCCGTGCGCAAAGGCGTCACCGAGCTGACGATTTCATCGTCTTGCGCCGGCGTTCGGTAATGCAGTCCCAGGGGTTCGTCTCCCTCGCAGCTCGACGACAACCTGTCGAGAACACCTGCGCTGGAGAGGGCCGCTCGCTCCGTCTCAAGTTGGGAATTGGGTACTGTCGGCCAGGAGGCGACATAGAAGAAACCGGATCCGTTGCCCGGGCCAAACAGTAGTTTTAGACTTCCGACCTCGGTCGAAAACCGCTCGAGTTGGTGGTTGAGTTGCGGCAAGGCCGCCGTTTCGCTCGACCTGAGTAAGGGTGCGAGCGCTGCGGCAGCGAGATATCCTTGCTCGCGCACGCCGCGCAGAAGCAAGGCATCTTGAATTTCGTCTGCCCGGCGCAAACGCATATATGCGATGACGGGGATTACGAGGAGGAGCAACCCCAACAATCCCAGCTTCGCTGAGAATGACGGACGGTACTGCCACGCCCGAGCCAATCCTCTCGCTCTCGGCGGCGCTGACGCGCGCGAGATCACGGCATCAGGTGCACGCGACGAGAATCTGTGAAGCATAGTTCAAGCCTACGCCTCCATCAGAGCCCGACCCGGAGTGCTCCCCCATCGAAGCGACGTTGGTAAGAGCGGGGAGTAAGAGATGCCGCTCGCATCCGATCCTACGCGGCATGTCTTAAATTGCGCCCTTCGCTTATGCCGATAGCCACGTCACTTAATCAGAACTGAAGGTTATCGATTGGACATCAATGTCGTTGTGTCAAATATTGGGTGGCGACGGATCAGCCGAGTCCTTGTGGCGGTGTTGCCCGACGTCGGTCGATTAGCGCAGTTCCGGTTGCCGCCTACGCGGCCGGCAAGGCCAACCCGGGGAATCCTCACATATTGCCATGCCCGCGCTGGATGGTCTGGCGGATCACCGGCGCCGTGACCTGGTCGGAGATTTGGATATTCCAAATTTCGCTTTCGCCCTGAGCAACGAAGTCGGCGAACAGCTTCGGGATGACCGACACATCGCGTATCTCATGGCCGCGCAGGCCGAAGCCGCGTGCGATGTTCTCGAGCGGGGGCCGGCCGAACACAGCCAAGCTGTCGTCGAGACCGTCGGCGCGCAGTTTGTGAAACTCCGAGCCGTACCCGCCGTCATTCATCGCGCAGATCAGGATGCGAAATCCCTGACGCTTCAGCGTCTCGAGTTCCTGAATATGGAATAAGAGCCCGCCGTCGCCTTCGAACAGCACGATCTTGCCTTCGCGGCCCTGCCAGCGCGCCGCCGCAACCCCAAGCGCATAGGACAGGCCGTTGCCGACCGCGCCGAATTCACGGACCGTGGTGTAGCGCTCTGCCGGCCGGCCGCGCATCTGGGTGTTGAAATAGGCCTGATGGCCGCCACCGACGACGATGTCCCAATCCTTTGGTACCACCGCGTCGATCGCGTCGATCACGTCGCGCGGATCCAGCACCCCCGGCGCGATGTCGAACGGCATCGAGTCCGCCGGCTCGGTCGCGATGCGATGCGCCAGCTCTTTCGTGCGTATCGCCGCCGCGGTTGGTTTGCCGACGCCCAACTTCTTGTCGAGGCCGGCAAGGATAGCCTCGATCCCGATGAGCGCATCTGATCTGACGTAGATGTCGGCCGCCTTCTGTCCGTCGCGCAGGCCGCGGGGGGAATCGTCCAACTGGATCTTGAAGGCCTTCGCCCAGAAGTGCCCGCCACCCACGTAATAAGAGAGGCTCGTGCCAACCGCGAGCACGACGTCCGCGGACTCGTACATTTCCCTGCCCAGCGACGTGAAGTAGCTGCCGGTGGTGCCGAGCCCGAACGGATGGTCATGGAAAAGACCGCGTGCCGGCAGCGTATTGGAGAGCAAGGCGCCGCAGCGATCGGCGAGCTTGATCACCGCGTTCCGCGCCCCGGACTGCAGCACGCCGCGGCCACCGAGAACGATCGGCCGCTTCGCCGCGGCGAGCCGCTCGACGGCCTCGGCCACGACCTCGGGATCGGGATGCATGCGTCCGACCTTGGGCTGATAGATCGCCGAGGTCTCGTAGGGCTGGTTGGCCATATGCTCGACCTTCTGCAGGTCGTAGGGGATGCCCAGCACCACCGGCTGCCGCTCGTACTTGGCGACGTGGAAGGCCTCGCGCACGTAATCCATCATGCGCGGCACGCTATGCGCGGCGATGTAACGTGCCCCGGTCGCCGTCACCAGAGGCGCCTGATCGATGTACTGATTGTAGAACTTGGCATTGATCGGCGATTCACCTGCGAACACGACGAGCGGCAGGCGGCCGCGAACCGCAGCCGGAAGCGCCGTCATCAACTGGGTGACGCCAGGGCCGCACGTGACCGAAGCAACGGCGAGCTTGCCGGTGGCGACGTGATAGGCCGTGGCCGCCGCTACAGTGCAGTGCTCGTGCCTGACGTGGACGGTATGCACGCCCGGCAATTTGGCAAAGGCGGTGGACCAGTGCATGTTGCCGTCGCCCATCAGGACGAACTGCGTATCAACTCCTTCTGCAAGGAATGCTTCTGCAAGGGCCTCATAGAGTTTGGGCATGGGCGCTGTTCCCTGGGGTGGAGGCTCGCCGGTGGCACTGGCCGCGGTGGCAACAATCGGGCTTCGGCACGTCCCGATGGTGGCTCGAAGGAGAGGCTACCGCAGGCTTGCGCGCAGACGGAAGGGGCCACCAATTTTCGGCCCCTGCCATATCCAGCACATCGGACTGTGCACTGCGCCTGCTTACGGTTATCGTCACGACCTGAACTGGATTTGCATTGGCGCGGTCGCAAAACGCGCCTCAGGCGATGACGAAAGTCAGCGACGAGCACTCGCGATGGCTCGTTCTCGCGATAGGTAAAGGGGGAAAGGATGAGAAGGATTTATCTTTCGGGGGCTCTGCTCGCTGTTGCCGTCTTCTGCGGGTCACCGACTTTCGCGGCGGAGACTTTGACCGTTGGCAAGGCGGCTGCCAATACATCGACCATGCTGCCGGCTGATATCGCGCAAAAGCTGGGCATTTACGCCAAGCACGGACTTTCGGTGACGGTCTCGGATTTCAGCGCCGGCAGCAAGCTGGTGCAGGCAATGACGGCCGGCAGCATCGATATCGGTGTTGGCGCCGGACCGCTGATGGCGCTAACCATCAAGGGGGCGCCGATCTTGGCCATCTGCAACAGCGCGCCGCCGATTCCTTTCATCGGCATCGCCGTTCCGTGGGATTCCCCAATCCACGCGGTCGATCAGCTCAAGGGCAAGAGGGTCGGCTTTTCCAGTAGCGGCTCACTGACCGACTGGCTGGCACGGGAGCTTGTGCGCACGCAAGGCTGGGGCCCCGCGGGCATCAATGCGGTCTCGATCGGCAACGACGCGACTCCCGTCATCACGGCATTTCGCAGTCACGAAATCGACGCCGATATCATTGCGACCACAAACATCTTCGCGTGGGAGGAAAAGCAGCAAGCGCGGCTGCTTATTCCCGTTTCGAGCTACGTCGGCAACATCTCCGGCGGTACGCTCTTCGCAACCGATCAAATCATGGCGCACCGGCCCGATGCGGTGCGAAGCTTTCTCGCCGCCTGGCTCGAGACGCTCGACTACATGCGCAAGAACAAGGCCGAGACGGTCGCGATCGAGAGTGGTATCGCGGGCTACTCCCCCGCCGTGATGTCCAAGGAGTACGACCAGACGATCGGCATGTTCAGCAGGGACTGCAAATTCGACGCGGAGTCGCTCGCGAATCTCGGACGGTCTTTCATCGATCTGAGGCTCGTCGAGAGTCCGCCTGACATGTCGAAGCTCTACACCGAGGCCTTCCTGCCGAAATGAGACTGTCCGACCGACCGGCCATCTCGTCGCGAGGGAGAGCTAGAAGGTGTCCATTTGGGCCCTTCCGCAGTGGCCCCGGAAGAGACACGGAGTGGTTGGTGGACCAACCGGGACCAAACTGAGCACTGGACGATCACCATTCCGCTTCGTCGACGAAGCACTCCGGTTGGCGTCGGAAATCGCTACGCGGGTTTAGGCGCGAAAGTCCATTGTACCGGCCCCCGCGGTTGTTGGTCAGCCCAAGCGACCGCATCTGCAACACTTAGGAACTCGCCGCCGCTCGTGGCCCCGACATAGTAGACGAAGCCGTCAGCCGTCTCGGGGATCGGAGCATCGGCATCTACAATGAATTCGCCCGTTTCTTCATCTTCAATCCAGCGAGAAGATGCCAGCGCAGCCGGACGAGCTAACAACTCAATCGTACGTGGGACCTTACCGTCGTAGAGCCATATCCCAACTGCTACCACAGTCCACACGCGCTCTTGAGCCATCGTTTCGCTCGAACCTCGCACTCTGACCGATTGCCCTCGGTCCGCAATATCCGGATTGTAATGTTCATTCCAGCGATAGTGGGCCCGGCAGGACTCGAACCTGCGACAACACCGTTATGAGTGCGATCAGAGGGTGAACATCGCCGAACGACGGCGAACCGTGGTAAACCATTTTCCTTTTGATGTCAGTAGGTTATGGTCCCATCGACATGCAAGGGCGTTCGCTGGTGATCCGGCCAGACTCGCGCTGTTGCACTTACAGAGCACTTACGACGTTCACGGTCCATTCAGGTGCGCGACCAACTCACGAGCAAGCTCCTCGGGCGACTCGGACGGAAGGAGAAGCCGTACGAAGTTCGTGACACGCGGCTCAAGGGATTTCTCGTTCGCGTTCAGCCGACCGGTGCGATGACCTTCTATGTCGAGGCAGGCCGCGGACGGAGGATCGCTCTCGGCCGCGTTGGTGTTGCCGACCTTGATGAGGCTCGCAACCAAGCGAAGCTGGTGATTGCGGAGGTCTACCAAGGAAAGGATCCGGTTGCCGCCCTAAGGAAAGCCAAATCGAAAACGCTGCGGTCTTTCATTGATGACGTTTACGCGCCATGGGCCCGAGCAAATCTCAGGACGGCCGAGGCTACTGTTGCCCGCCTGAAATCCAGTTTTGCGAGTATTCTCGACGCCAAGCTCGGGGGCTTGACCGCCTGGCAAGTCGAGCGGTGGCGGGCCGCTCGACTTGCCGCGGGCGCGAAGCCGACCACCGTGAACCGCGATTTCGACGATCTCAGATCATCGCTAAGCAAGGCGGTCACGTGGGGGTTGCTGACCGGCAATCCTATCGCAGCGGTGAAGAGGCTGCGGGGTCGACTCGAACGCGTCAGTTCGCTTCCTTTCGAGTGACGAGGAAGGCCGGCTGCAACAAGCGCTCGAGGACCGTGAGAAGCGGATCCGAGATGCGCGGAAAAGCGCGAACTCTTGGCGCGCGGACCGCGGGTACCCGCTTCTGACCGATCTCACGAGCTCGCGATTCGCTGATCGGCTGCGGCCGATGGTCGTTATTTCGCTGAATACCGGCGTTCGGCTCGGCGAACTCTTTCAGCTAACGTGGAGGGATGTTGATCTCGAACATCGAAATCTCACCATCCAAGGGACGACGGCGAAAAGCGGAAAGACGCGTCACATTCCTTTGAACACTGAAGCACTTTGGGCGCTCCGCGAATGGAAAGGGCAGGGGACCGACCGAACCGGGTTCGTCTTTCCTGGACGAGTGTCTCGACGAGAGTTAAACAACGTCCGTCGATCGTGGCTCGGCGTCCTCGACGATGCGGAGATATCGCGGTTCCGGTGGCACGACCTTCGTCACACGTTCGCGTCGCGGCTCGTAATGGCGGGTGTCGATCTTAACACCGTCCGTGAGCTCCTTGGCCATGCCGATTATAAGATGACACTCCGGTACGCTCATCTCGCGCCGGAACACAAGGCGGCGGCCGTCGCGAAGCTGATACCTGCAGGAGCAAACCCGGATTAGCACGAAAGCAAAATTTTGCGCTCAGTGTGATCTGTTGTGCGTGGATTGAACTGCCGAAAGCACGTTTGCAAATACGCCGCTGCATATGGTCCATGATGCCCAACTGGTCACCGGACTGTTGGTCAGTTCGGCTATGAGCGGCAAGGCATCGCGCCACCTCTGCGGATCGATCGAGCAATCGTAGATGACTTCGACAACTTGAGAAAATCTTTCGAGAGACAGTTCCTTAGACACGGGGCCCTCGCTCCCTTCACAGGTCGCAGAAGGCATCGAACTCGCCAAACCGCCGTCGGCGCGGTGGCCCAACGACGTAAAGCAACCAGTATGAAGACCTCGACCGACCGCGTAGAGCCCGCGCTCTCGGTGCAGCGTATCCCGCTACGCTCGAAGTCGGACTGACGCCACAGTTCAGCCGAGCCTAAGCGCGTTTAGCTCTGTGAGCTCAAATGGGAGGGGCGCAAGGGAGGCGCAGCGACGGGATCATTGGTGCATTTGGCGCATGTCCGGATTAAGCGTACGGAGCCCGTACTTAATAGATTGGACTTTAACAGGGAATTTAGTTTCACACCGAGCCATCAGGCGCCATGATTGAATTGCAGGTCAGCCATCCGAAAAAGAGAAGTGGTGCACTGCAAGCCAACGCCAGGCGGGAGGAAACGGTGGCGGAAATTCATCTGTCCGCGGCGGAAGCCAGACTGGAAAATCAGACAGTTGGTGGCCTGCAGCTCCGCGTCGCACTTATCTGCACGCTCATTCAGATGTGCGATGGCTACGACGTCGGCTCGATCGGTTGGGCCGTCCCGTCATTGACTCACGTTTGGCATGTGGCACCCCCCGCATTCGGGCTCGCCTTTCTCTTTTCGAACATCGGGATAATGGTCGGGGCGTTGATCGTCGGTCCGATCGGTGATCGCTTTGGGCGTAAGCCGCTCCTGCTCGGCAGCGTCGCGATCTTTGGCGTGGCCTCGCTGCTCTCGGCATACGCGCCGTCGCTCGACGTACTCGCTGGCTTGCGATTCTTCACTGGACTCGGGCTCGCGGGCGGATTTGCCGGGTCGACCGCATTGACGGGTGATTACGCGCCAAAGCGCCTGCGTGCGACCCTGATCCTAGTGAGCTTCACCGGCGCACCACTTGGCAGCTTCCTCGGCGGTCAGATAGTGGCGCTTCTGCTGCACTTGGGATTTGGCTGGCAAAGTATCTTCTATCTCGGCGGCGGATTCCCGCTCGTTCTGCTCGCGGTTATGGCAGTGGGATTGCCAGAGTCGCCGCGCCATCTGGCGGCAAAAGCAAAGCTCACGGGGCGCCACCTGGCGCTCCTGACTCGTCTTGGCCTCGAACCCGGCTCGGCCGATACGCTTTCGATCGGCGCCGTCCGCGTCAATCCAATTAGGGCGCTGTTCGCCGAGGGTTATGCGCTGCAGACCGTGCTGTTGTGGATCATCTTTTTCTGCGGCCTCATCGATCTCTACCTGTTTCTGTTCTGGCTACCAGAAGTGCTGCATCTCATCGGTATGACGCCCGCCCAGGCCGTATTCGCAACCAGCCTTCATGCATTGGGCGGTGTCGTTGCGGTGTTCTATCTCGGCTTCGCGATCGACCGCTGGGGCGCCGAGCGCGCGCTGTCCCTGCATTTTGCCCTCGGCATTGTGTTCATCTCGCTGATTGCCCTCGTTTCGCTGCCCTACTTGGCACTGCTCGCAGTGGCGTTCATGTCTGGCCTCACGATCATCGGCAGCCAGACGGCAGCGAACGCGACGTGCGGTGCCCTATATCCAGCGCACGTGCGTACGAGCGCGATCGGCTCGGCGCTCGGCATTGGGCGCCTTGGCGGCATCGCCGCAGCACCGCTAGGCGCCTTCCTGCTGTCGCGTGGCCTTCCGCCAACTCACGTGTTCTTGAGCGGCTGCTTTTTCGCTGCAATTGCCGCGATAGCGACTGTAGCGCTGGGCCTATGTCATCCGCGCGTTGCCGTGTCTCGGTCGCCGATTGCATCTTAGCCACCGCGTAGGACGGACTGGGTACTCCTGAGTCGCGAGTACGCGCCACAAATGGCGTTGTGCGGGCGGTAACGCCGAGGAGGATACAATGCAAGGAAAACGAACCGTCTGCATCGGGGCGTTCTTTCTGTTGGTGGTATCGAGTAGTTGGTCTCAGACTTCCGCACAGAACATTCGGCTCGGCGTCAGCAAAATCGCGAATTGCGCGCCAATCGCGATCGCGCTTGCGAAAGGCTACTTCAAAGCTCAAGGGCTCGATCCAAAACTGACGATCTTCGAAGCCCAGGCGCCGGTCGCCGTGGCTGTTGCGTCCGGCGATCTCGACTTCGGGGACGCCGCCCAGACGGCAGCGCTTTACAATCTTGCCCAGGACGGGCGCGTCCGAATCATTGCCAGCGGTGCTGCTGAAGCACCAACATTTCACTCGCTTGCCCTGGTCGCTTCGAACAAGGCCTACACGGAAGGATTGAAATCCGCACACGACCTACCCGGACATTCTTTCGCGCTCACGCAGATGGGCACCGGGCTGCAATACAGTCTCGGCCTCATTGCGAAAAGAGAAGGCTTCGACGCCAATACGGTGAAGCTGTTGCCGCTGCAGTCCAATCCAAACATTGCATCCGCGCTGAGCGGAGGACGTGCGGATGCCGCAGTCTTCGACTCGACAAATGCGTTACCGCTCATCGAAAAGCACGAGGTGAAGCTCCTTGGCTGGGTGGGAGATCTAACCGGCTATACACCAGCGTTTCTTGTGTTCGCATCGCGCGACATGCTTGACCACCATGCCGACACGGTACAGCGCTTCCTCGCCGCATACCGCAAAGCCGTAGGCGACTATTACCAAGCGTTCACCGACGCCGCCGGCAAACGCGTGGACGAGCCGGCGGCTGCCGCGACGCTGGACATCATCGCGAAGTGGGTCGGCCAGCCGATTGCTCGCGTGAAACTTGGTCTTCCGTACTTTGACCGCGGCGCACGAGTGGACATGGCCGCGACTCAGGATCAGATCGACTGGTACCACTCCATCGGTGCCATCAAGACGACAATGCTGGCGAGCACGGTCGTCGATGCGCGTTATTCGGCCGCCCTTCCCATGGTTAGTACCGCACACTAACCGCTAGGGGCGCGGTCGATGGATATGATTCATGAAAAGGGGCGGAGATCGCAAGGCGACTTGAGCGGAGAGATCAGGATAACCAGTGATCGGTGGGCCGCCAACGAGAAGCGCGCTGCCGCATTACACGAGAGGAACAATGATTAAAACAAAAGTGATTGCTATCGCAGCATTCGCGATGTTCCTTGCAGCGTCGGCGGCCGGACCGGCGCGGGCAGAACCCTGGAAGATACGCGTCGGCTGGGTCACGGCGCCGACGCACATGCAGCCGATCATCGACGCGCTCCAGAAGCGTCGCCCTGAGCTCTTTCCCAACGCTGGCAAAAGTTATGTTGTTGAGAGCGTGCATTTCCAGGGAACGACGCCGCAAATTCAAGCCCTCGCCATCAACGAACTGGAGATCGCCTCTTTCGGGCCGGAGGCGTTGGCACTCGCCGTCGGCAACGCACATCTCGATGTCCGCATGATCGCCGACGTTTTCCAGGACGGTGTACCCGGCTATACAAGCGTTACGTACGTCGTACGCAAGGACAGCCCTATACATAAAGTAGAGGACCTGCGCGGCAAGGCGGTCGCAAGCAATGCCATTGGCTCGTTCGGCGATTCAGCAATGCGCATCATGATGCGGAAGCATGGGTTGTCGGATGCGGATTTCACAACAGTCGAAGTGAAGTTCCCAACCATGCCTGCGATGCTCGACGAGGGGAAGGTGGAGATGATCAACCTTCTACCGAAATTCCGCTACATGCTGACGCAGGGAAAATATCGGGTGCTCTTCACCGGCGCCGACAGCGAGGGACGTATTCAGGCGGTGCTGTGGGCGATGCGTGCAGACGTCATCGCGGCTCATCGGCCGGCACTTGTCGATTTCCTCGAGGACCACGTGCGCGCGGTGCGTTGGCTGCTCGATCCGGCGCATCACGAGGAGACAGTGGCGCTCGTCTCCGAAGTGACGAAACAGGCTTCCGACCAGGTGGCTTACGTCTACACCAAGGACGATACCTATCACTCGCCGGACGGACTGCCGGACGTGCAGGCAACCCAGCGCGCGCTCGATGTCGAGCTCCAATACCATCTGATCAAGCAGGCAATCACCATATCGCCGAAATACGTTGATCTCGGACCGATCAAGGAGGCGGACCGTCGGCTCCACAAGGGTTCTTAATCTCGTCGAACGTCAAAAGATGCCCAAAACCGGGCAATGAAACGAAGGGAGGACGACATGCCACGCTCAGCGTTCGGATTGGCCGCCATTTCCATCGCCGCCCTCGTAGCGGGCGTGAACTCGCCGCGCGCCGCCGAGCCGATTCACATAGGCTTCAGCATGTCGCTCACCGGGCCCTTTGCGGTTGCTGGCAAGCAGGCCCTTATCGCCATGAAGCTTTGGCAAGACGACGTGAATGCCAAAGGCGGCTTGCTGAACCGCCCGGTCAAGCTCGTCTATTACGACGACCAAAGCAGCCCGGCCAATGTCCCCGGCATCTACACGAAGCTGCTGGACGTGGACAAGGTCGAGCTCGTGGTCGGGCCTTACGGCACGGTCATGACGGCGCCCGCGCTGCCGATTGTCATAGCGCACAACATGGCGTTGACGAGCTTCGTATCGCTCAACGTCAATTCGCGATTCCACTACGATCGCTACTTCTCGCCGACGCCGCTCGGGGACAATCCGATCAAGAATTTTTCGGCGGGCTTCTTCAAAGTCGCGGCAGAACAGACGCCAAAGCCCCAGACCGTCGCGATCATCGCCGCCGATCAGGAGTTTGCCGTCCAGAACGTCGCTGGCGCGCTCGAGAACATCAAGGAGAACGGGTTCAAAGTCATCTATAACGAAAAATACCCGCCGACCACGACGGATTTTTCTCCCATCCTTCAGGCGGTGCGCGCGCGCAATCCGGATATCGTCTATGCCGCGTCCTATGCCCCAGATTCGGTCGGCATCGTTCACGCGATCAATGAGCTCGGCTATCACCCGAAAATGTTCGGGGGCGCGACAGTCGGACTGACCGCGACCCCGATCGAGATGGAACTCGGCCCGGGCCTTAACGGCATTGTCACCTTCGCCGCTTGGGAGCCGCTGAAGCCAATGATGTTTCCGGGGGTCGAGCACTTGCTCGAGCGCTACCAGCCGGAGGCCAAGGCCGAGAAGGTCGATCCCTTGGGTTACGCGTTCGCGCCTGCCGCCTATGCCTATGTTCAGGTCTTGGGGGAGGCGGTCGAGGGTGCGAAAACGCTCGACCAAGGAAAGCTCGCTCAATACATCCACACGCATAAGTTTAATACCGTCGTGGGCCCAATTTCGTTCGATCAGGACGGGAATGCCAAGGAGGACCGGATGCTCCAGGTCCAGTATCACGGCATCACCGGTCATGGGCTTGAACAGTTCAATGATCCGCAACACGTCACAATCTTGTGGCCCGCCGAGCTCCGAACCGGCGGCATGATTTATCCCTATGGCAAGGCAACCTCGGCGGCGCAGGCGGCCAAGTAAGCGGGGCGCGAAAGGAAAAAAACGCAAAGAACATCGCCTGAAGTGGAAGTGGCGATTGAACGGGAGGAAACCCATGTTCGATCTGCTTGAACGGCAGCAGTCCCTCACCATCAATCAATGGAAGATCTTCGTCGCCTGCCTCCTGTCGACGATGTTGGAGTACTTCGATTTCTTCCTCATCGGCTACGTGCTTCCGTTCTTCATTGGCGAGTGGCACCTGACCTACGGCCAGTCTGGCGCGATCCTGTTTTCGTCTGGTATCGCCGCCGTGCCGGGCGGCTGGTTCTTCGGTTGGCTCGGCGACAAGCTCGGACGCCGCACCGTGTTCATGACGACGGTGCTTCTGTTCTCGCTCGGTTCGGGCGCGATGGCCCTGACGCCGCACGGCGCTTGGATGTATCTCGTGTGCATGCGCTTTGTCGTTGGGTTGGGGGTGGGCGGCATGCTGGTCGTGGATTTGCCGCTGATTGGCGAATTCTTGCCAGCGTCGAAACGCGGTCTCGTCAGCGGCCTCTCGACCGCCATGCTCCCGGCCGGCGTGATCCTGGCCGGTGCTTTGAGCGCATTCCTTGGTCCTGTCATCGGCTGGCGTGGCCTTTTCCTGTGTGGCCTCGTACCGGCAGTCATGGCTTTCGTGATTCGTGTATGGGTTCCAGAATCGCCGCGCTGGCTGCTGGGTCAAGGGCGCGTCGAGGAGACGCGGCGGTCGCTCGCTTGGGCGCTCATGGTCAATCCCGGGTCGATCGTTGTTCCTGCAAAGCTTCCGGCCAAGATCAGGACCTCGTGGCTTGAGCTTTTTCAGTATCCAAAGACACTCATCGCCGGCACATTGATTGGGCTCAGTCAGACGGGTGCCGCAGGCCTATCGCTCTGGACCGTTGTCCTGTTCGTCATGGTGCTGAAGGTGGCGCCGGCCGAGGGAGCCTTTCTCGCAATCTGGCTCGGCTTTGCCGGGGTGATCGGGCGGGTCGCCGGCGCTTGGCTCTCGGAGGTGTTGGGGCGGCGCATCGGCGGCGCATTGACCTTGCTCATAGGCGCCTTCTGCCTCTCGCTGGCGGGATACCTTCATAACATCTTTCTTGGCGGGGCCTCGCTCTATTACCTCATGCTCCTGCTCTATAATTTCTTCGCCCCGGGCGCGGGCTTTGCAATCATATTCCCTTACATGACGGAGATGTGGCCCAGCCGGTTGCGGGCAAGCGGCTTCGGCCTCACTTATGGTACCGCCAATCTGGGCAAGTTCATCGGCCCGGCCGGCCTTGCCGTTATCGCGGGCGCGTCGAACTACGTGAAGCCCAAGGCGACGCTCGATGCGCTCGTCCCCGCCTTCAACTACTTTGCAGGCTGGTTTGTGCTCGCCGTGATCGTGCTGCTCTGGCTCGGCCTTGAAACCCGCGGCCGCACCATCGAGGAACTCGATGGAAAGCTGGACAAACGCATGGCCGCCAGCTGAAGCACGGCTTATCGATCTCAAGCTCTTGGACGAGCCGCCGGACATGTCAAAGCTCTATACCGAGGCCTATCAACCAAAATGAGGCCCGACCAATAAATTTCGGACGCAAACGACCGGCCAAGCCGGACATAAGGATGAGGGAGGGTTCAATGCGCAGAATAATTGGCATGGCGCTCGCTGCTGCCACGGCCTCGGGAACATTGGTCCCTGGAGCCAAGGCTCAGTTGGAACACACGACCATCGCGCTGCCAGCGATAGCCGGCATCTTCGCGTCCGAATACATCGCTCAGGATGCGGGCATCTACAAGAAGAACGGGCTCGACGTGAAGGAAGAACTGATCTCCGGGATTGGCGCTGCCAATGCGGTGATCTCCGGATCGGTCGATTTCTCGCAATCGTCGGGGCCGACCATCACCCGCGCCGCGGCACATGGGCAAAAATTGATCGCCATCGCGAACACATACGATCGCACAGGATTTTGGGTGATCGTGAGCAAGAAAATCGCCGACAGCCGTCACTTCGATCCCAAGGCTCCCTTGGGGGAGCGCGCGAAGATCATGAAGGGGCTTCGCTTCTCGATCGGCGCGTTCCGCGCCATTCCGGACGCCTACCTCCGAGTGATCGCCAAGGCCGGCGGAATCCACCCTTCTGACATGACGCTCACCGCAATCGCGCCGCCCGACGTGGTGCCTGCCATGCAACGTGACGCCATCGACGGATTTTCCGCCGGGCCGCCTCAGGTTCAGCAGGCGATCAATTCTGGCCTCGGCGTGATCGTGGCCGACGGCAACGACGCTCCAGTCGATCCACCCTGGCTCACCCGTGTCGCAGCGAACGTCGTTCTGGTTCGGCCCGAGACCTGCGCGAAGCGCCCCTCGGTTTGCGAGCGGATGGGCCGCTCGGTTGCGGAGGCCAACGCATTCCTGCATCAGCATCCGAAACGGTCGATGGCAATTCTTGGCAAACGATTGAACGTATCTGATACTCAATTGCTCGCCGAAGCTTATAAGAGCATTGCGGAAGCGTCGCCATCACCCCCACTCAGCGACGCCAAAGAGTTCGCGGCCGCCGAGCGGCTCAACATCGAGGCAGGATTTATGAATGCGTCGGAACAGGCAAAGAACTATTCCGATATGTTCACCAACGAGTATTTGAGCGGCGGCCAGCTGAGCGGGAGGTAGGAGATGCAAGAAGCGCGCTATGCGATTGCAGTGGCGCTCGCCCTTGTAACGGGCTCCGCGTTCCCCGTTGAAGCGGCGCAGACCGTTTCGGTCGGCAAAGCGGTGGGCGAAGCCTGGACCTTTCTGCCGCTCGACATCGGGCAGCAGCACGGCATCTTTGCGCGCTATGGGATCGATCTGAATATCGTCACGTTCCAAGGGGACGCGAAGCTCCAACAGGGCCTTGCGGCGGATAGTGTTTCGTTCGGACTGGGAAGCGGTCCCGGCATGGCGTTCGCGGCCGAGGCGGCGCCGGCCATCGCGGTGGCCGCTTATTTCGGCGCGCCGCGAAACATATCCGTCATCGTCAACGAAAATTCGCCGCTGAAGACGGTTAAGGACCTGAAGGGCAAGACCGTCGGCATCAGCACCACCGGATCCCTGACGCAATGGCTCACCGAACGGATCTCGCTCGCACAAGGCTGGGGCAAGGATGGCATCAAGTGGGCTGCGCTCGGCGGCCTGACGCCGGGTCTCGCGGCCATGCGAGCGGGCCAGATCGATGGCGTGATGGGATCGACGGAGGGCGGCTATAAGCTCGAGGAAAAGGGCGCCCGTCCTCGCCGTCTGCAACGACACGCCGGCTATTCCTTTTATCGGCATAGCCGTGCCATGGGACTCCGCTGTTTATTCCGTTGACGCGCTAAAAGGTGCGAAGATCGGCATTTCGAGCGCCGGCTCGCTCACCGATTGGCTCGCACAGCAACTCGCGCGTCACAAAGAGTGGGGCCCCGGCGGAATCACTAAGGTGACCGTCGGCAACGCCCTCGCAGCAATGGTTGCGGCCTTTCACACTCATGAAATCCAAGCTGCCGTGCTAACCACTGCGGATATTTTCGAGATGGAATCAAAGCACGAGGGACGGCTTTTGATCCCGGTCTCGGACTATGTCGGCAATATTGCCGCCGGCGCTATTTTCGCCACCCGTTCGATTATCACGCGCGATCCGCAGGCGATCCGCGAATTCATTGCGGGCTGGCTCGAGACTATTACCTACATGCGCGCGCACCACGAGCAGGCGATAAAGCTCGAAAGCGAGGTGACAGGATTCGCCCCAGCCGTGCAGTCGGAGGAATTCAACCACACCATATCGATGTTCAGCAGCACATGCCGGTTTGATGGCCAATCGCTCGCGAACCTCAGGCAATCGTTCATCGATCTCAAGACAGTCTCCTCGCCGCCAGACATGACGAAACTTTATACGAGCGAATTTCTGCCGCGGTGAGCTGTCGATAGAGCGCCTTCTGCATCGTCGTTCCCGGTTTCG
>Ga0335078_10003019_pt1 | contig 25169 bp, 24 predicted proteins | sample Lox_Sample_32_FD_206711 | JGI IMG/M metagenome (GOLD analysis project Ga0335078, IMG submission 206711) | Soil microbial communities from Loxahatchee National Wildlife Refuge, Florida, United States - Lox_Sample_3.2 | ecosystem: Environmental > Terrestrial > Soil > Wetlands | place: USA... | reverse complement strand
GATGGACTTCCTCGGAGACTGGGTCTCGGTGGCCCTCGTGGCCCCGGACCGGGCGGCGCTCGAGCGTCGGGTCGGGCTGCTACGTAACCTGGTGGGCGTGACCGCGGTCGAGGACCTGATGCCGTGGCACGTGCCGGAACCGCATCGGACGCTCACCCCGCTCGAGCTCCGGGTCGTCCGGGCCCTTCGGGAGAAACCGACGGCGACGCTCCACGACATCGCCCGACGGGTGGGGGTATCGACCCGCACGATGACGCGGAAGTACGCGGAGCTGGTCGAGGAGTGGGCCATCTGGTTCGTCCCGATCTTCGACTTCACGGCGATCAGCCAACCGGTGGTCTCGCTGAACGTCCATGTCGCGCCGGGCGTCGGCCGGGAGGATGTCGCGCGAAAGCTGCGGTCCCGCTTCCCCCTGACGCTCGACTTCGCGACCGCCAACATCGGCCCGGAGATCTCCCCGCAGGACCTGGTGTTCTTCGTGACCCTCCCCTCGATAGCCAGTCTCGAGGAGCTCGAGCAGCTGGCGAGCTCGGCCGAGGGGGTCGAGCACGTCGAGTCGTTCGTCATGATCCGGATCCACGACTACCCCGAGTGGTTCGACCGCCACCTCGAGTCGCTCGCGACTCCGAGACCCGTCCGAGCGCGCGGACCCCGCGGCAAGGTGGGGTCTCGCCGCGGGGGACCCTGACCTCGTTACCGATTTGCCCCTGCCCGGGTTAGGTCTCTCCGTGATTGTCTTCGACACCCAGCCGAGCCAGGCCCTGCTGGACTATCTCGGCGGGCGGCTCTCCTCCCGCCGGGAGGCGTCGTTCTCCTCGGACCCGGCCTTCCGCCCGATGCTCGAGCAGTTCGGGATCAAGCCGGCCCGGGCCTCCGTGGTGCTGAACTCCGCGCGGGTGGCCAACCTGCGACGCCACCTCTCCCCTCCCGAGGCCGCGTTCTCCACCTACCTTTCGGAGATGCAGGAGAGCGCGGCGATGCTCCGCGACCTCTTGCGGATGCTCAACGAGGAGCAGGACGACATCACCCGTCGGGCGTTCCAGCGGACGAAGCGGCTCCTTCCGGCCCAGGCCCGCGTGGACGAGGCGACGGTGGTCTTTCTTCCGATGCGGTACGACGCGCGAGTGGATTTCACGACGGTCTACCTCGACCCGATGCTCGCCCTCCTGGTGGGCCAGGCGGGGGTCACGAAGATGCTGGCGCACGAGCTCCATCACATCGGCCGCTACGCCCTGACCCGGGAGAACCTGGGGGGGATCTCCGCCGACCCCAAGCTCACGGACCTCCCGAGCACGCTCCGGTACTGGGTCTCGCTGCTCGAGCTGGAGGGGATCGCGGACTGCGTCTTCGACCTGACCGAATTCGACCTCCCCGTCCACCGGAAGATGATCGAGCAGCGAAGCAACGTCCGCCAGCACTACGGCCGATTCCTCGCCAAAATCGAGGTCGCGTTGCTCCAGCTTCCCCCGTCGTCGGGGCGACCCCGACCCCCCTCCGCCTCGGTCCAGGCGCTGATCCGGTCGCACGTCCACCCCCTCGGACGCCGCCTCGCGGAGGCGATCCTCTCCGGGCTGGGCCGTGCGCGGCTCGCGGCGTGCGTGGGGGACCCCACCGAGTTCGTGAACTCCTACCAGGAGGTCGCCCGGAGCCGGGGCGCCTTCGAGTTCGGTCCGGTCCTGGTCGCCCGCCTACAGAAGGGATGGGACCCGGAAGCCGGATCTAGGGTCGGCTAGGCCGTCCCTAAACGTACGTCCGCTCGGTCATGCAGAAGTAGCGGGAATACTGCGGAACCCAAGCCATCGGACTGCCGCAGCGGGGGCAGTAGGAACCCGGCGAAGGCCCCGCCGCGGAGGTCGCCGCGGTCGTACCCGCCGACGGCGGAGGCGGTGTGGCCGCTCCGGTGAGCGCGGGGGGCAGGGCGACGGTCGCCGGTCGAACTTCGTCCCGGGTGTAGGGGGCTTTCCGAGTCTGGAGGAATTGCACCAGAGCAATCACCAGGAGCACCGCGGCGGCGATCGAGAGGTACCAGCCGACATCCGCTCCCCAGCTGACGGTGGTCCCGCCCGCGGAGACGGAACCCCAGAACGAGTTGCAGGGGGTCGTGCCGGTGCCGCAGCCGGCGCCCGCGGCTCCCGAGAACCCGGTCCCGTCGGCCGTGAATGCCGAGGGCTGCGACGCGGCCACCAGGGCGGGGAGCAGGATGGCTCCCCCGGCCGAGATGATCGTCAGGACGAGCGTGAACTGCATGTACAGGCGCGAGCGGAAGGTCCCGAGCGCCCCGAGGTAGCCGAGGAGCATTGCCGCAAAGCCCGCCAGAGCGGCCACTACGAGGACGCCGAGCACTGCCTGGTAGAGGTGACCGACGTGGACGAGCCCGGCGCTGGAGTACAGCTGCGAGCCCGCGGACCCGCCGCCCACGCTGCTGCTGAACGTGTAAGAGGACCCCGGAAGGAAGCCGACCTCGAGAGATGGGCCCCCTCCCGTCGACGACGCCCCCCACCAAGAGACGGCCATCGACACCGCGAGGACGATGGCGGCGATCAGCACCAGGGTCGAGGCGGTCAGCCGCGTCCCGCGAGGGGTCATCTTGGGACGGGCGGGCTTCACGACAAACGGCTTGAGGGGCGCGGCCGGCGAGGGGACCGATTCGACGGGCGGTAGACTCCCACCAGAACTCATGGTTCACACCAGGGGCCGTCGAAGTGAGGCGTGGCTTCCCGACTTGAACCTATCGCTGCGTCGGACCCCCCGTCTCGGGCCCCCGGGGGGCGTCCCGGCCGCCGTAAGGGGCAGGGGGACGCCGCCCCGGCCCCAGCTACCTGCGGGAGGCACGCCGAGGCGACGGCTTCGGGGACCTGGGGCCCTGCCCCCTTCGGTTCGCGGGGGCCGCGCGGCTCGGAGAGGCGGTGGGTATGGTGTGGTTCGCGAGGGTCACCGTCACGCTGTCCGAGGGGCCCGTGGGCGGGTGGGCGCCGTCGACCTGATAGAAGGCGATGGAGAGCTGCCGGGCATCGACGCTGATCCGCAGGTAGCCGTAGTCCCGGTCATCGTACCGGTTGAGCACGAGCCCCTTCGCGGCGACCGCGGGGTTCGCGTCCATGTAGGAGACGTCCGAACCGGCCGCCGGCTGGGCCGGAGCGGTCCCGAGCTTTCCCTGGACGAGGGAGGTGACGTTGTGGCCCCCGTCCCCGCAGACGATGAACGGGACCTGGTAGGCGCCCTCCCCCCACTGCACGGTGCGAGTGTACCGCTGATAGTTGTGGGCGTGCCCGGCGAGGAACGCGTGGGGATAGACGCCGGCGGACTTGCAGACGGCGTCGATCTCCGCGAGCATCACCGGGTTGCTCCCGTGCGCTCCGCCCGCTCCGGTGCTCGAAGTGGGCGGGAAGTAGCAGAACGGGGGGTGGTGGACGGCGAGCAGGACCGCGCCCGTGAACCCGTCGGTCTTCACCCGCTGCAGCTGGGCCGCCAGGAAGGCCAGTTGATAGTCCGGCACGGACTTCCACTTCCCTCCCTGGCTCGAGATCACCCCCGGGTCCTCGAGCGCGTTGCTGAAGAGCCCGATGACGCGGACGAACGGGGCGTCGAGGGTGAAGTACACCCCGGGCTGGGTCATCGCGGTACGATGCAGTGACCCCGCCTCGGGCGTGACCATCGGCTCGACCGCGCAGAAGTTCCGTTGGAAGGTCACCAGCGGGTCCTCGGCGGGCGCTGTCCCCGGGACGATGAAGGAGTCGTGGTTGCCGGGGATCGCGAAGATCGGGGCCGGGTAGTTCCGGTAGGGTTCGTAGAACTGGTCGTAGTAGTACTGAGCCTCGCCGAAGTCGTAGATCACGTCACCAAGGAGGTACAGAAAGGCGGGGCGGTCCGCCGCCGCCGAGGTCCGGCAGTCGTTGGTGATCTGGTCGGAGACCCGCAGCTCCCCCGGGTACTTCGCGGCGGTCGACGCCCCGATGTCGCCGACCGCGTGAAAGACGATGCGACCCGCGGCCTGGATGGCCTGCACCTGCTCCGGCCCATGGACCCCCAGCGCAGCCTGGAGCTCGTAGATGTTCCCCGGGGGCCCACGGGCCTGGGGGAACGCCACCACGTCCTCGCACAGCAGGGCCTGGATCTGTCGATACAGTTCGGCGTCCGACGGGTGCGGCACCTTGAACCGCGCGGGGTCCGGGGTAGGGGTTCCTTCGCTGAAGGTCGGTTCGTCAAAGAGAGGCTGGGGCAGCCGAAACGCCGGGTTCCGCGGCATCGCGCGAAGCCACGGTGGCACGCCTCAAGTACCTGACGCTCGGGGCCTCTTGCAGACGCCGTCGGCCCAGGGATCGACGGCGCGGACGCCAAGCTGGAGCTCGGGCAGCGTCCTCAGCAGGTGCTTTGGTACCTCGGTCTCGCCGGCGGGGTGCTGGCTGGGCCTTCCCGATCGCCTGGCGAGATCCGACGCGGGGGCGCCTAGGAGGAGCCCGCGGGACCCATGCATGCGCCTCCATGTCGACCCGGTCGCCGCGGAAAGCGACCCCCTCGATCACCAGACGTAGGCGCTGCTCCCGACCATCCTCCCCGGGGAGCGCGATGCGGCCGCCGGCGCCAACCACCCGATGCCAGGGGAGTCGGTCGGCGCCCTGGAGCGCCCTCACCGTCAGGCGTGCGGCTCCCGGGAACCCGGCGGCCGTCGCGACCGCGCCGTAGGTGATTACCCTTCCCCGCGGCACTCGGGAGATGACCGCGCGCAGACGTACGAGGGTCGACGTTGGCCGGGCTCGCCCGTTAGTTGTCACGGACGAGGAACGGAGCTAGTCCGGCAGGCCTTGGCTCGTCCAGGAAGGGTAGCGCATGAGCTTGCCCTCGCAGACGTTCCCGATGTAGCGGCCGTTGCACTTGAACTGCATGATCTTTTGGCCCTCGGTCGCGAGCTTAGCCCACCTCGACTTCGTCTGGGGGTTCTGTTCGATCCCCTCGATGGTGTGGGTCTGGTACGAGAAGGAGAGCGTCCGGAGGCCCATGCTTCGCGTCCGTCCCACCCGGTAGGACCGCCCCTCGACCTCGACGGTCGGTGACCCGCCGACCATCGCCTGCTTCCAGACCTCGACCAGCGCGTCTCCGAGCGTCATCTTGAGAGCCGGCTTCACGACCCGTGAGGCGAGAGGCGGAGCGGCTAATGAACCTCTCTCGGGGGTCAGTCGGCTGGAGGCGCCCCCGGACCTGAGCCGACGGTAGCGAGCGGGCGGTGAGTGCACCGCCGGTCCCGCGGGAAGACGGGCCCCGGAGCGACCTCGCCCCGGGGCCGAATTGGTTCAGACGGCGGCGAGTCCTTCGGCCGTGGCGGGGAGCCCGCCCGTCGTGTCCACCAGGGTCAACGACCCGTTCGAGTGGACGACGAACCCCTGGATCTCTCCGGCTCCCGCGTCGTAGACGTACAGGAGGTGCCCGTTCGAGGCGAGGGACATGTCGGTCGGCCCGGCTCCCGTCACGGCTGCGGAGGATTCGAGCAGCGTCAGCTGGCCGCCCCAGCCGACCGTGTAGCTCGAGATGTTGCCGGAGTGGCCGTCGGACGTGTAGGCGTATCCGCCGCCCGGCGTGATCACGACCCAGCACGGGGCCACCTGGTAGTCGGGGACGGAGCTGCTCACGACGTTCCAGTATCCGTGCGCTCCCACGTCATACGAGGAGAGGCTCCCACTCGCCGCTTCGCTCACGACCAGCTGGCCGTGGGGCGTGAAGGCGAAGCCGTACGGGGTGCTGCCCTGGGAGGGGTCCGGTCCCACCGGATGGCTCTTGCCGTTCCAGTCGACGGCGTACACGTCAATGAGGTTCGTGTTCTTCTCGGTCACCACGAGCAGGGTGCCCGCCGGGTTGAACGAGACCTGAGCGGCGGCGGTCGCTGCGGAAGTGCTCAGGGCCTGTTCCGAACCCGAGATCGGGTCGAGCTTGCCCGAGGAGGCAAGGTGGAAGCCGGCGATGTTGCCGGGGACCGTGGAGTTGCCGTCGTTGAGAACGTAGACCGTGTTCCCGGAGATCGCGATGCTGACCGGCAGCACGCCGCCCGAGGAGGCGAGGTCGCTCAGGGCCAGCCAGGGCGCCCCGCCGTACCCACCGACCCGGAAGACGCTGACCTGGTTGCTGCCCGCGTCCACGACAAGCAGCCAGTGGTTGTCGGAAGTGAGCGCGAGGCCCCCCTGGTCCGCGAGGCTCACGCCGGTGCCGCTTCCGCCGGTGGCGTACTCCGCGACGTAGGTCAATGCCCCGTTGGCGGCCCTCTCGTACTCGATCACCTGGTTGCCGGCGACGGCGTTCGTCATCGTGAACACCGCGGGGGCGGGTTCCGAGTGCGCGGGGGGCGGGAACGCGCCCGCATTCGGCAAGGCGATGATCACGGCAGCCAACACTCCGACCAGCACGGCGATTCCGAGGGCTCTCATGGTTCGGGTCGCAGACCCCGTGGCCAGTATTTCCGTCCCGCACAGAATCTCACCCTGTTCTCACCAGAATCCGACCCTACTCCGGTCCAGAAGGTCCACTGGTCGGAGCTGCGTCGGCTGCGTCGACCACCCCGCTCACTGCCGGAGGCGCGAGGGCAGAGACCCCCGACGCCGTGCCCCTCTCCGCCCCTCCGGGGCGTCAGAGACGGGCGGCCTCCGCCCTCAGCTGAAGGCGGTCCAGAGGATGGCCGACAACCCGGCCGCTTCGGTCAGCCCGATCACGAAGAGGAACGGCGAGAGCGTCTCGGGGATGAGAGGCATGGTGGCCAGGTAGGAGTAGACGACGAGCAGGTTCTGCACGACGAACGCCCCGGCAAAGGCCACCAGGGCGAGGCTGAACGCGGCTTTGGTCTGGGTATACACTCGCCGGTAGATCCCGAACAGGACGGCCGTCAACCCGATGTTCAGGACGCCGATGACGATGCTGGCCTGCATCCAGGCCGCCGTCATCCCCTCACCTGTCCCCGGGCGAGCCGTGCTCCCGCGGTCCCGCGCTTGCGCGCGACCTGGCCCCGTCGCCCGACCTCCAGCACAACCTCGAAGTCCGCCAGAAGCTCGGGTGCCAGCTCGTAGGGGGATGCGTAGGCGTCCCCCACCGGACGGCGCACGAGACCGCTCTGCTCGAGGAGCTTGAGGTGATGGCGGATCGTTCGATAGTCGATGTCGAGGCCCTCGGCGAGCTGGTTGGCGTTGTGGGGGCTCGACTGGAGCTGTTCCAGTATCCGAAGCCGGTTCGGGCCGCCGCGGGTACCGGCGAGAAGGTACCAGACCAGGGAGCGACGCGCGGTGTCCATTCGCGGGCCGCAGGATGCACGCCTATTTCGCTTGTCGGTCCGGAGCGGGACCAGGGCGTGCAGGCGAGGGTCCACCCGCGGGCTGCTGGAGCCGCGGACCCGGTGTCCGCGGGGGCTAGCGACTCAGCTCAGAGGGAGGCCATCGTACGAGATCAAGCGTCCCACCGGGTACTCGCCCGCTCGGTTGGCCGCCCCCCACGGGGAACGGTCGTAGAAGAAGGACAGACGGGCCTCCGGGCTCGCCTCGAACGTGGCGTCGGTCCGCCGGCGGTGCTTGAACTCCTCGGTGAGGGACGGGCTCTTGGCCATCTCGTCCCGGGCGATCTTCTCGAGGACGTACGACTCGCCCGACTCCTTCTGCTCGAAGATGGGCGCGAAGAAGCCCCAGCGGAGCGCCGAATCGGGTGCTTCCGGCTCCAGCCAGTGGACCGCGACCTTCGCGAGCCGCTGGTCGAGCCGGACCACGGCCGAGTGGGCGGGGAAGGTGTGCGTCTCGGTGCGGAGGGTGCAGGAACCGAAGTGCCCGAACGCTCGCTCCACGTTGCCCCCGCGAAGGATCGGAAACCGGCCCTCGAAGGGCCGGCTCGGCCAGGCCATGCCCGTCAAGCGATAGTGCTCGACCTCCCCGGTCCAGGACGCGGCCGTCCGCTGAAGGAGAACCCCCTGAGCCTCGAGGACCTCGATCACCTGCGTCCACTGGGGCGGGATGATGTATCCCGCGGGGAGGGCCACGCCGAGAGCGACTCGGGCGCCCGTCTCCACGGGCAGCTCCAGGTTCCAGGGTTGGGAACCGTATCGGACCGACGTGGAGCCCGAGACCTCGCTCGGGAACCGGGTGAACTCGATGGCCCGGAACCGTAGCCGCGTGGTCTCGCCGCTCCCCTCGACGACCAGCGGGAAGGGGGCATGACGGGTCCGCTTGCTCCCGAGCTGCTGGGCGGCGAGGTCGGCCTCACGGTTCAGAGCGACCAGCTTCGCCGCATCCCGGTTCAGCACTCCCAGGAGCGCGACCATGATCTGGTAATCCCCGGTGACTCGGGTCCGGTAGTCCTTGATCATGTGGAGCTCGACCAGCAGACCCGGGCGGTTCTCCAGGATCATCCGGCCGGTCGAGAACCTCGGGGGATTCTCGTTAAAGGCGAGGCCCTTGGAGGGGTCGGAGTCGTCCTTGAGGAAGACGGCCCGGGGGAACGCGAGGTGTCCCGAGGCGTTCACGTGCCGCTCGAGTTCCGGGGTCACCGCGGACCGCAGCCACTCGGCCGTCGGGGGAAACACGTCGGGAGTGGCGTCCAGGGCGAAGGTCACGTCGTACTGGAAGTCCGCCCCGTCCGTGACGTGGTTGTCGACGAAGAAGTCCGGAAGCCAGCGGTGGAACATCCGCAGGAAGGCCCGGGTCTCGGGAGCGTCCGCCTTCATGTAGTCCCGGTTCAGGTTGAGGTTGGTCGCGTTCGCGCGCCAGCCCGCGAGCTCGGGCCCGTTCTGGTTGATGCGACTGTACCTCGACCGGCGCTCGTGACCGTCGATGTTGTAGACCGGGATGAACACGAGCACGACGTGGTCTAGGAGCCGGGCCCGCTCCCTCTCCCGGACCAGGTCTCGGAGCAGCGCCAGGCAGGCATCCTTGCCGTCCATCTCGCCGGCGTGGATGGCGTTCTGCACGAGCAGCACCACCCGGCCCGAGGCGTGGATCGCCTCGGGGTCGAACACCCCGTCCTTCGATGCGATCACGAGCTTGAGGTCGCGGCCCTCCCCGGTCTTACCGAACTCCTCGATCCGGACCCGGTCGGGATGGGCCCGAGCGATCCGCTCGAGATAGGCGACCGTCTCCGCGTAGTCGGGCGTGGTGCGATAGGCGCTCTTCTCCGCGGGCGTCTCCCAGGAGGTGGGAGCCTCCGGGCGACGTCGACGCGTTCCACCGGGTACCTTTCTGGGCATGGGCGAGCGGGAGGTGCGTCTCCCGAACGGAGGTTCAGTGGCTTGACTCATATCAGCATTGACCCACGGCGAACTCCCATTCGAGGGGGCACCGCGGGGGTCAACCCGTGGAACGTGGATGAGTGCGATCCCTCCGGCAACCCGGGGCTCGCCCCCCGACCTCGAGGAAGGTGCCGGAGGGGTTAACAGCGGGGAGACGATTCCGCCATCGTGCCGGGCGACCGTCGGCGGCTGGCCGCCGTCATGCTCACCGACATGGTGGGCTACTCGGCGATCACCCAGCGGGACGAGAAGTTGGCCCTCACCCTCCTTCGGGAGGAGGAGCGGATCGTTCGCCCGATCCTGAGGTCGTTCGGGGGGCGGACCGTCAAGACCCTGGGAGATGGGTTCCTGGTCGAGTTCGGCAACGCGCTGGACGCCGTCTCCTGCGCCATCGGAGTCCAGGACGCGATGCACCGCCGCAACGCCGGCCCCCCGTCCGCGCCGATCGAGCTGAGGATCGGAGTCCATTTGGGGGACGTGGTCCACCGGGACCGCGACATCTTCGGGGATGCCGTCAACATCGTCTCCCGGATCGAGCCGCTCGCCGACCCGGGCGGGGTGTGCGTCTCCCAGCAGGTGTACGACCAGGTCCGCAACAAGCTGGACCGCCGGTTCGTTTCGCTCGGCATCCCACCGCTCAAGCACATCGAGGCGCCGATCACCGTCTACAAGATCGTCCTGCCTTCGGCCCGCCCGGTCGGTCCCGCGCCCGCAAAGGAGCGCCCTCGGGTCGCGGTGCTCCCGCTCGCGAACATCAGCGGCCGGGCCGACGACGAGTACTTCGCGGACGGGGTGACCGAGGAACTGATCCAGATGCTCTCCAAGATCACGGGCCTCCGGGTGATCGCCCGGACCTCGGTGATGCGGTTCAAGAACGCGCGCTCCTCCCCCTCCGAGATCGCCCGGGAGCTCGGCGCCTCCGCCATCGTCGAGGGCGGGATCCGGAAGAGCGGCTCTCGCGTTCGGGTGACCAGCCGCCTGGTCGATGCGTCGAACGGGGAGACGCTCTGGTCGAGCGAGTACGACGGGGAGGTTCGGGACGTCTTCGCCCTCCAATCCGACATCTCGCGCCGGATCACGGAGGCCCTCCGGGTGGAGATCCTCGGCGGCGAGCAGAGGGTCCTCGACCGCCCGATCACCACGAGCTCGGAGGCGCACGCGGCCTACCTCCAGGGACGGTACCTCCTCAACCGCCGGACCGAGGCCGGCCTCCGCCAGTCGCTCGAGAGCTTCTCGCTGGCCCTACGAGCGGACCCCCACCTCGCTCTGGCGAACGCGGGGATCGCGGACGCCTACAGCACCCTCGCCTGGCTCGAGTTCGTCCGGCCGCGCAACGCCTTCCCTCGCGCTCGGTCGGCCGCCCTGCGGGCCATCGCCATGGACCCGGCCCTGGCGGAGGCCCACACCTCCCTCGGCTTCGTCTCGTTCCTCTACGACCGCGCCTGGGTCGAGGCGGAGAGCGAGTTTCGGCAGGCCATCGCGCTGAACCCCAACTACCCCACCGCCCACCAGTTCTACTCGGACTACCTGAAGGCGATGGGGCGGATGGACGAGGCGCTGTCGGAGGTCCGGACGGCGCTCGAGCTCGACCCGCTCTCCCTCAGCATCAACACCGCGCTCGGCCACGTGCTCTACCTCTCTCGAAGGTACGACCAGGCGATCGCGCAGTACCGCAAGGCCCTCGAGCTGGACCCCGACTTCGCCCAGGCCCATCTCTGGTTCGGCCGACCGTACCTCGAGAAGGGGATGTACGACCGGGCGATCGAGGAGGTCCAGACCGCGGTGCGGCTGTCGAAAGAGAGCACGATGAGCCTCGCGGTCCTCGGCCATGCCTACGCCTCGGCGGGCCGCTCGCGCGAGGCGCGGGAGCTGCTCGCGACATTGCTGAAGCGTGGACGGTCGAAGTATGTCCCCTCCTACTGGATCGCGCTCGTCCACGTCGGCCTGGGAGACCGGAACCGCGCCTTCGAGTGGCTCGAACGGGCGGACCGGGAGCGGTCCGCCTGGCTCGCGTGGGTGCGGGTCGAGCCTCGGTTCGACGGGTTGAGGTCGGACCCCCGGTTCGCCAAACTGCTACGACGGCTGAAGCTCTCCTAACCACCCCAGGGTGAGCCCTGGATTGGACACCCCTCGCGAGTCCCCAGGGTCGCGCAGCGGACCTGGGGCGACTCCCTCGGCCGTAGGGTACCTCGGAACAACGCCCATGAGGCGGTCTCCCCCTCCAGGGTGGAGGTCGCCGTGAGCGGGTACTTCGTCCTTCAGGTCGACTGGACGAGCGAACAGGGCAAGCAGGACTACATCCAGGCCCGGGGAAACATGATCGAGAAGCACGGAGGCGACTTCATCGTCGCCTCGCGGGACTACCGGGTGGCGGAAGGCACCTGAAAGCCCGGGCTCTTCATCATCATCAAATTCCCGACCATGAAAGCGCTCTCCTCGTGGTACGACTCGCCGGAGTACCAACCGGTTCGAGAGCTCCGGCTCCCGAACTCCTGCTCGGACGCCATCGTCGTCGAAGGCGACTGACCCCAAGGTGCAGGGACCGGGGGCTGGCTCCTCATCGCCAACTGCGGCGTCGCGCGGCCTCCCGACCCGGAGGCGCTCCTGTCATACCCCCGGGAGGCCCTCGGCGTCGCGGTAAGGGGTACGCATGCCCGAGATGACACCGTTCGAGAAGTCGTTCGTGAACCGGAGGGGCCAGCGCGCCTTCCTCGGATTGCTGAACCGGGTCGACCGCGAGCACGCGCTCCAGGTCTCCACCGCCTCCGTAGTGCTCGAGCTCGGCACCGGCAACGGAGCGTTCTCCATCCTGCTCCACGAGCGATACCACCCGGCCCGGATCTACGCGACGGACTACGACCCCGAGCAGGTCGCAACGGCGAGGGGCAATGTCGAACGGAAGTACGGCTCGATCCCCGAGGGGTTGGTCCTGGAGAGGGTCGACGGAACCAAGATGCCGTACCCGGACCGGTCGTTCGACCTTGTGGTCGCTCACCAGGTCCTCCATCACTTTGGGGATGTCGAGGCGATCCGCACGGGGCTGCAGGAGGTCACGCGAGTCCTTCGCCCGGGGGGCCAGTTCCTCTACGTCGAGATGTTCCATAAGAAGGAGGTCAGCGAGGAGCTCGCGCGCCTCGGGTACTCGGTCCGGTTCCACACTCGAAGCTTGAGGCTGTTCAGTCTGGCCGACAAAGTGATCGCCATCGCGCCGACCCCTCGGAGCTGACCAAACGTATCCTCTGGGCCCGGCTCGCTCCGAGCGGGGTATCTGCACCCCGGGAGGGTCCTTCGGCGCCGACGCGCCCCGCCCCTCGGAGGGCAACCCACGGCTCCCGTTTCAGAGGCTCAGTTCGCCTTCGATGACCGGTGTGACGTGCCCGCCGACGCGGACGTTGGTGGGCCGACCATCCCGGAGGTCGGAGCTCACGTAGATGTGGCTCGGTCGGAGCACCTCTAGGCCCTGCTCGATGACCTCGGTACGGCCCGGCTTGGCCCATCGGTTCAAGACCGCCCACGCCGCCGCCGGACCCGCAGCGGAGCCCGTCGCGGGGTCCTCTCCTCCCGAGAAGACCATCCGCGCATGCAGCAGGGCCGAGGAGTCCACCGTCTCCCGGGAGACGAGGTAGAAGTAGCTCGCGTCGCTGTCCGCGAGGTACCGGGCCATCGAAGCCCAGTTGGGGTGCGCGTGGGAGAGAACGTCCAGGGACCGGAACGGGACGATGGCGAACGGCAGGCCCGTCGAGATGGTCTGGATGAGCGCGCTCGCGTCGAGGTCGTCCGGGGAGACGCCCAACGCCTTCGCCACCGCCCGGGGTTCATGGGTCTGGCCCAGGACGGGCTCGTTCTGCACCATCTCCCCGAATCGACGCCCGTCCCGGACCGAGAACGTGACCGGGATCCTGCCCACCTTGAGGAGGAGCGCCACCTCCTTGCAACCGTTCATCTCCGAGAGAACGGCCGCCGTTCCGAGCGTGGGATGGCCCGCGAACGGCATCTCCCCGGCGACCGCGAAGATCCGCGTCCGGAACCCTCGCTCTCGGTCGACCTTCTCGCCTTCGGGGAAGACGAAGCTCGTCTCGGAGAGATGGGTCTCGCGAGCGATCGATTGCATCTCTTCGTCGGAGAGACCGCGAGCATCCGGGAACACCGCCAACTGGTTGCCCTCCAACGGGGACTTCGCGAATACGTCGAGCCACACGAACCGGTACTTTCGAGGCATGACCAGTGCGCATACCCCCACCTCCGGCCCACACTTTGCCCTTTCGAGCTGGACGGGAGCCCGTCCGCCCGTGGGCCTCCGGGACCTCGATGGGGCTAGAGAGCCGTGGGATTGACGGGCCCCGGCCGGCCGAACCGTCCCGACCGAACCATAATCATTGCGATGGCTGGTTGGTAGTCGCCCATGGCACGGCGGCTTGCCGCCATCATGTTCACGGACCTGGTCGGCTTCACCGAGCTAGCGCAAACGGATGAGTCCGCCGCGCTGGCGCGCGTCGAGGAACAGGCCACCATCGTCCGACCGCTGTTCAAGTCGTTCGGAGGGCGGGAGATCAAGTCCACCGGAGATGGCTTCCTGGTCGAGTTCGAAAGTGCCCTGAACGCGACGGAATGCGCGGTCCGGATCCAGCGAGGGGTGCAACAACGCAACTCGCGGTCCACCACCTCGCCCATCTTCCTGCGCATCGGCATCCATATCGGGGACGTCGAGGAAGCCGGGGGCGACATTCTCGGGGATGCGGTGAACCTCGCCGCCCGAATCGTACCCCTCAGCGACCCAGGAGGAGTCTGCCTCTCCGAGCCGATCGCCCAGCAGGTTCAGCACAAGCTGTCGGTTCCCCTGGAGCGCCTCGCCCCGAGGCGCCTCAAAGGGGTTCGGGAACCGCTCGTCGTCTACCGGGTCGTCCTCCCCGGCACCCACCGCGAGCCACCGGTGGAGCGTTCCGCGCTTCCCCGCCTTGCGGTTCTGCCGTTTGCCAACATCAGCCCGGACCCTGAGGACGAGTACTTCGCCGATGGGCTGACCGAGGAGTTGATCTCGGTCCTCTCAAAGATCCGCGGGCTCCGAGTGATCGCCCGGACCTCGGTCGCCCAGTACAAAGGCACGACGAAGTCGGTCGCCCAGATCGGGACGGAGCTCGGGGTGACCTCGGTCCTTGAGGGGAGCGTTCGAAAGGCGGGCGACCAGCTCCGCATCTCGGTCCAGCTGATCGACGCGCTAACGGAAGAGCATCGCTGGGCCGAGAACTACGACCGGAAGCTCGAGAACATCTTTGCTATCCAGGCCGAGGTCGCCGAGCAGACCGCCGGTGCCCTCAAGCTCGAGATGCTGGGCTCGGAGCGGAACGCCGTCCGCGGGAGACCGACCTCGAGCATCGCCGCCTACGACCTCTATCTCCGGGGGATCCAGGCCTCCCGACGGTTCTCGCCGGGGGTCGCCCAGCGCCAGAATTCGGGACGGGACGCGACCGAGTACTTCGAGAAGGCGATCCGGGAGGACCCCCACTTCTCGGCGGCGCACTCGTCGCTCGCGAACCACCTCCTCGCCGTCGGCGGGGTGACCCGCGAGAGTCGGGAGGCCTTCTCGAAAGCCCGGCAGCATGTCGACCGGGCCCTCGAGATCGACCCGACCTCCGCCGCGGCGCACACGGCGAGAGGGAACCTCCTGATGCAGGGAGATTTCGACTGGGCCGGGGCCGAGGCGGAGATCCGGCACGCCCTCGAGCTCGACCCGAACGACTCCGTCGCCCGCTTCTGGTACCGGTCGCTGCTCACCGTGCTACAACGGTACTCCGAGGCCAAGAGTCAGCTCGACGCGGGCTTCGAGCTCGACCCCCTGTGGTTTCTTGCGAAGCGGCAAGGGGTCACCCTCTACGCACTCAGCGGGGACTGGGACGAGGCCGTCCGCCTCGCGGAGGGGTTGGTCGAGAACGTCCGGGGCGACCCCCGGAATGAGCCGGAATCGCGCAGCCTGCTGGCGTGGGTCTACGCGTACGTGGGACGTCCCCTGGACGCCCTCCGGGTGGACCGTCAGACCCGCGTTCCCGCCGACCCCGACTCCCGCCTCACCCGTGCGGTCTTCCGCGCCTGGCTGGGGAACCGCCGGGGGGTCTCGGAAAGCCTGGCCGCGTGGGAGCGGAGAGCGAAGGGCGAGTACATGTCTCCGTTGCACGTGGTCCAGGCCTACGCGCAGCTCGGTCGGACCGAGGTGGCGCTCTCTCGGTTGGAGGAGGACCTGCGAGTCGGGGAGTCGTACCTCTGGGCTCACTACCAGGAGCCCTACTTCGACCCGATCCGAGACCATCCCCGATTCGCTGCCGCGCTGGAGCGGTTCCGTCTCCCCACGATACAAAGCTGGCGTCGACCCGCGCTGAAACCCCGACCGATGAAGCGTTGATGGGCCGGATTGACCGGGAGGGGTGACTCGCGCCCTTCCCACGGCCGGCCGAGGGATACGCGGGAGCGACCCCAGCCATAGGGCAGTACGCCACACTCCCGAGCGCGCACTAACTCGTTTATAGCCGAAACCCCTCCCGAGAAAGGATGTCGGAGGCGGAGAAGCTCACGGTATTCCTCTTGGCTCTCCAGACGTCTCGCGCTCAGCGAGATGAGTTCAAACGCAACCCGGACGGAGTGCTGCGCCGCTTCAACCTGAGCGCGAAGACGATCGGGACCCTTCATCGCAGGGACTACAAAGCCCTCTGGGGAATCCTCGTCTCCGCGGCCGTCCGCGGAGGGAACCACGTCGCGACGACCGTCGGGGTCGAAAAGAGGTCCCGCCGGCGGAGACGGACGCGGTCCTGAATCGGCGAGCCGTTCCGACAGGCAACGACTCCGAGGACTCTGCGTGGGGCCGCGGGGACGACGGCACCGCGCTCCGAGTCGCCGCAAGTACGGGTCGCTCGTTGTCGTAGGGACTGGGCTTCGGGCCGCCCAGCACCTCACCCCCGAAGCACGCGACGAGATCTCCCACGCCGACCGGGTCTTCTACCTCGTCTCTGACCCCCTTTCCGAGAAGTGGGTCAAGACCCTGAGACCAACGGCGAAATCCTTGGCCTCTTGTTACCTTCGGGGCCGGCCACGGATGGCGGCGTACGAGCGCATGATCGACAGGATTCTCGCCCCGGTTCGTTCGGGACAGCGGGTCTGTGCTGCCTTCTACGGTCACCCTGGGGTGGCCGTCCTCCCATCCCACGAGGCGATCCGGCGGGCGAGGAAGGAGGGGTTCGAGGCAGAGATGCTCCCCGGGATCTCCGCGGAGGACTGCCTGTTCTCGGAACTCGGCGTGGATCCGGTTCGGTCCGGCTGCCAAAGCTTCGAGGCGACGGACTTCCTGGTCTACCGACGTAGGTTCGACCCATCGAGTGCGTTGGTCCTCTGGCAGGCCGGAGTTGTCGGGAACCTCGACTACGGAGAGCGACCCGCACGCTCCGGCCTGCGCATCCTGGCCCGACGCCTGGCGCGCGTGTACGGGAAGCGGCACGAGGTGGTGCTCTACGAAGCCAGCCTCCTTCCCGTCGTCCCGTCCACGATTCGTTCCGTGAGGATCGAGGAGCTGCCGAGGTCAGGGGTCACCGGTGGCATGACCCTCTTCGTGCCGCCCCGGCCCCAGCGCCCGGACCCGAGGGGCCTTCGCTCGCTGGGTCTTCGCGAGTCGAAGAGGGCCCTCATCCCCCCGTGTTGGCAGCCGGGGGGTTGATACAGGCCAGCGCAGACCAACTCCGAATCGGCCTTGCCCGCCAGGGGATCCAGGAGATGGATCTTTGCCGGGTCGACCGCGGGTGCTGGTCGATCCCCAAAACAAGACCCGACCAGGGTCCCGCTAACCGAGACTCATGAGAGGGCCTCGGACACTACGAATCCGAAGCAGCGGCTCGAGGGCGCGCCGACGAGACTTTGCCGGATCACGTCAATCGGACTCGAGTTTCGCTCCGTAGACGAATGTTTTCGAGGTCCATCAGATCCTTCATGTTGTCTTCCGCAGAGCTCGCCCAGATTTCCGTTACGGAGATGAAGACCGCGACGAGAATGCTTGCGAGCACGGTCGTCCACGCGAGGTCGGAGGCATTTAGGATGAGGAAGCCCAGGACCGCGGTGGCACCCGCGAACAACCCGTAGATGAGCTCGACAAAGTAGCGACCATGGAACTGCCCGTACGTCCTCCGGATGGTCCACGTAAGGCTCATTCCGAGACGATCCTCGAGCCGCTCGGCATCGTACCTTGCACCCGACTGAATGATCCGATAAAACCGGTCGGTCGCATAGAGCGCGGAGATCAGTACGAGAGTGCTGAGCATCACGCCCAGCTTCACCGGGGCCGAGACCGTGTAGGGGGCCATATCGGTCGCTTGTCCGAGGATGGAATCTGCGGCAAGGATCGCCGTGATGAACGTGAAACCGTACTTCCTGAGCCCGGAGATGGTCCCGTCCATCTTGGCGACCACACCGCGGGCCGCTTTCCATTCGGCGAGCTGAGTTTCATGGACCTGATCAGGGTCGGGCTTTGCCACGTCTCCGTGCATGACGAAACCTCTGTGGCGACCCTCGCTCCCGCTCGGTATCGCCGGAACTCGGTACCCGTTCCCACCCCTTAGGACTTCCTCTGGACGGGCCGACGAGCCACGCCCAACGGCTTGCGGTGAACGCCCTGCCCAGCTGGCCGATCGGGGTCCTCAACGGGCCGGAATCCTATCGCAGGATGGAGGGAAGCGGCACGTTCTTGAGATGAGACCCGCTCCCGGGGTCATGGCGGACGCATGGCTGGGAGACTTCGGGCTTCGGGTCACCAACCTAGAACGATCGATCGCCTTCTACCGACAGTTCCTGGACCTGGAGGAGTTGCGCCGCGTCGTGGACGAGGAGAGCGGCTACGTGCTGCTTCGCGATCGTCGCTCGGGGCAGAGAATGGAGCTGAACTGGTACTCCGAGAGGAGCCCCTTCGCGGCCCCGTACACGGTCGGGGAAGGGCTCGACCACTTGGAGATCCGGGTGCGAAGCGTGCCGGAGATGCTCCAGAGGTGCAAGTCCCTAGGGATCCCGATCGCGACCCCCAAGCTCTGGGATCCCGAACGAGTTGCCCAAGGGTTGGCCGACAACGCCGAGCTGCAGGCGGCCGTGAAGCAGGAGGTCTGGCCGAACCCGCCCGGCCATCCCCATCGATTCAACGCATTCTACATCCAAGACCCCGACGGGATCTTCCTCTGTCTCTACGACCACCCCGATGAACCCTGGGAGGGGCCGATCCCCGACCACTACTGAGGAACCAGACTCGGTCCGAGAAGCCCGCCCAATTCCGGGTACCGCCCGCTCACCAAAGAAGCGGCCTCTTCAGCGAGGTCGGTAGGTGCTGGGCCTCGAGAAGAGCGACAAATCTCGGATCCTTCCGAATCCGGTCGAACGTGGCGTACTGGTAGACGTGCCAGATTGCCCGATCGCCCTCCCGCGCATCCTGCTCCAGGAGGGTGAGGGCCCGTTCATTCTCCCCGAGCGCTGCGCAGAGGGTGGCGACGTACCGCATGGCGAGCCGCTCGGGCAACCGGCCAGCATCCCAGTCGGCCAAGAATGCCCTGGCCTCCTCGGGTCTCCCCAACAGCGCGAGGACGACGGCATGGCTCTCCCGGGCCAGCTGGTCGGCGCCGGTGGAGAGCGGTTCGATGGCCTTGAGCGCCGCTTCGGTGTGTCCGGCGAGAGCGTGCAGGAGCCCCAGCATGCCGTGCGTCCCCCGGCCTTCGGGGTAGAGTCGCGCCATCTTCTCGAAGTTCAAGATCCCGGCCTCCACGTCGCCTTGGTAGGCAGGGAGGACGGCCAGCATCCAGTGCGCACTGAGGCTGAGTGGGTCCTGTTCGAGGGCCGCCAGGTACTGCTCCTTCGCCTCCTCGTATCGCTGGAAGGTGAAGAGCAGACCCCCGTAGTTGTCGCGGGCCGTTGCGTTGCCGGGATTGAGCTCGATCGCCCGGCGGAACTCGGTCTCCGCGACCCCCCAGTCGAGGTCCACCTGCCTCGCGAGCTCGGCGCGGGCCCCGTGGGCGTCCGAAGAGTTCGGGCTCAACTCCAGCGTCTTCGCCACGAGTTGCCGAATCCGGGGAACCACTTCGGCCGTTGGCCGGGTTTCCCCCATGACCTTGATGAGGTGGTTGGCCAACTGGAAGTAGGCGGCCGAGAAAAGGGGGTCTAGCGCGATCGCCTCCTCGAAGTACCTCGCGGCTTGGGCGTCGATGCGGCGGTCGAACACCGTCGCGAACTGCTCGCTCGCCTGGATCCCTCGAAGGTACAGCTCGTAGGCCTCTAGGTTCGCCGTGGGACGCTCCCGGATGGCCAGTCGTTCCGGCTTCAGCAGTTCGATCTTCAGGGCGCCGGCGGTCGCCTCGGCGACCTCCGCCTGGATCCCGAAGACATCCTCGAGCTTGCGGTCGTACGTCTCCGCCCAGCGATGACCGTCGGTGACCGTGTCGATGAGCTGTACGGCGATCCGAAGCCGATCGCCGGACTTCCGCACGCTCCCCTCGAGCACCGCGTCGACCCCCAGCTCCGACCCGATCTGGGCGACGGGCTTGGTCGTCCCCTTGTACTGGCCCACGGAGGTTCGCGAGATCACCCGAAGTTCCCGGATCCGGGAGAGGACCGTGATCAACTCCTCGGTCAGTCCGTCCGCGAAGTACTCGTTCTCCGGGTCGGGGCTGATGTTTGCGAAGGGAAGGACGGCCAGACGGGGGTGGGGGGTGCCCCCCGGGGGAGGTCCGCGCCCGACCCACGGGAGGACCACCCGGTAGACCTCGACCGGGTCCCGCACACCCTTCAGGCTCCGGGGACCGAGCTTCTCCAGGCGGTACGGCAGCTTGTTGCGGAGCTGGACCTCGACCGGCTCGGAGACACAGACCCCTCCGGGGTCGGCGAGCGGCTCGATCCGGGCCGCGATGTTCACAGCGTCCCCGAAGATGTCGCCGTTCCGCTCCTCGACGTCTCCGAGGTGAACCCCGATCCGGACCTGGAGAGGATGGGCGGGTCGGTCGGAGTTCCGCTCGTGGAGCACACGCTGGATCTCGGCCCCACATTCGACCGCCCGCAGGGCACTGTCGAACTCGACGAGGAAGCCGTCCCCCATCGACTTGACCTCCCGTCCTCCGTACCCCGCGAAGATCGGACGAAGGAGGCGTTCTTGCTCGACCTGCAGGCGGAGGGCTACCTTCTCGTCCTGCTGCGCCGCCGCGGTCGATCCGACCAGGTCCGTGAACATGATGGCGGCAAGTCGCCGGGTCGAGGCCACGGCGCGAAAGCCGCTCCCGTTAGATTAAGCCCTCCGCCAGGCTGGGGAGGCGCGCGAGGTGAGCACCGGTCACCTCCGCCCGGGAGTAGGTGCAAGCGACATTGCACACCTCCAGCTCGCAACGCGTCTGCGACCTCGATTCGACTGGGGCAAACTGCGGGCCATCCTCTCTTACGGCGCGTCGAGTGGGTCGGTGGCGGCGGAGTGGCCGGCTCTCATTTCGCCTACCTAAGAGTTAGCCCCAGCATTCATGACCTACCAGGGCTCTCCCGAACTAGGGATCGTCATGGTCGGGGAGCACAAGGCACTGGTCGCGCTGCATCGGGAGCTGGACGCGCTGCACAAGGAGGTCGACGCCCTTCACAAGAAGGTCCATTCCGAGGTGGACAAGCTCCACGAAGTCGTGGATGCCCTTCACAAGGAAGTTCACAAGAAGAAGAAGTAAGCCTGGAGGAGCCCCCTGGCACCGAGCCGTCGGAGCAAGTGCGATTTCCACCCCACCCGCACCTCGGTAGGACACCCACACGACCCGGACTCAGTTCAGCTTGCCCTTCGGATTCTTGGGTGGCAGGGTCAAGGCATAGACCAACGACCGCGCCACCCATCGGCGCGCAACGGCCCGATCCTTGACCACCGAGCCGGGAAGTACCCAGTACTCTCGCATCGCCCGGCCCGGCAGCGGTTCGAAGGGGACGAACCCGCCCTTCGTCTTCGCCTCCGTCCGGTCGGGTTCTGACAGTCGAACGAACAGGCTCTCGCCATACACGCCCATGAACAGATTGCCGTTCGCGAAGGCGGCCGGCTGACCGAACATCTTCTTGGAGGTCACCCTCCGCTCGGTGGGCGTCAGGTCCTCGAAGATCTTGGAAATGGTCGAATCCGCCTTCGGGATCTTCACTCGGTCCAACCCTTGGGCACCAGTCGCTCGCCGCACTTCAACCATGCGGGGAGGGGCCGGAAACCCCTTGAGTGGCTACGCAGTACCCCTCCGTCGGAGGCATTACTATGGAGCCGACCCGACCCAGACCGATCGAATCCGGGCGCCGCGACCTCCTGTTGGATCCCGGGTCCCGGGACCTTCTCGACGACGGGGAGCGGCGAGACCTGCTGCAGGATCCCGGAGAACAGGATATGGTTCGAGACCGGGGAGTTCGAGACTCGTTCCGGCTCGATGCGTGGTTGACCGGCCGACTGACCGACGAGGTCGCCCTCACCGAGCTCGCCGGACGGTCCGGAGCCTACGCCATCCCCCGGCGGCGAGACTGAGGGACGGGTGCTGCCGGGGCCGCCGGGACCCGTCATCCCCCGTGCTCCACCCCTCGGCCGGCTCGGGCGAGCCCGGGGTCGCCCGGACCCGCGCCTAGAATCCTAGTTCCTGCTTGACCAGGACCAGGGTCGTACGGCCCGGCTGGCCCTCGCGACGGACGATCAGCACCTTGCTGAGCGAACTGTGGACACCGTAGACCTTCAAGGCCCGGGCATCCTCCTTGGGTAGGGAATACCGCTCTAGGCGCGCGAGACCCTCTTCGAGGTCGGGGACGATCTTCTGGGTCCCTACCACCCAGATCACCCGCCCCGCTCCGTGGGCGTACGGCCCCAGCTGGCTGCCCGAACCGGACCCGACGAGGACCTGCCCGTCCTCCGTGACCGCGTGGACGCTCCCGACGATCACGTCGGGCGCCTGGGAAAGTTGCCGGATCTCCTTCGCCTGGGTCGCCCGGTCCATAGCGTGGAGCCGGGGCCGCAGCAGCACTACCTCCGCCCCTTCGAGCGCCTTCACGATGCCGGTCTCCTCGAGCGTGCGGGAGCTCGAGTCGAATACCTCCGAGCCCGGAGGGATCCGTGCCAGGACCTCTCGCCGAGCCTCCTCGGCGTTCTCGACCACGACCACCTCGATTCCGTGGCTCTCGAGGTTGGCCTTCGCGGTCTCGATCTGGCTCTCGGTGGCGAGGTGCTGGTACTTCGGATCGGGAACGAGCACGCTGGATGGGGATGCGGCGGACATGCCCGAGCTAGCTTTATACTATACTTAAGTTATCAGTTAACTTTTGGTTACTTAACCTCCCCTCGGGTCGACTCTGTACCGTCAGGGGGTCCCCCGCAGGACCTGGCTGAGAGCTCACCACGGGGACGGCATGAGAAGGCGTCAAGAAGGCCGGGTCACCTGAACGCCCTCACGACCGATGGACGCCCGGATCCCCGGCACGGCCCGCTCCGGGTCATCGTGCTTGCCGGCGGACGGTCTCGAAGGTTCGGGACGGACAAGCTAGCGGCGGCCGTGGAGGGACAACCCTCCGTCGTCCGCGTGGTCGACCGAGTTGCCCCGCTCGCTTCGAGGATCGAGGTCTCCACTTCCAGGAGCAGCCGACAGACGCGGCTGGCCCGTCTCCTCCCATCCACCGTCCGATTCCTGGTGGATCCCCCGCTCCGGGCGGGCCGGGGCCCTGGCGAGTCAATCCTCTCCGCTCTCCGGGACGGGGGTCGGGGATCCGTCCTCTTCGTTCCCGGAGACATGCCCTGGGTCGAGACCGAGGCCCTTGCACGGTTCGTCGCACTCGCGGAGGCGAGCGGGGCAGAGGCCGCCGTTCCTTTCTGGGACAGCGGCGAGACCGAGAACCTGGTGCAGTGGCACCGTAGTGCGGGCACCGTACGGTTCCTCCCCCAGCAAGATGAGCGACCCTCCCGTGGCCGACGTGCCTCGGAGATCCTTCGGGCCGTTCCCCGGACCTGCTTCGTCCCGGTGCGTGCGCTCTCCCGTCGGCCCCGGAGCTTTTCCCACCTTACCCATCCTTCCGATGTCGACCACCCCCCGCTCCGGGGGAGCTGGACGGGCTCTTCGCGCAGCTTCGTGGCGGGCGGTTTCCCAAAGATGGAGTACCACCGGGCCCACGCATCGCTTCGCGCCGGTCGGAGCCTCCAGGCAGGCCTATCCTTCGTCCGAGAATCCCTGTGGTACGCGCAGGCGGGCCTCGAACTCTTCGCGCGGCAGGCCCTGGACGATGCCGAGGGCTGCTACCCGCCCTGCGCGACGGCCAGGCCCCGCGCACGAGCAACGGTTAATCCCAACACCGCGCGTCCGGGTCGTTCATGACTAACTGTTCGGGTTGCAACCGGCCGGTGCTCTCATCCGATGCGCAGCCCGCGCTCCGGTCCGGCCCCGAGGAATACCACCTCTCCTGCGCCCCGCAGGCGATGCTCGAAGCCGCTGCCGAGGAGTACCGTGCGATCGTCCGCAAGGGGGTCCGCTACTTCGTCGAGAAGTACTCGGTGGGTGCGGTCGAAACTCCGGAGGTCGGCCGGCGTTTCAGCGAGCTCGGCCAGGCGATCGAGGCCGAGAGCGACCGCCGGACCCAACGCTGAGCGGCCCGGCGGGCCGGGCACAGCGGTCATCATTACCGTCGGCCGCTTCCTGGGCTGACCATGATCGACCGCGCCACGGCGCCGACCGGGCGGGTCCGCGTCACGGAGGTCCGGGGCGACCGCGCGGAGGACCGGGAGGACGAGGCGGCCGCCGAGGAACCCCTCGAGGTCCGGGTCGAGCCGGGCGGCGGTCACGACGGAGGCCCGGTCCGCATTGCGGTCACGATGCGCACCCCGGGAGCGGACTTCGAGCTCGCGGCCGGGTTCCTGGTCTCGGAAGGGCTGCTCCGCGGCCCCGAGGACATCCGCTCCATCGCCTACTGCACCGAGCCCGAGGAGACGCAGCAGTACAACATCGTGAACGTCACCCTGCGGGACGGGGTACCGTTCGACGGGGAGCGGTTCCGGCGGAACGTCTACACGACCTCGAGCTGCGGCGTGTGCGGGAAGTCGGCGATCGAGCAAGTCGTGGCCTCGGTCCCCCGCCGGCCCGTGGGGCTGTTCCGGATGGCCGCGGACACGCTGCGCAGCCTACCCGAGCGGGCGGTGTCGGACCAAGCCGTCTTCGGCCGCACCGGTGGCCTGCACGCGGCGGCTCTGTTCCGACCGGACGGGACGCTGCTCCTGCTGCGGGAAGACGTCGGACGGCACAACGCGGTGGACAAGGTCGTCGGTCGGCGCTTCCTCGACGGCCACCTTCCCGACGGGCAGACCGTGCTGCTCGTGACGGGGCGGGCGGGATTCGAGCTCGTCCAGAAGGCCGCGGTCGCCGGGATCCCCTTCCTCGCCGCGATCGGCGCCCCCAGCACGCTCGCGATTTCGCTCGCCAAGGAACAAGGCATGACGCTCGTGGGGTTCTTGCGCGAAGGGCGGTTCAACCTCTACGCCGGACCCGAGCGGGTCGCGCTCTGAGCGGCCGAGCCTGTGGTTAGTCCACGAGCGGCCGATAATCGGGCCGCATCCTCTTCTCGTCGACCTTGACCCCGACCTGCGCTACGCCCCGGTAGCGACGAGGGTTGCCCAAGGGGAGGGGCGAGGTCGCCTTGCCCGGGAGGGGAGGGAGCTTCTCGAGGGCAACGGGGAGCTCCTTGTACGCTCCGGTCTGGGTCGTCGGGTCGCGGGCATCGACCGTGAGCCGGTTGACCGCGTTCTCCCCCTGGTCGTGGATCCCGACCCACATGACCTTGCCCTGGACCCGGTCGGTGACCAGCACCTTGAGGCGGATCGCTCCGTTCGCCGAGCGGACCCGCACGAGGTCCCCGTCGGAGAGGTGCCGGTCCCGCGCGAGCTCCGGCGAGACCTCCA
>Ga0335078_10003018_pt1 | contig 25173 bp, 25 predicted proteins | sample Lox_Sample_32_FD_206711 | JGI IMG/M metagenome (GOLD analysis project Ga0335078, IMG submission 206711) | Soil microbial communities from Loxahatchee National Wildlife Refuge, Florida, United States - Lox_Sample_3.2 | ecosystem: Environmental > Terrestrial > Soil > Wetlands | place: USA... | reverse complement strand
TCGGCGGGGAACAGCGGCTGATCAATAATGCCGTAGACGCTGTAATTGTTGCCGAGCAGGCGTGGCATCCCGTTCGACAGCGGACTGGCGAGCGACACGCCGTTACTCGCCAAGTGTTGGCTGGGGAAGGGCTGGGAATTGAACCAGGCGCCGAGGCGGTAGGTGCCGTTGTCGTCGGTGTTGCCGGGGTTGTAGCGCACCTCGAACATGGCGAGCGCGCCATCGCTGATACGAAATGCCGTGCCGGATGGGTCGAAGCGTTGCGGGTCGGTGCTGCTGAACGGAGCGCCGGTCGGGTTGGCGTTGAACAGCCCGGCATAGATGGTCAGCGCGTTGGAGGGATCGAAGCGCAGGCGGATTGCCGGCGTGGCGAGCGGATAGTCCGGCCCGCCGGCGGGAAGGTCGGTGCCCGGCAGGCTCGGAAAGCCGAAGGTGCTGTTGACGAAGAGGCGTGCCGTCGACGACACCAGGAATTCCTGGTCGGCGGCCTGCTGGCCGATGCGGATACGCAGCCAATCGCCGATATGTTGCTCGTACCAGAATTCGAACAGCCGCGTACTGCGGTCCGCCTCGAGCGAGCTTACCGTGTCGATGTTGTTGCCGAGATCGTTGAGGCTGAGCCCGCGGCCGTGAATCTGGTAGGCGCGGATGCAGAACTCGCCGCGCCAGTGGAAATAGGGGCGCAGATCGAATTTGAGGTTGGCGTCGGTGAGGCCTTCATAGATTGCGCCCCGGCGCGTGCCGCCGGTCGGGTTGCCGAGAATTTCATCGGTTTCGGTCACGTTGAGGGTGACGCCAAAATTTTTTAAGTCGGAACGCAATCCGGCGGGGTCGCCGAGCAGGTCTTTGGCGAAAGGCTGCTTGGGGTCATCGGGCGGTGTTTGACCACAGACGGGCGCGGAACTGGCCCAGGCCGGCGCGGCGAGCATCACCGCGGACGCGAGCAGAACGCCAAGCAGCGAAGTCGCTTTCGCTTCGCTCATCGGCTTGTCCTCGCGCGCGGTTTTAGAGCGGCGCCATTCTCGGCCGCAAACCGACCCGTTCGGTGACGTGCTCCGCAACCCAGCCGAATCCCAGCCCTAGGCTCGCCCACAGGATCAGCTGTGCGCCCAGCGAGGCAATTCGGAATTGCCACAGGACGGTGGCGGGGAATTGCTCCGGCACTTCGTTGACCGCCGGCAGCGCGAAGCAAACGGCGATCATCGCGACGAGGTAGACCCCACCGGCGATCAGCACTGCGTTCCAGGCGCCGTGGCGGGCCTGCAGGCGGGAGCGCAACGTTCCGGCGACAATCATCGCCGCGAGCGACAAGGCGATCATGGCGAAATAGAGCCCCGTCCGCGTGCCGATGGTTTCGGGATCGCCGACCGATGGCGGGTTCGCCGGATATTTGAGGTTCGGCAGGATGTAGACCGCGATAATGCCCAAAGCCGCCAGCACGGCTGCGGTCGCGCGCGGGCTGAGATCGCCGATGCGGCCGTAGGCGAGGGCAAACGCAATGGCGAAGAGGCCGCCGAACGCGGCGCTGTAGACCACGACACCAGTGAATAACCCGATACCTGCCTGCACTTCCCGGCTGACCAGCTCGGGCTCGGGCTCTTCCTTCGGGGCGGGCATGCCCTGCGCGGCCATGGCCTTCGCCTTGGCCTCAGCCTTCGCGGCGTCAAGCGCGCTCTCGAAGGCGATGGCGGAATCGACTGCGGGCTCGCCGGCGATCTTCAAAAAGCCAAAGTTAAGTAGACCCGCGAGCACGCCAACCAGCATGCCGCGCAGCAATAGCGCGCCAACCATCTGCTGACTCACCGGTTAATGGCAGGGAAAACCGAGCAGATGCCGTCCATCGTGCACGAATTCGTGCACGTACATGCCGGAGATGAACGAGGTGGCGCCCTGCTCGGCGCCGACAAAATAGATCGCGAGCAGCGCCAAGAGCCCGCCCAGAATCGCCCAAGGCAGAATCTGACGAACCGGGATCGCGACCGGCGGGAGCGGTAGGGCGGTACTGGTTAGGGTCATCGGGTTCTCCTGGGATTACGCGTCCCGCAAGAGGTTCGTCGCATCGCGAGCGGGGTCTGACTCTCGGCCCTATGCGAACCGATTACAGTGGCGCGACCGTGCCGGGTTTGCACCGGCTTCCACGCCTCGCATCGACGCGGCGATGATAGAGACGCCGATTTTACCCTGTCAATCGCGAATCCGGCGATGCGAGGCGGCCGTGCTAAAATGAGAGCGACCCGTATTTTTTGAGGCAAAGCGATGCGTGACATCCGCCCGATCACCGGGGCCAATGTCTGGCGGGGCAAGGACTTGGCGACCGCGCCGCGCTGGCAGCGGCGGCTCGATGCGGCACAACTCGGCGAACTCGACGGCGCCCTGGCCACGGCCCAGGCGCGCGGGCTGGCCTGGGAGGAAATGCGGCGGGAGGATTTTCCGCTGCCCGGATGGGCCGGCCTGGTCGACGACATCCGCCGCGAGCTCGAGGACGGCAGCGGCCTCATGCTGCTGCGCGGGATCGACGTTGCGCGCTACAGCCCTGACGCGCTGAAGATTCTCTATGCCGGGCTGTGTCGCCAGCTCGGCACGCTGGTGTACTCGAATCGCGGCGGCGAGATCATGCGCGAGATCCGCGATGTCGGGCGCGACGTCGGCCAGCGCTACGGCGAGCTGCCGGCGGAAGGCGCTGCGCCGGCGTTCCTGTCGTCCTATTCGCGCACCTTGTCGAACGGGCCGCTGCGCTACCACACCGATCGCTGCGACGTCGTCGGCCTCTTCTGCATCCGTCAGGCGATGGCGGGCGGGCTGTCCAGGCTGTGCAGCTCGCCGGCGGTCCACAACGCGATGCTGGAGCGCCGGCCCGAGCTGTGCGCCGCGCTCTACGCCGATGTCTGGCGCAGCCGGTTTGGCGAGGAGGACGAGGGAGACGCGCTGGTCTACCCGCTGCCGGTGTGGGGGGTGCGCGCCGGCAAGTTCACCAGCCACTACTCGCGCACCTTTGTCGAGGCGGCGCAGCGGCGGCCCGACATCCCGCGGGTAACGCCGGCGCAGTGGGAGGCGCTCGACCTGCTCGCCGACCTCGCCGACGAATTGTCGTTCGAGATGCGGTTTGCGCCGGGCGACATCCAGTTCGTCAACAACCACGTGATCTACCACGCCCGCACCGCGTTCGAGGACGATGCCGTGGCGGGGCAGGACCGGCTCCTGCTGCGGCTGTGGATGGCGATGCCGAACAGCCGCGCGCTGCCCGCGGCGCACGCGGTGCTGTGGGGCGACGTGCGCGCCGGCGCGCTGCGCGGCGGCATCGGCCAGACCGCCGCGGCGTCGCTGCGCTGACCGGGAGCTACCGGATCACGTAGGGCGCCGGCAGCCCGCCGGGCGGCGCAACGTCGATCCCGCCCTGGTACTGCGCGTTCAGCCGGTCGCCGGAAACATCGCCGGGCATCGGGACCGGGTAGTCCGAGGACGAGCCGTCGTCCTGCGTCCACGACGCGCCGGTCGTGTCGTACGAGGGCGGCTGCTGCAGCGGGCCCGGGTTCGGCGGCGGATAGGCATAGTTCTGCGCCAAGGCCGGGGCGGCGGCCGCGAGCAGCGCAATCGCGGCGCCGGCAAGAAGGGTTTTCATCGTCTGCGTCCTGTGCGGTTCGATGCCGGGCGAACGCCGCAGGGGCGGGCAGCGTTCCGGCCGTCAGCCCGCCAGCCTGAGCGGCCGGCCTTGCGCGTAGGCGACGATCTGCTCGAAGCATTCGCGGAAATAGAGCTCGAACGTGTCCCACTCGGCCCAGCCGAGATGCGGCGTGCACAGCACGTTGGGCATTTTGAGCAGCGGGTGGTTGCCGCCCCGTACCGGCTCCTCGTCGTAGACGTCGACCGCGGCAAAACCCGGCCGCCCAGCCTCCAGCGCGGCGACCAGCGCCCCCGGCTCGATCAGCGCCGCGCGCGCGACGTTGACGAAGAGCGCGGTCGGCTTCATGCGCGCGAGATCGGCGGCGGTGACGATGCCGCGCGTCTCCGGGGTGAGGCGCACGAGGAGCTGCAGCACATCGGCGCGCTCGAACAGCTCGGCTTGCGCGGCGGCGGCCTCGTATCCGGCCTCGCGCGCCGCGGCGCGCGAGGCCTCGCGGCCCCACACCAGCACGTTCATGCCGAGCCCGCGCCCGGCCTCGGCGACCAGCGTGCCGATATGACCGAGCCCGAAAACGCCGAGCGTGCTGCCGCGCAGCCGGTGGCTGAGCGTCGCCGGCCACTCGCCGCGCTGCATGCGCGGCGCCTCGACGACGACGTTGCGGCGCGAGGCCAGCATCAGCGCCACCGCCAGCTCGGCCGGCGCCTCGGGTGAGCCGCTTGCCCCGCGCGACACCAGCACCTGATGCTCGCGCGCCGCGTCGTAGTCGATCGCCCGCGAGCGGCTGCCGACCAGCGCGATGAGCCTGAGGTTGGGCAGCCGCTCGATAAGCGCCCGAGAAAAATCGATCCGCTCGCGGATCTCGACGACGCACTCGGCGGGATGCAGCCGCGCCACCAGCTCGTCGAGATCGCGCGCCGGCTCGCGGTAGCGCACGACCTCGTGCCCCGCCAGCAGCTTGAACGCGTCGAGCTTATGGATGACGTCCTGGTAGTCGTCGGGAATGACGATCTTCATGGCGCTCCCTTCGCTCGCGGCGGGTGTTTGTGCGGCGTCTCTTTTATCAGGCGGTGCGTCCATCCCGGTTTGGAGCGATTTCGTCTCTCTGGAACCACGTCTGACGAGACCATTCGTGATTTTCAGGAAACGCCCTAAACCCAGACAAGGCGTCAACCGAGAAAGCGGTTTTCGTTGTGCCAACTCAGAGCGTGAGGGTCAGGCTGCTGGTTTTCGGATGGCGGCACGCGAATTAGATTTCCATGCAGAGCATAGTAATCGCGGCCGTTCTCAAACTCGTCGCGAATCCGCCGGCTGACCTCAAAATGATGGTCAGGCGTCACGGTGACGTACCCCCGGTCAAATAGACTGTGTAGATCACGCCTCAATAAAAGCCCGTTCCGTGGATCATGCTGGCCGTGGGCAGCAAATGGGCGAATATGCGCAGCTTCCAGTGCGGGAAGCGTCCGTTCTCCGGTTACCGCACATCGGCGACCATAATTATCCGTCACGAGAACCCGGAAAGCTCCCTGACCGAGGCGGGGGCGGATTAGCATTGGTTCACCCCAGCCGCCAGCGCCAGTCTGCGATGCTCCGATGAAGGCCAAAGGCGGCGGCTCGGCGGCTTGCAGATAATTAGAATCCGTCCGCGGAATGTCCTGCAAGTATTGCTGGGCTGCGTTCCATAGCCTCAATCCCTCCGAATCGTTCGTATTGTAAGTCTTGAATGAGACAATATTTCTTGCCCAATCTTGAGGGACTTCGAGCCAATCGGACTCATCAAAGAAATAGGCGGGCGCCAAAACTCTACACCCGATCGCAACATCGCTCCGGTCGCCTGGTGGAAGATGGCGATATCTGGCGATCCGTGCCCTCATCTCCTCAAGCGTATTGGCTCCATTTGCGTCGCCAAACGCCTCCCAGGCGATAGAACACGGTAATGGCAGCGCGTTCGAGTGTGCGAAAACGCCGAAGCCTGCGATGTAGTTGTCGGGGGCATGAAGCTTGAAAAAGAACAGTTCTCCAGGCTCAAGCGCGCGGAAGGGGGCTGTACCAGGAGACCAGAAATTAACTTCAGTTATTTCCGGTCGCGATCGCAGATGCTCAAACCAATCACGATCCGTTACGGCGACAACCAGATTGACGGGCATCTGAGGTTCCTATCGGATTGCGCGCAATACGAGAAAGAACTAAATTAGATACCCGTTACCATGGGTCGGTGGAAGAAATTATGCCGCGATATATCATTGAACGCCAATACTTTGTTCCGATGTTCGAGCACATCATGATCGACGCTCCGACTTTTGAAGACGCCTGCCGGCAGGCGGTAGACGATCTTTCCCAACTCTGGAGCGAGGAGGCGGAGCTGTGCTTCGACGATGCTCGCCCCACGACGGTCACTTACGCCGTCCAACTCCCAGACGACTACAAACCTGACGAGGAACAGGACGAGTTCGGCATTGATAGGCCGCTTTCCTCGCTTCTCTATTGTGCTGGGTTGGATCCGCTGTCTATTCCAAATGAATTCGGCGGCACCCGAGCCGAGGCCGGGGAGCCCGGCGTCGGCTTCGCCTAACGCCCCTTCACATACCCCGCCGCGCTTCTTCCGGCGATGCGGCCGAAGACGCCGCCGGCCATCAGGCCGGTGCCGCTGGCGTAGTTGTGGTAGTAGAGCCCGCCGACGATCTCGCCGGCGGCGAAGAGGCCGGGGATCGCGCTGCCCGCGGCGTCCTGCACCTCGCAATCGTTCGACACTTTGAGCCCGCCAAAGGTGAAGGTGACGCCGGCGGTCACGCCATAGGCCTCGTAGGGCGGCTGATCGAGCCGCTGCGCCCAGTTGGTCTTGTCGATCGCGAGGCCGCTGGTGCGCAGCCCGTCATGGACATTGGGGTTGAACGGCAAATCCGGGCGGGGCGCGGCGTTGAATTCGCGGATCGTGTCGAGAAAGCCGCGTGCGTCGACCCCCTCCATCCTGGCGACGAGGTCCTCCCAGGTGTCGGCCTTTTCCTTGGTGCAGCGCGCGATGCGGTATTCGTCGCGCAGCAAATGCAGCGTCTTCTGGTCGAAGACCTGCCAGGCGAAAAGGCCCGGCTGGTTCATCACCTCGCGGCCGTATTTGGCGTAGGTGTAGGAGTGGAAATCGGCGCCCTCGTCGATGAAGCGCTGCCCGCGCGCGTTGACGACGATGCCGAACGGATAGCCGTGCTTCTGGAAGCGGTCGCCGACGTCGAGGTCGCCGACCGGCGGCGCGTTCAAATCCCACTGGCACGCGTGGCAGCCCGACCAGTGCCCGGCCGGCGCGGCGCCGATGTCGAGCGCCATCCTGAGCCCCTGGCCGGTGTTGTAGCGGGTGCCGCGCACCTTGGCCAAATCCCAGTTGGGGCCGAGATAGCGGGCGCGCATCTCGGCATTGGCTTCGAACCCGCCGCAGGCGAGGATCACCGCCTTTGAACGCAGGTCGAGCTGGCGGCCCCGGTGGCGCACCCGCACCCCGGCGACGCCGTCGTCGCCCTGCAGCAGGGCGAGAGCGGGGGTCTCGTAACAGACCGAGATCTGCTCGCGCGCGCGGGTCGCGTGAAGCGCCTTCATCAGCTCCTTGCCGCCGCCCCAGATATGGCAGGCGAGGCCGCCCCAGAACTTGAACTTGCCGTCGACCTTGAACGCCTGGCGGCCGAGGCCGAGCTGAAAGCGCACGCCCTTCGCGCGCATCCAGCGGGCGGTCTCGAAGCTCCGGGTGATGAGAATTTCGGTGAGGTCGGGGTCGGAGCGCCATTCGGTGAGGCGGCCGACATCGTCGTAATACTGCTCGGCGGTGTAGGTGCCGACATCGACATTGGCGAGCTCGTGGTCGCCGATGTCGGGGATCAGCTGCGCCAGATCGTCGAAGCCGTGATAGACGACGCGGAACGCGCCGCCGGTGAACGCCGAGTTGCCGCAAGCCGCCTCCTCGGGCGCGATCTCCAGCATCAGCACAGAGGCGCCGTTCTCGCCGGCGCTGAGCGCGGCGCAGGTCGCCGCATTGCCGGCGCCGACGACGATGATGTCCGTTTCGGCGATCTCCATCCCGCGGTCCCCTTTTTGCTGCGGCCGGGGGCGAGCGTCTCACCCAAGTCTCCCGCGCGCAAGCGGGGGAGCCGGCACGGCGGGTCGGGCGATTGCGCTTGCCATGCCCGCTCAGAGGTTCAAGATCGCGCGACAACCTGGGCTAATCGGGGGATTTCGCAACGCTGAACAGGAGGAGGCATACATGCGCGCAATGGACATCATGACGACCGACGTGATCTCGGTCGATCCGAACACCACGGTTCAGGGTTTGGCGACGCTGCTTGCGGAACGCGGGATCAGCGGCGCCCCGGTGGTCGATGCGAGCGGCCGCCTCGTCGGCGTGGTCAGCGAAGGCGATCTGCTGCACCGCGCCGAAATCGGCACCGCGCGCCGGCACCGCGTGCGCCGCCGCTCGTGGTGGCTCGATCACTTCGCCTCCGATCTTGCGCGCGACTATGTCAAATCGCACGGCCGCACCGTCAACGACATCATGACCCGGGACGTCGTGACGGTCCCGGAGGACGCCGATCTCGCCGATGTCGCGGCGGTGCTGGAGGCGAAGCGCATCAAGCGCGTGCCGGTGGTGCGCGGCGACAAGGTCGTCGGGATCATCAGCCGGGCCAACATCGTCCGCGCGGTCGGCGCGACAAAGGGCGCGCCGGCGGGCGCGGGCGAGAACGACGACCGGTCGATCCGCGCGCGCCTGCTCGGCGAACTGGGTCGCGAGGAATGGGCAAAGGTCTGGCCGGAAGACGTCATCGTGCGCGACGGCGTGGTGCATTTCTGGCTGTCCGACGACGAGCCGCATGAAAAGCGGGAAGCGCTGCGCGTCGCGGCGGAAACCATCGCCGGCGTGCGCGGCGTCGAGGAGCATTTCCTGCCGGCGCCGAGCGTCCCTGCGTTCTGACCGCGGGCGGCTTCGCGCCGCGTCCCCGCTTTCGTTGCGACGCCAAGAATGGTTATCGTCGCGGCGCGAGGGAGGGAACCGAATGGCCGAGCATCAGATCCGCTTCGAGGACGGCGCCGCGTACGAGCGCATGATGGGGGTATGGAGCCGCCTTGCCGGCGACGTCTTCCTCGACTGGCTGGCGCCGCGGCCCGGCCTGCGCTGGGTCGATGTCGGCTGCGGCAACGGCGCCTTCACCGAGCTGGTGTGCGACCGCTGCGCGCCGGCCGCGATCGACGGCATCGACCCGTCCGAGGGGCAGCTCGCCTTCGCCCGCACCCGACCCGCCGGCCGCATCGCCCGCTTCCGGCGCGGCGATGCGATGGCGCTGCCGTTCCCGGACAACGGCTTCGATGCCGCGACGATGGCGCTGGTGATCTTTTTCGTGCCCGATCCGGCGAAGGGCGTTGCCGAGATGGCGCGGGTCGTCGCGCCGGGCGGCCTCGTCGCCGCCTATGCCTGGGACATGACGGGGGGCGGGTTTCCGCTGGCCTCGCTCCAGGCGGAGATGCGCGCGATGGGCTTCGACCCGCCGCTGCCGCCCAGCGCCGGCGCATCGCGGCTGGAGGCGCTGCGCGAATTGTGGCTCGGCGCCGGCCTCGAGGCGGTCGAGACGCGCGAGATCGCGGCGCCGCGCAGCTTCGCGGATTTCGACGAGTTCTGGTCGACGGCGATGCTGGGGGCAAGCATGACTTCGGTTATCGCGTCGCTGTCGCCGGACGAGCGCACCGCGCTCAAGGAGCGCGTCCGCCCGCATCTGCCGCCCGACGCGTCGGGCCGCGTGACCGTCACCGGCCGGGCCAACGCGGTCAAGGGCCGCGTGCCGGGCTGACCGCTGCAGCAGGGAGCAACCGATGAGCGGTGAGACCGTAACCCTCGCGCGCTACGCCGCCGGGCTGCGCTATGCGGATTTGCCGCCGGCGGTGGTTGCCAAGGCCAAGGACATCGTCGCCGACACGGTGGCGGCGTGCATTTGCGGCGCCGAGATGAAGTGGAGCCGCATCGTCATCGACTATGCCGAGCGTACCGGCCCCGGCGGCGCGAGCCGCATCCTCGGGCGCGGCACGCCGGTGCAGGCGCCCGCGGCGGCGCTCGCCAACGGCGCTCTGGCCCATGCCTTCGAGCTCGACAGCCTGACCCGCCCGGGGGCCGGCGCGCATCCCGGCGCGACGGTGCTGCCGCCGGCGCTCGCTATCGCGCAGCAGGTCGGCGCGACGGGAAAGGCGCTGATCGCCGCGGTGGTCGCCGGCAACGAGGTGATGATCCGCATCGGCCGCGCCACCGGCCATACCAACGAGGCGCGCGGCTTTCACGCGCCGGGCACCACCGGCCCGTTCGGCGCGGCGGTGGCGTGCGGGCTCCTGCTGGGCCTCGACGAACGGGCCATGACCAACGCGATCGGCATCGCTGGCTCGCTCGCCGGCGGCCTGCTCGAATTCGCCAAGGGCGACGGCGGCATGGTCAAGCGGCTGCATCTCGGCCGCGCGTCGGAGGCCGGGGTCATGGCGGCGAGCCTCGCGGCGGGCGGGTTCGAGGCGCCGCGCACCGTGATCGAGGGCGAATTCGGTTTTTTGCGCGTGTTCTGCAGCGAATGGGACGAGAGCCAGCTGACGCGCGGCCTCGGCAGCGATTTCGTGACCCTGAGCGCGGTCCTGAAGCGCTACCCGTGCCACGCGACCGCGCACCCGGCCGTGAGGGCGGTGCGCGACCTGCAAGCGGCGCACGGCTTCGCGGGAAGCGAGGTGGCTTCGGTCACCGTTACCGGCACGCCGCGCATGGTCGAGCGGCACAACATCGCCGAGCCGCGCGACCTGATGCTGGCGCAGTATTCGATCCCGTTCTGCGTCGCGCTGGCGCTCTACCGCGAGGCGCGCGACCCGGAGAGCTACGACGAGAGTGCGCTCGCCGACCCGGCGATCCGCGGGCTGTGCTGCAACGTGCGGTTGGTGGAGGAAGCGGGCGACGCGCACGGCGCCGCCGGCAGCCTCGTCACCGTCACGCTTCGCGACGGGCGCAGCTTCGCGCGGCGCGAGCCGGGCGGCATGCTCGAACCCGGCGAGCTGCCCGACAAGTTCGCCCGGCTGACCCGCAAGGCGATGGCCGGTACCGGTGGCGGCGCGCCGGTTTACCGCCGGCTGATGGCGCTCGACGACGAGGCAACGCTCGATTGGCTCGGCTAGCGGCGGGAGACCGCTTCGCGACGGGCGCGGCCACGCCTATACTGGCGATGAGCGCTGAGGTCCGAGGGAGCCGCCGATGTTCAGCATGTTGCGCAAGAAGCTCGAAATCCCGTCGCCCGAGCATTCCCTGCCCGGCCGCGCGATCAAGATGCCGGTGCCGGCGCGCCATTTCGTCAACGGCAACCCGCTGGAGGGCCCATATCCGGCGGGGCTGGAGACGGCGGTGTTTGGGCTCGGCTGCTTCTGGGGCGCCGAGCGCAAGTTCTGGGAGGCGCCAGGGGTGTGGACGACCGCGGTCGGCTATGCCGGCGGCCATACCCCGAACCCGACCTATGAGGAGGTGTGCAGCGGGCTTACCGGGCATACCGAGGCGGTGCTCGTCGTCTTCGATCCGAAGCAGATCACCTATGAGGGGCTGTTGAAGATCTTCTGGGAGAGCCACGACCCGACCCAGGGCATGCGCCAGGGCAACGATGTCGGGACCCAATATCGCTCGGCGATCTACACCTATTCGCCCGAGCAGCTGCGCGCCGCGCTGGCCTCACGCGAGCGTTACGCGCCGCGCCTCAAGGCGGCCGGCTACGGCGAGGTTACCAGCGAAATCCGGGAGGCGCCGCCGTTCTACTTTGCCGAGGACTACCACCAGCAATATCTGGCGAAAAACCCGTTCGGCTATTGCGGGCTCGGCGGCACCGGCGTCAGCTGCCCGGTCGGGACGACCGTCGCCGCCGAGTGAGCGCACGCGCCGGGCTGGGTCGCATGCAGTTCGGCGTCCAGTTCTTCCCTGATGTGCGGCCCGAGGAGCGCTCGGCCGAGCAATATTTCCGCGAGGCGCTCGACCTCGCCGAGGAGGCCGACCGGCTCGGCTTCACCCATGTCCGCATCGTCGAGCATTATTTCCACTATTACGGCGGCTACAGCCCGAACCCGGTCGTCTTTCTCGCCGCGGCGGCGCAGCGCACGAAGCGGGCGCGGCTCGTCACCGGTGCGGTACTGCCGGCCTTCAACCATCCGCTGAAGCTCGCCGGCGAGATCGCGATGCTCGACGCGATCTCGGGCGGTCGGCTCGACGTCGGTTTCGCGCGCGCCTTCCTGCCGCACGAGTTCCGCCGTTTCGCGCGCTCGCCGGACGAATCGGTGGCGCGGTTTCGCGAGGGGATCGAGCAGGTCGACCAGCTGCTGCGGGAGGAGAACGTCACCCATCGCGGCCGCTTCCACACGATCGAGAACACCACCTCGCTGCCGCGCCCGACACAGCGCCCGCGGCCGAAATTTTATGTCGCGGCGCTCAATACGCCCGAATCGTTCGAGTATGCCGGAAGTATGGGTTATGCGGTGATGGCGATCGCCTTTGTCGCCGACAAGATGCGCCCGCTGCTCGGCGCCTACCGCGAGGCTTGGCGCGCTGCCGGCCACCCGGGCGATGGCGAGGTGATGATCGCGTTCCACATGTTCTGCGACCGCGACGGCGGCCGCGCCCGCGCGATCGCGGCGCCGCTCATCGACAATTATCTGCGCTCGCTGGTCGAGGCCGCGTCGGACTGGCTCGACGGGCGCAGCTCGCAGGATTATCCGGGCTACGACAGGGTGATCGCCGGGCTGCGCGCGTCGAACGCGGCGGATCAGATGGCGAGCGGCGCCGCGTGGGTCGGCACGCCGGACGAAATCGCCCGGACCATCGCGCGCATGAACGCGGATTTCGGCGGCTTCGAGCACGCCTCGCTGCAGGTCAACTTCAACCTGATGCCTTATGACGAGGCGCTCGCCTCGATGCGGCTCTTCGCGCGCGAGGTCATGCCGCGCTTCGCCGCGGCGCCGTGATCACCAGAAACGATCGGCGGCGATCAGCTCGTCGAGATGCTGGCGCAGGCGAGGCTCGTTGCGCCGCAGGCGGCGCCTGTGCCAGTCGAGCACGCGGCGCCCGGCCCGGCCGATTCCGGATCTGTCGCCGGGCGGGACCAGCGACTCCACGATCTCGTGCCCGGTGCGCACGTCGTTGATCTCGCCCAGATCGTCCTGCAGACGCTTGAGGCGCTGGACGAAGCGCCGGGTCTCTTCCGGGGCGTAGAGAGAACTCAGCAGCTCCGTGGCGTAGCGCAGTTTCTTGAGCGCGATGCGCAGCCGGTGGCGGTCCTTGGCGGATTGCTTGGCGAAGCCTCTGCCGCGCTTTTCGGCCTCGCGGCGGCAACGTTCGAGAAGCCGCGGCGCGAGCTCGGCGATCGGCTGCGCGAGCGCGGCTGCATCGCCGCCGCTGCGCCATTCGCGCCCGTCGAACCAGCGCAGCAGCGCAAGCATGCCCTCGGTGTAGCGGGGCGAGAGGATCGCCTTGGCCACCGTCTTGTGCGAGGCGCGGCGCCGACGCTCGACGGCCTTTGCCAACCGGTCGAACTCGCGCGACTCCGGCAACGCCTCGCGGGCCGGCCGCAGCAGGCTCGCGGCGAACACATCGAGATTGCGCGTCTCGCCGAGGATGTCGGCGAACCAGCGCAGCTCCCGCGAGGCCCAGCGCCGGTTCTGGCGCGGCAGGAGCGGCGCGAAGGCCGACAGGATGGCGCGCAGCCGGCGCACCGCGACCCGCATCTGGTGGATGCCTTCCGGGTCGCCGGCGAGCGCCGCATCCTCGTTGCGCAGCATGTGGTCGAGGCAGGACCGGCCGATCCGCTGCAGCGTCACCTCGCCGCTAAGGCCGCTGCGCAGGTCGATAGGCGGCGCGTGCACCGCCTTTCGCGGGCCGCTTTCGTGCTCGGCAAGGCGATAGCCGCGTTCCGCCTTGCTGTGCGGTTCGAGGCGCAGCGGCGCGACGAGCAGCAGCTGGAGCGCGACATCGTAAAGCGCGCTTGTCGCGCCGCTCTTCAGTTCCAGCTCGACCTCGCTGATCCGCGCCGGCGGCGTGTTCGCGCCGTTGCTGATGCGCCCGCGATCGATCGCCGCCTCGATCCGCGTCGCCGGGCCCGGCGCCAACCGGATCGTCGTCCGCATCACCTCGGTGCGGAACAGCGGGCGCAGCTGCGCGGCGATCTCCGCCGGGAGAAACGGTCCGGTCTGCGCCGCCTGCGGGTCCGGCCGCTCGCCGGCGACCGCGTCTTCCCACTCGCCGCGCGCCAGTTCGCCGATTTCGCCCTCGGACTTCACGGTTTGGACAAAGCTGCGGCCCTCTCGGCGCACGCGCAGCGTCGACCCGCGCCGCGCCAGCGCATGGTCCGGCGTGTCGTAATAGGTGCTGACGACCCGGGCGCGCGAGACGCCGTTGCCGCCGCTCATCGCTTCGAGCGCGCGCCTCACCGCCGGCAGGTCGCCGGTGCGTGCCGCCAACTTAAGTTCGGTTTCCGTCGCGATCGGAAGGCCCCTAGGGGGAGAAGGCCACAACTCTGAAATCAACGAATTGCGGCACCGCTGTCAAGTAATTCATTCGACGCGCAATCGCCGCCGCTCCAGCTACTCCTGCGTTTATCGCCGCGGTGCCTGGCCTCGCGGCGAACACCGGCCGGTCGAGGATGGTTCATCGCCGCCGTCATTCGCGGGCCGCTTGTGATTGTCGCACCGCACCGGCTATCCTCCCGCCAGACAGCAGAAAGGGGCGGAGACCATGGCTTACGAAGGCATGATTGCGGAGACCATCAGGATCGTCGGCCATAACGGCGATCCGATCTCGGCTTACGTTGCGCGCCCGCTGGGCGCCGGCCCGTTCCCGGGCGTGGTGCTGATCCATCACATGCCCGGCTGGGACGAGTGGTACCGCGAGTGCACCCGACGGTTCGCACATCACGGCTACGCAACGATCAGCCACAACCTTTATGAACGCTTCGGCGAGGGCAAGGCCGACGACGTGGCGGCCAAGGCGCGCGCCGCGGGCGGCGTTTCCGACGACCAGATGGTCGGCGACACCGAAGCCGCCGTGCAGTTTCTGCGCCGCCAGCCCTGGCACAACGGCAAGGTCGGGCTGTTCGGCACCTGCTCCGGCGGGCGGCAGACCTTCCTTTTCGCCTGCCGGCAGAAGAGCATCGACTGCGCGATGGAGCTGTGGGGCGGTCGGGTCGTGCAGGACGAGCTGACCGAAAAGCAGCCGGTATCGCCGATCACCTTGACCGCGGGCCTGTCGTGCCCGCTGCTCGGCCTGTTCGGCAACGAAGACCGGGCGCCGACGCCGGAGCAGGTCGACCAGCACGAGGCCGAGCTGAAGAAGCACGGCAAGAATTACGACTTCCACCGCTATGACGGGGCCGGGCACGGCTTCTTCTATTACGACCGGCCGGCCTACCGCATCGAGCAGGCGCTCGACGGCTGGCAGAAGGTCTGGGCGTTCTGCGAAAAGCACCTGGCCAAATAGGCGGGTCTCCCAAGAGGCCGGGCGATGTGCACCTCGATCGTCGAGATCGTTGGCGCGGCGGGCGCCGGCAAGACGGGTGACGGATGGATCGAGCTGACCCACTCGGTGGTGTCGTACGACCATCCGCACCACGCCCTGCTGGAGGAGGCGATCACGATCGACTTCGTCAACGCTGCGCTGCCGCCCAGCGCACGGGTCGCGGTCGAGCTGACGCTTGAGGCGGCCAAGCAGCTGAGCGGCGCGCTCGCCCGGGCGATCGCGCAGGCCGAGATCGAGGAGGCGGAGCGGTCGCGGATGATCGCAGAACGCCGGCGATGAGCGCGCCGCACGGCCCGCTGCAAGGGGTCAAGGTCGTCGCCTGCTCGACCGCGCAGGCCGGCACGGTGCCGTACATGCTGATGGCCGATCTCGGCGCCGAGGTCATCAAGATCGAGGTGCCCGAGGTCGGCGACAACTCGCGCGGCTCGACCGTGCTGCCCGGCATGCCCAGCACCTATTTCGAGACCAATAACCGCGGCGTGAGGAGCGTTACGCTCAATCTCAAGGAAGCCGAGGGCCGCGCGATCCTCAAGCGGCTGGTCGCCGGCGCCGACATCTTCGGCCAGAACTTCCGGCCGGGCGCGGCCGAGAAGAACGGCTTCGGCTACGAGGAACTGCGCCAGGTCAACCCGGCGCTGGTCTATGTCTCGGTCTCGGGCTACGGGCCGAAGGGTCCGAACGCAGCGCTTCCCGGGACCGACTCGATGGCGCAGGCGCTGGGCGGCATCGCCGAAGCCTATTCGACCCCCGGTCAGAAGCTGCGCACCGGCATCGTCTCGGTGGCGGACGAAACCTGCGCGATCCTCGCCTTCGGCGGCGCGCTCGCGGCGCTGACCCACGCCCGCGCCACCGGCATCGGGCAAAAGGTCGATTGCTCGCTGCTCGGCGGCCAGATCCGCCTGATGGGCTGGACCTTGACTACGGCGATGTGGCGCAACCGCGATCCGGTTACCGGCCAGGCGCGGATCACCGGCACCCCGGAGCGCCCGGGGATCAGCGCCAGCTTCAACGACGCGGACGGCAGGCCGCTGGTCTTCCAGCTCAACGGCAACCGGCCGTGGCGCGCCGCGATGACCGCGCTCGGCTTTTACGACGCGCTGGAAAAGGCCGGGTTCGGCGATCTCGGCGTCATCGTGTCCTCGGCCGAGGAGCGCGGGCGCTTGTTGCACATGCTCGACGAGCTCTTCGCGACCGGCTCGCGCGACGACTGGGTGCCGCGGCTGCGCGCCGCGGACATCGTCTCGGCGCCGATCAATACGCTGCTCGAAGCGTCCAACGATCCCGATGTGCTGGCCAACGGCTACGTCACCGAGGTCGACTACCCGAAATACGGCAAGCGTCTCAAGGTGCACGGCACACCGTGGCAGTTTTCCGAGACGCCGGCGAAGATCGGCATCGCCCCGGAACTCGGCGCCGACAACGACGCGGTGCTCGCGGGGCTCGGTTACAGCCCGGCGCAGATCGACGATTTGCGCCGGCGCAAGATCATCTGATCGCGCCGGTTGCCCCGGCTGCGCGCAACGAAATCGCTGCTATGCGACGTCGCGGGCAATACCGGCGGCGGCGCGGCGGTGGTAAAAATCGGCGGTTGGCTTTGCCCAGGAATGGAGGAAGTCATGCGCAAGGTCGGAACCGTGCTCACCCTCGCCGCCGCGTCGGCGATCGGCTGGTGCGGCTTTGCCGCGGCGCAAACCCCGCAGACCCACGTACTGACGGTCCGACTGCCGGGCGGCGGGGTCGAGCAGATCTATTACACCGGTTCGGTCGCGCCGCAGGTCTTCGTCACCCCGGCGCCGGCGGCGGTGGAGTATCTGCCGATGTCGGCGCTGTTCGGTGCCGCCTCGCCGTTCGCCGAGCTCGACCGCGTTTCGGCGGCGATGGACCGCCAGGCCGCGCAGATGCTGCGCGCGGCGGCGGCGCTGGCGGCTGCGCCAGCGCAGCTTGACGCGACCGCCGCCTCGGCCTTGCCGGCGGGCGGCCGCGAGTACTCGTTCGTCGCGACGTCGAGCGGCAACGGGGTGTGCACCCAGAGCGTCGAGATCACCTCCGAGGGCAACGGCCCGCCGAGGGTGGTGCGCCATACGAGCGGCAATTGCGCGGCGATGCCGCAGCTCCGGGTGCCGACCGAACAGCCCGCCCAGCCGATCCCGTCCAACGGGCCGCGGATGATCATGACCAAGGCTACCGGCACGGCGCCGGCCGCCGGACGGATCGAGGAAGCGGCGCTGCGCTGAGGACGGCGCACACTCGAAGCGGCTAGGCGATCACGCCGGCCGTTCCAGGCGGGCGACCGGGTGTCCACCCTCGCAGCTCACCCGGATGGCGAAGTCGTAGCGGTCGACGTCGAGAGCGATGTCGACGTCTTCCGGGCGGCGGCCCCGGCGTGCGGCATCGTAGAACCGCGGCACCTCGCCGCCCGCTCGGATGAGGCGCTGCACGGCTTCCCGGTCGCCGGGCCGCCCTTCGAGCCGGTTTCTCAGATGGATCGCGGTTAGCTCGTCCTCGTCGGTGCGGAGGATGCCGTTGTCGCCCATGGCGACAAGCGTGATCGCGCCGGGCGCGCCGGAAAGAAGCGCGCGCACCGTCGCCTCGGCCGTCACCAGCGAGGCGGCGTAGAGGCGCTCGGCGCGGGCGCTGGCGGCGACGATGCCTTGGGTGCCCGCGCTGGTGCGCTGGATCACGGTCTTGCCGGCGAAATCGACCGCGGCGATCTCGAACGGCGAGTTGCCGTAATCGAAACCCTCGGGCGCCTGTCCCCCGACCTCGCCCATGCAGATCGCGCCGCTTGTCGCCGCGCGCAGCGCGAGCGCCTCCTCGACCGTGCCGACCATGACGATCCGCGCCGCGCCGTTCGCCAGCGCGACGGCGGCGGTGGTGAAGGCGCGGAACGTGTCGATCACCGCCACCGCGCCGGTCGCCCGGTGCGCGCCCTCCAACAGGCTTTCGATCGAAATCTTCATCGCCGCCGCCGCGCCCGCTCGGTTAAGCGTAGCGTTTGTCCGCGCCTTGCGCGAGCATCGGCCGAACGCGCGGCAATGCGAACGAGGGAGGCGCCGGATGCTGATCGTGGATGGCCAGATTCACCTCTGGGACAAGGGCACGCCGTCGGCGCACCACCGCCAGGAGCCCTTTTCGGCCGAACAGGCGATCGCGGCGATGGACGAGGCCGGCGTCGACCGCGCGCTGGTCCACCCGGTGTTGTGGGACCCCGACTCGAACGAGCTGGCGATCGAAGCGGTGCGCAAATACCCCGGCCGGTTTGCGATCATGGGCTGGTTCTACCTCGACGACCCGCAGGGCCGCGCGCTGCTCGCGCGCTGGAAGGAGCGCCCGGGCATGCTCGGCCTGCGCTTCTATTTCAACGAGCGGCACAAGCGGGAATGGGTGACCGACGGCACGCTCGACTGGCTTTGGCCGGCATGCGAGCAGGCCGGCGTGCCGCTGGCGCTCGCCGCCGCGCTGTTCCTGCCCAAGGTCGGCGAGATCGCCGAGCGCCATCCCGGGCTCAAGCTGATCGTCGATCACATGGCGGTACCGCCCGGCAGCAAGGGCGAGGACGCCTACCGCTTCCAGCCCGAGCTGCTGGCACTCGCCAGATATCCGAACGTCGCGGTCAAGGCGACCGGCCAGATCGGCTACGCCGCGGACCGGTATCCGCACCGCAGCCTGCATCCGCACCTGCACCGCTGTTTCGACGCGTTCGGTCCCGAGCGGATGTTCTGGGGCACCGACATCACCCGCATGCCGTGCTCGTGGCGACAATGCGTCACGCTGTTCACCGAGGAGCTGCCCTGGCTCAAGGGGCGCGACCTCGACCTCGTGATGGGCGAGGCCCTGTGCAACTGGGTGGGCTGGCCGCTCTGACCCCCGAGCCGCCTCAGTTCGGGCGGCGATCGCGAAACGGGGTGGCCCGCTCGAAAGCATCGGCGATCCGCAGCACCGTCGTTTCCTGGAACGGCTTGCCGACGAGCTGGATCGCGACGGGCAACCCGCCGGCGCCAAAGCCTGCGCAGACCGACATCGCGGGGTAGCCGGCGACGTTGAACGGCATCATGAAGCCCGGCTGCTGGAACACGTCCCATTTCGGCACGGCGTCGATCTTCGGCGCCTCGGCCGCGAAGACCGCGGTCAGCACGACGTCGAGCTCGGCCATCGCCGCTTTCAGCTCGGCGCGCAACTCGCGCCGGCGCCGCACCGCCTGGAGGTAGTCGACACCCGAGACGAACGCGCCCAGCATCAGCCGGCTGCGCATCCGTTCGCCGAAATCGTGCAGCCGGGTGCGCGCCCATTCCTCGTAGGCGGCCGCCCGCTCGACGATCGAGATCAGCGAGCCGCAGGCGTGCCAATCCTGCAGCGGCGACAGCTGCACCTCGCGGATTTCGGCGCCGAGCCCGCGCAACGTCGCGATCGCCGCGTCGATGCCCCGCTGCGTGCCCTCGCCGACTTTGTGGTCGGTCTCGTGGAAATGGTGGATCACCCCGATCCTGGCACCCTCGATGCCGCCGCCGAGCGCCGCGGCGTAATTCGGGATCGGCCGGTCGGCGCTGGCGGGATCGCGCGGATCGTGACCGGCGAGCGCCTGGAGCATCAGCGCGCAATCCTCGGCGTTCCACGCCATCGGGCCGATATGGTCGAGGCTGAACGCGGCCGGCGCGACCCCGGCGCGGCTCACCAGCCCGTAGGTCGGCTTCAATCCGGCGATGCCGCACAGCGCCGCCGGGCCGCGGATCGAGCCGCCGGTATCGGTGCCGATGCCGCACAGGATCATGCCGGCGGCGATCGCCGCGCCGGTGCCGCTGCTGCTGCCCGCGGTGAAATGATCGGCATTCCACGGGTTGCGCGCCGGCGGCCGGGGCAGGTCGAAGGACGGCCCGCCATCGGCGAATTCGTGCGTCGTCAGCTTGCCGATCAGCACGGTGCCGGCGGCGGCCAGCTTCTCGGCGCAGGTCGCGTCTGCGTCGGGGATGTTGTCCTGCAGCAGCTTCGACTGACAGGTCGTCGGGATGCCCTTGGTGTCGACGATGTCCTTGAGGCCGATCGGGATGCCGTGCAGCGGGCCCTTCGACCCGCCCGCCATGATCGCCGCCTCGGCCGCGCGCGCCTCGGCGAGGGCGCGCTCCTCGGTCAGGTGGACAAAGGCGTGCAGCCGCTCGTCGAGCGCGTGCACGCGCTCCAGACAGGCCCGGGTCAACTCGACCGGCGACAGGTCTTTCGCCGCGATCCGGCGCGCCGCCTCGGCGATCGTCGGGATCGCCGCGCTCACGGCAGATCCTCCTCGGCGAAGCCGTAGGTCAGCGCCGGCTCGGCCATGCGGCCGCGCGGCTTGCGCACACGCTCGGCGAACCCGGCGATGCCGTCGCAGACTGTCTTCAGCTCCGCCTTCTCGGCCTCGGTCAGGGTGAGCCCGGCGCGGGCGAGCAGATACTCGAACGCGGCGTCGTCGATCGGTGTCGGCATGCGACCCCCCTTTTCGCTGTTCAGAGCCGATAGCGGCATTCGGCGGCAAGCGGCACGGCGTGAAAATCGCGCCGGTTGGTGTCGAGGTTCTCGAGATTGACGAAGAGGCACTCGTCGTGGACGAAGTGCGGCCCGGCGTGCCAGGTCGCGACGTGCAGCTTGATGAGGCGGTCGCCGGGCACGCGGAAGGCGACGATCTCGTCGAGCCGCGGCCGCGCGTCGTCGCCAAGATCGCCCGGCGGCGCGACGCCGATCAGCCACTCCTTGCCGCCCAGCGCGCCGAGGCATTGGGTGACGCGGCGATGCCGCGCGATCCGGCTGAAGCCGAGCCCGACATGCGGCAGATGCATGATCCACAGCCGCGGCTCGCCGTTGGTCAGGACCAGGTTCGCCTCGCCCGCCGAGGTTTCGGGGTCGTGGTGCGTCGCGGCGCCCTGGCCGCCGGTGCGCAGCGGCGCGATGATTTGGCCGAACGGCGCGAACGCCTCGGCGGTCAGCTCGTGGACATCGAGCATGTGAAGCGGCAGCGCGCCCGCATCGTTCATTGTCGCCTCCTCCGATCGGCCGGGGCGCCGGCGTCGCCGCGCCGGTCAGTTCATGCCGTAGAAGCCCAGCGCGCCGCCCGCCATCACCTGGTGCTTCGCCGCGGCGGACAGCGGCGCGAGCCGCTCGCGGATCATCTGCGGGGCGCCCGGGAAGAAGCCGTCCTGATGCGGGTAATCGGTGGCCCACATGATCTTGTGCGGCCCGATATAGTCGGCCAGCACGGCGATGCTGTTCTCGACCGGCTCGAACGAGATCCAGCAATTGCGCCGGAACAGCTCGCTCGGCCGCATCGTCGGGGCCGTCTCGTTGAACCCCTGGTCGTCGAAATGCCGGTCCATGCGGTCGAGCCACGGCGCGATCCAGCCGCCGCCCGACTCGAGGAACCCGACGCGCAGCCGCGGGTGCCGGTCGACCACCCCGCCCCAGATCACGCTCATCGCCACCAGCATCATCTCCATCGTGTGCGAGATCATGTGGCGGGCGGCGCGGTCGGCCTCGAAGCGGTCGACGCCGACGGTCGGCATCGCGTTGGTCGAGCCCTCGTGGAAGCCGATCGAAAAGTCGAGCTCCTCGGCCATCGTCCAGAACGGCTCGTAGATCGGGTCGCTGACCATCTTCTTGCCGTGATACGGGTTCGGCCGCAAGAAACCGCCCCGCATGCCGAGCTCCCGGCGCGCGAATTTCATCTCCTCGATCGCCAGATCGACCGACTGCATCGGCAGCATCGCGACCCCGAACAGCCGGTCGGGGTAGGGCTTGCAGTAATCGGCCAGCCAGCGGTTGTAGGCGCGGCACATCGCGGCTGCGAGCGGCGGGTCCTCGACCGCGCCGGCGAACAGGCCGAGGCTAGGGTAGAGGAACGCGGCGTCGATGCCGTCGGCATCCATGTCGACGATGCGCGCATGCGGGTCGAACCCGCCTTTCTTGCCCTCGGCGTATTTGAGGGTGTCGGGTCTGACCGCACCCTGGCGCACGCCGACCGAGCCGAGGCTGCCGATGCCGCGCGGGTTGCCGAGCAATTTGCCCTCGACCGTGAGGCGCTCCTTGCCGTTCTCGTCGATGACGAAGCGCGGCCGGCGGTCGCGGAACGCGGGATCGATATAGCTGTCCCACAGGTCGAGCGGCTCGAGGATGTGGCCGTCCGCGTCGACCACGTTGTAAGCGCGCGTCATCGGCATCCTCCGAAGGCAATGGACGACAATACCGTAGCGCAGCCACGCATCCCGCGCGAGCGCGAACGCCCGCGGGGTCGATTGCGCGGCAATGGTCGCCTTCCGCCGCGCGGGATTATATGCTCGCGACAGGCGGCTCGGCTCGCGAGGAGAACAGCGATGAGGCCGGAAGCGGTAGGCATGTCGTCGGCGCGACTGGCGCGGCTGGATGAGGTGATGAAGCGCCGTTATGTCGATGGCGGCTATTTGCCCGGCATGCTGACCTACGTCTATCGCAAGGGTCACCTCGTCCATACCGGCCTCTGCGGCCGGATGGACATCGAGCGCGACAAGCCGATGCGGGAGGACGCGATCTTCCGCATCTATTCGATGAGCAAGCCGATCACGGCGGTCGCCCTGATGATGCTGGTCGAAGAAGGTCTGATCGGCCTCGACGACGCGGTGCACAGCCACATTCCCGCGTGGAAGGACCTCGCCGTCTATGCCAGCGGCACGCCGTCGCTGCTGCCCGACGCGCCCCCCAGCTTTCTGACGACGCCGACCCTGCGGGCGATGAAAGTGATCGATCTCGCGACCCACACCTCCGGCCTCACCTACGGCTTCATGATGCGCACCGGCGTGGACGCGGCCTACCGCAGGGCCAAGGTCGTCGACCGCGAAACGCCCGGCGGATTGCAGGGAATGGTCGATCAGCTGGCGCGAATCCCGCTCGATTTCTCGCCGGGAACAGCCTGGAACTACTCGGTGGCGATCGACGTGCTGGGCTACCTGGTCGAGAAACTGTCCGGCATGAGCTTTGGCGAGTTTCTGCGCACGCGGCTGTTCAAGCCGCTCGGCATGGACGACACCGCTTTCTTCGTGCCGTCGGACAAGACCGAACGGTTCACCTCCTGTTATCAGCCCGACACCTCGGGACGCGGGTTGAAGGTGCAGGACGACGCCCGGGAAAGCCCCTATGCCGGCCCGCCAAAGCTGGAGTCGGGCGGCGGCGGCCTGGTATCGACGGCACACGACTATCTCCGCTTCTGCCGGATGATGCTGAACGGCGGCACCCTCGACGGTGTGCAGATCCTCAGCCCCAAGACGGTCGCGTTGTTCAGCCTGAACTACCTGCCCGAGGGCAAGGAGGTCGCCGATATGGCGCAGCCCGGGATGTTCAGCGAGTCCGGATATGCCGGGGTCGGCTTTTCCCTCGGCTGCGGCGTCAACGTCGACGTGGCGAAAACCCGGCTCCCCGGCTCGCTCGGCGAATATTTCTGGGGCGGCGCCGCCGCGACGGCTTTCTGGATCGACCCCAAGGAAGAGCTGACCGTGGTGTTCATGACCCAGGTGATGGGCAGTCCTGCCCGGCTGACGCTGCGCCGGGACTTGCGCACGCTGGTCTATTCGGCGCTGACCGAGTCGTTCGCTTAGGAAGCGATCGCTGGGCCCTCGTCCGAGGGCGCAGAGGCTGGCGAACGGCCCCGGTGCTTAAGGAGGCAGCAGGATTTTTTCGAGCTGTTCGAGCAGCTCGCCATAACGGACGAAGTTGCCCGCGGCATATTCCTGCTGCATGTCACGAAACACGGCCCGGGCACGCTCGAGCCGCTCGACATCGCCGGCAGACGCTGGCGCGGGCGATGGTTCGGGGCGGATCCCGACGAGGAGGGCCTCGGCCTCACCGAGGGTGCCGGCCCACTCGATTTTGCGGTCGTCGGGCAATAATTGCCCGAACACGGCGCGGGCAAGCGTCGGGATCCGGGTCTGCTCTGCCTCGATGTAAACCGGCTCGATCGCGACCAGCTGGTTGTCGTTGAGCGGCAGGATGATCAGGTTGCCGCGGATCACGCGGGAGCCGTGCTGATCCCACAGGGTCAGATCGCCGGAGAAGCGACTGTCCGAGTTGATGCGCGACTCGATCTGCGCGGGGCCGTCGACAAACCGTCCTTTGGGGAAACGGAACGCGACAAGCTTGCCGTAGTTTTCGCCATCCGAGCGGCCGGCCAGCCAGCCGGCCATCTGGTTCTTGCCCGCCACCGACAGCGGCAGCATCACCATGAATTCCGGGTTTTGGGCATGCGGCAACTGAGCCATCACGTAGTAGGGCTGAACTTCGATCTCGCGGTCGCGATAGAGCTCGCGCGGCACCTCCCAGCGATCCTCCCGATTGTAAAACGTCGTCGGGTTGGTCATGTGATAGGTGCCGTAGATTTCTGCCTGTGCGGTGAACAGATCCTCCGGGTAGCGGATATGATGTTGCAGCGCTTCGGGCATCTCGCTGCGATCCTTGAACAGGCCGGGCAGCATTTTCCAGTACGCCTTGATAATCGGATCGTCGGTGCCGAAGACGTACAACGTCACCGACCCGTTATAGGCATCGACGACGGCCTTGACCGAGTTGCGCAGGTAATTTCGGTCGCGGAACGCGGCGACTGAACCTTGATACGGCTCGCTGTAGGGAAAGTTCTCGGAACTGGTGTAGCCATCGATGATGTAGGAGTAATGGTCGCCGTTTGCGACGATGTACGGGTCGCCGTCGAAGGTGAGGAAAGGCGCCAGCCGTTCGACCCGCTCGACCACGTTACGGCGGATCAGGACCCGGCTAGCCTGGGTGAAATAGCCCGAGATGAACAAGCGCAAACCATCGAATTCGTGGGCGATGACCAGCTTGCGCCACAGGTTGGACAGGGCGATGCCGCCCCTGCCGCTGTAAATGGTCTCGGCGTTGGCATCGCCCTGCGGGAAGTCGAATTCCTTTTCGGTGGTGTGGACGTAGACCCGGTCGCGGGTCAGCAGGCCATAATAGATTTCGCCATGCGTTACCGCGAGGTCGCCCTTGGCTTGGATCGGGATATCGTGCGCCCACA
>Ga0335078_10003017_pt1 | contig 25178 bp, 14 predicted proteins | sample Lox_Sample_32_FD_206711 | JGI IMG/M metagenome (GOLD analysis project Ga0335078, IMG submission 206711) | Soil microbial communities from Loxahatchee National Wildlife Refuge, Florida, United States - Lox_Sample_3.2 | ecosystem: Environmental > Terrestrial > Soil > Wetlands | place: USA... | reverse complement strand
CGCCCGATTCACCATATAAACCGAAGCGCGAACTGGATCTCGCGCGGATCGCCCGGACCGCCGGACGCCTGGCCAGCGATCGGCTGCACGGTGTTGCCGATCACGCCGAAGTTCTGATCGCTGAGGTTGCCGTCGGGCAGCGCGAAGTTGGGCTGGTTGAGCACATTGAACGTCTCGGCGCGAAACTCCAGCTTCTTGGACTCGGTGAGCTGAAAATCGCGGATGAGGGAGAAGTCCCAGTCCGCCAGGCCGGGCGCCGTGACTGTGTCGCGGCCGGCGGCTCCATAGGTGAACAGCGCCGGCGTGGAAAACGCCGAAGCCAGCGCCCACTGGTTGACGGTCTGATGAGCCGGGTAGACGGCCGCTCCGGGCACCACGTTAGGACGGTCATTGCCGTCGCCATTTTCGCTCGGATTGCCTGACACGCTCACGCTGTAAGGCGCCCCGGACTGAATCATGGCGATGCCGGCGAGTTGCCAGCCCTCGATGAGGTAATTCAGTCTGGGGTTCTGGAGGCGCCCTACGCTGCTGCCGAAGGGCAGGTTATAGATGTAAGCGAGCGAGAAGCGGTGACGGTAGTCGAAATCGCAGCGTCCTTTCTCGGCCGCCCGGTCATAGGAATTCTCGGGGAAATTGCCGGTGGCGTTGGTGCTGAAGTAGGTCGAGTTCGTGTCCAGCGCCTTGCCGTAAGTGTAGGCCGCGATGATGGCGAGGCCGTTGGTGTAATGGCGCTCCAGCTTCGTCTGCAGCGAATGGTAGATCGATTTGCCGGCAGAATCCGTGTAGGATTGGTTCAAGAAGTCAGGGTACGGTCTCGGACAGGAGATGGTTCCGTTCACCAAGCAATCGGCCGGATTGGAATTGTCACGCTGGTTGGGGTCCCATTCGAAGGGCAAGTGCAGACCGCGGGTGCCGACATAAGCGACGTCCAGCAGCCAGGACCGGGCGAACTCATGTTGCACGTCGAAGGACCATTGATACACCGTGGAATCCTGCAGGTCGACGATGACCGGATTCGACGTGGGAAAGAGCGCTCCCGCCAGCGAAGACGACGTGAAGAAGTTCTGCAGCAGCAGGCCGCTGCCCAGCGGCAGCCCGCCGGCGCCGGGCGGAGTCGCAAGCGCCGCAAAAACCGCCTGCTCGTTATCGAGCAGGTTCCCCTCCAGCAGGTTGAAGAAGGGTGGGTTGAAGCTCTTCTGGAAGTAGAGCTCGCCCACCATCTGATCGTAGTAGACTCCGGCGCCTCCGCGAATCACGGTCCTGTCATCGTGAAAAGGCTGCCAGGCAAAACCGAACCGCGGGCCGAAGTTATTGCGGTCGGGCCGCTGAAGAGCGCGATTTTCCGACGAGCCTCCAAGATTCACGGTGCCTTTGGGAACAAACGTCCCCACCGGCGCGCCCGCGGCGGTATTGACGGCGCCCTCGAAGCAATCCAAGGTGGCGGCACTCGTTCCGGACACGAGCAGAGCGCCCGGACTGCCACAAATGTTGGTGTTGTAGTCGAATCCCGCCAAGTGGTTGTACTTGTCGGTGACGGGGGTGTTGTATTCGTAGCGCAGACCATAACTGATGGTGAGATTCGGGCGCGCCTTCCAGGTATCCTGGGCAAAGCCATCGATGTTGCTTCCCGCGCCCGAAATGTAGCCCGAGAAGCCGTCAATCCATGAGGTTGGGATTCCGAACAACGCGTCGGCCACCCCGTTGCCAAGCGTGCAGCTGCCGGCAGGGCACAGAGTCAGCACTTGCTGTTGGACCGCCGAGGGCAGCTCGGCGAGTATGGCGTCGCCCGTGAGCACGCCGTTGAAGTCATATTCGCCGCGCGCTCGGATATCCTCGTAGAAGTTCCCGCGCTTGATCTGGCGCAAATCAACCCCATACGCCAAGGAGTGATCGCCGTGAATTTGCGTCACGGTATCGCCGTACTCAAACGTATTCACGGCTCCGGCCTGGGGAAAGCTGGTGTCAGATCCCATGCCGTCGAACCCGGCGAAGCTGAGGTTGGGGACGCCGATGTCGCGAGGCGCGGTGGGCAATCCCTTAAGGCCCAGTTCCGAAGCGATTGGGTTGCCCTGGTCTTGGACGGTCCAATGGTATTGCCAGCGGTTGTAGTCCACCTTGGCCTCATTGAGGAGTGTGGGAGAAAAGGTGTGAGTCCAGTCAAGCCCGGTGGCGGTGAACCAGTCATCGCGGTAGGTACCGAAGCCGGGGACGCCGGTTGGCAGTCCCGAGGGTGTGAACTCAGCATCGGTGGTGAGGTTGTAGCGGTAGAAGAAACTGTTCTTGTTGCCCCAGTGGTGATCGAATCGGCCCACGTAGTCGTTTGTATACACCTTTCTTTTCACCACGGCCGTGTAGTTCTCGCCTCCACAGGGACCCGTAGTGAGATTCGGCGAGGGGTAGAGGTGCACGAGTCCCTGACCCACCGGGTCGAGATGGCCGGTGGGAAACGAGGGCGCCAGCAGGCTGACGTTGTTGTTCGGGATGGTGAGAGGCGCCGCCGGGTTGAACAAGACCAAGGGATCAAGCAATAGCGTGCGGCCCGTGGGACATTGGGGATTGCCGGGAAGCAACTCCGAAAAATCGCCGGTGAGCTCCGCCGCGTCGGGCACGTGCGCCCGGCTATAGAAATCGTGAAGGTCCCGCAGACCCTCGTAGTTTACGAAGAAGAAGGTCTTGTCGTGACCGTCATACACGCGCGGGATCGAGAGCGGGCCGCCGACGCTCACGCCAAATTGGTTGCGGCGGAAACCCGGCACGGTGGGCTCGAAATAGTTGCGCGCGTCCAGCGCGCTGTTGCGCAAGTACTCGTAGAGTGTGCCGTGGTACTGGTTGGTGCCGGATTTCGTGACCATGTTTACCTGCGCCCCGGCCGAATTGCCGAACTTGGCGTCGTAGACGCCGGTCTCCATGCGAAATTCCTGGATGGAATCGAGCGGGGGCGTCGCGGAGTAGGTGCCCACGGCAATGGAGGTGTCGTCCATGCCGTCCAGCAGGTAGGTGTTCATGGTCTCACGCATGCCATTCACGTTGATCGAACCGCCGCGATTGGTGTTGAGTTCGGAGCCCTGGGTTCCCGGCACCACGCCCGGCGTAAACAGCATGGCCTCGAGGAAGTTCCGCCCGTTAAAAGGCAGTTGCGCCACCTTGCTTTGTTCGATCGTGGTGCCCACGGAGTATGACTGCGTATCGAGCAGCGGCGCGGCCGCTTGCACTTCGACCGTAATGTTAGACTTTCCGACGCTGAGCTGGATGTCCACTTTGGCCTGTTGATCGACTGCAAGCGTGATCGGGCCCTCGGTGAACTGGCTGAACCCTTCCTTGTGCGCCGTGATCACATAGCGGCCGGGCGGCAGCAGCGGCAGGGTGTAGGAACCGTCACGGATGCTGGTCGCGCTCGACGCCGCGCCGGTGTCCTGCTCGGTGGCCGTGATCTTTGCGCCTGGCACCACGCCGCCCGATGCATCCGTCACGGTCCCTGTAAAGCTGCCCTTCGACTGCTGGCCCCAGATCGTGATTGCGCAGGTGAAGACGATGAAACTGACGCCAAAGGCGATTCCATTATCGAGACGCCGCATGACACGACCTCCCTTGAAGATGAGATGGCCAGGGGCTCGATCGCTGTGAACCGAAGCGAGGAGTCCGAAAACGTCGCCGGGCTCGGACGCCGGTACAAATACCCCCCATGGGCCGTGTACTCTATGAACGAAACGCGCGAATGTCAAGCGGATTCGGGAGGCCGTAGTGGATCACTTTGACCCACTACCCGGGAGGCAGCAACACTAAAGGGAATGGGCGGAACCGGGTCACAGCACCGGAGTGCCAAGCGCATTTTGGGGCCCCCTGATCCAAGGCTGCTGTCTCGCTGAGTCCGCCTGGGTTATACTGCGGACCGATAGGAGCGCCGAGGCAAAGTGCGTCTGCCGGAATCATGAATCTAGCCAACAGCCAGCCCCCCGCAAGTCCCCGCGCCACGCGCAACGAAGCGGCGAGGCGGCGGATCACGATCACGTTCCTGGCGCTGGCGGCCGCGGCGTCGATCTACGTTTGCTACCTCATGGCAAGACCCTTCGTGGAGCCGATTCTGTTTGCGGCGGTGATCGCCATCGTTTTCTACCCTTTGCACAACCGCATCTGGCGCGAGATTCGTGGCCCCAACCTGGCGGCGCTGGTGTCCACATTGGCTGTGATCCTGATCGTTGTCATTCCTTTGGTGGGCTTGGGCGGTGCGATCACCCGCGAGGTGACCGGCGCCTATTCATCGTTGAGCGCGAAGAGCGCGGAAGGCGGGGGCTGGCAGCCTTACATCGCTGAAAAGCTCCAGAAACCGATCGAGTTTGTCGGCCGCTACGTTGATCTCTCGAGCTTTGACCCCTTAGCCGAAATCCAAAGCCGGCTTGCCCAACTCAGCTCCTGGATGGTCCGCTCGGCCGGAGACGTTGTGCGGAACCTGGGGACGTTTTTCTTTAACGCCGGAGTCAGTTTCTTTACGCTGTTCTTTCTATTTCGCGAAGGGCGCCGGATTCGCCTTACGATGGCCGCCGCATTGCCACTCGATCCACCGCGAGTGGAACAATTATTCACCCGCATCAACGAAACCATCGTCGCCAACGTGCACGGCGTGCTCGCGGTTGCCATCGTCCAAGGGGTACTGGTCGGCGCGGCCCTCTGGGCTCTCGGGATGAGCTCGCCGATTCTCTGGGGCGTGGTCACGGCCGTGTGTTCGCCGGTGCCGGTGGTCGGATCGGCACTGGTATGGCTGCCCGCCGCCTTGATTCTGCTGGCGGGCGGACACTGGGTGAAGTGTCTTATGCTGCTGGTCTGGGCAGGGGGATTCGTGAGCCTGGTGGACCACACCCTGCGAATCTACATCATTGGTGGGCGCGTAAAGATGAACACGCTCCTTGTCTTCTTCGCCCTGGTCGGCGGCATTAAGGCCTTTGGGATTCTGGGAATCTTTTTGGGCCCGCTAGTGCTCTCCATCACTTTTGCGCTTCTCGGGATGCTGCGCGAAGAGAGTCGCGCCTGGCAGCTTCAGCTGGCCCCCGGCGCCAACTCCAGAGGCGAACCTGCCGGGCCGTGATGCCGGGCGTCGACTTGGAGGGTACCGAATCGGGACGCCCGCGGCTGATATCCGCCTCGCTGGCGCGGCCCGTCGGGCACCTTCAGAAGCGGAGGGTATTCATGACCAGACTTCTGGTGCATTGGTTCCTGAGTGCAGTTGCACTGCTGATCGTGGCCAACGTTGTTCCCGGGTTTCACGTCCGGGGCCTGGGATCGGCACTGCTGGCCGCGGCCGTCATTGGCCTCGTCAACGGAACGCTGGGCCTGATCCTGAAGATCGTCTCCCTGCCACTGATCATCCTCACCTTCGGGCTGTTCCTGCTGGTGGTCAACGCGCTGATGCTGGAGTTTTCGTCCGTCTTTGTGCCGGGCTTCGTCGTGACCGGGTTTGTGCCGGCCTTCTGGGGAGCGGTTGTGCTCAGCCTGCTCCACCTTGTGATGCGAGCCGTCTCCAAAGACTGAGAACGGCAAGAACCCGATTGTCCGCGGGTAGCCGCGCCCTAGCTTAGCTAGCTAGCCCGTGTTGCGCATCACTTTTCGGGAGCCGGAGAAAGGGCGGGGTTGAAAACACCGCCCTTCCGGAAGAGATGGTGAGAAATGCAGGCGAGCCGGACCCGTCACCCGACCCCGGGGCTGTGGGCTTCCGGTTGGTACGCATTCCGGTCGTACTGGCGGATCATTCGCTGGGTATTGAAGAATTCACCGTTGAAGGCGATGGCCCCGCGCATCACCTGCGCATAGGCGAGCGGAGTGCGGTAGAAAAGCGGCGCTATGATCCGGCCCAGCTTATCGTACAGGGAATCGGCATCGGTCAGGCTTCCGTTCTCCGGGCCATCGTCGCCGATGCTCCACCCCGTCACCCCTTCCGCGTGCCCCTCGATCCACCATCCGTCCAGGACGCTCAAGCTCGGTACCCCATTGAGCGCTGCCTTCATGCCGCTGGTACCGGATGCCTCGTACGGCCGTAGAGGGGTGTTCAGCCAGAGGTCGACTCCCGCGGTGAGGAGTTGGCCCCAGCGCATGTCGTAGTTCTCGACGTAAGTGAGCCGGACGCTATCCTTCAGCCCCGTCGCGTACTCGAACACGCGCCGGATCAGGGCCTTCCCCTCCTCGTCGGCGGGGTGGGCCTTGCCCGCATAAATGATCTGCAGGGGACCCACCTCGCGAGCTATGGCCCCTAGGCGCTGCGGGTCCGATAACAGGAGGTCCGCCCGCTTGTAGACGGCGGCGCGGCGCGCAAAGCCCAAGGTGAACCTCGTTTCGTCGAGCGCGACCCCAGTCTCCTGCAGGATGGCGTCGAACAGCAGGAGCTTGGCAGCAGCGTGCGCCTGGCGAATTTCCTCAAGCGATATACCCATGGCATAGCGTAGATACCGGTTGTCGCCGCGCCACTCGGGCACGTGCTGGTCGTAAAGTTCCTGAAAAGGCGGCGAGGTCCAGGTGATCGCGTGCACCCCGTTCGTGATGGCGCGGATAGCAAAGCGCGGAAACATGCTGCGCGAGACCTCGCCGTGCCGCATGGCAACCCCGTTGACGTATCGCGAGCAGGCTAGTGCCAGCTCCGTCATGTTGAGCAGGCCGTTCGGCATCAACCCGCCGGCTTCCATCACTTCGGTGCGCCTCTGGCCGATGACCTGGCTCACCAGCGCGCGGTCAAAGACGTCATGCCCGGCGGGCACCGGGGTGTGGGTTGTGAAGATGCACTTTTGACGCAGCCGCTTGATCTCCTTGAGAAAATCACCTTTCAGGAATTCGGGCGTCAGTAGTTCTTCGGGCTTGGTCTGACGTTCCGCGAGCTGATGCTCGAAGAGCGCCATGGCCAGAAAGGCGGAGTGCCCCTCGTTCATGTGATAGCTTTCCAGGTTCACGTGGCCCAGGGCGCGCAGCAGACGCACGCCTCCCACCCCGAGAATAATCTCCTGGCAGAGACGGTACCGCCGGTCGCCGCCGTAAAGCTGGTCCGTCAGCGCCTGATCGCGTGGGTCGTTCTCGGGCAGCGCGGTGTCAAGCAGGTAAACGAGCACCTCGTCCCCGCTGACGCCGGTGATGCGGTACCGCCACGCCCGCACCGCCACGCGACGCCCTTCAATGGTCACGTAAGCCGAGGCGTCCGTGGCTTCCAGCACCTTCTCTGGATCCCAAAGCTGCGGCGATTCGCTCTGCTGTCCCCGCGTGTCCAGATGCTGTTCGAAGTAGCCCTTACGGTAAACCAGGCTCACTCCCACCATGGGCAGGCTCATGTCGGCGGCCGAGCGGAGCATGTCTCCCGCAAGAATTCCGAGTCCTCCCGAGTACGTTGGGATGGCCGATTCGAGCGCGATCTCCATCGAAAAATAAGCGATCCGGGCTTGGCTGGGACTCACGAAGTTAAGGCTCCTGAAAAGAGCATGCGCCTCGGTAGTGATTCTGCAGCGCGGGTCTGCACCGTTATCCTCCGCTGGAGTAGCGGCGGGTTTACCCCGCCCTTCGAAATGGCGGCGTGAAGCCGCCTATACTTCACCGCTGGACGGTTGCATAAAGCTGCCTCTACTCACCCGAGTCTAAGTCGATCTCATGGAAGCTCCACGGCCAGTTGCTCGAAGGCTCGGACGATTTCATCTTCCTCTTGCTCATTCAGCACAGTTCGTAAATCCAGCAGCAGCCGGTCGTGCTCCACCCGGGCGATCACCGGAGGCCGATTCCGGCGTAACCGGCAGGCCGTTTCCTCGGCCGAGTAGCACGCATGACCTAGGCTAACCAGCGCCGTCGGCAGAGACTGTCCCGGCGTGGAGCCGCCGCCCGCTATGGACTCACCGCTTTCGAGCCGGACGTTGACGGCGGGCAACGTTGCCAAGCGAGCGGCCAGACGCTGGGCGCGCTCGGCGACGGATTCCGCCGGCGCGCGAATCATACGCAGCGCAGGGATGGCGTCAAAATCCTGACGCAGATAGAGCCGGGCTGTGGCCTCAAGCGCAGCAATCGTGAGCTTATCCACTCGCAAGGCGCGAAAGAGCGGATTCTTCCGCACGCGTTGCAACGGATCCCGTTTGCCCGCCAGAATCCCGGCCTGCGGACCCCCAAGCAGCTTATCGCCGCTGAACGTTACCAGGTCCGCTCCGGCTTCCAAGCTCTCACCCACCTGCGGTTCGTCGCGCAAACCTTGAGCGGCGAGGTCCACCAGGCATCCGCTGCCCTGGTCTTCCATGAGGAGCAGGTGGTGACGATGCGCCAGTTCCGCCAATTCGCGAAGCGCCGGCCGCTCGGTGAACCCGACCATCCGGAAATTGCTGGGATGGACCCGCAAGAGCACTCGCGTGCGCTCGTTCAGCGCCGAGGCGTAGTCGGCGAGGCGCGTCCGATTGGTGGTACCCACTTCGTGGAGCGTGGCGCCGCTTTTGGCGCAAATATCGGGGATGCGGAAGGATCCGCCGATTTCAATCAGCTCTCCGCGTGAGACCACCACCTCGCCGCCGTCAGCCAGGGCATTGAGAGCCAGGAAAACGGCGGCCGCATTATTGTTGACCACCAGGGCCGCTTCTGCGCCCACCAGCTTCGCGATCAGGCGGTCCGTGTGCGCATCGCGCTTGCCCCGCTCGCCGAGGTCGAGGTCGTATTCCAGATTCGAATAGCGGCCGGCGACTCCCTTGAGAGCCTCGACAGCCGCATCGGCCAGCGGCGCCCTCCCCAAGTTCGTGTGGAGAACAACGCCAGTGGCATTGATCACCGCACGAAGCGAGGGCGCGAGTTGCGACTCGACGCGTGCCGCGATCTCGGCCTCAAGGTTTTCGGCTGCAACACCGGGCTCGCCGCCCGCCGCAAGGCGGCGGCGCCACGCCTCCAGCACCTCGCGGGTGGCCTCACGCACCATCAGGCGTCCCGCCCGCCGCTCGAGCGCATCCACGAGTGGGCGGGCCAACACCTCGTCTACGGCTGGTATTTGACGGAGCCTGGCGGCCGATCCGGAATTGCTACCCGACATGGACGACGAGGAGGGGCTCGAGGCGAGGCGAGCCTCACTCGTCGTTCGGCCTGATTTTTCGGGCATCGAAATATTTCAGCATAGAAACGAAAGTTGAGGAAGGGTCAATTTGACGAGAACTCGAAAACGGTCGCTGGGCGTCGACGCTCTTTAGGAAATAGCCGACGCCTCCGCCGGTTCTTTACCCCCGCCCGCTTGGGGTTGACGCACTCGCCGGAGCGGCCGCATGGCGCAACACACGACGACACCTGCCAGAACGATCGACGCCCCGAAGGCGAGGCCGTTCATTCCCAGCACCGTTTCGTGCTCACTGTGAAAGAGGGCCAAGGTGAGCAAAAGCGTTGGAAAGACGCCTGCCAGCACGGCACCCGCGAGACCGCCCGGCACACGGAAGGCCCTGGGAAGCTGTGGCTCCCGGATGCGCAGCACCACCAGCGTGACGAACTCCAGCAAGAGGCTGCCGCCGTAAAGCATGATGTCGAGCGTCACCAGGCGTTCGAAGCCGAGGCCCAGGCACAGTGCCCAGCCGGCAGCGCACGCCAAAATCGCCACCCAGGGTGCGCGCGTCTTCGGGTGCAGGCGAGCGAACGCGCCCGGCAGCATGCCATCCTGCGCCATGGCCAGCGGCAAGCGCGAATAGCTCATCACCAGGGCGTTGAACATGCCGAAACCCATGATCATGCCGCCCACTACGACCGCCACACGCAGCCAGTCCCCTACCATGAGACCGGCAATATCGGCCCACGAACCGGTTTCGAAGGCAGCGGGTGAAAGACCTGTCACCCTTACCGCCAGCACCGGCAGGATGTAGCTCAGCGAGACGATGATCACCGCCCCAATCATTGCCCGCGGATACGTGTACTGCGGGCGGTCCACTTCATGCGCGATGGTGGAAGCATTGTCCCAGCCCATATAGTTCCACATGGCGATAAGCGATCCGCCGAGGAGCCCTATCGTCGAAGTCACAGGAGCCGCGTGGGCGTGAGCCAACGCGCCCACCTTGAAGGGTCCCATCAGAACGACGACGGCGAAGGGGGCCGATAACAGGAAAAAGAACCACAGCGACGTGAAGCCCACGACGCGAATGCCAGCCAGGTTCAACCCAGCGCAGGCCACCACCACGGCGAGCGCGACGAATTCCCCGTGATGACCCACCGCAAACCACGGTACGAGCCGCACCAGATAAGCGACGAACAGCGTGGGGTAGATGGCCATGTCGAAGATGCTGGCGGCGAGTGACAGCCAGGCTTCTTGAAACCCCCAGAAATCCCCGAGACCGCGCCGCACCCAGGCGTAGTAGCCGCCCTCCGCCGGCAAGGCGCTTGCCAGTTCGCCGATCATGAAGGTGGTCGGAAGACTCCACAGCAGCGGGGTGAGCACAAGTAAGAGTACGGCAAGGGCGTAGCCGGCGCCGTGGACAATGTCCTCCGTGCCGTATGTTCCGCCCGACACCATGAAGAAGGTGGCGGCGACGAGCGGCCAGAGCGTCAGCTTGGCTGGGCCTGCTTTCCGGGATTTGCTTGAGGCTTCGGGCTGGGTTCGGGCGAGAAATGTCACCGTGCTCAATTTTCTATCTCTCGTCCTCCTCGGCGAGGTGCGCCCTCAAAGCGGTGAACTCGCATTTGCAGAATACAAGGTTCTGCCTGAAGTGCAAGAGAAAAGATGAGACCTCCCGCCTCTGCTGAAATCGGGCCAATTTGGACCGGCGGAAACTGCCGCGCGCGGCTAGAGCTGGAGACGGATTCTCACTTTTCTCTCAGCACGATCCTTTGTTTTCATAGACCTGACGGTCTCGGTTGGTAATCTTGCTTCGATGGGCTGTTATTTTTCTGGTAATTTTGTCATGAAACTCTGTAGCCTCGGGCCGGAGGCAACGGGCTCGACGATTCTGAATCTGGAACCCGTGTTCCGGTTGCGGCGAAAGGACGTACTTGGTCACTCACGTTCAGCTTCTTCCCGGCGTGCTAAGAAAATTCACCACTGAGGGCACAGAGTTCACGGAGAAGATCTCTGTGACCTCTGTGGTGGAACAGTCTTTGATTGTGGCTCCGTTGCGACCGCCGTCTCCCAAGAATGATCTGTGAGCAACGCTCTGTCGCTTTCGGTCTTGCAAACAGATTTGATATTTGAATTTGCCACTTGTGGTAGATCATCTATGGGAGTAGAGTGAAGCTATGCCAAAACGAGGAACGCTTCCGCTACAAGGTGAACTGCTGCAAGGCACCCTCGACATGCTGATCCTGCAGACGCTGATTCTGGGCGCCGCCCACGGACATACCATCGCGCACGCCATCGAGCGGCGCTCGGAAGATGTTCTACAGGTGGAGCACGGCTCGCTCTACCCGGCACTGCATCGCTTGGAGACTCGGGGCTGGATCGCCTCCTTCTGGGGCACGTCGGAGAACAATCGCAAGGCACGCTACTACCGGTTGACACCCGCGGGTCGCAGGCAATTGCAGGAACAGACGAGCCGCTGGGAACAGTTGACCGCGGCCATCGCGCGCGTGCTGAAGCCGGCGGGCGAATTATGAATGATGAATTTGAAGCCTTCAGTTATCAGCCGTCAGCCCGGCGGGTCACACGGCCCGCTTGCTGAAAGCTCATGGCTGAAAGCTGAAAGCTAGGGCTCTTATGAACTGGAATCACTGGTTTCACCGCAAGCATTGGGACGCGGAGCGATCCCGTGAGCTCGATTCTTACCTGCAAATCGAAACCGACGAAAACATTGCAAGAGGACTATCGCCGGGGGAGGCGAGGTATGCCGCACGAAGGAAACTCGGCAACCTGACCTTGATCCGGGAGGAAATCTATCAGATGAACAGCATCGGATTTCTGGAGACTTTCTGGCAGGACTTGCGCTATGCCTTCCGCAGGCTGCGCCAGTCGCCGGGATTCGCGCTTGTTTGCATCCTTACGCTCGCGCTCGGCATCGGCGCCAACACTGCCATCTTTACTTTGATCGACGCCGTGATGCTCAAGTCGCTGCCGGTGGCCGATCCCGGTCAGCTCTATCGGCTGGGCGACAACAACAATTGCTGCGTCATGACGGGCACCCAGAACGATGGCAGTTTTGTTCTTTATTCTTACCCCCTCTACGAAGACCTGCGCGATGACACTCCCGAGTTCAGCCAACTCGCTGCCTTCCAGCCTTTCTTGTCCGACTTGAGCGTCCGCCGCCGCGGCGCTTCGGGTGCTGCAGAACCCTACAACGGGGAATATGTCTCCGGGAATTACTTCGCGACGTTTGGCCTGGGCGTCTTCGCCGGGCGTACGCTCACGGCCACGGACGATACTCCCGGCGCGCAGCCCGCAGCGATCATGAGCTATCACACCTGGCGGACTCACTTCGGCGGCGATCCCTCGGTAATCGGCGGCACCTTCATCATCAACACCGTGCCCTATACCGTGGTGGGCGTGGCCCCGGCTGATTTCTACGGCGACACCCTCCGCAGCAATCCTCCTGATTTCTGGCTTCCGCTCCAGCAGAACAGCCTGTTGCGCCGGCCGGACGTCGAGTGGACCGGACCCGAGTGGCTCTATCTCATCGGACGCTTGAAGCCTGGAATCAGCGTCCCAGAGGTGCAGTCTCATGTGACGGCTGAGCTTCAGCAATGGTTATGGACGCGAGGCTTGGCCATGGCCTCACCCGAGCAACGCAGCGATCCCGCGATGCGGGACGCGACCCAACAAGAAATTGCCAGGCAGCACATTCACCTGACCCCTGCCAGCGGCGGCGTAAATCAAATGCAGGCGGACTACGCCGCCGGTTTGCGCCTGTTGGTAACACTCTCGGGTCTCGTTCTGCTGATCGCTTGCGCGAACGTCCCCACGCTGTTGCTGGCGCGGGGGGCTGCAACGCGGCTGCAGACAGCGGTCCGGCTGGCACTGGGCGCACCGCGGCGGCGATTGATGGGGCAAACGCTCACAGAGAGTATCTTGCTAGCCCTGGCCGGAGGCGTGGCGGGGCTGTATGTGGCTTACACCGGGACGCACGCCATTTTGCTGCTCACGTTTCGGGGCGCAAGTTACGTCCCCATCAGCGCCCGTCCTTCCCCGGCTGTACTCGGATTCGCTTTTCTCTTATCCCTGGTCACCGGTATTGTGTTCGGAGTCGCTCCCTCCTGGATCGGGTCGCGCTCCGATCCCGCAGATGCCCTCCGTGGTGCCGGCCGGTCCACGCGCGATCGTGTCTCGTCAGCTCAGAAGCCTCTCGTGATCTTGCAGGTCGCTCTGTCGATCGTGTTGTTGATTGGCGCGGGTCTGCTCACCGAGAGTCTGCGCAATCTGGAGGACCAGCATTTCGGATTTATCACCGAGGGCCGCTTGATCGTTCGGGTCGATCCGGCCCTGGCTGGGTACAGACCCGAAAAGCTCTACGGGCTGTACGAACAGCTCGAGCAGGCGCTTGCGCAACTCCCCGGCGTGGTTAGCGCCAGTGTTTCAGGCTACAGTCCCTTGGAAGGCGATAACTGGAACGACCGGGTGTTTATCGAGGGGCAGCCTCCGGACTACCGTTGGCCGGCGCCGTCCTGGAATCGAATCGGACCCCACTATTTTGAGACCATCGGCACACGTCTGCTGCGAGGACGCCCCATTGAAGAGCGCGACACTCCTGCCGCACAACGCGTGGCGGTAGTGAATGAGACCTTCGCCAATCGATTCTTTCCGAAGAGAGACCCTATTGGACGGCACTTTGGGATAGTAGATGAAGGTCACAGCAGTAATTATGAGATTGTGGGGGTTGTGGAGGACGCGAAATACCAGGACACGCGCGGACCAGCCTACGCTACGTTCTTTCTGCCGTTGTTACAAACTGCGCCCGGAGACTCAGGCCGCGATGGCTCCGTTTACATCGGCGCCATCGAGTTGCACGTTGCGGGCGAACCCGAGAGCCTGGAGCCAGCTGTCCGGAAGGCGCTCGCGGACATCGATCCCAATCTCACCGTTCTCAGCATGATGAGCTTCGGCGAACAAGTCGCGCTGAACTTCAATCAGGAAAGGCTGATCGCGCGTCTCACCGAGCTGTTCGGAGCGCTGGCGCTCATCCTGGCGTGCGTAGGCCTTTACGGAGTCACGGCTTATGGAGTCGCGCAGCGCACCAATGAAATCGGTATTCGCATGGCGCTCGGCGCTCGCCGGGGAAGTGTGCTGGGGCTTGTGTTGCGCAGCGCACTCGTTCAGGTCGGCCTAGGCTTAGCTATCGGGATTCCGGTGGCGCTCGCCGGGGGACGACTGCTGGCCTCCGAACTCTACGGCGTGAAGAGCCATGACCCCGTCACCGTAGGTCTGGCCGCCGGGCTTCTGGCGGCCTGCGCTGGCGCGGCGGCGTTGCTGCCCGCGCGGCGCGCAACCAGGGTCGACCCGATCAGGGCGCTGCGTTATGACTGACCTGGTTTCGCTCTGCGTTCGTAGGGCCGATCCTCGGGTCGGCCCTGGCCGGGGCGAGCCCCTACATCAGGGCTGGTGAAGCTGATGGCTGATTACTGAGAGCCGGAAATTGGAAGAGTGAGGGATGCTATTGCGGCGACCCACTGCGGCGCACGAGCTTGTCCACGATGTCCACGAGGGTATCAAGGCGCTGGTCGGTATGCGTCTGGGAAACGGCAAGGTCGTCCACTCGCTTGGCCAGGTCGTTCATTCGCTCGACCAAGCGGAGTTCGGCTTGGGCGAGACGGCCTACGAGGTCAGTGACGCCAGCAACCTGCGCTTCGAGCCGTGTCAGATTCGTTTCCAACCGTGTGAGCCGCTCCTCGTGCTGGCCGGCAACGGCCTCGAGGCGGGCCTGGGTATCGAGAATGAACTGCATCGTCTTTTCGACGTCCATGGACCTGGCTATAGCAGAGCCCTCAGCTATCAGCGGCCAGCCATCAGCCTCGCAAGCAAATGGCGGAGCCTGCTGAAAGCTGATGACTGAACGCCGAAGGGCTTTGTTGCTGAAGGCTGATTGCTGACAGCTAGGATCGTATGAACTGGACACGCTTATTCCACCGGCGACGCTGGGACGCGGAGCGATCCCGCGAGATTGAGTCGTATCTCCAGATCGAGACGGACGACAACGTAGCGCGAGGACTGTCGCCGGAGGAGGCGAGGTATGCCGCGCGAAGAAAGCTCGGCAACCCGGTTTCAATCCGGGAGGAAATCTACATTATGAATAGCATGGGCCTTCTTGACGCGCTATGGCAGGACCTTCGCTATGGAATGCGCGCGCTGCGGCTGAATCCCGGGTTTGCGGCGGTCGCGCTGCTGTCCCTCGCGCTCGGGATCGGTGCCAACACGGCCATCTTCCAACTCCTGGACGCCGTCCGGCTGCGCATGCTTCCGGTCAGTCATCCGCAGGAACTTGCCGAGATCAAGCTGACCGTCCAGCACGGGCGCATGGGGAGCTTTTTCAATTGGCACCCGATTTTTACTAACGCCATCTGGGAACAGATCCGCGATCGTCACGAGCCATTCTCCGGCGTGTTTGCCACGGCCCCCGACACCTTCAACCTGGCTCCGCGTGGTGAGGTCCATCTCGTGCCGGGCATCTGGGTGAGCGGAGACTTCTTCACCACGCTCGGCGTTCAGGCCATTCTGGGGCGGACGTTCACTGCCGCAGATGATCAGCGCGGCTGCGGCTCCGGCCCGGGCGTGGTGGTGAGTTACGCCTTCTGGCAACGCGAACTGGGTGGAGAGGCCTCGGCGATCGGCCGCAAGCTGACCATTGACTACCACCCTGTTGAGGTTCTTGGCGTAACTCCGGCCAGCTTCTTCGGTCTGGACGTCGGTCATTCCTTTGACTTGGCCCTTCCTATTTGTTCGCAACCGGTGATGGGTGGCGAAGACAACTATCTCGACACGCGCTATGACTGGTGGCTGACCGTGATGGGCCGCCTCAAGCCGGGCTGGACGAGCGAGAAGGCGACGGCCTACTTAGGCTCGATTTCTCCCGGGATATTTGAGGCGACCGTGCCGCCCGGCTACGATCCCGAACATATCAAGAAATACTTGGCCTTCAAACTGGCGGCGTACCCCGCGGGAAGCGGCATCTCCGATTACCGGCAAGGCTTTTCGGATCCTCTTTGGCTGCTCTTAGCGATCACGGGGCTGGTGCTGCTGATTGCGTGCGCCAATCTCGCTAACCTGATGCTAGCGCGGGCCAGCACCCGCGAACGCGAGATTGCCGTGCGCTTAGCGCTGGGAGCGTCACGGGGCCGGTTGATCCGGCAGTTGTTGGCCGAAAGCCTTCTGCTGGCTCTAGCGGGCGCCGCTGCCGGATTATTGCTGGCGCGGACGGTGGCCGGGTTCCTGGTTTCATTCCTGAGCACGCAAGGAAACCAAGTGTTCTTGAACCTGAGCCCGGACTGGCTCGTGTTTGCCTTTGCCGCGGGCGTCGCAACCGTTGCAACGGTATTGTTCGGGTTAGTGCCCGCGTTACGCGCCACCCGCATTCCGCCCGTCGAAGCCATGAAAGCGGGAAGCCGCGGGGTCACGGCGAATCGCGAGCGCTTCGGATTGCGCCGGGCGCTGGTGGTCTCCCAGGTGGCTCTCTCCCTGGTGCTGCTGGTCGGTGCCCTGCTGTTCTCGCGCAGCTTGCGCAACCTGCTCACTATCGACCTCGGCTTCCGGCGTACGGGGATTCTCATTACCGATGTCGATCTGACCCAGCTGAATCTTCCGGCAGCGCGCCTGGCAGCGTACGGACGCGATCTGCTCGAGCGCATTCGCTCCACGCCCGGGGTTGACTCGGCTGCCGCCGCGGCCATTATTCCAACCGAGGGGAGCTCGATAAATCGCACCGTCTGGATGGACGGCGCGGATTCCTCCCAAACAAAGAGCCCGTGGTTCAACTTCGTTAGCCCGGGATTCTTCAAAACCATGGGAACACCGCTCCTGGCCGGCCGGGACTTCAACGACCATGATATGTCTACATCACCTAAGGTCGCGATCGTCAACGAAGCCTTCGCAAGACAGTTCATAAACGGTGCCAATCCTGTCGGCAGAAGCCTTTGGCAAAAGGCGGGGCTCAAGGAGCCGCAGGTGGAATATGAAATCGTCGGCCTGGTGGAGAACACGAAGTATCAGGACCTGCGGGAGGAATTCGCGCCGCAGGTCTACGTGCCGAGCTCCCAGAGTGGGTCTACAGATCCGTACGACCAGATTGTGATCCGGTCTCAAGTGCCGTTAGCCGGCCTGACGGCGCGCTTGAAGCAAACGATCGGTCAGGTCAGTCCCGACATTGCCATCCAGTTCCGTTCTTTACAGACCGTGATCCATGACGAGCTTCTCGGTGAACGGCTAATGGCTACGCTCTCAGGCTTTTTCGGTGTTTTGGCCGGCATGTTGGCCGTCGTGGGTCTGTACGGTGTGATGTCTTACATAGTGGTGCGTCGAACCAATGAGATCGGAATCCGCATGACACTCGGCGCTGGTCGCAGCGAGATCGTGGCCATCATCGTCCGCGAAGCCGGGATGCTGCTGGCGCTAGGACTTGCGGTCGGGGTCGCGCTGTCGCTAGCCGGAGGCAGGGCCGCCAGCTCGATGTTGTTCGGCTTGAAGCCCTACGATCCGGTGACGCTCGCGCTGTCTGCCGCCTTGCTGGCCGTGGTCGCGGTGGCAGCTTGCTACGTGCCTGCCCATCGGGCGGCGCGGCTCGACCCGATGGTGGCACTGAGGGAGGAGTGAAGGAATTGGTGATCGGGCTATTGGGCGATTGAGTGATTGGATCACCGCGCAGAGAACGAGAAAACGGCCCGAAATCGAGGAACGAAGCCACTATCTCCTTTGGAATGAGTGAAGGGCTCTTCTGCTGCGGTCCATCGCAGGGCCGACCCTTGGGCCAGCCCTGGCCGGGGCAGTCTCCGGCCCTACGTCCGCATATCAGCCGATAAGTGACTCGCCGAGGCCTGATCCGGGCGAGAGGTAGGAGAAGAAAGTGGTTAAATCGAGGAACGAAGCCACTATGCCCTTTAGAATGAGTGAAGTGGTTTTCCTGCTTGCGGTTCGTAGGGCCGATCCTCGGGTCGGCCTTGGGCGGGGCAAGCCCCGGCCCTACGTCTGGACACTGAGGGCGAGCCGGAGGACTAAAAACTGACGCCTTAAGGCTGATGGCTACCCATGAAATGGATGCGCTTTTTTAACCGCAGACAGTGGGACCGGGAACGCTCGCACGAGCTCCAGTCCTATCTCCAGATCGAAACCGACGAAAACATTGCGCGAGGCTTGCCGCCGGAGGAGGCGAGGTATGCCGCGCGAAGAAAGCTCGGCAACCCGACTTTGATCCGGGATGAAATCTATTCCATGAACAGCATCGGGTTCTTCGACACACTGGCGAAAGATTTGCGTTGCGCCTTGCGAATGCTCAAGAGGAATCCGGCCTTCGGCGCTTTGGCGGTCCTCTCACTGGCCCTCGGTATCGGCGGCAACGCCGCCATGTTCAGCCTCGTCAACGCTGCGCTGCTGCGTCCCCTGCCCTATCCGGAGTCAGACCGGCTGGTGCGGATAACCGACTACTACCCGCAAGGCGCCTTAACAGTGCTGCAGGAGCGCAGCCAGACCATGGACATCGCGGGTTACAGCACCGATTCTGAGTTCAACCTCACAGGCCAGGGCGAGGCTATGCGGATTGTGGGAAGTTCGGTTTCGTCTAATCTCTTCGTGGTGCTGCAAACGGGGCCAGAGCTGGGCCGGGTGATGAGGCCGGGCGAGAACCAGCCCGGCCAGGACCGCGTGGTTCTGCTCAGCCACGCACTGTGGCAGAAGAAGTTCGGCGGCGATCCCGCGATCATCGGCCGTTATATCACCATCGACGGAGTTGACCGGCAGGTGATCGGGGTGATGCCTCCCGGATTCGAATTTCCCTCGTCCGGTGCCCAGCTGTGGGTACCTTGGCACATGGATCCGCGGGACTCCTTTAGCACCTGGAACACTGGCTTTATGCCGCTCATCGCGAGGTTGCGCCCAGGATTTGCTCTACCACAGGCGCGGGGCGAGATTCGACCGCTGATTAGGCAGCTTCTGCCGCTCTTTCCCTATACCATGTTCCGCAGTTGGAATGCGGATGCGACGGTCTTGCCGCTGCAACAGGATCTCACCAGCAATTTCCGCAACAGGCTGATGGTTCTTCAGTTCGCCGTGGGTCTGGTGTTACTGATCGCGTGCGCTAATGTCGCCGGCCTGCTTCTCTCCCGTGCCAGCACGAGGCAGAAGGAAATCGCGGTCCGTGCTGCTTTGGGGGCGGGCCGCGGCAGGATCATCCGGCAACTACTTACCGAGAGCGTGGTGCTCGCGCTCGCCGGAGCAGCGCTCGGTCTCGTGCTCGCTTCGGTGACCTTCTCGGATTTCAAACTCCTGCTTCCGCCCACCGCAGCGGAGCTGGCGGGAGCTCAGGTGGATTGGCGCGTCTCCGCCTTGATGGCGGTGGTGGCCACGTTGGCCGGGCTAGCCTTCGGTCTGGCGCCCGCCCTCAGTGCTTCAAAGCTCGACCTCGCCAACTCCATGAAGACGGGCGGACGGCGTTCGGCCGGCATTGCGAGTGTCCGGGCGCGCAGCGCCCTGATCGCGGGCGAGGTGGCGCTGGCCGCAGTGCTCACCGTGAGCGCGGGACTGCTCATCAAGAGCCTCTGGAACCTGGCGCAAGTGAATCCGGGGTTCAGCGCCGAACAGATTCTGACCGCACGCATCACTCCGGACCAGAAGGTATGCCGACAGCGCACGACCTGCGTGGCGCTCTACGATGAGTTGTTGCGGCGGGCGCAGACCACCACCGGCGTTTCCGACGTGGCCGCTGTCAATACCCTGCCGTTGAGCGGCGAGACTCCGTCGATTCCCGTCGAGGTCGAAGGGCACCCAGTCGTTGCCGCGGAAGAGGGCGGCCCACTGTTCTGGGCTGGAGCGGTGACTCCAGACTACTTCCGCATGATGCATATTCCGATCGTGGAAGGCAGGGCGTTTGCGGACTCAGACAGTGAGGAGTCCGCGCCGGTTGTGATCTTGAGCGCCGCGACCGCGCGCAGGTTTTGGCCTGGTGAAAACCCGATCGGGAAGCACCTCCGCCCTACTTGGGAAGGTGCGCCGTGGCGAACGGTGGTGGGAATCGCCGCCGACGTTCGCCAGTACAATCTGGCCAATCGTAACCCTCCGGACTTTAAGGGCGCCGTCTATATGCCTTATCCGCAAGCCGTCCTCAACAACGGTCAAATTCCCACGGGAATGACGCTTCTGGTGCGCACGGGCGCCAACCCTACGACCGCTGCAAACCGCATCCGCGAGGTGGTGAGGGATCTGAATCCGAATGTGCCCCTGAGCGAGGTCCGGACCATGGACGCTGTGGTCTCTACCTCCACCTCGCAGTCGCGTTCCATGATGTGGCTCTTCGTCTGCTTCGCAGGTGCGGCCCTCCTGCTGGCTGCGGTCGGGACTTATGGAATGATCTCGTATTCGACGTCGCAGCGAACATTCGAAATCGGCATGAGAATGGCGCTGGGAGCTTCGCGCGGCAACATCTTCGGGCTTGTCATCGGGCAGAGCCTCAGACTGGTGCTGGCCGGGCTGGCTGCAGGCATCGTCGCCGCGCTGGCGCTCACGCGGACGCTATCCGCGTTTCTATACGGGATCAAAGCAAGCGATCCGCTCACGTTCCTGATGGTGGCTGCTCTCTTGATCGCGATAGCTCTCTTGGCAGGCTACATCCCGGCGCGGCGCGCGGTCTCGGTGGATCCCCTCAAAGCTCTCCGGGTGGACTAGGCTTGTCGGCAGCCAGATTAGAGCGCACTGCGCATAGAGATCCACGGAAAGCTTCAGGAACGACTCCTTCGCAACGTCGGGATGGGCCGTGAGCCACGTCGCGAGCGCAGGATTCGCTTTCGTGAAGCCGGCGTCGCTGATGAGGCTCGGATTGGATTTGAGCTCTTTGGCGATGGCTTGGTGCGAGGTCAGGAACAAGTCAAATCGAGCTAATTCGCCCATGGAGATGCCCGCAGAGCTCAGGCCCTTGAATGCTGGGAGCGACGCCAGGGTGTGTAGGTCGATCGCTGCTTTCAGCAACGCCGCGGGATCGGAGCGTAGTTCTTGTGCAACGTTAGGATGATCCTTGAGCCACGCGGTTAGCGCCGGGTTCTTGGCCATGAAGCCCTTGTTGTCAATCATGCTGGGATTCTTCTCCAGCTCAGCGACAATCTGGGGGTTCGCGTTCAAGAATGCGTCAAATCTGGCCGCTTCGGCGATCACGTCAGGCCGCTCGGACTTCTCGCTCTTAAGGTGGACTTTCGCGATCAGCGCGTGCAATCTTGTTTCTTTCGCCTCGTTGAGCTTTCCGGCCTTCTGCAGCTTTTCCACCCGTTCCATCTTCTGGAGCTTTTCCAACTTCTCCAGCCGTTCGATCCGCTTGGTGGACTACGAGTTTGTGGACACGGCTCCCGCTGCCCATATCGGGACAGCGAGCGCGAGACCCGTCGCAAGAACGGTTAATGTCCGAGGGATAGTGGTGTTCATCGTGCCTCCTAAAGATCTATTACCCCTTCGAAATTCCCCCCTTCGACGTTGCCCTTTGGCGCAATCGGTGTGCCAAGGCCCCGAAGGGTCTATCGCTTTTTAGTAATAAGTTACTTAGCAACTTAACGCATACGGTAATCTACCTAGGGTGCAGTAAGCACCGGCCTGAGGGCGCAGGAGAACTTCTTACCAAGGCCGGGGACTTCTTACGTGATCGGACCACCGGTCACTCACGAATCGAAAGACCCTTTTCACCGGGCTTCCGACGGCTTACAATCTCGGCATGAAATGCTTCGGGCGAGGCCTCAATCTGGCAGTGGCTCTCCTGGCAATCAGCGGACTGTCCACTTGGGGCGCCACTGAGTCGCCGCCTTCGGCGGGTGATGTTCTCTCGCAGGCGGAAGCTCAGGCCGCCGCCGGACACAAGGAGATTTTCCTGATCTTCGGGGCTTCCTGGTGCGGTTGGTGCAAGCGGCTCGACAAGTTTGACCAGTCGCCTGGAGTCAGTGCTATCCTGCAGAGGAACTTTGTGATTGCCCATCTCACTGTGGAGGAGCATGGCGATAAAGCGGTGCTTGATAATCGGGGCGCTCAGGAACTCATGAGTAAGCTCGGAGGAGCCGGCGGGCTTCCGTTCTTCGCGTTCCTGGACTCTGGCGGCAAGATGATCGTCAATTCGAATCGGCCGGCGAATGGCAAGCCCGGTGACACCAACATCGGGTTTCCCGCTGAGCCTGAGGAAGTGGCGTGGTTTATGGCCATGCTTAATAAGGCCGTGCCGTCGCTTACCCCCGAGGATGCAAAGGCGATCGAAGATCAGATTCGCGCCTTACGATGATCGGCGGATTTATGAGACAACGACCCGTGGTTACTCGCGCTGGTGTCCTGTCCCAGTTAATTGTTGACAATATCCGGCGTTCGCCCCTCACCCCCGGCCCCGCTCCCCGCAAGGGGGCGAACTGTCAACAATTAGACGGGACGCAGCGCCAGCGCCACGAGCTCCCGAAGCCGACTCTCCCCCTCCGTAGCAAAGTGGTTTAGTCGGTCCCATGTTGCTTCTTGAAACGCTTCCGCTTCATCCGACACTGAGCCAACAGGAGGACAGTGGTTATGCCGACGCTTACGGTAACAAACTGGCTCGGCGATCTGGTTTCGCACCCGTCGATGATTGCCGAGGCCAGCTCTACCGAAGACGTGATTGCGATTCTGAAGGACACGTCGAAGTACCCATCGCCGGTCCGGGCTGTCGGTTCCAACCACTCCACGGCGCGGTGCGGGACGGCGGACGGCGGCACGCTTCTCAAAATGTCCGGCATGAACCAGATTTTGAGCATTACTGGTGACACCGTTACGGCTCAAGCCGGGGCTCTTTACATCGATATCGCGCAGGAGTTGGAGAAACGCGGGCTGCAATTTCATGTGAACACGGAAATCGGCAATCTCTCTGCCGGCAGTGCCGCGTGCTCGGGAACCAAGGACGCCTCCATGCCCGGCGAATATGGCCAAGTGGGCTCCTACGTCATAGGCGTCAAGATGGTGCTGCCCTCCGGTGACGTGCTGGAGGTTGACGAGGACCAGCCCGAGTTGCTCCAGCAAATCCGCTCAAGTTATGGAACGTTCGGCATCGTGACCCAGGCCACTTTTCGCGTGCGCCCCATGCAGCCTATGGCGGTGTATCACGAAACATATTCGGTAGACGACTTCATCCACAAGCTTCCCGATTTGTTCGCTCGCGGCGAGTCGATGATGTACTACGTCTTTCCTTTTCAGAGCTTGATCACGGTGGAGTTTCGAAAATACAACCCTGGGGCGCCGGGCAGCCCGAACCGGGTCATTTGGCCTCTGCGCAATTATTTGTGGGGCTCGGCCGGGCCGGCGTTCTGCCGCCAGGTGGAAGCGGAAATCGAGGATCCGACGATTCGCTACGGCGTCATTGACGGCTTCTGCGCCATGTGGCGCTTCAAGCTCACGAACCTGATTTGCAGCCAGAATACTATCGCGGCCGAGCAGATGATTCGCTATCCTTCGCCATCGAACGACAGCCGGTACACGTTCAGCTTTTGGGCGTTTCCGGAGGAGCGCTTTCCCGCCGTGCTCGCCGGCTACGTCCAATTCTCCAAGGACTACTACACGCAGAAAGGGTACCGCTCCAATATGCTGAGTGTCGGCTACCGAGTCGCCAAGGATCAGGAATCGCTGCTCTCCTACTCTTTCGACGGCAATGCCATGACCGTGGATCCGGTCTCGACCGCGAATCCGGGATGGGAAGGCTTCCTGGACGCTTACAACGAGCTCTGTAGCGGTCAAGGCGGGATACCGCTGCTGAATCAAACCGCCGCTGTCACAGGTGCTCAGACGCAGAAAGCATTGGGAGATCGATGGCAGACCTTCGCCGAGGCGCGAAAGACCTACGATCCGACCAATCGACTCCTGAATGACTTCTTCCGGGGACTGCTCACGATGTAAGAGCTAGATGACGGATAGGTCATGGAGCTTGACAAGTGGTGTCGCCTGATTTATAAACTCTCGGCCGTAGGAACGCTGCTCGGACGGTATACAGAACGAACGAATTATGAGTGCAAGGCTGCACATCCCGAATTTCAAGAGCTTCGTTATTTCTGCTCCGGTGCGGCGGGAAATGAACGCCCAGGCGCAGAAGGCTGCTCCCCAACCCATCACGGTCATCATCAGTCTCCGTGACTCGAAGGAGAGACCCGAACTCGGGGTCGGGCCCGCCAAGGAAAAGATCAAAGCATTCCTGGCCGCGCACAACGTGGCGTTCACCGAGAGCGACTTTTACATCTTTGCTGCGCTTCTTCCGGATCAGATCGAAGAGCTCGCCAAGCTGACCGCTTGGGTTTATCAGATTTGGAAAGACGAGGTCATCTACGGTCACCTGCTCCACTCCACGGAGACCGTCAAGGCCGCGGCCTCCTGGCGCACCTTCGACGCCCGCGGACGCGGAATTACCTGGGCAGTGATGGACACCGGCATTCACGCCGAGCATCCCCACTTCGCGACACTGGGCACAGTGGACGCGTCGCTCAGCCGCAACTTCTCCGTGTCCAACACGCTTGACGATCTAAACGGGCATGGCACGCACGTTGCCGGGATCATCGCTGGCCGGGCCCCAGAAGGCAAGCCTTGGAGGGCTGCGACTTTCCTCGAGGAGCAGCCTGACCCGCAGGTGACGGAGTTGGACGCCGGCCCCTCGGGCGTGGCGCCGCTGGCCAAGCTGGTGAACATCAAAGTGCTGAACGACGACGGAACCGGTTCGTCTTCAACCGCGATTCGCGCCCTCGAGCACCTGCGCAAGGTGAACGACGCCAGCCAGGCGACGCGTGTCGACGGTGTGAACATGAGCCTGGGTTATCCCTACGACCCCCAGAGCTATGGCTGTGGCTACAGCCCCTTGTGTGAAGAGGTGACGCGCGCGGTAGACTCGGGGCTGATCGTCGTGATCTCCTGCGGCAACTGGGGTTATGGCCGGATTACGCTCGACAGCGGCCAGCAAGTGGCGGTTTCTGTGGGATCGTCAATCACGGATCCCGCCAACACCGAAGCTGCCATTGTTGTCGGCTCCGTGCACAAGAGCGCTCCGCATCGCTACGGAGTCTCCTATTTTTCCTCGAAAGGCCCCACGGGCGACGGGCGCTTGAAACCTGATCTAGTGGCCCCGGGCGAGAAG
>Ga0335078_10003014_pt1 | contig 25190 bp, 19 predicted proteins | sample Lox_Sample_32_FD_206711 | JGI IMG/M metagenome (GOLD analysis project Ga0335078, IMG submission 206711) | Soil microbial communities from Loxahatchee National Wildlife Refuge, Florida, United States - Lox_Sample_3.2 | ecosystem: Environmental > Terrestrial > Soil > Wetlands | place: USA... | reverse complement strand
GCTCTTTCAGATTAGCATGGCGCCTTCTCGAAACGGCCACAACGGAACGCGGGCGGTGTCCGGTCTCGCCTTCTCAGGGAGGACGCCGCCGCGTCCTGTGCGCCACCCGTAAAAGCGCATTTCGCGCATCGCTATCATCGTTTCAGCGCATGTCCCTTCTCCTCGGTTGCCAGAGCGTCGCCAAAGCGTGGGATTCGCGCGCGCTGTTCGATGATCTCTCGTTCGGCATCTTCGAGGGCGACCGCATCGGCCTGATCGGGCCGAACGGCTCGGGCAAGTCCACGCTGCTGCAGATCGTCGCCGGGCTGATTCCGCCCGACGCCGGTGTCGTCGCGCCGCGGAAGATGCTGCGGGTCGGCTACGTGGCGCAGGATTCGACGTTTCCGGCCGACGCCACGGTGGGCGATCTGATCGGCGCGGTCCCGCTCGAAGCGCACCTCGATGAAGCCGAACGCGCCGCGCGGCTCAACCAAACGCTGGGGCGTGCGGGGTTCGCGGATGCCAATGTTCGTGCGGGGACACTTTCGGGAGGCTGGAAGAAGCGCCTGGCCATCGCGCTGGAACTGGTGCGGGAGCCCGAGTTGCTGCTGCTTGACGAGCCGACCAACCATCTGGATCTCGAAGGCATTCTGTGGCTGGAGAAGCTGCTGCGCTCGGCGCAGTTCGCCTCGCTGACCATCAGCCACGACCGCTATTTCCTCGAAAACACCGCTACGGTGATGATGGAGCTGGACCGCGTCTACCCGGACGGCTTGCTGCGCGTGACCGGCAACTACAGCGAGTTTCTGGTAAAGAAGGAGGAGTTTCTCGAAGCACAGGCGCGGCGCCAGGAAGCGCTGGAGACGAAGGTGAAGCGTGAGATCGCCTGGCTGCGGCGCGGCGCGAAGGCACGCACCACGAAATCGAAAGCGCGCATCGACGCGGCCGGCAGGCTGATGGAGGAGTTGAGCGACCTGAATGCGCGCGCCGCGACGCGCACGGTGTCGATCGATTTCAGCGGCACCGAGCGGCGGACGAAGCGGCTCATTGAGGCGCGGCATGTGGCCAAAACGCTGGGCGGGCGCCCGCTGTTTCGCGATCTGTCATTCGTGTTGTCGCCGGGCCTGCGGCTGGGACTGCTGGGCCCGAACGGCAGCGGCAAGACAACCCTGCTGCGTCTCCTCACCGGAGAACTGGCGCCGGACGCCGGCGAGATCGCGCGTGCCGAGAACGTGCGGATCGTCTATTTCGACCAGAATCGTGAGAAGCTGGACCCGGCGGTGACGCTGCGCCGGGCGCTTGCGCCGGAGGGCGATTCGGTGATCTATCGCGAGCGCGTGATTCACGTGGCCGGCTGGGCCAACCGGTTCCTGTTCCGAAACGATCAGCTCGAACTGCCCCTGGGCCGGCTTTCCGGCGGCGAGCAGGCGCGAGTGCTGATTGCGCGCATGATGCTGGAACCCGCCGACGTGCTGCTGCTCGACGAGCCGACGAACAATCTGGACATTCCCACGCTCGAAGTGCTGGAGGACAGCCTGGTGGATTTTCCCGGCGCGATCGCGCTGGTGACGCATGACCGGTATCTGCTGGATCGTGTCTCGACCACCATCGTTGGGCTGGATGGCGAAGGCGGCGCAGGGGTCTATGCGGAATGCGGGCAATGGGAGCAGGAAATCGCGGCTCGGCGCCGGGAGCGTGAACCCAGCACACCGGCCGTGGCGAAAGCCGCGCCGGTTGGTCCGCCGAGAAAGAAGCTTTCTTATCTCGAGAATCGCGAATGGGAGCAGATGGAGGCGCGCATTCTCGAGGCCGAGCAGGAGCTGCAGCGCGCACAGACGCAGATGCAGAATCCGGAAGGGAGCGCCGATGCGGCCGTGGTGATGTCGCGCTACGAAGGGCTGCAGTCGGCGCAGCGGCGAGTAGACGATCTGTACGAGCGCTGGGCGGAACTGGAGGCCCGACTTACGGGCTGACCCCGGTTTACGATAGCCTGTTCACGAATGGCCGCTTCGAAGCCGGAAGTGATTATCGTACCCGCAAGCCGGGGGGTTCGATTTCTGAATCTACTGAAGAGAGCAGTTCTGGGAGCGCTGGAAGACGGCTGTTTCGGGATTGCCAAAGGCGCCGCGTATTCCTCGTTGCTGGCCTTCTTTCCGGTGATGGCGTCGCTGGCGGCCATCCTGGCGCAGGTGCAGGCGGAAGCCGTTTCGCGGACGATTCTCCGTTTCCTTGGCGAGGTGGCGCCACCGGGTGCGGGAGATCTGGTTCATTTCGTGTTCAGCGAGCGCGGGCAGCGGCCGCTGTGGTTGCTGGTGGCCAGCTCGATCTTATCGATTTGGGCGGCCACGGGCGCGATTCTAAGTCTGATGGAGGGGTTTCAGGCCGCTTACAAGTTACCTGCGGGGCGTTCGATCGTCAAGCAACGGGGCGTGGCGGTGCTGCTGGTTTTCGCGGCGGCTATCCCCACGGTGGGCGCGTCCGGGCTCATGCTTTTTGGGACGCGCACCGAGCGAATGATTATTCAATCGCTGCATCTGCTTCCGGAGGGGGAGCACTTGCGCATCTGGGTGGTGGTGGTTAGCCGCACGCTTCGCTACGTGATCGCGCTGGGTGCGACTGTGGTGGTGACATCGATTCTCTATTACTTCGGGCCGAACCGGCCGATGAAGTGGCGCGACGTCTGGCCGGGCGCCGTTCTGGCGACCGTTCTTTGGCTGCCCGCGACAGGGGGCTTCGGCTGGTATGTGGGGCACCTGGCGAACTACAACGTGCTGTACGGAAGTGTGGCGGCGGGCATCGTGCTTCTCATCTGGATGTACCTGTTGGCGGTGATCGCGCTGGTGGGGTGCGAGTTCAACGCGGAGCGGGAGCGGCTGGGCTAGAAACGGGCTCTCGCGCTCGTTTATAATACCGGAGACACGCGGAGGAGAACCGTGGAAGTCGCCGTATCTGCCGCCGATCTCTGTCCGGGCCGCGCATCGAAGGTTCGTTTGTGCCCAGGCCGCCGAAGCCAGATTTGCACCGTGCTCGTATGCTTGTGGCTGTCCGGGGCAACCGTCCGTGCACAGGATCAATGCGCGCCTCCGCAGACAAACGAACAGGGGCAGCAGAGCGCGCAGGTTACCAGCGTTAAGAAATCCGTGGTGCCCGAGCCGGAACCGACGTATGTTCCGTGGGACCTCTGGCGGTTTGTCCTCGGAGGCGACAAGCCGCAGGAGATCGTCGATGCGCATCCGGATTTCGACGTCACCACCACCGGCAGCGAAGACCCGAATTTCTGGAGCAGCGTCTTCGATGTCGGCGGCAACCTCCAGAAGCTTTGCAAACAGATTGCGCATGACATTAGTTCGCTGAGCCAGGGCTCGCCGGGCCAGCGCCGCAATGCTTCCCCCGACTCGCGACCTCGCGCGCTCACCGGCGCCAACCGCCAAAGCGGGCAGGCAGCCCTGGGGCTTTTGGTGGCGGACCTCAGGGGCGATGGGACTCCATTTCGTGTTTACTTCACCAGCGACGGCGTCGAGGTGCAACAACTGAACGTTAGCGACGGCTCCGTTGTGAGCACGAACGACTATCCGGTCGGCTTCACGCCCGATACTGTCTACTCCACGATCATCGCCGCCGATTTCAACGGTGACAGCAAACCGGATCTGGCGGTGAGCGACCCCGGCGAACCCGGCTCGGATGCCGGCGGCGTGGCCGTTCTGCTCGGTAACGGGGACGGGACGTTTCAAAGTGCGAAGTCGTTTCCGGCGGGAATGAACCCAGGCTCGCTCGCGGCGGCGGATTTTAACGGCGACACGCACATGGACCTTGCGGCCGCGAGTACGTCGGGAGCGAGCATCGCCGTCCTTACGGGCGATGGCCAAGGCAATTTTGGCGCGCCAGTCTCCTACACGCCGGGAAGCAACGGAGCAATTCCCGGCTCCCTGCTGGCGCTCGATGTGAACGGCGATGGGAATCCCGACCTGATAGTGGCCAGCGAGGCAGGAGCGCAAAGCAACGTTTCGACGCTGATCAACAGCGAAGGGAGTTTTCACACGGGCTACACGGGCACGCTTCCGTATTCGCCCGAGTATCTGGCGTACGCAGATCTGAATAACGACGGAATAACCGACCTGATTGGGGTTTCGCTGGAAGCCAGCGCGGTGATGGTGATGTTCGGAAACAGCGGCGGGACGTTTCAGGAGCCGGTGCTCTACGCCGCAGGGAATTCCGCAAGCTCGGCGGCAGTGGTGCCGAATTCCGATGGAAGCTCGTTCATTGCGACGCCGGACTTCGTCGCGCCGTCCATGTGGTTCTCTCTGGTAACCCCGCAGGGTGTGCTGGGGGCGCCCCAACTCCACCTTGTCGGCGGGTTTCCCACTGGAATTGCGGTGGCGGACCTGAACGGGGACGGCCATCCGGACGCCGTAGTCACTGGCGGATCGAGCGACGTTTCGGTCCTCCTGTCGCAGAACGGCGTACTGCAATCAGCCGGCGGATATTCGGTGGGTCAGGCGGGAGCTCTCCCGCAGGCTCTGGCTATTGGCGACGTCACCAACGACGGGAAGCCCGATGTCGTTGTGGCCAGCCAGTCCGGGCTGGTCAGTGTGCTGCCGGGTAACGGCGCCGGCGCTTTTGCCGCAGCCAGGAACACGCAGGTGAATGAGGGGGCGCAGAACATCGCGCTGGCCGACCTCAATCGCGATGGAAACCTGGACGCGGTAGTGGCGGCATATGGAAGCCAGAGCGGCGCGGCTGGCGCCGATCAGGGAGGCGTTGTTGTTCTGCTGGGTAACGGCGACGGGACGTTCCGGGTACAGACACCGCTCACGATCCCGGGCCTGCATGCTTCCGCAGTCACCGTTGCGGATCTAAACGGCGACGGTATCCCGGACTTGGCCGCCGTTTTCGTGAGCGGCATTGAATTCGGCAAGAGTACGCTGGCTGTGTATCTGGGCGAGGGCAACGGCGTTTTCCAGGCTCCGCGAACCTTCGCGCTGGAGGGCGCCAACGGCTCGTCTACCGGAGTCATCGGACTTTCCAGCGGCGTCGTCGTGGGTGACTGGAACGGCGACGGAAAGCCAGACATCGCGGCGGTGAGCCAGGCGGACCACACGAAGATCGACGTGCTGCTCGGCGATGGGATGGGTAACTTCAGCGAGATGGCCACGCTGCCGGGAACTGAGGATTCGCCCTCGTATCTGGCGGCCGCCGACGTCAATAGCGACGGGAAGCCGGATCTGATTGTCGCCCACTGCTGTGGCGAGGGAGATGCGACGTACCTTCTGGGAAACGGCGACGGCACGTTCCAGCCGGAACTGCAGCTACTCGGCGGAAACTCGCCTGCGGCGGTGTCTGTGGCCAGCACGCCGGGCGGCGTCACCATCTACTCCGCCAACGAGGGCAGCGCAGCCGTGAGTGCGGTGACGCTGTCGCCGCCGGCGGCCACCAGCGTACTTCTCCAGCTCTCTTCGGCGGCGGGCGGCGAGGCGGCTCTGGCCCCCGGCTCACTTGCCTCGGCCTACGCTATCGAGGGGGTGAGCCTCGATACGGGGCAACCCGTCATGCCCGGTTTGCCGTGGCCGGTTTCGCAAAACGGGACAACGGTGACGATAGAGGATTCCATCGGTGCAACGACGTCAGCTCCGCTGGTGTACGTATCGCCGACTCAAGTGAACTTTCAGATTCCCGGCAGCGTGGCCACTGGAACGGCAACGGTGACGGTGACGGCGGGCAATGGCGATTCGGCGACAGCGCAAGCCACCCTGACCGCGATCGCGCCATCTTTGTTCACGCTGAACTCGGACAATCTGGGCGCTGCCTACGCCGAGTGCGAATCGAAGACCGGCATGAGCGTGGAGGATCCATTCCAGGTAGTAAACGGAGAGATTGTTGCGCAGCCGCTGAACCTGGGCGCCTGCGATCAGACGGTGCTCGAGCTTCTGGGAACGGGCATGGACACGGCAACGGCGGCCAATCTTCAGGTGACGATTGGCGGGATTGCGGCTACGGTTCAGTCGGCGGGCCCTGCCGGCGGCTATCCGGGTCTGGACCAGATCGACGTAGTGGTCCCACAATCGCTTGCGGGCAGGGGGAACGTCCAGATCACAGTCACCGCGGGCGGGATGGCGTCGAACGACGTGAACATCACGATTCAGTAGGCCAGCGCTGCAGTCTGTTGTTGGCCCTCGGGCGCGCGCAGCGCCTCCTCGACGGTCAAGGAAGTGAGGGCAATCAGCGGCGGTATGGCAGCCGCGCACGTCCTTCTCCAGCCAGGAAATCGACAATGACTGGCAAGCGGGCCGCCGAAGGCAACGATGGACAGAACTTTAGCGCCGGCTTTTGAAAACAACATCCAATTTCCTTTGGGGTGGTTTTCGAACAGTGCTGCTCGGCGTTGCGGGAAGCGCCGGGATGAAGGTCTACTTGTCCGCGTCCTTTTCCTTGCCTTTGGGGGAGTGGTGAGTGCCCTCGATGTCGAGATCGGGCAGCCCGGCGATTCCGTGCAGCTTCTTGAGATCCTCCACCTTCAGCGTGCCATCGATGTAAACGACGCTCAGCTCCTTCGGCTCGGCGCTGATCACCGCCAGTCCGCCGCCTGACCCGGTGTTGATATAGACCTCATCGATCTCCTTCAGGGTGCCGTCATCGTTTTTCTCCCGCGATTCGACAATCTTCGACCACCCGAGGGCGTGGATCTGTTTGCGGATCGGCTCAACGTCGGCCATGGAATACTGGTCCTTCGAGGAGAACTCGAAATTCCGCACATACACGGCTTTCAGGCCGCCGAGCAGCGCTTTCGCGGTCTGCTGATCCTTGTCCTTGTCGTCGAGAAATGCGCCGGCCAGCTTCAGCAGGTTTTGGTCAAGTGTGACGACGTTGACCTCCTTCGCTTTGGCTTCCAACTTATCCAGACTTGACAGATCCAACGGCGGACCGGTCTGTCCCCACACCGCGCCCGCGGTGGCGGAAAATATGATTGCTCCCAAAATGAATCGTTGTTTCATAAGTCCCCTTTCACCTCGTCCGGTTCGACTTTCACCACAACCGACGATCTCGCGACGCGATACTTAACGTGTTCGAGCTTTGACGCCGTGAGACGCAATGCAACCATCAGCTCGCGGCTGGCCTGTTCGGCGCGCCGGTGTTCCATCTCGCGATGGCGCTCGTACATGGCCGAAGACACCGTGACCACCAACAGCGCGGCGATCGCCGCCATCTGCCGCCACCAAACGAACACGGGCCGCCGGCGCGGCAGGCGAGCCATGACCCGCTCAGCAAAACCGGGCGGCGGTTCCCTCCGCTGCAACGCATTTCTCAAGCGATCTTCGATCTCGTTCATGATTCCATCTCTCCGCGGCGGTCCAGCTTGCCGCGTAACAAGGCTAAAGCCCGGTGCAGCTTGCTCTTCACTGTATTCACAGGCATGCTCAGGACCGACGCGATTTCGGTCGGATCCATGTCCTCCTGGTACCGCAAAATCACAATGGCCCGCTGCTTCTCAGGCAGCGACGCAATCATCCGCCGCAACTGCTCGGAGGCGAACGGATCGGCTTCAGCCGCCGGGGTGGACGGCTCAGGGGCATCGTCCAGAGCGACCAACGCCTCACGTTTCCGTTTGCGGACGCGATCAATACAGCGGTTCACCGTCACCCGGCGCAACCATGAAACCAGATGCGCGCCCGATTCAATTTGACGCAGGTTCCGATGCAACTCCAGGAACACATCCTGGGCGAGCTCCTCGGCAAGCGCGGCATCGCGAAGAAACGACCATGCCACGCTATAAACCATGGACTGGTTGGCTCTCACAATACCAGCGAAGGCGGAGGCGTCGCCCTGAACCGACCGGTCCAGCAGCACGCCCACCAGCTCAATCGTCACGCTTGCCAAATTGCTCCTTTGGCCGGCCCGAAGCCGGCGGCAGCCCGAAACGGCCACCCCACAATGCCTTTCCTTCCGTCTTGCCGCTTCTGACCGATATTACGCTCCCGCCCCGTAACGAGTTGCAAAATCTGGCCCGGGCATAGAGACTGGATTGTTAAAGCCATGAACGGCGAACCGATTGAGGGGAGTTTCGAGCGGACCTGTCCGGTTACGGGAGCGGTCACGCTGGACGTTGCGGTGGATTCGGGGTTCGTGCGGGTAATTGCCGGCGACCCCAACATTGTGCGGATTCGAGGCATCCTGCGTGCCCGCCGGTGGCTCTTCGATTGGGGCAGCGCCGCGGAGCGGATTCGGCAGCTTGAGGCCAGCCCACCGGTGGACCAGCGCGGGAACACCATTCGCGTGGGCGACGTGGCGGATCGCTGGCTGCTGCGCGGCATTGCATTATTCCTGGAGATTTCGGCGCCTCCCGGAACCGCGCTGCGGGCGCTCGGCGACTCCGGCGATATTCGGGTGGAGGGCATCCAGGGGCCGGTGGACTGCGAGACCGATTCCGGTGAAATCGAGGTTTCCGGCATCGGCTCCGACGTGAGCGTTTCGACGGATTCCGGGGCGATCCGGATTCGCCGTATCAAGGGGCGAGTGCGGGCCACGACAGATCATGGCGACATCGATGCCTCGGAAACAGCGGGGCCCATCGAGGCGAGCTCGGATCACGGGGAGATGAGGCTGGCTCAGACGTTGCCCGCGCCCATTCACGCCGAGTCCGACCATGGGGGCATCAGCATCAAGCTTGCGCCTGAGGCCGGATACAACGTCAGCGTGCGAACCGATCACGGCACCATCACCGTTCCGAATATGGAACTGCGCGATTCGCCGACGTCGCAGGAAGTGAATGGGAGGATTCGCGGGGGCGGCCCGGTGGTGGATATCGAGACCGATCACGGCGACATCGATATCGCCTAGCGCCATGGACACCGATCTCTCGCGCATCTGGTGTGTCGACGAATTCGAGGAATTGGCGCGCCAGCGGCTGCCGCGCGTGGCGGCGGAATATGCGGCAGCGGGCGTCGCCGACGAAGCCACGGCGCGCGAAAACCTGGCGGCATTTGCCCGGCTCTCGCTCGTGCCACGAGTGTGCGTGGATGTCAGCCGCATCGACACGGGGGTGATGCTGTTCGGGCGCCGGCACCAGTTTCCTATTCTGCTGGCGCCGTGCAGCTATCAGAAGCTGAACCATCCCGATGGAGAGCTCGCAGTGGTTGCGGGCGGGAATCTGGCCGGCGCGACGTTCATTACCGCGACGTTTGCCAGTGTGACCCTGGAAGACACGGCGGCGGCGAGCCAGCAGCCGTTGTGGTTTCAGCTTTACATTCATCCAGACCGCGAGTTCACGAGAGACCTGGTGAAGCGCGTGGAGAACGCTGGTTATGAAGCGCTGGTGGTGACCGTGGATGTGCCGGTGAACGGCCCGCGCTACCGTGAGCTGCGCGCGGGATTCGCGCTGCCGTTAGGAGTGGGGCGCGTGAACCTGGCCGGGCTGGGGTCCGACGCGGTCGCTGGGGCGCACCGGCCGCACGGACGCGACATCTATACAGCGGTCCGCGCGGCGGATGTGACATGGCGAGATATCGAGTTGCTGAAGGCGGCTACCCGTTTGCCGGTAATCGTGAAAGGAATTCTGCATCCCGACGACGCAACGCTTGCCATGCAGCATGGGGCGGACGGCGTCTACGTCTCGAATCATGGCGGGCGCAGCGTGGATACTGTGGCGCCGGCGCTGGATTGTCTGCCGCGCATTGTCGATCGAGTTGGCGGGGCGCGACCCGTGTTATACGATGGCGGAATCCGTCGCGGAACCGATATCGTGAAGGCCCTGGGGCTGGGCGCCACAGCAGTGGCCATCGGGCGGCCATGGGTCCATGGACTCGCCGCCGCCGGTGCCGCCGGTGTGGCGCGCGTGGTTGAGATTCTGCGCACCGAGCTCGAAATGGCCATGGGCCTTCTGGGACGAACGAGCATTGCGGCACTTGACCGATCCCTGTTCTGGCGGACTTCGTGACCCCCAACCCTTTCCTTGGCGTCGTTTTTCATTGGCTCGGCGGCCTTGCTTCGGGCAGCTTCTATGTGCCTTTTCGCGCGGTGCGGCGATGGGCGTGGGAAACCTATTGGCTGGTGGGAGGAGTGTTCAGCTGGATCATCGCGCCCTGGCTGCTGGCGTCGCTAATGACCAGCGACCTCGCCGCGACGCTGCAGGCGACGCCGTGGGACACCCTGTTCTGGGTTTACTGCTTTGGGGTGCTATGGGGTTTTGGCGGACTAACGTTCGGGCTCACCATGCGTTATCTGGGGATGTCGCTCGGAATGGCCGTGGCCCTGGGCTATTGCGCTGCGTTCGGCACCTTGATTCCGCCGGTGTTTCACGGGGTGTTCTTTTCCACTGTGTTGCCCTCGACTTCGGGGCGGGTGATCGTGTTGGGCGTTCTGGTTTGTCTTGCGGGAATTGCCTGCGCGGGCAAGGCGGGTACGTCGAAGGAACGCGAGATGTCGGAGGCGCAGAAGAAGGAAGTCATCAGGGAATTCAACCTTCGAAAGGGCCTGCTGGTGGGAACGTTCTCGGGCGTGATGAGCGCGTGCTTCGCGTTCGGCCTGGATGCCGGCGCACCCATTCGCGCGCTCACCCTGCGGCACGGCACGTCGACGCTTTGGCAGGGGCTGCCGATTCTGGTTGTCCTGTTGCTTGGGGGGTTCACTACAAACTGCGTCTGGTGCGTACTGTTGAACATTCGCAACCGCACAGGCAACCAGTACTTCACGCCAACCACGGCGCGCGCACCGATGCTGCGGAACTATTTCTTTTCGGCGCTGGCGGGGACGACGTGGTACTTCCAGTTTTTCTTCTACACCATGGGCGAGACGCAGATGGGCCGCTACAAATTCTCGAGCTGGACACTGCACATGGCCAGCATCATCATTTTCAGCAGCCTGTGGGGAATCGGTTTGCACGAATGGCGCGGCGCCAGCCGTAGGACCTGGTCATGGCTGCTGCTGAGCCTGTTTGTTCTGGTGTCTTCGACGGTGATTGTCGGCTACGGCAACTATCTGGGGACGCTTACAAGGTGATTGTCCCGCTGAAGAACTCCACGGCGTTACCGGTAATCCGCACGCGCTCCCCGAGATCTTCGCACCACAGCTCGCCTCCGCGTTTTGAAACCTGGCGAGCGAAGAGTTGTTTCTTTCCGAGCCGCTCGGCCCAGTAGGGCGTGAGCGTGCAGTGGGCGCGGCCGGTGACCGGGTCCTCCGGCACTCCTTTCGAAGGTGCGAAGAACCTCGAAACGAAATCGCAGTCGTTGCCGGGCGCGGTGGCGATAACGGCGAACAGATCCACCTCCGCGAGCTTCGCCATGTCCGGCTTCAGAGCGCGCACCTGCTCTTCCGTTTGATACACAACCAGATAGTCGCTGGCGCCGAGAACCTGCCATGGCTCGTCGCCGAGCGCCGGCACAAGCTGCGGATGAACGGTGACCGGTCCGGGGAGGCGTGAAGGGAAATCCATAGTCAGGCGATCGCCGTCGCGGGTCACGACGAGTTCGCCGGATCGGGTTTGAAATAACACAGTGGCCAGGTCCGGCGAAATATGCCGGAATACCACGAACGCACTGGCCAGTGTGGCGTGGCCGCACAGATCCACTTCGACTCTTGGCGTGAACCAGCGCAGGCGGTAGCCATTGCCTTCGGGCACGAAAAACGCCGTCTCCGAAAGGTTATTCTCGGCGGCGATGGACTGCATCTGTTGGTCGGAAAGCCACGCATCGAGCGGGCAGACGGCGGCCGGATTCCCGGTGAACACCCTGCCGGTGAAGGCGTCCACCTGATACATGGGGATCTGCATGAAACCAATGTAGCGTGCCAGGCAGAGTGTTCTAAGGCTGAAGTAGCCGGCGGTACTTTCGCAAAAGCTCGAAGATCACGACGCCGCCGGCGGTGGCCACGTTCAGTGAGTGCTTGCGGCCGAGCATGGGGATCCGCACGTGCGTGTCGCACATCTCCAGCAAATCCCGGCGGACACCTTCCACCTCGTGGCCGAAAAGCAGGCATACCGGAAAGGCAGGATTCCAGTCGAAGACATCCACGGCGCGCAAGCTGGTTTCGATGGCGGCGATCTCATAGCCGGCCTTGCGGAGTTCACCAACGGCGCCGGGCGTGTCGTTTGTCCGGCTCCACGGCACGGTTTCCTCAGCTCCCAGCGCGGTCTTCGAAATGGCCCGTTTCGGGGGATATCCGGTGATGCCGCCCAGGATCAGCTTTTCGCAGGCCGCCGCGTCCAGGGTGCGGAAGAAGGCGCCCACATTGTACAAGCTGCGAACGTCATCCAGCACGACTGCAACCGGCAGCCTGGCGATGCCGTCATACGGAACGGCGGCCTGCGTCGCGAGATAGGGGATGCGTTCACTCACGGATTGCCGGAAGCGCTACCATGAGCATGCCATGAGACGGGTCCTTCTGCTCGCCTGCGCCGTTGCCGCAGCCGGCGTTAGTCAAACCCAGAGCTATCGCGCAAAGCTCGTGCTGGAGAATGGCGCGGCGCTGCCGTCGTCGCCTCTCATTGTCCCCGCGCCGGCGGGCTCGGATCTTCCATCCTGCCGCGATGTATCGGTATTCGCGAATGGCCTGATGACGTATGTCGTCCCCTATTTCATCGATCCCGGCGAGGATCCGATGTCCCGCCACCTCGATGACAAGTGCAGGATCACGATATGGGTAAAAGGCTATCGCAAGATGACGGTCACGCTTCATGATGGCGCGGTCGTCGTGCTGCAGCCGATGGGTGATCCGGAAGGCTCGACAGTCTCCGTCACGTCGCTGCACGTGCCGAAAACGGCCGCGAAAGCCTATGACAAAGGCATCTCCGCATTGGCTGATGAAAAGCTGCCGGCGGCGCAGAAACAATTCGAGCAGGCAGTTGCGGTGTACCCCGAATATGCGCAGGCATGGAGCAGTCTCGGCGAGGTTCTGGAACAGGAATCGAAGATCAAAGACGCGATCGCCGCCTGCGAACACGCGATTCAGTCCGATGGCAGGTATATTCGTCCCTACCTTCAGCTCATGCGCATGGCGGTCAATGAAAAACGGATGGAAGATGCGGCCGCTCTGGGCGATCGAGCGATGCAGCTGAACCCGGTGGAGTTTCCGGGTATCTTCTACTACGACGCCGAGGCCAGCTACAAACTCAAGCGTGCCGATGTGGCCGAAAAAGATGCGCGCCGCGCCATTGAACTGGACACGGCGCACCGTTACCCCGGAGCAGAGTCGCTGCTGGGGATGATTTTGGCCGATAAAGGCGATCGTCACGGCGCTCTGGAGCACCTGAACGCCTATCTGAAGATGGCGCCCAAAGGGGACGATGCAGCCGAAGTTCGCCAGCGTCTGGACGAACTGGAGAAAGCAGCGCCGGCCGCGCAATAACCCCTTCCAACGCCTGGTACAATTGAGACGGATCACGTTTTTAGCGCACACCGGGCGCGTTCGATGACGATGGGCAAAGCTCGCATCCGTTGTGTTGTGCGCGACTTGAATGGATAACGATGTCCGACTCTTCTCAGGACTCCTCCGCAGCGCTGCGGGAATTCATGATGGAGCTACGCGCCACGGCGCGTGATCAGATGACTGCCGCGTGGCAGCTCCACATTGAGCAACTGCAGGAGCAGTTGGCCGCAGGCTGGCCGGAACGCATCGGCTGGATTTTCGAAGACCGTTTTCGCGAGTTGCAGGGCCGCCTGGAGGAGTATTACCGAAGCACCATCAGCGATCATGTTGCAGCGGCGCTGGTGGAGGCCAAAGGCGGGATTCGCCGCGAATTCGCCGAAAAGCTGAATCAGGCGCTGCGCCGTCTGCGGGTATTTGAAAGCGATGCTCAGTGGGCGGCGGCGGTATTGGATGCCACCGAAGCCTTTTGCGACCGGACGGCGTTGTTCACGCTGAACGGCCTGAACCTGCATCTTGAGACGGCTCGCGGCCTGCGTATTCCGGACGATCTGGAGGACGTTCCACTTCCGTTGGCGCCGGCATTCGCCTCGGCTGTTACCACGGTTGACACGGTGGTTGCTCTGCGAACGGCGGGTGAGATGTCGCCTCAGTTAGCGGCCTTGTTTGGAGAGGACCCTGCCCGGCGTTTTCATTTGTTTCCGATTGCCACGCGCGAACGCGTGGTGGCCGTTCTCTATGCCGATGCGTCGATTTTGGTGGAAGGCACCGCTATCGAGCTGCTCTCGGGCATCGCCGGCATCGTGCTGGACAGCCTGTCGGGACGTCCGTCTTCGCGCGATGAACTTGTCCGGATCGCCGCGAATGAGCGCCGCGGCGCGGGTATCGGCGCCTGGTTTCAGCTCAGCCGGGCAGATCAGGAGCTTCACCTGAAAGCGCAGCGTTTTGCCCGCGTGCAGGTGGCTGAGATGCGGCTTTACAAGTCAGACGCCGTCAAGGAGGGCCGGGCGAAACACGATCTGTACAGCCTGCTTAAAGCGGACATCGACGGCGCACGAGAGCTTTTTCAGCGGGACTACCTAACGGCAACGCCGACGATGGTCGATTACTTCCACCTGGAGCTGGTTCGCACTCTCGCGAACGAGGAAGCGGAGTTGCTTGGAAAGAACTATCCTGGTCCACTGGCGTAGAAGTCTTGGCGGCACACTGGTCGCCGTCATCGCCGTGTGCGGCGTGATCCTTCACGGCGCAACACTGGAATCAATCGTCAGCGCCTACCGGAAAAAGCCCACGCCGGGCGGACGCAGCGCGCTGGTTCAGTTCGCCAATGCGCATCCGAAGGACCGGGAAGGGGCGCTGGCGTTACTCGCGCTCGGCGCGACCGAACTGGACGAGAACCAGTTTCCGGAGGCGGCACGGCACCTGCAGGCGGCCCGGGCCCGGCTAACGATGCTGGTCGATTATTCGGACTTCCTTTCCGGCTCGGTGCTGGTGAAGCTGAATCGCCCCACAGAGGCGCTACCGCTGCTTGAACAAGTGTGGAAGGCTGCGCCTTCCTCGCCGCTCTCCGGGCAGGCCGCGCTGCTTGCGTCGAAGATTCTCATCGCATTGCATCAACCCGCTCGTGCTCTGGAAATCATGGACGCGCATCGGGGCGATTTGCCGGAGTCTTCCGCTGAACTGGCGCGGGCCCAGGCGCTCGAAGCTCTCGGCCGGCCAGCTGAAGCTGCGGGGCGTTATCAGTACGTGTGGTCCGAGTATCCCTTGTCGAGCGAAGCAGCGGCCGCAGACTCCGCGCTGAGCCGTCTGCGTTCCACTACGGGGTATCCGAAGGAGACCTCGGAGCTGGCGCTGACGCGTGAGCGAAAGCTGGTGGACGGCAGGGACTACGCGCGCCCAGTGAAGGAACTGCAGACGTGGATGCCGCGAATGATATCCGCCGACCGGGAGCGTGCGCGAGTGCTGCTGGGAGCAATCCGCTATCGACGGCGCGATGCCGGCGCCTGCGACTACCTGCGCTCGCTGCAACTCAGCGACTCCGAGGCGGATTCCGAGCGCCTCTATTATGTGGTGTTGAGCGCGATTCGCGCCCGTCGTTACAGCGAAGCCGGCGATGCACTCTCGCGGCTGGAGCGCTGGCATCCGAAGTCGCCGTGGCGGTTGCAGGCTTTGCTGGCGATGGCCGTGCGGTATGCAATGGATGGTCAGGCGCCGGCCGCACAGAGTTTGTATCAAGCCTGTTACGAATCGTTCCCCGACGATCCGCAAGCCGACGGCTGTCACTGGAAATACGTCTGGCAGATGTATCGGGATTCGCATGGGGCGGCGCGGGATGCTCTGCTACAGCATCTTCGGCGGTTCCCGAACTCCGAACACACCCCCGCTGCACTGTACTTTCTGGGAAGAATCGCGCAGAATTCCCGCGATTACGCAGCGGCTCGTGCTTACTACCTGCAGATTGAGAACTTCTTCCCCAACCACTACTACACCGCGCTCGCTCGCGACCGAATGAGGGAGACAGGCGTCGCGCCGGCCACGCCCTCGGCCACGGTAGCAGCTCAGCTTTCCGCCCTGCACCTGCCGGACGGCCGCGACCGGGCGAACCTGGCGCCCACATCGGCCACGCAGGTTCGTCTGGATCGCGCGCATCTGTTGACGGAGGCCGGTCTATACGAATTTGCCGAGGGCGAGCTGCGTTTCGCCGGGCGCGATACGCAACAGCCTCAGGTCATCGCACTCGCGCTGGCGCAGCTAGCCGATCACGAGCAGGAGCCGGAGCGAGGCATTCGCTTCATCAAACATTACGCGCCAGGCTATCTTGGGCTCCCTGTCAACAGCGTCACCGAGCCTCTGTGGAAGCTTGCGTTTCCAATTCCATTCCGCGATTCCCTGGAGAAGTACTCCCGTCTGAGCGCGCTCGATCCGTTCCTGGTAGCCGCGCTGATCCGTCAGGAATCCGAGTTTAATCCGCACGCGATCTCGCGCGCCCGTGCACTTGGGCTGACGCAGATTATGCCCGGTACCGGGCGGCTTCTTAGCCGGAAGATGAACATGCGCGGATTCAGCACGGCCATGCTTTACATGCCCGACGTCAACCTGCGTATCGGCACGTTCTACCTGCGGTTGCTGCTGGACGAGTTGCAGGGCCACTGGGAGGAGACGCTGGCATCCTACAATGCGGGCAAATCGCGTGTCGTTGGCTGGCTCACGGGCGTTCAGTACAGCGAGCCCGCAGAGTTCGTGGAGAGCATTCCGATCCCTGAGACGCATGACTACGTACAGAGCGTGATGCGCAATGCGGACGTTTATCGGCGCCTGTACGGCGAGAAGTGAATCTGCCTAGGCGGTGGTCCTCTGCAAACCCAGCCCCGGGCGGTCGGGCAGAACGAGCTTGCCCATCCCGTCCACCGTGACGCCGCGCCACGGATCATTGGAGATCAAAAGATTTCCATCGAGGTCGGCGTAATCCACGAGAGGGGAGAGATGCGCCGCGGCTGTAACGGTGCAGGAACTGGAAACCATGCATCCGAGCATGGTCTTCATGCCAAACGCCTTCGCAACCTGGATCTCACGATAGGCCGCCATCATGCCCCCGCACTTATCCAGCTTTACGTTAATGCCTGAAAAGGCATCCCGGAGGGCCGGGATGTCGGAGGCATGGCGCACGGATTCGTCGGCGATCAGAGGCAACGGCGAGTTCTTGTGTAGCCACCGAAGGTCGTCGAGTTGATCGGCGGGCATGGGCTGTTCGACGAACTGTACGCCCTGTGTGGCCAGCCATTGGATTTTTTTCAGCGCCACATTCTTATCCTTCCAGCCTTCGTTCGCATCCACCCGCAACGGTTTGTTGGTTACGGCGCGGACGGCGGCAATGGTGGCTTCATCGCTGTCCAGCCCAACCTTGATTTTCAGAACGGGGTATTGAGCCGCTTCACGGACCTTGTCCTGCGTCTTGTCGGGGTCGTCGATGCCGATCGAGAAAGTGGTGATCGGAGCGTCCTTTGGGTCCAGCCCGAAATAGCGGTAGAGAGGGATGCCCAGCTTCTGCCCGACCCAATCCATCAACGCGATGTCCATGGCCGAGAGCGCGGCATAGGCATAGTTAATGTCATGGAACATCAGGGCCATCAACTTCTCGAACTCCCAGGGATTACTGCTCATGACCCGGGCCCGTTCGCGTTCCAGAGCCCGGAGCCCCGATTTTGCATCTTCCTGATAGCGGACAATCGGAGCGCCCTCGCCGTGTCCGGTGACGCCGTCGCGCGTGTAGGAGGTGTAGATCACGTCGCGGTAATCGCTTGAAGACATTACCGTGGTCCACTTATGCCGCAGGTTCAGGCGACGAATATCCAGGTCGAACCGTGTCTGGTTGGGAATCGCGCCGGCAGGGATAGCGGCTGTGGCCGCGGCAGCGGCGCGAAGAAGATCGCGACGATTCATGATAACCAGTCTAGGGCAAGCGCCGCGCAGCAATAAAAAGAGGAGCCCAGTGGGGGTCATCGAGCCGGTCAATCTGGACGACCGGGTGCTGCCATGGGGTGGCGTCTATGAATTCGCCGTTTCCGAGATACATGCCGGTGTGGCTGATCCGGGCGGGTGCATCGCCGAAGTAGAGCAGATCGCCGGGCTGCAGCTTGTCTTTCGTGACCGCAGTCATACCCGGCCATGCGGCCTGCTCGCCGGCATCGCGGGGAAGGACCACACCGTGGCGGCGATAAAGCATCTGGGTGAATCCGGAGCAATCGTAGCCAAATGTGGAGGTTCCGCCCCACAGGTATGGCAATCCGATGAACCGGTGGCTGAAAGCCAAAATCCCGGCGAGCGGCCGGGAGGCAAGATCGCTGGACACGTCGCCGCGCTGGACCCACGCCTTTCGGCCGTTCACCAGGCGCACCTGGAGCCAGCGGGGCTCTTCCTGTCGGTCCACGAGCACTTCGAGACGTGCTTCAAACGGCAGGGTCAACAGCGGTTTGTGCTTCGTCACGTCCGCTTCCTGGTACAGGTTCGCGAACAAAGACTCGACCTGCACGAAAGCGCCCGCGCGAGCGAAGAGCGGCTTCCTGAGAGCCGACGAGCCTGTGATCCACCCCGAATAGCCATCGACTGTACGGACGTGGACCCATCCGCCGCGCCGGTTCAGGGATTGGATATTCGCGCCGTAGATGGCCTGGGAGACGACGTCGGAGCTGGCGCGCGGGTGCGAATACATGTTCGCGACCGGCACATTCACGACAAGATTGGACGAACCCGCCGATAAACCTGCCGCCATCAGGGTGCCCACGAACGCACACAACATCTGCTTTAGTATAGGCGGCGAGTCATCGCCACGCGGTTTGCGAATCGGCTACTGGCGGTCCGGATTCAGGTGCAGTCCCTTATGAATCGCGTACAGGGCGAGTTCAAGACGGTCGGAGACGCCGAGCTTGTCGAAGATGTTATGCAGGTGATTCTTCACCGTCTGCTCACTGATGAACATCTTCTCGGCCATTTCCTTATTCTTGTAACCCTGCGCGACCAGCTGCACGATTTCGCGCTCGCGCGTGCTAAGCGGAGAGCGTTCCCGTGACTTGCCGGAGCCATTGGAAGCTGCCGCTTCGGTGGCGGTGGCGAACTGGCGCATCACCGCGGCCGTGGTATGCGAATCAAGCCAGATTTCGCCGGCGTGCACCTTGCGGATACTCTTCACGATCAGTTCCGGCGCGGTCTGTTTCAGGACGATGCCCGAGCAGCCTAGTTTCATTGCCTGGACGAATTCGTTCTTGTCCTCGGACGCCGTCAGGATGATGACTTTTGTCCGCTTGCCGGTCTGCTGCATTGCCTGGAGGGTGGAAAGGCCGTCCAGGTTGGGCATGCGCAGGTCCAGAAGCAGCACGTCGGGCTCTACATCCTGAATGAGATCAAGGACCTCGCGGCCGTCGTTCGCCTCGCCGACAATCTCGAAGTCGTCCTCGAGAGAGAGCAGCTTGCGCAGGCCGTCGCGCACAATCGGATGGTCGTCCGCAATCATGATGCGGATCACGGGTTTCCGGGTCTCGACCGGACGGCTCTCCTCGGAATTCAGTGTCGCTGTGCTCTCGTTCATACTCTCCGTATCGATCAACCCTGGCTTCGATTCTATTGAAGTACCAGTACGGGTTCAATTTGAAGTAATGCTCAGAATCACCGACGGAAACCTCTTAGATCGTACTAAGTCAAAAGAAGCAAGCTCCCCTACGAAAACCGTTCCAGGGTCACAGGGTTAGCGCTGTTTTGTGGCTGAATCTGGTACGAAAGTACCATAGATACCAGCGTTTTGGAAGGAGGATCGTTTATCGCGATGACGGGCGAGCGACAAGGACAGCGGCGGTTCGTTTCGGAAGCCGGACATCGATCGTTCCTTTCGATGCCTGGATAGGAGGAATTCCGCCCAGCACGTCACTCAGCCAGACTCCGTCAGGCAGACCCACGCCGGCAACCGCAATCCGCAAGGTCTCATCGGACGAGCCCTCATGGAATATCGCGATAACGCAATCACTACCCGCGACGCGAGCGAAGGCATAGGCCCGGTCCGTGGCGAGCAGGTCGATGACTTTGCCGTGGCGCATTGCATCCGATTGCCGGCGCAGATCGGCGAGCCGCCGCACGCGATCGAAGAGCCGGTTTTCGTCGGCTGTTCGGCCGGAAGCCTCGAAGGCGTTGCGCGCGTCACCCGGCCAGCCGCCCGGAAAATCGCGCCGATTATCTGGGTCATCGCCGCCGGGCATGCCGATTTCGTCGCCGTAATAGATCATTGGCGTGCCCCGAAATGTGAACAGAAAGGTGAAGGCGCGGGCGAGATCGTCCACCGTGGCGCCGCCCTCGTGCATGAACCGCGCGACGTCGTGAGTCCCCAGAGTTGTGACCAATACGGACGGATTCGGGTACAGCGAATCGTGTGCCGCCATTTGCGCCAACTGGACGGGCGACGCGTGGTGCGCGAAGACGCGCCGGAGCGGGTAGAACATAGGGTAGTCGAATACCGAATCAATCCCCGTGTCGACGCCGTCAAAGTTCACGCGGCCACCCTGATAAAAGGCCGCGAGGGCGGGATCGCTGTCCAGTACCTCGCCGACGACGCGTACCCGCGGATAGTCGCGATGGATGGCCGCCGTCCAGTCGCGCCAGAAAGTGCGAGGCACGTAGGGGACGGTGTCTTCGCGAATGCCATCGATGCCCGTACGTCCGATCCACCAGAGGGAGTTCTGAATCAGGTAGCGCGCCACCTCGGGATCGTCCTGGTTCAGGTCGGGCAGGATGTTTGCGAACCAGCCATCGAGTGTGGAGCGGCGCAGATCCGGTGTTGCGTGAGGGTCGAGCAGCGTCCAGGTCTGCCAGGTGTTGTTCAGGTGATCCGCTTCGGTGCCGTGAAACCAGGCGGGCGTCGGAGGATCGGTTACCCAGGGATGATAGGGCCCGGTGTGATTGGCTACTTCATCCTGAATCACTTTCATGCCCAGGTGATGGGCGGCTTCGACGAGTCCTCGATAGTCCGCCAGGGTCCCGAAGTGCTCATCGACACGGTAGAAGTCCACTGCGCCGTAGCCGTGATAGTCGGTGATCGGCTGGCCCTGAGCGCGCTCCCGCTCATTCAGGCGATTCGCGTTGTCGAAGATTGGCGTCAGCCAGATGGTGGTAACGCCCAGAGTCTTCAGATAAGGGAGTTTCTGGCGCACGCCGGCCAAATCGCCGCCGTGATAATAGTGCGGCTTGTTGCGATCGTACAGGCCACGCGATATGACAGGGTCATCGTTCGACGTGTCGCCGTCGGCAAAGCGATCGGGCATGATCAGGTAGATCACGTCGTCAGGCGAGAAGCCCTGAGCGCCATCGGAGAGCGGCTCAGTTATAGCAAACGGGGCCGACGTATCACCTGCCGCCGAATGGATGTGCAACTCGCAGGGTCCGGCCGCGGCGCCGGCGGGAATCGAGATGTCCACGAACAGATAGTCGCCGTCCGCACTGATACGGGCTTTGCCGGCGCTCAAGAATGGACAGGCTCTTACTTCAGCGGCACCCAGGTCATGCCCGGTGAGGAGCAACCTGACCGCCGTTTGCCGATGTGGCGAAACCCAGTCCGGCGGCTCCACTTTCGATACAACTGGAGGCGCCGCCCGGCACACCGAGAGCGTGAGCGCGAAAAGGAGTGCGCGTTTCATGGGAGGAGAGGCGGGCGCCCGAAGGCGCCCGCTCGCTAAAGGGTCGTTAGAAGCTCAGCTTAGCGCCGAACTGAATTTCACGCTCAGACTCGTACAGCGTGTTGTTGATGACGCCAAAGTTCGCCTGGCCAAGGCCGAGGTTCGGCTGCGCATACTGGGGATGGTTCGCGACGTTAAACGCTTCAGCCCGGAAATCGAGCTTCATGCGCTCGGTGAGCGCGAATACTTTGAACAGTGAGAGGTCGACGCTGTCAATGCCGGGTCCGTAGAACACGTTGCGGCCAAGATTGCCCGGCTCGATCATCACGCCGCTGGAGTTCAGCGGGACCGCCTGGAATGAGCTGGCGCAGCAGATGTACTGCTGCGTGTTGCCTGGGCTAATGGTCACCGGTCCGACCAGATTGACGCGCCCACCGGGCGAACCCGACGGCTGGCCGATGCTGAAGGGTAGGCCGCTCTGCGCGGTCCAAATCCCGTTGATCTGCCATCCGCCGAACACGCTGTCGACAGCGCGATTCATGTCGCTACCCCAGTGCTTGCCGCGGCCGAAGGGCAATTCGTAGACAGCGCTGAAAACGAACCGTTGCGGGACGTCCTGATCCGAGGGGCCGTATTCGGCCGCCAGATCCATGAAGTTCTGCGCGCCGGCGTTGCCGAACGCGCCCGTTCCATTGTCCATGGTTTTCGACCATGTGTAAGAGGCGGTGAACTGGAGCCCCTGCGACAGCCGCTTGGACAGTTCCAGCTGCAGGGCGTTGTAATTGGAATTTCCTCCGGCGTCTTCCATCGTGACGCTGCCCAAGCCGGGGTAAAGCTGGGTGTAAGGCGTGTTGAAGAGCGGGTTGTTGACGTTCAGATAGTCGATCAGGTGATGGCCCGCCGAACCAACATAAGCGATGCTCGCCACCATGCTCGCGGGCAACTCCTGCTGGATCTGCAAATTCCACTGCTGCATCGAAGACGTCTTGTTGTTGGGCAGATCGGCCAGTACCGAGACATTCTGCGGAGCGCTCAGATTGAGGCCATTGAAATTGCCCAGCGGCAATGCGCCAGTGCAAGTGGTCCAATCGGGGATGCCGGACTGGACCGGACATGCGCCGGAGAGCGTGATGCGGTAGCCATTCTGGAACGTGTAGGTCGATTCGCCGCTGAACGGCGGATTCTGCGCGAGCTGATTGCTGATGCCGCCGCGGTCGAGGAAGTAGAAAACACCGTAGCCGCCGCGAATAGCCGTTTTGCCATTGCCGAACACATCGTAGGCAAAGCCGATGCGCGGACCCCAGTTATTCCAGTTGTTCTTCACCAGCGGATCTCCTCCGCCGCTGGCCAGGTCGATGGCGCCGGTTTGCAGATTGAAGTTCGACTGGCGCCCATCAACTTCGGTTGGAGCGGAAAGGTAATCCCAGCGGAGGCCGAGGTTCAGCGTCAGACGACGGCTAACACGATAGTCGTCCTGAGCGAAGAAGCCGTTCTCCCAGGTGCGCGTTCCGACCATACCGTAGGGAGGACCGATGTCGTAGTCGTTCACAAAGCCAGCCAGCAGGTCGGCGACCTCATAGCCCGTTCCGCCCGGTCCCTGACCGTTGCCGTAGAGGTTGAAGAAGCCCTTGCCGGCAATGGGACGGAACAGATTGACCTGGCGGCGAATGATATTGGCGCCGAATTTGAAGCTGTGATTGCCTTTGATCCAGCTCATGGTTTCAGCGACCTGATAGGTGTTTTCGGGGACCAAATAGGGACCGTAATCGCCCGTGTACTCGATCTGACTGTTGTAACCGCCGATGAGCGCGCCGCCACCGAGGAGCGGACTCGTGTTCGCGTTGGGAATTCCCAGGTTTGCCGAAAGGGGCTCACCGTCGAAGGGCGGCGTGTAGCCCAGGAAGGTGCGCTGATATTCGAGGCGCAGATCGCTGATCATGCTGGGACCAAAGGTGTGGGTGTAGCCGCCCGCGCCAGCGTGGGCATAAGTGAACTGCGTGCCCGAACCGAAGCCAGCGGGCAGAGCGGGGAACCGGGAATCGGTGACCTCGGGGTCGTGGGCATTGCTGGTGCGCAGGAAGACCTGGTCAACCGAAGTTGGATCCCAGTCGCCGCGAATGTCGAAATCATCCAGATTCTGGGTCTGTTGACGCTGCAGAGCGTAGTTCTGTTCGACGCCGGGAAGGTTCGGCAGCGGGAACGCGTTCAGGTACTTGAGCCCGACCGCATTCTGCAGGTTGCTGGGAATGACGTTGCCGGGGAACGGCTGTCCGGTCATTAGATCGGTGATCTCGATGGAGGAAGGAAGCAGCGAAACCGCGGGGTTCAGCAACTCCGAGAAGTCACCCTGGCGCATGAGCGCCGTGGGCACCGAAGCTCGATAGTTTTCAATAGGCTCCGACTGGCGAAGGCCCTGATAGTCGCCAAAGATGAAGATCTTGTTCTTCCTTATGGGTCCTCCTATGTCCGCGCCAAACTGGTTACGGCGAAACGGATTGCGTGTCTCGGCGAAGGTGGGGCGCGCATCGAGCTCGGAATTCCGGAGGTAGTCGAAGGCCGCGCCGTGAAACTCGTTGGTTCCCGACTTAATGGCCGTGTTGACCATGGCGCCTCCGGCTCGTCCGAACTCCGCCGGGGCCATGTTGGTTTGAACGCGAAATTCCTGAATCGCGTCGGCCGGCGGGAAAAAGACGATGGTGTTGACCAGAGACTCGTTATTGTCCACGCCATCGAGCATGAAGTTGTTAGCTTGCGGGCGTGCGCCATTTACATCCAGCGCCGCGCCACCGCTGTCGCTGTAGCGGAAGGTCTCGGCGTTGTTTCCTTCGCCGGTTGCCGCGTTGCCGGGCACGCCGCGATTGACGCCGGGAATCAAGGTGGCAAGCTGCGTGAAGTTGCGGCCGTTTAGCGGCAGGTCTTCGATTTGCTTGGTTTGAACCGTCAGCCCAAGATCGGACGTGGCGCTGTCCACAAGCGCAGCCTGTTCGGTGACGGTAACCTCCTGCGTGACCTGGCCCGGCTGCAGCGTGAAGTTCACGTTGGCCACTTGCGCCACTTCCAGCGTGACGTTTTGTTTGACACTCTGAAAACCGGTCTTGCTGATCTCCAGCGAGTAATTCCCCGGTGGCAGAGCGGGAAAAGAGTATGCTCCGGTACCGTCGCCCGTGTTGGCCTGCTGAACCTGGTTGGTTCCGGCGTTAGTAACCTTTACGGTGGCGTCGGGCACGACTGCGCCCGTTGCATCTGTGACAACGCCCTGCAATCTGGCCGTATCTGACTGGCCGAATGCGGGGACTACTCCGACGAGGAGAAGGGCCGCAGCGCAGAGCAGCGCGCTGAGCCGTACACGTCGTAGTGTGCTCATTTTGGTTTATCTCCCTGAATGCGAGACTGTCTGACTAGACAGTTGACGACTGCCAGTGTACGAACGTGTCTGCAATTACAACAAGTTCCCGCTGGTATGATGCGGTTACCGGCGTAAAACACTCCGAAATCATAGTCTTGCGTCTGTCGTTTCCTGGGTGTTACAAAGGGTTGGGGCCCCCGGAACAGCTTGTATGAAGACTGTTGGCCTGGATCGATCAATCGTCGAAGAGCAGGTGCACCGACTGGCGGCCAGTCCGGGGCTGCAGCACGCCGAGTCCCTGTGTTCGCTACTTCGCTATCTGGTGGATCACGCCCTGGACAAGCCGCAGGAGCATATCAAGG
>Ga0335078_10003013_pt1 | contig 25193 bp, 19 predicted proteins | sample Lox_Sample_32_FD_206711 | JGI IMG/M metagenome (GOLD analysis project Ga0335078, IMG submission 206711) | Soil microbial communities from Loxahatchee National Wildlife Refuge, Florida, United States - Lox_Sample_3.2 | ecosystem: Environmental > Terrestrial > Soil > Wetlands | place: USA... | reverse complement strand
AGCCCCTGGCAGATCGTCCAGCAACTCGAGCCCCGCTGGCCTCTGCCTCTGTGCTTGCTTCCCCCCGTGTTCTTGGATTATTACCTCAATGACTCCGGGGGTTACGATCTCCCTAGGCTTCCCTACAAGCGATCTAATCTGCGGGTGAGGACCGGCTATTACCTCCCCTTCGTCAAGGCTTTCAGCGCTTCCTCTGCCGGTTTCATTTCCGGGTCGAGTTGCAGTGCCTGCTCGTAGGCTGAGCGGGCCCGTGAGGTCTGGCCGGACGCTTCGAAAAGCACACCCAGGGACCAGTAGCCTTCGGCGGACGGACTGGCGTCAACCGCCGCCGAGAGATGGTGGATCAGGTCCGCAGCCTGCTCCGGATTCGCGTTCACCGCATTCTGATAGCTCTGGCGGGCGTGCGCGTAGTCCCCGACCGCGCTGTACAGAACGCCCAGGCTTTGGCAGGAACGCGACTGCACGACGGGATCGGCGCTCAACTGCGCTGCGATTGTGTACTCCTGAATCGCGTCCTGCAGGCGACCGTTCTCCGCCAGTGCCGCAGCCAGGTTCACGTGCCTCTCGGGGTCTCGTGGCTGGAGCATTGCGGCATTCTGGAAGTGGGGCAAGGCTTCGTCCACGCGGCCCAGGGCGTGTAAGGCGTCGGCAAGGTTATTTTCCGCCACCACGTTGTGGTCGGTGATCTGGAGCGTGTGCGTCCACAAATCCACGCTGCTCTGCCAGTACTCGATCTGTCGCCATGTGAAGAACGCCAACCCGCCAAAGATCGCTATGCTTATAGCAACCATCACGGCAGGCTTCAAGGCTTTACTCGGCGCCCAGTCGCCGGCGCCCCAGACCAACATGACGAATATGCCCATGAGCGATACGTAGGCATAGCGGTCGGCCATGGCTTGATCGCTGACTTGCACGATCCCGATCACGGGAACCATCACGCCGAGGTAGAACAGCCATCCGGTCAGCAAGTATGGCCGGATTCTGGCCTGTTTCCAAACCAATGCGCTGACGCCGGCGAGGAATAGCAGGGCAAGGCCGATCTGCCAGATACCCAAGCGATGCAAAGGATAGTAAAGCGCAAGGTCCACGGGCCAGACGGTCTTCCACAAATACATCGCGTAGGAGTAAATGCTGTTTTCCAGGCGTACCGAAAGCGGCACATGGGTGAGAGAGCGGATTGCGCTTTTTTGGGCGATCAGTGTGATGGCGGCGCTTCCGGCGGAGAGCGCCAGCAAAGGCAGTTTCTCGAGGATGAGCTGTTGCAGGGAGTGCTGAGTCGCTGCGTCCGGGGATGCAGCCGCCCTTGCACGTCTTCTGCTTTCTTTCGATTCGAGTTTCGCCTGCTGCGGACTCCATCCTTGCACCCGCCCCAGGGGCCAGAAGTCGAGCAGCAGGAGCACAAAGGGCAACGTAATCACCATGGGCTTGGCGGCCAAGCCAAGAGCGAACAGCAAGGCAACCACCAGGTAACGCCAGATTTGAGGCTTGCGAACGTACCATCCGTAGGCCCCGAGGGCGAGCAGAAAGAAAAACGTGCTGAGGAGGTTTTTTCGCTCCGCCACCCAGGCTACCGATTCGACATTCAAGGGATGCAGCGCGAATAGGGCGGCGACAACCAGGCTTCGCCACATTCGTCCCGTGGCTCGCAGCAGAAGAAGGAACAGCAGCGCAACGTTGACGCAATGAAAAACTAAGTTCGTTCGATGATGGGCCCCTGGATTCAGGCCATAGAGCTCGCAGTCGAAAGCATGCGACAGCCAGGTGAGTGGATGCCAGTTCGACTCTTCCGTCGCCATCCACGCCCATTGGAACGTGTTCCAGGTCAGTCCAGCTTGCACGTGAGCATTGCCGGTCACATAGCGGTCGTCGTCGAAATTGATGAAAGGGTGGCTTCCTACGGGCGAATACAGAGCTGCCGTTACGACCACAAGCGACACGCAGACGAAGATGGCGAGTTTTATACGGCGAGCATTCATCTCACACAAAAAAATAAAGGGGAACAGGCTTGTCCCCCTTTTTGCTGGAAATCCGAGATCAGAACTGTCTTGCCTGGAGCAGGCTTACTTCTTGTACTCGATAACTCCGAACAGGCCATCCGCCTCATCATCGGGACCGGCGGCGAAAAAGAGCTGGTTGGAATGACCATTCTGGCCTCCGCCGTCGCCGAACACGATGCCCCACAGGCCGTCAATGTGGATCTCCTTGTTCTTCGTGTCCTTCAAGTATCCGATCCATTTGCCAGTCTTGAGATCGAACACATTGATGTGGCCGGTGCCGAAATCTCCGACGAGGAGGTCGCCGCTGACAGGGCCGAAATTTTTCGGAGCCAACGCCATGCCCCAGGGATATTCCAGATGCTTGTCCTTGGTCAGGGTCTTGACTAGGTTACCGGCAGTGTCGAATATGTCAATTGCGCCCCGTCCCATATTGTTGACCCACGTGACGTAAAGTTTGCCCTTGATGTTTTCAATGTTGTAAGGCTGGAAACCAGTGAGCTTCGCATCCCCGAAGGGCGCTTGTTCGTTGAACGATCCGTCATACATCCGCACTTTGCTGTATGTGTTATCGGTTGCGTAAAGATAGTTGGCGCCGTTGCTTACACCAAACGCCAAACCCCCGAACCAGGAATAATTGTAGGAGCGATTGACCACAATTACCGCGCTTGTGTAGTTCACCGACGGGTTCCAGCCGCTGATGGTTCCATCCCAGGTGCAGAACACGAATTGCGCCGGGCCGCTGTTCCCGCCTTGCGAAATCTGGAAGTCGTTGGTCGGGTTATAGGCAACTCCCGTAGGCTGGCCTAACGTACCAATATAGCCCGGGGGCACAGTAATGCCGCCGATGCGGACCCCGGCACCGGTGTAGTACGTGGACATGCCACTGTTGAAATCCCCAATCCAGAACGGCCCTCTTGGGGCATATCCGATTCCCCACGCGTCCTGCAAATCCACATCCACGTACTTCGCTTTTCCCTTGCGATTGGAGACCAGATTCGTGATGGAGTATTGCGCAAAGGCGAAATCTTTCGTCATTCCCATGAGGGTGATGAGAGAGCCCACGCATATCAATAATCGGCCGAGCCGGCTACTTGCTAACATAAACATCCTCCCGCGAGACGCTCAAGCAGAGCGAATCATACCATTCCGGTTCACGCCCTTTAAAGGCGGATTTTTGTCAAAAGACTTCCACAGACTGCAATGTTTTGCACACTGCCCAAGGATTCTGCCCGCTTATTCAGTGGGCGCGGCGGCTTCAGTTGTTTCTTTTGTTCCTTTGCTGGGCGTCTTGAGGTACTGTTCGTCCACAGTGACGTTTACCGCGTCGCGAATTTTCTTATAAGCGTCGTTGTAGAGTAACTGCTGGGTTTTCGCATCGGCTTCGCTCAACGGAATCGTATGTTTGGAAACAAGCTTGTAAATCAGATAGAAGCCTTCGAAGTCAATGACCGGGGAAACCTGACCCGGTTTAAGATTGAAAATCGTCTGCGCGAACTCCTTGGGCAAAAGGTCGATGGTCCACTTGTCTCCCACGTCGGTGTCTGGGGCATCATCCTTGTCGCGACCGGACAACTCGTAGACCCGTTCCTGTAAGCGGTCGAAATTTTCGCCGGCCACCGCCTGCTTGCGGATTTGCTCCGCCAATGCCGCTGGCGACATTTCCCTTCCCGCACCTGGATTGCTCTGAGAAGCCGCATGGTGGGTGGATGGCGCCGCCTTCTCCTGCGGCACCATGATCTTCAGCAGAGCCAGTTCCACATAGCGGTCCGGATGTTCTTTGTAATATTTTTCGGCCTCCTCCGCTGAGACGTTCTGAGTGTCCTTCTTGAGCTGGCCCAATTGAGCCTTCCCCAAGGACTCGATGTAATTGAACCGCATGTGTTCCAGAAAGGCAGGATCATTTTCCTCGCCGTGTTCGTGAGCGTACTGAGCAAAGATGAGAATCTCCGGGTACTGTTTGAGAAGGCGAACCTTGAAGTTGACCGACCCCTTGGGATCCAAGGCATACAGCAGCTTGTCCATCTGCGCGCGAGTGACCACGGTTTTGCAGGAGCCCTTGTCCTGCGTGGGCGAAGCGGTGGCCGATGCGGTCGCTTCGCCATTCCTCTGCGTCCCCGCTGGCTCCAGGTGGACGCCGGCGCCGGTGACAAAATCCTGCGCGCACAAGCCTTGCATAGTGATGACGGGAGCATCCGGGGGAAGGTCCACGGTAGCGGCGATGTCTTGGTGTTGCGGTTTTGCATCCGGACTTTGTGCAGCAAGCACTCCCACTCCAAGAAAGAGGAAAAATAACATGTGAGCCGAAAAGCGATGCAGCATCTGCGGTGAGCCTCCAAATTGTTTTAATTAATAAATCCTAACACGCGAGCGCGGAGCGAAGCTGAGATGTGTTGGCGCGCTTGAAATTCGTGCCGAAGCTTTCACCCCGGCCCAAACAAGAAAATGGGAGAAGTTAAGAGCTGAGCCCTCAATCTTCTCCCAAATAGTTACCGAACTAATGCGACTGCTTACTTGCCGATCAAACCAAACGAGAAGTCATCCCCACCCGCATCGCCAATCGTGTTGGCATAGGCGTAGTTGAAGCCGAAGTAGGTCGAGTTGAAGATCGACTTGTCAATCACGTTCTTCCAGCCCACGTGGTTGATCGGCTTGGGATCGCTCTCTTCGTCTGACTCGTACCACAGGTTGGTGCTCTGCGGATAGATCAGGAGCCAGTAAGAGCCCTTCTTCAGGCTGCAGGCCTTCTTGAACTTCTTCTCGATTACGGAGTACTCGTCCGGAACGCCCCAGTTGGAATCGGTGCGGCCGGTCGCTTTGATCGTGGTGGTTCCGCTGCCGGAGCAGACAACCTTGCCGCCGTTGCCAGCCGACATCTTGGTGTTGATCTGCCACGGGGTCGGATCAGTCGTGGTCGGTCCACCGAACGCGTTGATGGCGCCGCCGGTAGCCTTCACGGTCTTGGTGGTGTTCTTGAAGGCGCCGAAGATCTGGCCGTCAACTTCGCCACCGCTGTAATTGTTGTCCCAAATGCCGTCGGCATTCGGATTGGTGGTGTCAATGTCGCCCGAGTAATACAGGCAAGGCTTGCACCAGCTGGGGGCCTTCGGCGGCAGATGAGACAGGGAAGCTCCGTGTCCATTTCCACGTACGGCTGAGCTGGAGGCTGTGGAAATGCTCTGTGCCACTGCCATCGGAATCAGCGCTGCAAACAGCATCGCTGCGAAAAGAATCTTTTTCACTTGTTCATCCTCCTGAAAGTTTCTCTGAATTTCTTACTTGTGTTGAAAAGTTAAGGATTGGGCCAGGTTCCCAGTAAATAGAAACGGGATACACAGCCCGCGGAAATGAATCCTATCTTGGTCTCAGCGAAAGTCAAGTAAAAATCGAACTTCCGGCTCCAAATTCGTAGACTTTTCCCAAACAGTTGCAAAATCTTGCGACTATTACGCAAGTCGAATGCCAACGGATGGAGAATTGCCCAATCGCAATTTGTTCGAATTTCCGAGGTGGAAATTCCGACGCCAAGATTGTTTCGCGGCCAGAAGAATTCAGCCGCGAGATTATTTTTTTTCTTGAATTTCCAGCGAGCTCAGAGACTGCCGGGCGAAGGCCAGGTCGGGATCCAGTTGGATCGCCTGCTCGTAGGCGGCGCGGGCTTCATCGATTTTGCCGCACGCCTCGAGAAGAATGCCGTACTGGGTATAACGGGATCCGCTCGGTTGATCCTGGACAAAGACGGCGAGGCGCTGGAGCATCTCCGGCCCTTCGCGCGGATCGGTCTGCAAAGCCTGCTGGTAGCTTTGGCGGACCTTGGCGAAATCTCCAAGATCAGCGTATGGGGAAGCCATGCTTGCATAAATTCTTGCTCGCACGTTGGGCGCGGTTGTGGCTTGAAGAGCAGCCTCAAATTCCGAGATGCCTTGCTGAGGCTGAGCGAGCATGCAGAACACCGTCGCCAGTTTCACATGCAGCATGGCGTCACCCGGGTTCTGTGCCACGGCGCGCTGCAACCCGGGCAACGCTTCATCGGCGCGATTCAGCATCATCAAGGCGAGATAGTTATCCCTGGTGACTTCTGCGGCGTGTCCCCAGAGAGCGTCATTGTCTGCCCAGTAGCCCACTTGCCGCCAAGTCAGGTAAGGCAGAGCAGCGAAGATCAGAACTCCGGCGAGGGCGGCGCGCAGGTCCATGCTCAGACGGTTGCGGTCCGCCAAGTCGGAAATGCCCCAGATCAGCATAAGAAAAATCCCGATCAGTGGCAGGTACGCGTAGCGGTCCGCCATCGCCTGGTTTCCAACTTGCACCAGGCCAATCATGGGGACAAGCGTGCCCAGATACCAGAGCCAGCCAATAATCAGGTAAGGCCGCGACGAGCGAAACTTCCAAACCGAGAAACTTATTCCAGCCAGCACAATCGCGGCTGCGGCCACGCGCGCGGGCTCCAGCGTGTTGCCGGGATGCGGGTAGAAAATGGCGAATCCGGAGGGAACGAGAGTCTTCCAGAGATAAGCGGCGTAGGCATAAATGGCATTTTCCAACCGGACCGAAAACTGGAAGCTGCCCTGCATGGAGGCGCCGGCCCTCTGCGCAATCATGGTGATGACGGCGCTCGCGGCCGACAGAACAAACAGCGGAATTTTCTCGACGATCAGGCGTGAAAAAGATGCTTGTGAGAATCGACGGGTCTGAGGCGATAGAGCGCGCGAGCCATCGCGCGCAGCCGGAGCTGATCCTGCCACTCGCACCAGCGGCCAGAAATCAAGCAGAAGAAGAACGAAAGGCAGCGTGATGACCATGGGCTTGGCGGCCAGGCCCAGGGCAAACATCAAGGCCACGAGCAGGTAACGGCCCAGACTTGGTTTTCTCGCGTAGTATCCGTAGGCGCCGAGAGTAAGCAGGAAAAAGAACATGCTCAGCACATTTTTTCTCTCCGCTACCCAAGCCACAGATTCGACGTTGAAGGGATGGAACGCAAACAGCCCGGCAACTAGGAAGCTGCGACCCATCTTGCGTGTCGCAGCCCAGCCCAGGACGAACAGGAGAACAACATTGCAGACGTGCAATAAGAGATTTGTGAAGTGGTGACCGGCCGGCTCTAACCCGAAGAGCTGACAATCCAAAGCATGAGAAATCCAGGTCAGGGGATGCCAGTTGGCCTGCTCGATCGAGGTAAAGGCCCAGGCGACGGTTTGACGCGTCAGTCCAGCCTGGACATGAAGATTGCCGGTGACGTATTCGTGATCATCGAGCGTGGTAAACGGATCGCCCAGAACCGGGCTGTAAACAGCGAAGGTTCCGACCGCTAGAAAGAGGCTGGCTGCCAATAGATAGACGCGTTCGCGGCTCATGCAGAAACGTCATTGTAAACCGCCGGTGGTTTTGTGGCCGGTCGCAAGCTTAACCAGTAATCCGGTTTAGAATCGGCGCATGCGTCCGGTTTTTGAATGGCATACGGTTAGCCGAAGTCTGCAACTGGGCAAGCGAACGCTGATCATGGGCGTGGTGAACGTGACGCCCGATTCGTTTTCTGACGCCGGGCTGCATTTCGACCGTGATCGGGCCGTCGAGTATGGGCTTCAGCTTCTGCGGGATGGCGCCGACATTCTGGACATTGGCGGCGAATCCACGCGTCCGGGAGCGAAGGTGCTCGGTCCGGGGGAGCCGTCGCCCGGCGCGAGCAGCGCGGTCAGCGAGAAAGAAGAATTGGATCGCGTGATTCCCGTGATCGCGGCTCTCAAAGAAAAGCGCACTGACGCCGTAATCTCAGTGGACACGTATAAGGCAGGCGTGGCGCGAGCCGCAGTGGAAGCAGGTGCGGAGATCGTGAACGACGTGAGCGGATTCCGCTGGGATCCGCGGATGGTGAAAACGCTGGCCGAGCTGAAGTGCGGCGCGGTTCTGATGCACATGCGCGGACGGCCCGAAGAATGGCGCACCTTGCCGGCGGCATCGGATATCGTCACGCTGGTGAAGCGGGAACTACGGCAATGGGCCGATATGGCGGTGATGGGCGGGGTGAAGCGGGAAAGGCTGGTTTTGGATCCAGGGTTCGGCTTTGGCAAGAGTTTTCAGGAGAATTATCCGCTGCTCAAGCGTTTTCACGAGTTGCACGAACTGCGCTATCCCTTGCTGGCGGGAGTGTCGCGCAAATCGTTCATTGGACGTGCGCTGACCCGTGACGGCAAAGATGCGCCTGTGACCGACCGTCTCTACGGCACTATTGCGTGCGAAGCCGCGCTCATCCTGAATGGCGCACACATCATCCGCACTCACGATGTCCGGGCGTGCGCGGACGCGGTGAAGATCGCCGACCTTGTGGCCAGTTGAGATCACCGCCCAGTGCACTTTCCGCTATAATAAAGAATTGCGCTCATGCCGACCAAGCGATTAGTCCGCTCCACCACGGTTCTTTGCGTCCGGCGTAACGGCAGCGTGGTGATGGCCGGTGACGGGCAGGTGACGCTCGGCGAAGGCATCATCAAGCACTCCGCCAAGAAGATTCGCCGCCTGTACCAGGATAAAATCCTCGCTGGATTCGCCGGTTCCACGGCCGACGCGTTTTCTCTCTTCAGCCGCTTCGAATCGAAGCTCGAACAATACCACGGGAACATTGGCCGCGGCGCGGTGGAGTTGGCCAAGGATTGGCGCACCGACAAATTTCTGCGTCACCTGGAGGCCTTACTGCTGGTTTCCGACAAGGAGCAAACCTTCCTGCTGAGCGGCCAGGGCGACGTGATCGAACCGGACGGCGGGATTGCGGCCATCGGCAGCGGCGGGCCTTACGCGCAAGCGGCGGCGCAGGCGCTGGCCGAGCATACTCAGCTTTCCGCCCGCCAGATCGCGGAAGAAGCCATGAAGATTGCCGGCAAAATGTGCATCTATACGAACGACAAGGTAACGATCGAGGAGCTGTAATCGTCGGTTTGCTGCCTAGCGCTTCACAGCGAACGACGAACGACCAAGGAACGACCGATTTATGGCCATCTACCTACCGGGAACCGTCGAAGAAGAACAGATCGCGCTGGACGAACTTACGCCGCGGGAAATCGTCGCGGAACTCGATAAGCACGTGGTCGGCCAGAAAGATGCCAAGCGTGCCGTAGCCATTGCCTTGCGTAACCGCATGCGGCGGCAGAAGCTTGATGCCGATCTCGCCGAGGAAGTCATCCCCAAGAACATCATCATGATCGGCCCCACCGGTGTGGGGAAAACGGAAATCGCGCGGCGGCTCGCCAAGCTGGCCAACTCGCCATTCTTGAAAGTCGAGGCCTCGAAGTTCACCGAAGTCGGATACGTCGGACGCGACGTCGAGTCCATGATCCGCGACCTCGTCGAAATCGCGATCGAGATGGTGCGCGAGGAAAAACTGGAAGACGTTTCGGGCAAAGCGGAACTCAACGCCGAGGAGCGTCTCTTGGATATTCTCCTCCCACCGCCGCCGCCGCCGCGCTCCGGGGATTCTGTTCAGGGCGGCCTGGTCCTTGAGGGAACCACCGCGGGCGACTCGCAGAGCCGCACGCGTGAGAAACTCCGCCAGCAGCTTCGCGAGGGAAAGCTTGACGAGCGCATGGTGGAAATTGACGTCCGCGAACGCAATTTTCCGTCGTTCGAAATCATCTCCAATCAAGGCATTGAGGAGATGGACGTCAACATCAAGGATATGTTGCCCAACATCTTCGGCCAGCGCACCAAGAAACGGAAGATGAAGGTGAACGAAGCCTTCGAATACCTGATTCAGGAAGAAGAGCAACGGCTGATTGATATGGATCAGGTCACGCGCATCGCCATTGATCGGGTGGAGGATTCCGGCATCATTTTCCTGGATGAAATTGACAAGATCGCCGGGCGCGAAAGCGGCCATGGGCCGGATGTTTCGCGGGAGGGGGTGCAACGCGACATTCTGCCGATAGTGGAAGGCACGACCGTCAATTCACGCTACGGGATGGTCCGCACCGATCACATTCTTTTCGTCGCTGCTGGAGCGTTTCACGTTTCCAAGCCCAGCGATCTGATTCCCGAACTGCAAGGCCGATTCCCAATCCGGGTGGAACTGCAGTCGCTCACCATGGACGACTTCATCCGGATCTTGACCGAGCCCAAGTCGTCGCTGGTGAAGCAATACACGGCGCTGCTCGAAACCGAAGGCGTGAAGCTGGAGTTCACTCGGGAGGCGTTGGAAGAGATCGCGCGCTTTGCGTTCCGGGTTAACGAAGGCACGGAGAACATCGGGGCGCGCCGTCTGCACACGATCATGGAACGAGTGCTCGATGAGATCAGCTTCGATGCGCCCGACAAGAAAGGCGAACACATCAAAGTGGACGCGGATTACGTTCGCCACATGCTGGCAGATATTGTGAAGGATCAGGATCTGTCGCGGTATATTTTGTAACTCTCTTGCGTGTTACGCTGAAGATCGTCTCCCCATGACATTCTGGCGCGATCTTGCCGGCGTGCTGTGCATAGTTCTGCTTGCCGCGATCGTTGCGTGCGGCGTTCCCGGAGTTCCCAAGCCGCCATCGTTGCAACTGCCCCAGCCGGTTTCCGATCTGCGCGCCATGAGAAAAGGCGACAAAGTCTATCTGGCGTGGACCGTTCCCACGCAGACAACCGATCAGGAGAATATCCGGCAACTGGGTGCGACACGCATCTGCCGGAGTTCGAACGTGTTGAACGATTGCTCCGATCCGGCCGAACAAGCGGGCGTGCTTTTGCCGCTGGTTCGAACCAATCAAGGCAAGGCCGCCAATCCGGTTAAGATTCAGGCCACCTACACTGACGAGCTTCCATGGACGATGCTTCGCGCAGACACCAATGCCAAAATCTCCTACGCGGTTTCTGTGCAGAACACGAATGAGCGCAGTGCGGGACTCTCCAATATCGTGTCGCTGCCCGCGGTTCCGGCGTTACCGCCACCCGCGGATTTCGCCGCGCAAGTTACGAGCGAAGGTGTGGTGCTGACCTGGTCGGAGGTACCGCATGATCGGGAACTTTCAGGCGGGCGTCGGCTATATCGGGTCTATCGCCGAGACGAAAGCGGCGCGGACGCAGTGGCCGGCGAGCTGCCCGTGGGAACTTTGCGGTCGTATGTGCTTTTCGACCACGGGTTCGATTGGGAGAAGACATATTTCTACCGTGCAACTGTGTCAACTATGATCCAGGGCAAGAGCGCAGATCAGTTCGAAGGCGATGACAGTCCCGCCATTAAAGTTCTCGCGCACGATGTGTTTCCGCCCGCGGTTCCGACCGGTGTGCAGGCCGCTGTATCAGCCGCGGGGCAACCCACGTTCATTGATTTGATTTGGGCGCCAGACACAGACGCCGATCTTGCCGGTTACAACGTCTTCCGCCGAGAGGCGGGAACTGAGGCAGTGAAAATCAACGCTTCGCTGGTGACCGCTCCCGCCTTCCGCGACATGGGTATGCCTTCCGGCCACACGTATTTCTATTCTGTTTCTGCCGTGGACGTGCGGAATAACGAAAGCAAGCGCTCCGAAGAGGCGAGCGAAGCTGTACCATGAATAAGCTACTAGCTGCGAGTTTCTGGCTCTTAGCTAGTCAACAAGAAACGGCCGTTAGCTCTGGCATTTGCTTCTAGCTAGAGGCTAGTAGCTGGCAGCTCGTTATGAAATATTGCCGCTTCCAACTCGGCGCCGAATCACATTATGGACTGATCGAATCGGTTGCGGGCGAAGAACGAGTTACTCGGCTGCTGCTGAAATCGCCGAAGGAAATTGGTGGTGACATCGAAGACCTGCCCAGCAAACGCATGGAGCACATTGCGCTCGCCGAAGCTGCCTTGCTGGCGCCGGTGCGCCCGTCGAAGATCGTTTGCGTCGGGCGTAATTATCGCGAACACGCAGCGGAACTCGGCAACGAAGTGCCCACTGAGCCGTTAATTTTTTTCAAGCCGCCTTCTTCGTTGCTTGCCCCGGGAGGCGAAATCCGCCGGCCGAAGATTTCCCAGCGTGTGGATTACGAGGGCGAACTGGGCGTGGTGATTGGCAAGATGTGCCACAAACTCGCGGACGACGAAGATGTTCGTTCTTACATTCTGGGATACACCTGCGTCAACGATGTAACCGCGCGTGATCTACAGAACAAAGACGGCCAGTGGACCCGTGCCAAAGGCTTCGATACTTTTTGCCCCGTTGGGCCGCTGGTGACGGATGAGATTGATCCCTGGGCTGGCGTCGCAGTGGAAACGCGAGTCAATGGGGAGATACGCCAGCAGGGTAATACGCGCGATTTCATTTTTCCGCTTGAAATAATCCTGCGCTACATTTCGCAGGTAATGACCCTTTTCCCGGAGGATCTGATCGCCACCGGCACGCCCAGGGGGGTCGGGCCAGTGGTGGCTGGGGATGTGATCGAGGTGAATGCAGAAGGCGTGGGAATATTGAGGAATCCCATAGTTGATGAATAGCACGACGGAGGACGGGCGTCCGCGCCTGTCGTCCATCGTCATGGCTCCCGCGCCATGCCCTTATCCATGGCCTCGTTCGCCAGACGATCGGCTTCCTGATTTTTCCCTCTCAACACATGACTGATGGAGAACCAATCGAGTCGCGCGATCAGTTCCTTCGCGCGGGCGTGCAAGTCTCTCAACGTCGGATTCTTCACTTTGTAGATGCCCTTGATCTGCCGCTCCAGGAGCTCAGAATCGGTGATCACTCTCAGGGCCTTGTGGCCGTGCGCAGTCGAATACTCGAGCGCCGCGATCAATCCCTGATATTCGGCAAAATTATTTGTCTGATGGCCGAGGAATTGGCTAAGCGCTGCCACTTTCCGTCCCGCTTCATCCTGAATCACGACGCCATACCCTGCCGGCCCGGGATTGCCACGCGCGCCACCGTCCGTGTAAGCAACTAGGAAGTGATCCGGAGTTTTCTCGGAGAAACCCAGGCCGATCTGTCTTGCCATCATCTGCCCGCCGCCAAACGGGTGGCCAGCCGTTGGGGAAGGTTGGCGGCGAGAATCCGGTCCTGCGCGGCCTTGACGTTATAGGGAGCGCGGCAGAAGCTCACGAGGCGAACGTCGGAATCGTAAACCGCAAACCCGGCGCGCCAATCGCCATCGCGAGGCTGCCCCACCGAGCCGGGATTCACCAGGTATCGCGATCCTTCGTGCAGCGGAAAGTCGCTGCATTCGCTCTTCGCCAACGTCTTGTAAGTCGGACGACCGCCATCCAGGTGAACATCATTGCTGGCAAAACTTCCCTGCAAGTGGGTGTGGCCAAAAAATGTTACGGCAGCCGATGTTGTCATCAGGGGCTCGGCCGCATCGCGCACGGTGACCACGTATTCATCTTCGTCCATGGGCGACCCGTGCACAAACTGCGCCTCTGCGAGCCCCTCGATTTGCAGTGGCCCTTGCGGCAAAGAACGCAGCCAATCCATGTTCTCGGGAGTCAGCTGATCGCGCGTCCAAAGCGCTGCCAGTGCAGCCACGGGATTGAAATCGCGAAGCTCAATCAGGCCGCAAGCGGCTTTATCGTGATTGCCGCGCACGAAATGTGAGCCCAACTGGCGGGAACGTTCGATGACCTCGTTGGGATTGGCGCCATAGCCGACGATATCGCCGAGGTTCACCACCACGTCGAAACTTGGAGCCGCGGCCAGGCAAGCTTCCAAGGCCTCGAGGTTGCTGTGAATATCGCTAAGCAGCAGGACGCGCACGAATCACCGGGGCAAACCGCGATTATAGACCCACAGGCGAGCCGATGCGCGCTCACGAGACGATGTACCAGTTTGATTTTCTTTTCAGCGTCATCCCGACCCGAAACCGTTCTAGCGCGGAGCGGGGGATCTCACCGGGAACGCTGCCTTGGAGATCCCTCCCGCGGCTGAAGAGCGCCGCGGTTCGGGATGACGCCGGAAGGGATTCAAATCGAGCGCCTACGAATTCACTACCGGACATCGCGCCCAGTGCCCGCTGCCAACTTCCACCAACGGCGGCAAATTACGCGAGCACTCCGCGATGCGAAACTCGCAGCGCGGCGCAAACGGGCATCCCGCCGGTACAGCCTGCAGGGAAGGCACGGTTCCTTCGATCGTGTGCAGCGACCGGCTGCGATCGGTCTGTAAAGTTGGCAGCGTTGCCAGAAGCCCACGCGTGTAGGGGTGGGCGGGCGCGTGGAAAATGTCGCGCTTCGCGCCCAGTTCCACCAGGTTGCCTGCATACATCACTGCGACCCGCTCAGCCACATGCGAGACCACTGCCAGATCGTGCGAGATGAAAAGCATGGCTAATCCAAACTTCTTCCGTAGATCGGCCAGAAGATCCAGGATCTGCGCCTGAATGGTGACGTCGAGAGCGGTGGTGGGCTCGTCGGCAATCAGCAGTTGCGGATGGTTCACAATCGCCATCGCAATCATCACGCGCTGGCGCATGCCGCCGGAGAGCTGGTGCGGATAATCGCGGGCACGCCGTGCTGCGTCGGGAATGGCCACGTCCTGCATGGCCGCGACGGCTCGACCCCACGCTTCTTTTCTGCTGGCCCGGCTATGGGCGCTGACCGCCTCGGCAATCTGGTCGCCCACGCGCATCACTGGATTCAGCGCTGTCATGGGCTCCTGAAAAATCATTGCCAGCTGTGATCCACGCATGCCGCCGATGTCGCGATCCGAAATTTGTAACAGGTCGCGCGGACGACCGCTGCCGTTGGCATACAGAATCTCTCCGGCGGCACGTGCGTTGGGTGGAAGCAATCGCATCAGGGCCAGGGATGTCAGGGATTTTCCCGATCCGGACTCGCCCACTAAACCCAGCACTTCATTGGCGGCGATGGTGAAGCTCAGGTCGTGCACCGCAGCGTGCGCTGGCTGCGGAGGTGTTCCCGCCGTCGGTTGTCCAGGAAATTCAATGGTCAAATGGCGGACATCTAGCAGCGGCGGCACGAGGCTATGGTAACAGTGCTTTTTGTTTCTCGACGGGCGAGAACACCCGCCCTCCATGGAAATCTACTGCCCCAGAATCAGCGGCAGCCCGTTCTTGCTGTTGCCGATCACCACGACTTTGCTGTTAGCGCTCTTGGCGAGAGTTTCAGTGGCCTCAATTCCCTTCCACTCCAGCAGTTGCGGACTGATGCCCTCGGCCACGATCTTCTGGAAGTCGCGAATGCCGGCGGCTTCGATGCGCTTGCGCTCGGCTTCCTGCGTTTCTTTCTGCAGGCGGAAGCTCATGGCCAGAGCCTCCTGCTCAGCTTGCTGCTTGGCCTCGATCGAACTCTTCAAGGTTGCGGGCAACTGGATGTCTCGCAAAAGAATGCTTTCCACGATGAATCCCCGCTGGCCCAGCATCCCTGCGAGCTGATCATAAATTTGTTTGGCCACCATTTCGCGCTCTCCGGTATAGAGCGCATTGGCGGTATGGGAGGCGGTGGCTTCACGGATCGCGGCCCGCAAGTTAGGCTCAATCAGCGTCGTCTCATAAGTCGGGCCGATCTTCTGATACACGTCCGCAGCCTTCCCCGGGTCTACGTGATAGATCAGCGACGTGTCCAGGTTCATGACCAAACCCTCGCTCGACGGGACGCTGGCCGATTCCTTGATTTCTTGGGTGCGGATCGTCATCTCATTATTTTCTTTAAAGGGATTCACTAGGTGAATTCCCTCGGGCAGCACTTCGCCGGTTACGCGGCCAAACAGGGTTAGCACTCCGACGTGGCCCGATTGCACCTTGGCGACCGACGCGAACACAGCAACAATCAGCACAAAGGCCGCGACCGCAATCGCCAGCATCCGAAACGCCGGATTGCCATCCACGCTGATGACCTTGCCTCGGCTGTCATTGAAAATCGGCATGAGAGTTCTCTCCCCGCTCAATTCTAGTGCACTGAGTTCGCGCTGCTAAGTGACTAACTGAGACCCGATAGGCAAGAACCCCGGATATTGCGTCCGCTGCCCATGCTTCCTCAGGCCAAGGCGGGGGCGGGATGAAAAACACTGCACATTGACATGGTCCGATACCGCGATGTATTGTCCGCCAGTACCGTTCTACTACCGTACCTCGTCGTGCCGGAGCATCGGATCAGTGGGCGCGAATGCGGGGCGGCACGCAAATTCTCAAGGACAATCCTCATGAATCGAATCTCCCGCAGTTCGCGATGGTTGATTATTGTCGCCGTGCTGGCGCTTGCAGCCACGGCGTTTGCGCAATCCAAATACCCGCTGGTTCAGATCAGCAAAGATATGTTCCACAACTCGGACAGCCAGCATAAGAGCGAGGTTGAACCCGACACTTACTCTTGGGGTTCGACGATGGTGGCTGCGTTTCAGGTGGCGCGTATTTCTGGTGGAGGCGGCGCGGACCTGGGCTTCTCCACGACCACCGACGGCGGAAAGACCTGGACCCAGGGCTATCTTCCCGGTCTCACGGATAACTACAAAGGCGGCAGCTTTTCCGCCGCCAGCGACGCTTCGATCGTTTACGACGCGAAACACGGCTACTGGCTGTATTCCAGCCTGCCCATCGCAAGCGATGGATCGGTCGACGTCGGAGTCAGCCGCTCCAAGGACGGACTCCACTGGGGCAAGCTAATCCTGGTGGACAGCAGCGGCGGTGATGACAAGAACTGGATCACCTGCGACAACACCTCCTCCAGCCCCTATTACGGCAACTGCTATACAGAATGGGCTGGCGTCTACATGAGCACGTCCACCGACGGCGGTCTGACTTGGAGCGCGGCCCAGGGTGTTAACGGCGGTTACGGCACGGGCGCGGAGCAACTGGTTCTTCCGAACGGAACGGCTGTCGTTCCCTTTCTGGGGAGTGAGATGCAAGCTTTCACTTCCACCAATGGCGGCAAGAGCTGGGGAAATACGGTCACCATCTCCAACGTCAATACATTTAACGGAAACAGCAGCCTGCGCAGCGTGGGCCTACCTTTCCCTTCTACCGGAATTGATGGCGGCGGCAAAATTTATGTGGTCTGGTCAGACTGCAGCTTCCGCTCTGGTTGCAGCACTAATGACATAGTCATGAGCACTTCGACCGACGGAAAAAAATGGAGCAAAGCGGCGCGCATTCCTATCGATCCCGTCAGCAGCACCGTAGATCACTTCTTCCCCGGGCTTGCCGTGGACCTCTCAACCTCCGGCAAGAGCGCTCACCTTACCGTCACGTACTATTACTATCCCGATGCGAACTGCAATGACAGCACCTGCGACCTGGATGTGGGTTTCACCACATCGCAAAATGGCGGAAAAACCTGGACTCGCGGCCAGCAACTGGCAGGGCCGATGAAGATCGCCTGGTTGCCGCAGACCTTCTCGGGTCCCATGGTGGCTGACTATATTTCATCATCCTATGTGGACAGCAAACCATTTGGGGTGTTCATGGTTGCCAAGGCGCCATCGAAGGGCCTCCTCAACGAGGCGGCGTACACCACCAAGGATCCTCTTCTGGTCGCAGCTGACGAGCCCCGGTTTAGCTCCAAGGGCGAGAAGCGTCAGGCCAATGCCAAGTCGGAGAAGCGTTGGCTGAACTTCCACGATGTTGAGCCTCGGGCGGTGCCTCCGAACGGGCCTGAATCAAAGAAGTAGGAGATTGCGAAGGCCGCCGAGCCACGCTTCGGCGGCCTATTTCGCAGCTCGCAGCGCCTTGATCAGCTCTCTCACGTTTTTCAGATCAGGCTGTGCCTGCAGCGCCAGTTCGAATTGCGCCAGTGCCTCCTGACGCCGGCCTGGGATCTGTGCCAAAGCGTTCCCCAGATTGACGCGCGCGTGAACATAATCCGGCCGCGCGCCAAGAGCAGCCTGAAACTCGGCGACAGCGTCGTCCAAGCGCCCGGTTTGTGCGAACGCGATTCCCAGATTGTTGTGGGCCTCGGCGTAGTCGGGCTGAATGCGCAGCGCGGCCTGATACTCAGCAATTGCCTCCGGCATTCGGTCGGGCGAGGATGAGAGAGCTCGTCCGAGATTATTATGCGCCTTGGCCAGTTCGGGATTGAGGCGCAACGCTGCGCGGAACTCCGCGATCGCCTCCTCCATTTTTCCCGCCGTCTGCATAAAAGCGGCACCTAAATTGTTGTGCACTTCCGCGTCATCGGGCTGAAGCTGCGCCGCGGTCTGATATTCGGCAATGGCCTGCGGCAAACCATTCGGCGTCAGTGCCAATGCGCGCCCTAAATTGTTGTGGGCTGCGGCATAGGCGGGCTGAATCTCCAAGGCGGTTTGAAATTCTGACATGGCTTCCTGAAGTCGGCCCGGAGTCCTCATCAGAGCCATCCCCAGGTAGTTATGAGCTTCGGCGAGATTTGGCTCAAGCCGCAGTGCGGTCTGGTACTCTGCAATCGCTTCGGGCAGGCGGTCCGGCATCTCCGATAGCGCGGTTCCCAGATTACTGTGCGACTCCGCGTGCTCAGGGTTAATCCGCAATGCGGCCTGAAACTCAGCCACTGCCTCGGGGAGATGGCCGGGGCGATGCAGTAGCACGACCCCAAGGTTATCGTGCGCCATCCAGCTTTGCGGATTGCGCGCCAGCGTCGCGCGATAGAGCGTCTCGCTGTCGCGATACATTCCGCTTTGCCGCCACGTCAGTCCGGCGAGCACCGCCGGCACAACCATCAGCACCGTCCGGCGAGCTGGCTTCGCGGGAAAGCTTCTTTGCGTCCAATCTGCGAGCACGCCGGCCACAGGCACAATGATTCCCAGGGCTGCCAAGTATTGGAAGTGATCGGCGACATAGGAATAGCGAAACGGATAAACATTGAGGAAACCCAGCACCGGGAACAGGGTTCCGCAGAAAACCAGGAACCCGGCCAGTGGTCCGCGGTGACGCCGCGCCAGCCGCCATAGCCCGAACCCCACCCCCGCGACCGCCAGAGGGTACAAATAGTGCCACCAAGTTGCGGTATCCGGCTGCCAACGAGGATACGTGAAAATAAGGTTGGCCGGCCACAGCAGCTTGCAGGCGTAAAAGCAAATGATTCGCCCTGCCAGCAGAACGCGCTGTCCCACAGTCAAGGCGTAGGTGGCGCCTTCGGCACCGGCATAGGTTTTCTCCACCCACGCGGTGAACAAACCCGCCCCTGCACCCACTACAAACCAGGGCAGCAGCGGCTGCACATCGCGCCGCCAGTCGAGCCTTCCGCGGCGCCACCAGAAGATCACCAATAGCACAGCGGGGAGCACAGCCGTGACCGTCTTGCTCAGCAGCGCAAGAACAAACAACGCAAAAGCCCACCAGTATTGCGAACGCCGCCGAGTCTGGTCGAAATTCAGGTAAATCAGCGCCGATGCCAAGTAGAACACCGAGGAGAGTGTGCTCTTCTGTTCTGAGATCCAGGCGACCGCTTCGACGCACACCGGATGCAAAGCGAAAATCAGGGCTGCGAGCCACCCCCCGGGAAGCCCTAGCCGCCGCACGATCCGCATCACCAGCCAGGCCGCCAAAGCATGTTCCACAACATTGGCCAAGTGGTAGGCCAGCACCAAATCGCCCCATACGCGATGCTCGATCCAAAACGCACTATGCAACAGCGGATAATATTGATGGGTTGCGCCAAGGTCGAACCAGATCCGCCACAATCCACGCAAAGATCGCAACTGCGGCGCGGTGATATGAAACTCGTCATCCCACACCGGCCCGCCGCGCAGAGCCGGCCAGTAAGCCACGAGTGTGGCCAGCAGGATTCCCACTCCGACAGTCAGGTCCCGAATCGAGAGCAACGTAGTAGCCGGCCGCTGAACTCGCGCGGCGTCCGGAAGCCTCTGACGCTTCTCCTTAGTTCGTCGCTCGGCAGGGGTTTGCATTCGAGGAGGGAAAGACCCGAATCTCCGTTTGACTCCGAAACGCAGATTGTATAACGGCTGGAAGTTTTGAGGCGTGACCTCCGTACTTTCTTCTCCGGCGCCGAAGCGAATGATGCGGGATGAACTCCGGTCAAGACCGGGGTCGGTAGTGGCTCAGTTTGATTCAAACTGAGCCACTACCCCGGGGTCTTACCTATTGACAGCCGGTAGTACGACGGAGCATAGTTTGCCTAATCTCGCCTGCTCCGTCTCTTCGAGTTGGGTGCAAAATGCGCTGCTTCGTTTTGCAGTGAAACCAAAAACTCAGGAGAATCCCTATGAAATCCGCCACCAAAATTGCAGTCCTTGTTGCTGCAATTCTTTCGATCTCCGCTTCCGCGCAAGTCTCGAGCTTCAGTCACATCGTGGTGATCGTCCAGGAAAACCGCACCCCTGACAATCTTTTCCAGGGACTATGTATTCCGCCATACGGCAGCAGCAGCGCCTGCGGAACCGGCGCCGGTCAGTATGACATCCAAAGTTTTGGATTCGACAACAAAGGCAATCAGATTTCGCTGAACGAGGTGCCGCTCGGCAACGCGTTCGATCCCGGCCACGCTCATGCGGCGTTTGAGCGCATGTGCCACCTGAACCCGAGCACCAATCAGTGCGGCATGAACGGTTTGAGGAGCGCCGGCTGCCCCGATAGTTGCTCGTTCGAATTCGTGCAACCCACCGACGTGCATCCCTACCTCACCCTGGCGCAGCAGTTCGGCTGGGCCAATAACATGTTTCAGTCCAACCAGGGACCGAGCGCGCCGGCTCACCAATTTCTTTTTGGCGGCACGTCCGCGCCCAGCGCGGATGATGATGCTAACGCCATCTTTGTCGCCGAGAATCCTGGCGGCAAGGGATGCCTGGCGCCTCTCGACGCTGTCTACAAGTTGATCTCTCCGCAAACCGAGCCCAACGAATATGAACTGGTCAACGATCCCTTAGGCACCGTATGTTTCTCGCGCCCGACCATGGCGACTTTGCTCGACGCCCAGGGCTTGAACTGGAAATATTATTCTCCGGGTGAGAACAGCATCTGGACAGCCCCGAACTGGATTCAGGAGATTTGCGGACCCGACGCCAACTACACACAATGTCAAGGTACCGAGTGGAAGCAGCATGTGGACCTCAACCCCCAGCACCTCCTGACCAAGGATCTTCCCAACTGCACATTGCCTGCGGTGAGCTGGGTGATTCCTATCGGGCAAAATTCCGATCACCCGTCGGCCGACGGCACTCACACTGGCGGCCCGTCCTGGGTGGCGTCCATCATCAACGCAATCGGCGAAAGCAGTTGCACCGATACCATCAACGGCACGCCCGTAGCTTACTGGCAGGATACGGCTATCGTTGTCACCTGGGACGATTGGGGAGGCTTTTACGATCATCGGCAACCGACCTTCCTGACCGCGCCGAACCAGGGCTGGGGAGATTATCAGTTAGGCTTCCGCGTGCCGCTGCTCGTGGTTTCGGCCTACACGCCGCAGATGATTGACAACACCAATCAGTACGACTTCGGGAGCATCCTGCGGTTGATCGAGCTCAATTTTGGCATCACCGAGGGTTCCCTGGGCTTCGCTGACGAACGCTCACAAACCGACCTCGCCGGGTTCTTCAACTTCCGGCGCCGAGCACGCATCTTCCGGCATATTGACGCGCCGCTTGATTTGAAGTTTTTCATGAACGACAAGCGGCCTATGGAGCCGCCGGACACGGATTAAAGCTGCAACATCGCCGATGCTGCTGGGTTCCCGCTTCAAGCCTGGCCTGGGCGGGACCCAATCGTCGGCAAGGCCCCTCCCCCGCAATCCATTGAAAACAAGCGCCTGATTCGAGGCTCGATCAGCCGTCCCTAAACCACCCGCCCGACGGCCTAATCCCTCGCAACTCCTTTGCCAATTCGGGGTTTATATTGACAGGAAAGTAGAGGTAACTGAAGTCACCCCGCGCCCTTCGTCTCTGGCATTTGGACGTGAGTGGCTTCAGGCGGAATGCCGCAGCAGTGGCGGCATCCGGGGGAGGCTTTAAGGCCATGAACATTATCCAGCGTTTCATTCAATTCACGTTTCGCGCCGCACTATTAACCGCGCTAACAGCAACGCCTCTGGCTTTGGCTCAGACGGCAGATCAGGAAAACGCTCATGAAACGGCGCCTGCCACCGATCAGCAAGTGGCTGCGGCGAACACGCCAGATATGACTGCGCCCACGGAAGTAAATCAGGCTGACGATCCTCCGGGCCGCGTCGGCCGTCTGCAATACATTACCGGATCGGTTTCCGTGCAGCCGCATGGCACCGACGACTGGGTGCAAGGATCGGTGAACCGTCCGCTGACCAATGCCGATAACGTGTGGGCCGATAAAGACTCGCGCGCTGAGTTGAACGTCGGCACGGGCTTTTTGCGGATCGGCGCCGAGAGCAGCCTGACGCTCACCAATATCAATAGCAACGTTGTGCAGGTGCAGTTGCACCAGGGCGCGTTAAACGTCCACGTTCGCAAGATCTACAACGGCGAAGTGTATGAGGTTGACACGCCCAACATGGCGTTCACTCTGACCAAGGCCGGTGAATACCGCTTCGACGTAGATCCGAACGGCGATTCTACCAATGTCACTGTTTGGCGCGGCGAAGGCGAAGCTACCGGTCAAGGTCCGGCAGTGCGAGTCCACGCCGGCGAGCAGGCGCGCTTCAGCGGCGGAAATTCCATGACGCACCAGACGGTGAATGCGCCGCGACCGGATGGCTTCGACGAATGGTGCCAGCTTCGCGACAAGCGGGAAGACAATTCTGTTTCCGCGCGTTACGTGGCGCCGGGCACGGTTGGCGCGGAGGATCTGGACGACTACGGAACCTGGCGCGACACGCCGGATTATGGCCACATCTGGGTTCCATCTACGGTTGATCCGGGATGGACGCCATACAGTGATGGCAACTGGATCTGGGACGATCCGTGGGGATGGACCTGGGTGGACTACGCTCCCTGGGGATTTGCGCCGTTTCACTATGGCCGCTGGGTCAATTGGGGCGGATATTGGGGCTGGGCGCCGGGACCCTACTGGGGACGGCCATGGTACGCTCCAGCGCTGGTGGGCTGGTTTGGCGGCCCTGGCTGGGGCGTTGGATTCGGCTGGGGATGGGGCTTTGGTCTTGGTTGGCGTGGCTGGGGCGGCTTTGGCTGGTGCCCGCTGGGCTTCGGTGAGCCGTTCTATCCGTGGTATGGAGCCAGCCGAGGCTACTTCCGCAACGTGAACATCACGAATACGCGGATCACGAACATTAACCGCATCTCCAATAACTATTACAACCACACCGGCGCGCGCTTTGGGACGGCAAACGGATTGCCGCGCTATGCCAGCACGGCGGGCCGCGCGGTTTCGCGAGATACGCTGGCGCGGGGATTGTCCGTCGCCAACCACTCGGCCAGGATTTCAGCCAACCAGTTGAAGGGCGCATCGGCGGTGAGCAGGTTGAATGCCTCACCTACGCATGAGGGCATGCTGGGAGCACACGCAACCACGGCTTCGGCCAGACCTCCGGCTTCGGCGCTCTCGCGCTCTACGGTCAGCCGGCTGACTCCGCCAAGTGCGGCGCGGTCAACCGCTGCGCGCGGCGCGGCGAACGCCTCGGCCCGCACCATGCCGAACAACACCGCCCGCAACGGAGAAACTTCGGCTCGTGGACCCGCCGCCGGCGCGGAGGGCCGCAACGTGGCTCGTCCGCCACAAAGCGCGACGAACTCCGAGCGCAGCGGATTGCAGAATCGTCCGTCGAATGGCGCCATGCAGAATCGCAATGCCAACGTCCCCCGGCCGCCAACCACAGGCAGCCCTTCGGCCAACGGTGCGGCCAACGGAATGAGAGGCGCGGCTGGTCGCTCCGAGTCGTCGCAGATGGCTATGAACCACAACGTGCCGCGTCCGCCGGCAAGCTCGGGCTTGCGCAGCTCTGAGCCTTCTTCGGCGTCTGGCTCGGTGGCGCGTCCGTCGCAGGGCAGTTCGATGAACCGGCCGTCCACGATGGCCAATCACAACGTGCCGCGGCCTTCGAGTACGCCGAGATCGTCGGGACCGAGCTTCAACTCGGGCAGCATGCGCAATAACGTGCCCCGCCCGACTGGACCGGTGCAGCCGGCGCCGCGCAACTATGCCTCGGAAGGCCGCAGCAGCTACGGCGGATACGGTGGATATCGCGGCGGCTCCTATGGAGGCCGAAGCTACTCTTCACCGTCCTACGGCGGACGAAGCTACTCTTCGCCCTCGTACGGTGGGCGCAGCTACTCGGCACCGTCGCACAGCGGCTCGTTTGGTGGCGGCTACGGAGGTGGCTATCACGGTAGCAGTGGCGGCTTCCACGGCAGCAGCGGTGGCGGCTTCCACGGTGGCGGTGGCGGAGGTTTCCACGGTGGTGGTGGCGGAGGCGGCCACAGCGGTGGCGGCCATCGCTAAACCTTAATCGCTTGTTTTCAGGGGACGCCGCCTGCGGGCGGCGTTTCTATTTTGCGCGGGAAGGGCGAGGCTGGCGGTGGAAATCTTGGACTCTCCACGCCTGCTTGGAATCGCTGACGCGCCGCGTGCCAGATGGCCGAGCGTGCGCGGCTGCACCGTAATGACATCCGGACCCTGGTCTTGCCCGTAATAATGGCCTTGTTGGGAATGGTTTCGTAGGCGTAGCCGGTCAGCGTTGCCTTGATGTAGACCTCGTTATCCAGCCTGCCGAGTTTCACATTCAGCCGCGCCCAGCCGTAGTGAATTTTGCCGTTGATGGCGAACTTCAAGCCGGGATAGCGGTCTTTGACCCCCTTGCCGCCATTCGCCCACGGACCACGGGCTCCCGAGTGGCCCTGAAACGTAAATACGAATGCCATCGAGATATGGCTCGCGTAATGCCCTCCCGGTCCGATACGGACCCCCGGTAGAAAAGCGCCTTCATCCCCGTGCCCCCGGAGACTTGACGCGACTCCCCAGACGTCGTTTGCCGCCCGAGGGTTGCACCGTAGAAATGCATTCTGGCCGCTCATGCTGTATTCGTTGTACGCGATAAAGCTGAAATCCGCGATTCCGTCGTGGTTGAGATCCAGATTGTAGGTGTGAAAGCCGGAGGCCTGCAGAACGACGTGTGCTGGCGTATAGACAACCTTCGCCTCGGCGGTCCCACTCAGCGCCAGCGCGCTCACTCCCGCCGCGCTGGCGGCGACCGCATACGCGCTAAGGTGTCGCTCGGTTTTCTGCGGCAGGGGCAAGGGGGCTTTGGGACGGCTGGGCGACTTCATACTCTCTCCAGGGCTGGGAGCATGATTATGCGATGAACCCGAACCACCGTCAATAGGAATCAGGGCCTTGCGCGATGTCGGCGCGGGCGTCCTCGCCATGCTTGTGTGGGGCGGACGCTCTTGTCCGCCGCCGTGTTCGGCT
>Ga0335078_10003012_pt1 | contig 25193 bp, 19 predicted proteins | sample Lox_Sample_32_FD_206711 | JGI IMG/M metagenome (GOLD analysis project Ga0335078, IMG submission 206711) | Soil microbial communities from Loxahatchee National Wildlife Refuge, Florida, United States - Lox_Sample_3.2 | ecosystem: Environmental > Terrestrial > Soil > Wetlands | place: USA... | reverse complement strand
TCGGCTCGTCCAGGATCAGCAGGTCGGCCCGGCTGGCCAGCGCGGCGATCAGGTTGATCTTCTGCCGGTTGCCCTTCGAGTAGGCCCGCACCTTGCGCGAGGGGTCGAAATCGAACCGCCGGACCAGCGCGTCGCGGTAGGCGACGTCGGTCTCCCCGTGCATCCGGGCCAGCAGGTGCAGAGTCTCCGCGCCGGTCAGCGACGGCCACAGCGTCGCCTCGCCGGGCACGTACGCGACCCGGGCATGGACCGCCACCTTGTCCTTCTGGGCGTCCAGGCCGAAGATCTCGGCCCGCCCGGCGGTGGGCTTGATCAGGCCGAGCAGCAGCCGGATCGTCGTGGTCTTGCCCGCGCCGTTCGGCCCGAGATACCCGAGCACCTCACCCGCGTTGACCTCCAGGGTCAGGCCGTCGAGGCCGACGACCGGGCCGTAGTGCTTGGTCAGGTTCTCGGTGCGCAGCAGGGCCGGGGTGGTCTGGACCCCAGCCCTCCCCTCCTGGCGCACGCCGAGCCCGCCCGCCTGAGCGTTCATGGCACCTCCCGGGCGGCCGTGCCGTCTCCGCCCAGCTACCAGCCTGGTCGCGGCGTGGTGCCCGGGGCAGGGCTCAAGGTCCCCGGTTGCCCGGGACCGTCGTCCCGGCCCGGTTCGCGAGCCCCGCCCCGCCTCCCCCTGGCCCGCCTTCCATGATCACGGAGACTCAGCCGCGTTCCGGTACTACACGCTGAAGGACCGGGCCCCCCGGTACGCCGTGCTGGACACCGACTACGGCTCGATGTACGGCGCGTACCGGCCGGCCGGCCCGGGCCAGAACTACTGGCGCATCGCCCAGTTCCTGTTCCCGTTCTGGACCATGACCCCGACCGGCCTGCTGGGCCATCACCTGGTCGCCCGCGCCTGGGTCCCGATGGACGACGAGCACATGATCAGGCCATCGCCGAGAGCATGGGTCCGATCTACGACCGGACCCAGGAGCAACTGGGCAGCAGCGACGCGATGGTGATCCGGGTCCGCCGCCGCCTGATCGCGGCCGCGCGGGCGCTGGCGGACCAGGGCACGGTCCCGCCGGGCGTGGATAACCCCGGTGTCTACCGGCAGCGCTCCGGCGGGGTGATCCTCGACGAGGACGCTGACTGGGTCGAGGCCACCAAGGACCTGCGGCAGGCCTACGTCAGCCACCCCGAGCTCGACCCCGCCGTCGTCGGCGGTTTCGTCTGAGCCGGCCCCTCGGTCAGGCCGGCCCGCGCCCTGACGCGCGCTCGGGATCAGGCCGGCCGGCTGCGGCGATCCGCGCGAACTCGGTCACGTCCAGCGACTCGCCGCGACGCGCCGGATCGATCCCCGCCCGCCTGAGCACCTGCTCCGCGGCCGCGGCCGAGCCGGCCCACGGCGCCAGCGCGGCGCGCAGCGTCTTGCGCCGCTGCGCGAACGCGGCGTCGACGACCGCGAACACCTCGTCGCGGCCCGCGCCCGGCGGCGGCTCGCGCCGGGTGAACGCCACCAGGCCGGAGTCGACCCGCGGCACCGGCCAGAACACCGTCCGCGCCACCGCGCCGGCCCGCCGGACGCTGGCGTACCAGGCCAGCTTGACCGACGGCACCCCGTACGTCCGGCTGCCCGGCGGCGCGCTCATCCGGTCCGCCACCTCGGCCTGGACCATGACCAGTCCGCCGCGCAGCGAGGGCAGCATGGCCAGCAGGTGCAGCACGACCGGGACCGCGACGTTGTAGGGCAGGTTCGCCACCAGCGCCGTGGGCGGGTCCCCGGGCAGGTCGCGCACCCGGGCGGCATCCGCGGTCACGACCGCCAGCCGCCCGGCCAGGGCGGGGGGGGCGCGCTGCGCCACGGTGCGCGGCAGCTGCGCGGCGAGTGCCGGGTCGATCTCCACGGCGATCACCCGGCCGGCCGCAGCGAGCAGGGGCAGCGTGAGCGAGCCGAAACCGGGGCCGACCTCCAGCACGACATCGGCGGCGTCCAGCCCGGCCAGCGCGGTGATCCGGCGGACCGTGCCGGCGTCGGTCACGAAGTTCTGGCCGAGCCGCTTCGCCGGGCGCAGGCCGAGGTTCGCCGCGATCCGCCGGATGTCGGCAGGCCCCAGCAGCCGGGGCCCCAGCGGCTCCCCCGCGAGCGGTTCCGGCGGCACCTCGGCGGCCGCATCCGGGGTCTCCCCCGCGGACGCATCCGGCGACTCATCCACGCCCGCAACGGTAGCGGCCGGGCGGGCTAGCCGAAGCTGATCTTCAACGCGGCGGCCTTCAGGGACCCGGCCGAGACCAGCGGCCGATCCATGGTGCCGCGAGCACGGCCGGCACCGCGGCGGCGGCCAGGGAAACTACGCCGCGAGACGGGCGGTGACGAGCAGCGACCGGCCCGGGTCGGCGCCGGTGCCCAGCCGCGCGGCGTCAGCCGTCTCAGCCGGCACCCAGCCGGCCCGGCGCAGCAGGTCCAGGTGCGCGGCGGCAGGCAGGATCGTCAGCCACGGCTCGGCGTCGGCCGCCCGGCGCCTGGCGTTCGCCACCTCGATCACCCGGGCCGAGTCCTGGCCGTCGCGATGCACGCTGAGGCTCACAGCCAGAATGCTGCCCGCAGCGGCCCGCCTGCCGAGTGCAAGCAGCAGCCGGACACAGGTCGGCTGGTCCAGGTAGACGAGGAGGCCCTCGCAGACGAACAGGGAGGGCTGGCCGGCGTCGTGCCCGCAAGCTGCCAGCACCGCCGCGACGTCGTCATGCCGGAAGTCGGCGGCAGCCAGGACCGGCCCGTCCGGCCCCGTCCGCGGTCCTCGCCACGGGCCGAGCCGGGCGGCTACCGGCTTCGTCCTGCCCAGCGCGATCACGCCTGGCCCGCCCGCCCTCACTCCCATCCTGCGCAGCCAGCCCGGTGCCGCATTGCCCGGCCCACCGGCTCCCACCCCCATACCGTGCAGCCGGGCCGCCTTGTCGGCCTGCGTGGCCGGATGGTCAAGCTCGAAGAACCGGACACCATGGGCGCGGAACCGCAGCGCGCGGTCGTCATAGCCGGCGCCGACGATCACGACCTGGCGGATCCCGGCCGAGATCGCGGCGAGCACCTGCTCGTCGAAGAACATCGTCCGGGCGGCCAGGCTGGGCCGCAGTGCGTCGGTCTCCGTGGGACGCATGCCCCGGCACAGCCGCCGCTGAGCGTCGGGGTCGCCGCCCGGCGAGTGCGGCCGGACGAGCCCGGCCCGGGTCAGGGCCACGGCCTGACTGGTCCGGGACGGCCGGCCCGCCGACTCCGGCCTGTGCAGCGGCGGCTGGCCCGCCTTCCCTGGCTTACGTTCACGCCGCCAGATATGTCCCCGCCACCGCAAAGCACACCTCCGCCACCGTGAAAGCACCCTCGCCGACCTCACCCGGGCCGAACGGGATCTGCTGCGGATAGCCGGCGACCTCATGGAGCGCCTCGCCGACGCCGCCGAGACCGGCCGGTCGCATGAAACGGGGCTGGAGCGGGCGCTGGGCGGGCCAGCCAGCGGGAACCAGCGCCAAGCATGCGGGATCAGAAGCCGAAGACGCGGGCCGCGGTCGCGATGACCGCGGCGCACAGGTCAGCCACGTCCACCTGCTGCACGGCGGCGAGCGCGCGCAGGGTGCAGGCGACCAGCGCGGGCGAGTTGGGCTTGCCCCGGTGCGGCACCGGGGTGAGGAACGGCGCGTCGGTCTCGGCCAGGATCAGGTCCAGCGGCGCCGCGGCGGCCGCGTCACGCAGCGCCTGCGCGTTGGCGAACGTCACGTTGCCGGCGAAGCTCATCACGTACCCGGCCGCCGCGCACCGCCGCGCCATCGCCGCGTCGCCGGAGAAGCAGTGGAAGATCACCTGGTCCGGCGCGCCCTCGTCGTCAAGGATCCGCAGCACGTCCTCGTGCGCCTCGCGGTCGTGGATCATCAGCGCCTTGCCGGCCTGCTTGGCGATATCGATATGCGCGCGGAACCAGTCCCGCTGCACCCCGGGCGGGGCCCAGTCCCGGTAATAGTCGAGGCCGGTCTCGCCGACGGCCCGGACCTGCGGCAACCGGGCCAGCGCGGCGATCTCGGCCAGCACCTTGTCCCGCTCGGCCGCGGACCCGGCCGCCCGCGCCGTCTCGTTCGGGTGGACCGCCACCGCCGCGGACACCTCACGGTGGGCTGCCGCGCAGCCGGCGGCCCACCGCGAGGTCGGCAAGTCCACCCCGATCGTGACCACCCGGGTGATCCCAGCCGCCCGCGCTTCGGCCAGCACCTCGGTCACCGGGCGCTCGATCAGGTCCAGGTGGCAGTGACTGTCCAGCGCCTCGGCGGGCAGGGGCTCGGGCGGGGGGACGGCCGGGCCCGCCGGCGTCACGCCTGCTCCAGCCGGGCCAGCTCCTCGTCGGCCAGGCCCGGGTCGAGCTTGGCGAACAGCGGCGTGGGCGGCGCCAGCGGCGTGCCCGGCCGGACCGGCGCGGACTGCCACCGGGCCGCGCCGCGGTAGTCGCCGGTGATCACCGGGTACGGGGCGCCGCTCCCCTCGCTGACCTCCTCGATCCGGCCCATCGGCGACCAGCTGCCGGACCCGCCGAGCATCTCGAAGACCTTCTGCGACGAGCGCGGCAGGAACGGGGTGAGCAGGGTCTTGCCGTCGTCGACGAGCTGGAGCGCCACGTGGCAGATCGTGCGCATCCGCTCCGGGTCGGACTCACGCAGCTTCCACGGCGCCTGCTCGGACAGGTACTTGTTGGCCTCGGCCAGCGTGCGCATGGCCTCGTTGATCGCGGCCTTGAACCGGGACCGGGACAGCGCCTCGCCGACCGGGGCGAACGCGTCGCGGGAGTGCTGGAGGAGCCGGCGGTCGGCGTCGGTCAGCGCGCCCGCCTCCGGGACCGAGCCGATGTTGCGGGCCGCGAACGAGATGCTCCGGTTCACCAGGTTCCCCCAGTTCGCCAGCAGCTCGTCATTGTTGCGCCGGATGAACTCGCTCCAGGTGAAGTCGGTGTCCTGGTTCTCCGGGCCGGCCACGGCCAGGTAATACCGCAGGGCGTCGACGTCGTAGCGCTCCAGGAAGTCGCGGACATAGATGACCACCGAGCGGGACGAGGAGAACTTGCGGCCCTCCATCGTCAGGTACTCGCTGGCCACCACCTCGGTCGGCAGGTTGAGGGCGCCGAGCGCGCCGGGCGTACCGCCCTTGTCGCCCTGGCCGCTGTAGCCGAGCAGCATGGCCGGCCAGATCTCGGCGTGGAAGACGATGTTGTCCTTGCCCATGAAGTAGTAGGACTCGGCGTCGGGGGCCTGCCACCAGGCGCGCCAGGCGTCCGGGTCCCCGGAGCGCCGGGCCCACTCGATCGACGCGGACAGGTAGCCGACCACGGCGTCGAACCAGACGTAGATCCGCTTGTCCGGGCGGTCCCGCCAGCCGTCGAGCGGCACCGGGACGCCCCAGTCGAAGTCGCGGGTGTAGGCCCGGGGCTTCAGGTCGTCGAGCAGGTTCAGCGAGAACTTGAGCACGTTGGGCCGCCACAGCCCGCTCTTGCTCTGCAGCCAGGTGCCCAGCGCGTCGGCGAAGGCGGGCAGGTCGAGGAAGAAGTGCTCGGTCTCGACGAAGACCGGGGTCTCCCCGTTGATCTTCGACCGCGGGTCGATCAGGTCGGCCGGATCCAGCTGGTTGCCGCAGTTGTCGCACTGGTCGCCGCGGGCGTTCGGGAACCCGCAGATCGGGCAGGTGCCCTCGATGTACCGGTCGGGCAGGGTCCGGCCCGTCGACGGCGAGATCGCGCCCATGGTCTTGCGCAGGAAGATGTAGCCGTTGTCGTACAGGCCCTTGAAGATCTCCTGGGTGACCGCGTAGTGGTTCAGCGTCGTGGTCCGGGTGAACAGGTCATAGGACATGTCCAGGCCGACCAGGTCCTCGGCGATGACCCGGTTGTACCGGTCGGCCAGCTCCCGGGCGCTCACCCCGGCCGCGTCCGCCTGGACCTGGATCGGCGTGCCGTGCTCGTCGGTGCCGCTGACCATCAGCACCCGGTTGCCCGCCATCCGCTGGTACCGGCTGAACATGTCGGCGGGCAGCCCGAACCCGGACACGTGCCCGATGTGGCGGGGCCCGTTGGCGTACGGCCAGGCCGGCGCGGTCAGGATGTGACGGCTCGTTGCGGACATCCCCTCAGCCTAGGGGCTGGCTCGCGTGCTGCGGGTGCGCGGGGCGCCGGGCGGGTCGGCCGGGGCCGGCGGGGGAACCGGGGCCGGGGTGGCCGGGGTTTTCCCGGCGCGCGGGGCGCCGGGCAGGCCGGCCGCGGCTTCCGTCGTGCGCCCCGCGGGCGGCGTCGCCGGAGCGTGGCGCAGCACGGCGTCGTACACCTCCCGCTTGCGCAGGCCGAGTTCCCGCGCGGCCTCGGCCATCGCGGCCTTGCGCGGGGTGCCGGCCCGCTCCAGCGCGGCGACGCGCGCGGCGGCCTCCGGCCCGGCCTCCCGCGGGTCGGCGCGGCGGGCCCGCGCGGCGCCCGCCACCACGATCGTGATCTCACCCAGCCGGCCGGGCTCGGCCCAGGCCGCCAGCTCAGCCAGCGTGCCCCGCCTGACCTCCTCGTGCGTCTTGGTCAGCTCGCGGCACACCACCGCGGGCCGGCCCGGGCCGAACGCCTCCGCCAGCGCGGCCAGCGTGGCGGCCAGCCGGCGCGGCGACTCGAAGAAGATCAGCGTCCGTGGCTCGGCCGCCAGCTCGGCGAGCCTGCGCGCCCGCTCGCCGGCCCGGCGCGGCGGGAAGCCCTCGAAGCAGAACCGGTCGCTCGGCAGCCCGGACACGGCGAGCGCCGCGGTGACGGCCGAGGGGCCCGGCAGCACGGTCACCCGGATCCCGGCCTGGGCCGCGGCCGCCACCAGCCGGTAACCGGGGTCGCTGATGCCCGGCATGCCCGCCTCGGTCACCAGCAGCACGTCCCGCCCGGCGTTCAGCTCGGCCAGCAGGCCGGGTACCCGCGCCGCCTCCACGCCGTCGTAGTACGAGACCAGGGTGCCGGTGAGCCGCACCCCGAGCTCGGACGCCAGCCGGCGCAGCCGGCGGGTGTCCTCGGCCGCCACGACCGGCGCCCCGGCGAGCGCCGCGGCCAGCCGCGGCGAGGCATCCTGCGGCCGGCCGATCGGAACGGCCGCGAGCGTGAGCGTCCCGCCGGCCCGGCCGGCGCCGCGCGCCCCGGCCGGCTCCCCGCCGCCGCTGTCTTCCATCTCGCGCCCAACGCTAGCGCCCCGCCGCGCCTACCATGGCAACCGATGACCGCATACGAGACCGGGGCGATGGCCGCGCAGCGGCCGGGCCGCGCGGCGGGCCTGCGAGACCGGCTGGCCCCGCCGATCCCGGGCAGCCCGGTGTGGGGCTGGATCGGCCCGCTGCTCGTCACCGCGTTCGGCGCGTTCCTGCGGTTCTACCGGCTGGGCGTGCCCAAGGCCGTCGTGTTCGACGAGACCTATTACGTCGGCGACGCCTACGGGATCCTGCGCCACGGCGTGGAGATCAACCACGTCAAGAACGCCAACGCGCTGCTGGTCCAGGGCAAGACGAATATCCTCGCCTCCGGCGGCGAGCTGGTCGTGCACCCGCCCCTCGGCAAGATCTTCATCGCCGCCGGGGAGTGGCTGTTCGGGCTGACGCCGTTCGGGTGGCGCTTCGCGGTCGCGCTGGTCGGCTCGCTGGCCATCCTGATGACCTGCCGGATCGCGCGCCGGATGACCCGGTCCACGCTGCTCGGCTGCGTGGCCGGGCTGCTGCTCGCGGTGGACGGGCTCGAGCTGGTGATGAGCCGCACCGCGCTGCTGGACATCTTCGTGATGTTCTGGGTGCTGGCCGCGTTCGGCTGCCTGGTGATCGACCGGGACTGGTCGCGGGCCAGGATCGCGACCGCCGCCGAGGCGGGCACCGCCGACGATGCGGGCCCGGCGCTCGGCATCCGCTGGTGGCGCGCGGCGGCCGGGGTGTGCCTGGGCGCCGCGATCGCGTCGAAATGGAACGGCATCTGGTACCTGCCGGCGTTCCTGGTGCTGACCGTGCTGTGGGACCTGGGCGCGCGCCGCGCCGCCGGGTACGCCGTCCCGTGGCGCGGCGCGCTGGTCCGTGATGGTAAATGGCTGCCGCTCACGTTCGCGGTGGTGCCGTTCGCGGCCTACCTGGCGTCCTGGAGCGGCTGGCTCGCCTCGCCGTACGGCTACGACCGGAACTGGGCGGCGCTGCACGGCAACACCACCCCGATATGGTCGGCGCTGGACTCGCTGTACCAATACAACAGGTACATGCTCCAGTTCGGCCTCGGCCTGACCACGGGGCATCCGTACAAGTCACAGCCGTGGACCTGGCTGCTCACCACCCGGCCCGTGTCGTTCTACTACGCGACGCCGAAGACCTGCGGCGTGCCGAACTGCTCGCAGGAGGTGCTGGCCATCGGCACCCCGCTGATCTGGTACGCCTCGATCCCGGTGCTGCTGGCGTGCCTGGTGTGGTGGCTGGCGCGCCGGGACTGGCGGGCGGGCGCGGTGCTCCTCGGCGTCGGCGCCGGCTGGCTGCCCTGGTTCTGGTTCGCCCTGCACGACCACCGGACCGAGTTCTACTTCTACGCGGTGACCTTCGATCCGTTCCTGGTCATTGCCATCACGCTCTGTCTCGGGCTGATCATAGGCCCGGCCCGGGCGGCGCCGGCCCGGCGCGGGCTCGGCGCGATCCTGTCCGGCGCCTACCTGGTCGCCGTGGTCTGGGACTTCTACTACATGTACCCGGTGATGGCCGCGCAGGCGGTCCCGTACACCTCCTGGCTGGCCCGGATGTGGTACCACGGCTGGATCTGAGCCCCGCCCGGCCGCTGAACGCCCGCTGAAGGTTACCGGTGAGTAGACACAATGTTGCGCAGATCACGCGTCGCCGCGGCAATCGTGTGCGTCTATAAGGTGTCGGTCGCTTGACGGCCGAGTAACAACGCAACGGTGACGGGCCACCAGACACAGGCAGGCGAGGGGGCGGAGCGACGATGAGGCCGAACGACCTGACGCCGGATCGTAAGGCGCTATTCGAGCAGGATGTGGTGCCCGTGATGGGGCAGCTTTATCCCGCCGCGCTTCGCATGACCAAGAACGCCAGCGACGCCGAGGACCTGGTGCAGGAGACCATCGCCAAGGCCTACGCCGCGTTTCACCAGTTCCGGCCGGGCACGAACCTGCGGGCCTGGCTGCACCGGATCCTGGCCAACACGTTCATCAACACCTACCGCAAGCGCCGGCGCGAGCCCGCGGCGACGCTCGGCGCCGACTTCGGCGAGGACTGGCACAGCGGCGCGGGCCGGCTGGCCGCGCCGGCCCGCTCGGCCGAGGCCGAGGCGCTCGACCGGCTCGCCGACTCCGACATCCTGGGCGCCCTGCGCGACCTGCCGGAGGACTTCCGGATGACGATCTACCTGGCCGACATCGAGGGCTATCCGTACCGGGAGATCGCCGAGATGATGGGCACGCCGATCGGCACCGTGATGTCGCGGCTGCACCGCGGGCGCGGGAGGCTGCGCGAGAAACTGGCCCGGTACGCGCCGAACAAGGAGGTCCCGGCGCTCTACGGCTGACCGGCCGGCGACGGCTGGCCGGCGGGTTGACGGACCAGGGCGGCACGAGACTGCGCGTTAAGGCCCCTATCCGCCGAAGATACGGTCGCAAGCCCTGGCCGCGGCCTTGCCGTCATCGAGCGGGCAGAACCGGGCCGTGAACGCCTCGTACGCGGCCCGGTGCGCCGACGCCACGGCGTCGATGCCCGCCACCGCCGCCACCACCTCGTCCGACGTGGCGAGCAGCGGGCCGGGCGCCTCCGCCTCGAAGTCGAAGTAGAAGCCGCGCAACTGGTCGCGGTACTGCTCCAGGTCGTAGGTGAAGAACAGCATGGGCTTGCCGGTCGGGGCGAAGTCGAACATCACCGACGAGTAATCCGTGATCAGCACGTCGCTGACGAGGAACAGCTCCGCGATGTCCGGGTAGGCGGTGACGTTGACGGCGAAGTCAGGCCGGGGGCCGGCCGGCACGTCCTCGGCCATGTGGTGGTGGCCCCGGATCAGGAACACGTGGTCCTCGCCGAGGGCCCGCCAGGCCCGCTCGAGGTCGAGCCGGAAGTCGAACCGGTACCGGCCGGAGGCGTAGTACTGGTTGTCCCGCCAGGTGGGCGCGTACAGGACCACCCGCTTGCCGGCCGGCAGCCCGAGCCGCTGCCGGACCCGCGCCGCGATGCGGCCCGCGTCCCCGCTGCGCAGCACGTCGTTTCTCGGGTAGCCCGATTCGAGGATCTCGCCGCCGTAACGGAACGCCCGCCGCAGGATCGGGGTGCTGAACGGGTTCGGCGACAGCAGCAGATCCCACATCGCCACGTCCTGGCCGAGCACGTCGAAGTAGCTGGCGCCGCTGATGAACTGGGGCTGGCCGATGTCGAAGCCGATCCGCTTCAGCGGGGTGCCGTGCCAGGTCTGCACGTACACCTGGCCGTCCCGCTTCTGGTAGCGGCCGCCCATGTCGTCGTTGGCGATCAGGTACCGCGACCGGCCCAGCGCCTCGAAGTAGTCCTCGGTCCCGGTGAGCACGGTCCGCGCGCCGTCGGGCGCGGGCACCGAGTAGTCGGCGACCGCCCACACGTGCTCGCGGTCGTCGCCCCGGCGGCGCAGTTCCTCGGCGATCGCGAGCGGGTTGTCCCCGCACTGCTTGCCCTTCCAGCTGACGAAGACCACCGCGTCGCGCAGCGGCAGCTTCTGCTGCAGCGGGTAGTAGACGCCGCGCAGCACCCGCCGCTGCACGCGGCCGTGCTCGGTGAACTTGAGCGCGGGGCCCACGGTCAGGATCGGGGTGTCGTACCCGGAGATCGTGAACCGGTAGTTCTTCTGCCCCACGTTGAGCCGGGAGTCGTCGAGGTCGGCCAGGCGCGCATGGTCGTAACCCGGCACGATCAGCTCGCCGCCGGCGGCGTGCTCGCGGCGCAGGAACAGGTCCCAGGTGCCGTCCCGCAGCGGCACCGGCCGCCCGAAGGACGGCATGGCGGCCGCGTCGATCACGATGGTGAACCGGTCGCCGTCCCGCGCGCAGGCCGCCACGTGCTGCTCGGTCGAGCTCCGCCGCCGCAGCACCGCCTCGTACCCGCCGACCACGGTGGCCGGGTAGCTGCCCCGCAGCGTCAGCCGGCCGGCGGCGGTCCAGTCATGCTGGTCGATGAGGGGCCGCAGCGGGCGGCGCACGATCCTGGCGTTGCCGTACTTGGTCCGCTCGACGGCGATCTCCTGGTGCCCGGCCGGGTACCGGTACTCCGGCTGCCCGCCCGGGAACGCCACCCGCACCCGGGCCTGGCCCTCGACCCGGGCATACAGATCCCACTCGATGCCGCCGTCGTGCACGCCGGTGCCGCTGACGTCGGCGCGCCTGAATCCGGTGCCGAGGTGGTCCGCGGCCTCGGCCCCGGTGCTGCCGCGATCGGCCCGGCCGATCTCGGTGGCCAGGACGCGCAGCGGCATGGCGCCGCGGACCCGCGTCGCGCCGCGGCGGGCGTCCCCGGGGAGCCGTTCCACGGCACCGGCCGCGTGCGGCTCCGCCGCCACCGGCTGCTCCCTGGCCTCCGCCGCCACCGGCCCCTGCCTGGCCTCCGCCGTTAGCGTCGGAGCAGCGGGGAACCGGTGGGTCGCGGCGCCCTTCGGCCGGGCCAGCAGCAGCTCGGCGCGGGCGTGCGGGCCCATCCCCTCGATGTCCACGTCGATCAGCAGCTCGCGCCCGGCGTGCCCGCACCCGCGCAGCACGGCAGGGGTCCTGGTCACCCCCACCCGCAGCCGCCGGCCCACCCACCAGGCGCCGAACCGGATCCCGGGCGCCACTTGCAGGAACTCGGGGCGCTCGGCCGGTCCGCGCACCGGCGTATGCAGCCGGGCGGGCCGCCACACGCCGTGCCCCCTGACCAGCACGTAACCGTCCCACTCGCCGGTCAGCCAGCGGCGGCCGGCCCGGAACCAGCGCGGGCTGATCTCGCAGCGGAATCCCGCCCAGTCGTACAGGTACCTGGTCTGCCCGGACCAGATGGTGGCCTCGGCATGCCGCAGCGAGCGGGCCGGCACCACGATCGGCAGCCGCCTGCGCCCGGCCGGGCGCAGGATGACGATCTTCGACGCGTACCTGCGCCGGGTGATGTCGACCGACGGCACGAACGCGCACCCGGTGAGGACCAGCCGCCCGTCATGCCAGCCGATGCCCTCTACCCGGACGAACGGGTCCAGTTCCCGCCAGTACGGCCGGTACACCCGGGCCGGTATCTTCAGCCGGCGGCGGTCGGCCCAGAACGGGAGGTCTGCGCGGATCCGGCCGCGCTCGCGGACCATCGGGGTGGTCTTGATGGGCTGGTCGGCCTGCCAGGCGTTGAACTCGAGCAGCTGCTCGCGCTGTCCCGCCGCGAGCAGGTGGTAGGCGAGCTTGTGGGTGGACGGCAGCCGCGCGAGCACCCGCCGGTCGACCTGCTCCAGGTACCGGCGGCCGAGCGCCATGAACTCGCGCTGGTAGTCCTCGCTGGTACGGGACAGGTCGCAGACGTACAGCCAGAGGTCATTGACCAGCGCCTTGCGCTGGTGCTCGCGCAGCAGCCCGGCCGGGGCCCGCTCGCGCAGGAAGCCGTCGATGTTGAGCAGCGCGGCGATCCGGTCGCGGAAGTTACTGATATCGGTCCGGGACTGGGTAATCGACAGCGCGCCCTTGCCGCGCTCCCGCCAGTAGTAGATCGGGTCCGGGATCACGTCCACGGCCCGGGCCAGCACGTGCGCCCGGGTCATGGCCTGGAGATCTTCCCAGGCCCTGACCTCGGGAAAGGACATGCCCTGGGCGTCCCAGAACGACTTGCGGAACATCTTGTTCCACACCGAGACATCCCAGAAGAGCTCCGGCGACCGGCTGATGTGGGTCCCGATCCGCCTGGTCTTGATCGCCTGGGCGTGCATGCCGGACGGCGTGACCCCCATCGGGCCGATCCGCTCGACGCCGCCGGACACGAAGTCGGAGCCGGACTCCTGCAGGGTGTGCAGCATGATCTCGCAGGAGTGGCTGGGCAGCATGTCGTCGGCGTCGACGAAGGCCAGGAACTCCCCGGTGGCCTGCTCGATGCCCCGGTTGCGGGCGTAGCCGGGCCCCCCGTTCGGCACCCGGATCAGGATGAACCTCGGGTCGGCCGCCGCCCGGCGCTGCGCGATGGCGGCGCTGCCGTCGGCGGAGCCGTCGTCCACCATGATCACTTCGAGGTTGGCGTAGGTCTGCCGGGCGATGGACCGCAGGCAGTCCCCGAGCAAATCCTCGTTGTTGTGGAAGGGCACAACAACGCTGATCCGCGGTGCCGTCATCTCTGCTCTCTTCCCGGGCGTGCGCGTGCCGCGCCTACCGGGGAAGCCTAAGAGATTAGACGGCCAGAAGATAACCGAACGCGCCCGAATGCTTACGGAATGAGTTCGGCGGGCGGCCCGTCACCCGCCGCGCGGGACCGCACCGCTCCTCGGAGGGCGGCCGGCGTCGCTCGTTACGCGGGACCGCGCCCGCCTCTCGGCGGGCGGCCGCTCACTCGCCGCGCCACACCGGCGCCCGCTTCTGCGCGAACGCGGCCGCGCCCTCGATCGCGTCGGCGGAGGAGAACACCGGGCTGATCACCTCGCCCTGCCGGGCGAAGGCCTCGTCGCCGGGCCAGTCCGCCGACTCGACAATCACCCGCTTGGTGGCGGCGAGCGCCAGCGGGGCGCCCCGGGCGACCTGAGCCGCCAGTTCCCTTGCCCCGGCCACGGCCTGGCCGGCCTCGGTCAGCCGGCTGACCAGGCCGGCCTGGTGCAGCCGGTCCGCGGTGAAGTGCTCGCCGGTCAGCGCGATCTCCATGGCCAGGTGGTACGGCACCCGCCGGGGCAGCCGGAGCAGCCCGCCCGCCCCCGCCACCAGGCCCCGGCGGACCTCGGGCAGGCCGAACCGGGCGGTCTCGCTGGCCACGATCAGGTCACAGCTCAGCGCGATCTCGAACCCGCCGGCCAGCGCGTAGCCCTCGACCGCCGCGATCACCGGCTTGACCGGGGGCCGCTCCGCCAGGCCGGCGAAGCCGCGGCCCGCCACCACGGGCGCGTCGCCGGCCAGGAAGCCCTTCAGGTCCATGCCCGCGCTGAACGTGCCGCCCGCGCCGGTGAGGATCAGCACCCGCACATCGCGGTCGGCGTCGAACTCGTCGACGGCCGCCGCGATGCCGCGGGCGACCTCGCCGTTGACCGCGTTGCGCGCCTCCGGGCGGTTGATGGTGATGACGGCGACCCCGCCATCCACCTCGGTGAGAACCGCGTCCGCCATTGATCTCCTTCTGCCGCCTTAGCCCCGTGTCCCGCCGCCAGGCGCCCCGCATCCGGCACCGCCCGGCCCGCACCCCGCCCCGCCCGGCCGCCGCATCCGCCCCGCATCCGGAGCGCGTGCGGAAAATGCGGTGACGGCCCACAGCCGGTCCCAGCGACGCTCCCAGGCTTACGGCACGGGCCGTCGGATGCGCGCGAAGGCATGCGGCGACCCTTGATCACCCATCCGACTGTAGCGGAAGGACAACCCGCGATGACGGTACACAGCGTCACCTGCCCCGGCCGCGGTGGCCGGCCGCAGCCCGCTCGCCCGGCGGCCGCCGGCACCGGCCATCCTCCCAGCGGATCATGCGCAGGCGAACAGGCAGTCAAGCGCCACCGCACGAGGCGCCGATGTTAGCCCGGCGCGTCTATCCAGCGGGAGGGCGCCGGCGTAGGCTCGCTGGCAGCTGCGGCGCGGGCGGTGTCATCCCGGTTGCAGCGACAAACATTCGCTGATCGCACCAGGCCTGGTGAACTGCGCGCCAGAGACCAAGGTCCCTCCGGCCCGCAGACGGCCCGATGGGACAAAGGAGCAGCCGCAAGGTGACGACCTATCGCTGTCGGGAAGAATGCGGATAAGCGACGAGATCGACAAGCGCGTGGACGCCAGGCTGCGCGCTACTCCCCGCAATCCACGCTCACCCGCCGGAGCTGAGCAGTCGGCAAGGCGCCAGGCCCTATGGACCGGCAGCGTGGCCGCCGCTGGGGTCGAAGCGGGAATCACTGGCATCGCGGCCATCCTGGCCAGATCGCGCTCGGCGACCTCGCGGCACTCATCCGCGGTGTCGTTCAGGCGGATCTTCGAGCCCATCTTCGGCTCAGCGCCAGACGGCCCGGCCACGGCCCAGCCGGGCGGCGATCAGGGATGAGCGCAGAACAGACGCTATCTCGCGTCACTTGGGCTGGAACCTGATGCCGGCGTCGAAGCGGATGACCTCGGCGTTCATGTAGTCGTTCTCGATCAGCGCCCGGGCCAGGTGGGCGAACTCGGCGGCCGTGCCCATCCGCTTGGGGAACACGATCGGCGCGGTCAGCCGGGCCTTGAAGTCCTCGGTGCCGGGCCCGGAGCCGTAGATGGGCGTGTCGATGATCCCGGGGCAGATGGTGTTGACCCGGACCCCGATCGCGGCCAGGTCCCGGGCCGCCGGGACGGTCATGCCGATGATCCCGCCCTTGGACGCGGAGTAGGCCACCTGGCCGGTCTGCCCCTCGATGCCCGCGATCGAGGAGGTGTTGATGATCACACCGCGCTGCCCGTCGGCGTCGGCGGGCTCGGTCCTGGCGATCGCCGCCGCGCCGATCCGCATCAGGTTGAACGTGCCGATCAGGTTGACGTCAATGACCTTCCGGTACATGGCGAGGTCGTGCGGGCTGCCGTCCCGGCCCACGGTCCGGGCGGCCCAGCCGATGCCGGCGCAGTTGATGACGACCCGCAGCGGCGGGCCGGCCGAGGCAGCGGCGTCCACGGCCGCCTGCACCGACTGCTCGTCGGAGACATCGGTCCCGACGAACTGGCCGCCGATCGCGTCGGCCACCGCCTTGCCCGACTGCTCGTTGAGGTCGGCGACCACTACCCGGCAGCCCGCTGCGGCAAGCTCGCGCGCGGTGGCCTCGCCGAGGCCGCTCGCGCCGCCGGAAACGATCGCCGCGGTTCCGTTCAGTTTCATGCCCGGAGCTTACTGGCCGGCCGCCCCGGGCGACCGAACCGGGTTCGGTTCCCCGCCGCGCTCCCGGTCCGCGGGGCCGTTTGTCGGTGCCGCCGCCTAGCATCGACGAAAGAGCGCCATGGTCACGGAATGCCCGGGCCACGCCCGGTGCTAGCGCTAGGAACCGCAGCGACCCGCGGCGCGAAGACAGCCAGGGCCCACGTGGGTCCGTGGCCAGCAGCAGAATCAGGCCGGGCCGGGCGAGGACGAGGCCGGCGGCGCCGACCGGGCGGGGCGTCGGGGCCTGGCCGGGATTGGGGAGGACACGGTGGTGCAGCAGGACAGGTGGCGGAAGTACGCCGGGAACCCGTGGCTGGTGCTGCTGGTGGTGTCGCTCGGGTTCTTCATGACCCTGCTGGACCTGACGATCGTGAACATCGCCATCCCCAACATGATCACCAAGCTGCACGCCTCCCTGGACGACGTGCTGTGGGTGATCAACGCCTACGCGCTGGTGCTCGCCGTCCTGGTCATCACCGCGGGCAGGCTCGGTGACCTGATCGGGCCGCGCACGCTGTTCCTCGCGGGCGTGGCCGTGTTCACCGCCGCCTCGGCCGCCTGCGGCCTGTCCCCGAGCCCGGGCTGGCTGATCGGGTTCCGGGCGGTCCAGGGCCTGGGCGCGGCCATGCTCATGCCGCAGACCCTGACCATCATCACGAACACGTTCCCGCCGGAGCGGCGCGGCGCCGCGTTCGGCATCTGGGGCGCCGTGGCGGGCGTGGCCACGATCGCCGGGCCGACCCTGGGCGGCCTGCTGGTGACCGCGTTCGACTGGCGGTACATCTTCTTCGTCAACCTGCCGATCGGCGTGATCGTGCTCGCGCTGACTGTGATCATCATCCCGGACGTCCGGCTCGGGCGCAGGCACCGGATCGACATCCCGGGCGTACTGCTGGCCAGCGCGGGGTTGCTGGCCATCTGCTATGGCCTGGTCGAGGGGCAGAAGTACGACTGGTCCACGATCACCTCGTTCATCAGCATCCCGCTCATCCTGGGCGTGGGCGTCGGGCTGATCGCCGTTTTCCTGGTGTACCAGAAGCTGACCCAGGACCGGGAGCCGCTGGTGCCGTTCGCCGTGTTCCGGGACCGGAACTTCTCGGTGATGAACTGGGTGTCCGGGGTGCTGGCGGTCGGGATGATGGGCATCTTCCTGCCGTTCACCATCTACCTGCAGTCCGTCCTCGGCTTCTCGGCGCTGAAGGCGGGGCTCGCGATGGCGCCCGCGTCGCTGATCTCGCTGTTCGTCGCTCCCGGGGCGGGCCGGCTGACCGACCGGATCGGCGGCAAGTACATCCTGATGACCGGGCTGCTCCTGTTCAGCGGCGGGATGGGCTGGCTGGCGCTGATCGCGCACCCCACCTCCTCCTGGCAGAGCTTCCTGCCGCCGTTGATCGTGGCCGGGTTCGGCATGGGCTGCGTGTTCGCGCCGCTGATCACGGTGGCCATGCGCAACGTCCAGCCGCAGCTGGCGGGCGCCGCGTCCGGCGTGCTGAACACGGTGCGGCAGGTCGGCCTGGTGATCGGCACCGCCACGGTCGGGGCGCTGCTGCAGAACCGGCTGGTATCGGCGATGGCCAGCCAGGCAACGGCCCGCTCGGCGGCGCTGCCCGCGCAGGTGCGCGGCCGGTTCATCACCGAGATCCAGGGCTCGGCCAGCAACGGCATCCAGGTCGGGGCCGGCCAGAACGGCGGGCTGGCCAGGCAGACCGGCCTGCCGCCCGGCCTGGCCGCGGAGGTCGCCCGGATCGGCCACGACGTGTTTACGTTCGGCTACGTGACCGCCATGCGCACGACCATGCTGCTGCCGGTCGTGCTGCTGGCCGTGGGCGCCCTGAGCTGCCTGGCGCTCCGCGAGCCCAGGCCGTCATCTGGCGCCCGCGGGCCGCAGGACCGGCCCGCGGTGGCCGACGCCGAGGAGCGCACCCCGGACCAGGCCGGGCTGGCCTGAAGAACCGCCGCGTGCTCTCATTGCGCTCACGGCGGCTCACGAGCCGGGACTCAGCCGCGTCACACGCGGAAAACCCACCGCGCTCACCGAGCCGGCCGGCCAGAACCGGCGCTGAACGGGCACGGCCCGCCAGGCGAACCTGGCGGGCCGTGCCCGTAGCGGGAGGTTGATCGTTAACTAAGCGAGGCCAGCACCTCCGGCGTCCACGGGCCGGGAAGCTCCTCGGGAACGGCGTCGAACGGGAACCGCGCGGCGAACGCGGGCTTGAGGTCGGACAGCCAGATCGCGTGCGGATCGAACCGCGCGAAGAACGGCCGGCCGACGATGGCGGGGTTGCGGGCCTGGATCATGTGCAAGGCGAAGACCTTCTCGCCGGCCACCTCGACCACTCCGTCGATGCACACCTTGCCCGGGGTCGCCGACATGGACGGGCCGCGCACGGTCCGGCAAAGGCCGGAGACGCTGGCGTAGGCGTCGCGGAAGATCTCGTGCCCCCGGGCCAGCGGCACGGCGAAGTAGCCCTGCGGGCCGGTGTCGCGCTCGATGAACATGTAGTAGGGCACCATGCCCATCCGCATCTGGTTGCGCCACATCGAAGCCCAGGTCACCGGGTCGTCGTTGATGGACCTGATCAGCGGCGCCTGGGTCCTGATGATTCCGCCCGCGGACCTGATCCGGCGCGCCGCCTCGGCTACCAGGGCCGACTCTAGCTCCCTGGGGTGGGAGAAGTGGGCCATGATGGCCAGGTTCTTGCCACTGGCGACGACCTCCTCGAACAGCCGCATGGTGTCGTCGGCATCCGGGTCGGTGACGAACCGCTGCGGCCAGTAGCCCAGCGACTTGGTCCCGATCCTGATCGACTCGATGTGGCCGAGGCCCGGGTCGAGCAGCGGCTCGACGTAGCGCCTCAGGACCGCCGCGCCCATGATCATCGGATCGCCGCCGGTGATCAGGACGCTGGTGACCTCGGGATGCTCCCGGAGGTAGCCGGTGACCCGGTTCATATCGTCGGTGGCCATCTTCAGGTCCGGCTCGTCCACGAACTGCGCCCACCGGAAGCAGTAGGTGCAGTAGGCGTGACAGGTCTGCCCCTGCTTGGGGAAGACCAGCACCGTCTCCGGGTACTTGTGCTGGACGCCGGGCAGCGGCTCATCGGCGTAGTCGGGGATGTTGAAGGAGAGCTGACCCGCCGGATGGGGGTTCAGCCTCGTCCGCACGGCGTGGGCGACCGCCCGCACCTCGGCCTCCGGGCTCCCGTTGGCGAGCAGGTCGCTGATCCGCCGGACGTCCGCGTCGGGCAGCATGTCGGCCTGCGGGAAGACGAGGCGGTAGATGGGATCATCCGGGGCCGCGTCCCAGTCGATGAGCCGCTCGACGACATACTCGTTGGTGCGGAAGGGCAGCACGGTGGCCACCGCCCGCACCGCGAGCCGCTCGTCGGCGCTCAGCCCGGCCCGCTCGGTCAGCTTGTCCAGGTGCTTGACCGTGTAGGCGCGAAACCGGCGGCCCGGCGACGGGGCGCCAGCCGCATGAAGAGGAAGTCCAGTCACGCATCTCCCTTCGGTGGATCGGCGCCCGGGGCGAGGGATGCCCCCGGGCGCACGAGTCCCGTCAAAGTAGCGGCAGGATCACCGCGCTGGAACCGGTTAGAACCTTCAGACGCTGAGCACGGGCGGATTTACCGGCCCATTGCCCCACAACTAGGTCACAATTACAAAACTTTCAGCGACTGTGCAGGGTTCCCCGCGGCCCTGCCGCCCGCCGGCCGGCTGGCCGAGTGCGCTCCTGCCCGCCGCCGGCGATCTCTTGGGTGGCCGTTGCGCGACCGATGGGTGCCCCTTTTGGATACGCTCTGGTTCCCCGTATGGTTCCCAGTCCCTGGCGGACCATGCCACCCGGTGGTTTCTGTGGTTACGGCCGACTTCCGGCCATGCCGGCGGTGCCAGGCCCGCCGGGCGGTGAGAAGCTGACCGCATGCGGGACCCAGGCCTGGGGCGGGTGGCGGCCCAGCCGGCGCGATCGGCGACGCGCTGAGCCGCGGCGAGCAGCGCCCTGGATCGGCGGCCGACCATACACGCCGCCGCGCGATGCGCGGCGAGTCGGCGCCAGGGCCGATCGCCGTGGACGCCATGGGCGGCGATCATGCCCCAGACGAGATCGTCGCCGGCGCCGTCGCGGCGGCCCGCGGCGGTCTGCCGGTGCTGCTGACCGGCCGGCCCGGGCAGCTGCGGCCCCTGCTGGCCCAGCACGGGGCCCTGGCCGACGTCCCGATCGTGCCGGCCGAGGACTCCATCGCGATGAATGAGGGCGCGCTGGCGAGCTGGCGCCGTCCCCGGTCGAGCATCGCCGTGGCCTGCCAGCTGGTCCACCGGGGCCACGCCTGCGCCGTGGTGTCGGCCGGGTCGACCGCCGGCATCGTTTCGACCGCCCGGCTCCGGCTGCGGCCGCTGCCCGGGATCCTCCAGCCCGCGCTCGCCGTGGTGCTGCCTACCCGGCCCGGGCCCACGCTGCTGGTCGACGCGGGAGCGATCGCCGACCCCAAGCCGGAGATGCTGGTGCAGTTCGCGCAGCTCGGCGTGGCGTATGCGCAGACCGCCTACGGGATCGCCGAACCGCGGGTCGGGCTGCTCACGATCGGCGCCGAGCCGGGCAAGGGCAACAAGCTGGCCCGGCGGGCCTACGAGCTGCTCGATACCGACCCGCCGCACGGCGGCCTGCCGATCAGCTTCGCCGGCAATGTCGAAGGCGGGGACCTGCTGACCCGGAAGGTCGACGTGGTCGTGACCGATGGTTTCACGGGGAACGTGGCGCTGAAGACCCTGGAGGGGACCGCCTCCTTCGTGGCCACCCAGCTGCGGGAGGCCCTGGGCGGCTCCCGGACCGCCCGGCTCGGCACGCTGCTGCAACGGCGCGGGCTGCGGGAGCTTCGCGAGCGAATGGACTCGGAGAGCTACGGCGGTGCCGCGCTGCTCGGACTGCAGGGCACGGTGGTGATCGCGCACGGCGCAGCGACCGCGCGCGGTGCCGAGGCCGCCTGCGTGCTGGCCGCCGGCCTGGCCGGCGGGCAGATCACCGAGAAGATCACCGAGCGGCTCGGTTCGCCGCGCGGCGGCCACTTCCTGCGCCGGCCCTGAGGTGATCCAGCCGATAGGCTGGTCCGTATGACTGACCCGCAGCAGGCCCTGGAGCGGCTGATGGCGGCCGCGCTCGCTGCGGCATTCGGCTCGGAGTATGCCGATGCCGACCCGCTGATCCGGCCGTCCCAGTTCGCCGACTACCAGGCGAACGTGGCCCTTCCCCTGGCCAGGCGGCTAGGCCGGCCGCCGCGTGACATCGCCGCCGACCTGGCCGGCCACCTGAGCGACAGCGGGGTGATCGAGCGGGCCGAGGTCAGCGGGCCCGGCTTCATCAACCTCACGCTGCGCGACGACTGGATCGCGGCCCAGGCCACCGGGCAGCTCAGCGACTCCCGGCTGGGCGTCCTCCCGGCGGACCCTGTTCAGAAGGTCGTGGTCGACTACTCGGCGCCGAACGTCGCCCGGGAGATGCACGTCGGCCATCTGCGCACCACGATCGTGGGCGACTCGGTGGTGCGGGTGCTGGAGTATCTCGGCGACACGGTGATCCGGGCCAACCATATCGGCGACTGGGGCACCCAGTTCGGCATGCTGCTGGAGCATCTGCTTGACGTGGGTGAGGAGTCGGCCAACGAGCAGCTGGCCGCCGGCGAGATCAACGCCTTCTATCAGGCCGCCAACGCCAAGTTCAAGGCGGATCCGTCGTTCGCCGAGCGGTCACGCCTTCGTGTCGTCGCGCTGCAGGCCGGCGAACCCGGCACCCTGCGGCTGTGGACGATGCTGATCAACGACACGAAGAAGTACTACAACACCATCTACGCGCGGCTCGGCGTGACGCTCACCGACGCCGACCTCGCCCCGGAGAGCTTCTACAACCCGATGCTCGCCGACGTCTGCGATGAGCTGCAGGCGAAGGGCGTCGCAGTCATCAGCGACGGCGCGCTTTGCGCCTTCCCGCCGGGGTTCGCCGGCCGGGACGGGGCGCCGCTGCCGCTGATCCTGCGCAAGTCCGACGGCGGCTACGGCTACGCCACCACGGACATGGCCGCCATCCGCTACCGGATTTGTGACCTGCACGCGAACCGGCTCATCTACGTGGTCGGGGCTGAGCAGGCCCAGCACTTCAGCATGGTCTTCGCCGTTGCCCGCCAGGCCGGCTGGCTGACCGACGAGGTCAGCGCCGAGCATGCCGCCATCGGCCTGGTCACCGGTGCGGACCGGAAGCGGTTCCGGACCAGGACCGGCGCCTCGGTCAAGCTGGCTGACCTGATCGATGAGGCGGTCGTCCGGGCCGAGGAGGTCATCAAGGACCGGTACGACGACCCGGACCTGCGCGCGCAGATCGCCGAGGCGGTCGGCATCGGCGCCCTGAAGTACGCCGACCTGTCCGTGGCCCGCGACTCGGGCTACGTGCTCGACTTCGACCGGATGCTCGCGCTGACCGGCAACACCGGCCCGTACCTCCAGTACGCTACGGCCCGGATCCGCTCGATCTTCCGCCGGGCGGGCATCGAGCCCGATAGCGCGGCCGGGCCGGTCCGGCTCACCGAGGACGCCGAGCGGGACCTCGCGCTGCGGCTGCTCGGCTTCGGTGCCGCGGTCCACCAGGTGTCCGAAGGGGCGGAGCCGCACAAGCTCGCGGGCTTCCTGTTCGAGACGGCCAGCGCGTTCACCACGTTCTACGAGCGCTGCCCGGTGCTGCAGGCGGGCGACGAGGCGGTCCGGGACAGCAGGCTGGCCTTGTCCGCGCTAACCCTGCGCGTGCTGCTCACCGGCCTGGACCTGCTCGGCATCCCGGTGCCCGAGCGCATGTAGCGGCAGCATCCCGGGGCAATTTTTCTGGGCGTTCACAGGCTGCTCCCAGGATCTGCTGGCTGCCGTCCCAGCCCGGCACGGCAGTCTCGCTGGCATGGACAAGATGCAGCAGCCGCCCGGCGGCGATCCGCAGGACTTCTGGCCGACTCAGGAAATCGGGCCAGCGGGCGGGCAGCCCGGACAGCCCTCCGGCCCGCCCGGCCCGGGCGGGAGCCAGCCCGGGCAGGGGCCGGGCTGGGGCCATCCCGCTCCGCCCACGTCTGGCCGGGGCCGGCCCGGTGCCGGCGGGAGTTACCCCGGCCCCGGCTGGGGCCAGCCCGGCTCCGGCTGGGGCCAGCCCGGTCACCCGGCCGGCGGGCGCACCCCGCCGCCCCCGTCCCCGCCGCGGCGCCGGGGCAAGGCCGCATGGTGGGGCGCGGGCCTCGCGCTCGTCGCGGTGCTGGCCGGCGGCGGCGCCTTCGCGGCCACCCAGCTCTCCGGCAGCACCTCCCCGGCGACGGCCGGGCCCACCGGCCAGGCCGCCCAGCTGAACGCGCTGCTCAATTCGGCCTCCTCGCCGGCCTCCGCCGCGGCCGCCACCAACTTCGGCACGGCCTCGGCCAGCTCGCCCGGCACGGACCACCCGTGCCTGGCCCGGGCCGCGAGGCTCCGGGCGAACGGGCACCCGTACGCGGCCCAGACCGTGCTTCGGCTGTGCCGCCACCGGCTGCGGGGGATCCGCCTGCTCGGCGGCATCCACGGCGAGTTCACGTTCAAGACCCAGACCGGGTACCACACGCTCGCCTACGAACGCGGCACGATCGACACGGTCAGCGGCAGCGACGTGGTCGTCCAGGCCGCGGACGGCACCACGTGGACCTGGGTGCTGCAGAGCAACACCGTGATCCGCCAGGACCGCAACAAGGTCACCGCCAGCGCGCTGTCCGACGGCGAGCAGGTGTTCGCCGGCGGCCCCGTGGTCAGCGGCGTCTACGACGCCAGGCTGATCGTGATCCGGCCCGCCTCGGCCGGCACCGCGCCCAGCCCCTCCCCCAGCCCGGCCGCGGGCTCCTAGCCAGAAGCCGACGTGCTCCACCGGGCACTTCGCGCACGGCCATGATCGATTACCGCGGACGTCTGTCAGTCATTATGACTGGCAGAAGACCGCTGTAACGGATCAAGATGGTGTGCTCGCCGTGGTTGCGCCCCGGATGACGCTGTTCCCCGTCCGGCGCGCGAGAATGATCCCGATAGCCCATGACTGACCATGACCAGATTCCCCAGGTGCTCGTCGTCGACGACGAGCCGAACATCCGTGAGCTCGTCCAGGTCGCGCTGAAGTTTCACGGCTGCTCGGTGACCACGGCGGGCACCGGCAAGGACGCGCTCCGACAGGCCGAGGCCGGCCGGCCGGACCTGATCGTGCTCGACGTGATGCTGCCGGACATGGACGGCTTCGAGGTATGCCGCCGGCTGCGCGCGGGCGGCAACGAGGTCCCGGTCATCTTCCTGACGGCCCGGGACACCTCGTCGGACACCGTCACCGGCCTGGCGCTCGGCGGCGACGACTACGTGACGAAGCCGTTCTCCGTCGAGGCGCTGGTGGCCCGGGTCCGGGCGGTGCTGCGCCGGGCCTCCCGCGGCGCGCACGGCGCGGCGGCGGACGGTGACGGGGACATCCTGCGCGCCGGGGACCTGGAGCTGGACGAGGCCCGGTGGACGGTGCGCCGGGCCGGCGTCCCGGTCGAGCTGTCACCCACCGAGTTCCGCCTGCTCGCCTACCTGCTGCGGCATCAGGGGCGGGTGCTCACCCGGGCCCAGCTGCTCGAGAACGTCTGGGGCTGGGATTACGCCGGCGAGTCCCAGATCGTCGAGACCTACGTCAGCTACCTGCGGCGCAAGCTGGACCCGCTCGGCCCTCCGCTGATCCACACCCAGCGCGGGGTGGGCTACAGCCTCCGGCTGCCGGAGCGGGGGCAGGCCGGCCCGGGATGACGACGGGGACCGGCGGCTGAGGGCGGGGCGATGACCGGTTCCCGCAGGCTGTCGCTGCGCGCGCGGATGCTGATCCTGCTGATCGCCGTGACCGCCGTGTTCCTGCTCATCATGGGCGCGGTCACCACCGGCGTGCTGAGCCGCAAGCTCGGCGGCCAGCTCGACAACGACCTGGCCGCCGCCGCGGCGCGCAGCCCCGAGGCGCTGGCCAACAACACCGGCGGCTACCTGGCCGAGGCGTGGTCGGTGCGCACCACGCAGGTCGTGGTGCTCACCCCGGGCGGCCAGGCCGGCCAGCTCTCCACCCTGCTGGGCCAGATGA
>Ga0335078_10003011_pt1 | contig 25196 bp, 22 predicted proteins | sample Lox_Sample_32_FD_206711 | JGI IMG/M metagenome (GOLD analysis project Ga0335078, IMG submission 206711) | Soil microbial communities from Loxahatchee National Wildlife Refuge, Florida, United States - Lox_Sample_3.2 | ecosystem: Environmental > Terrestrial > Soil > Wetlands | place: USA... | reverse complement strand
GGGTTGGACTGTGTTGCCGTGCCGCCCACCCGTGAAGGTCCGCACGCAACTTCAATACCGTGCCAGATCCTCGAAATCCACGTTGCCGCCGGAAAGAATTACCCCGATGGATCCAATCCCCGGCGGCAGCTTGCGGAAGAGAAGAGCGGCGGCCGGCACCGCGCCGCTCGGTTCCACCAGCAACTTGAGCCGCAGCAGCAGGAATTTCACCGTCTGGCGGATCTCTTCGTCGCTCACCAATGCCACACTCTCCACCAGTTGCTGCAGCACCGGGAAGGTCAGGGCGCCTGGTCGCGGCGCGCGCAACCCGTCGGCGATCGTCTCCGGGTGAGAAACGGCGATGGGCTCGCCGGCATTCAACGAGAGGAACGTATCGTTGGCCCCCGCCGGCTCGGCGCCAAAAACGCGCATAGCCGGAACCATGGATTTGGCGATCGTCGCGCTGCCCGCCAACAAGCCGCCGCCGCCCACCGGAGTGATCAGTCCGTCGAGCGGTCCGGTCTCTTCGAGTAATTCGAGGGCGGCCGTTCCCTGGCCGGCCATGATCAGCGGGTGATCGAACGGCGGCACCAGCGTGGACCCGGTCCGTTCCAGAATGCCCGCTGCCACCTGCTCGCGCACCTCCGTGTGCCGGTTATACGTGACGATTTCGGCGCCATGCGCTCGGGTCGCCTCCATCTTGGCGTGCGGCGCGTCCTCCGGCATCACGATCGTGGCACGCGCGCCCACATGCTTCGCGGCAATCGCCACTGCCTGGGCGTGATTCCCCGACGAGTACGCCACCACGCCGCGCGCGAGCTCGTCCGCGGTTAGCGACAGAATCAGGTTGGCCGCGCCGCGGATTTTGAAAGCTCCGCCCCGCTGCAGATTCTCGCACTTGAAGAATACGCGCATCCCGGCGCGTTCATCGAATCCCGCGGAGGTGAAGACCGGCGTGCGCCGCGCCAGCGGACGAATGCGCTGCGCGGCTTCGCGGACGTCATTCGCTTGGATGGGCAGGCTCATTGGTTCCAGCATAGCCGGGCGCGCCCCGGCGCGTCCTTGCGTGGCGCGGGCTTTAAAAAAAAGGACGCGCCCGGCGACGCTCCCTCGCGTGGCCTCCATCACGCGAGCGCATCTCCCTCCCCAAACCGGTAGCTCTACCTCGTTGATCGTGTGGGGCCAAAGCCCGGTTGTGATAGAACGCCTCTAACCAAAGTAAGGCTTGGCAACCCTGTCGTTTGCATGGTACTAGTAGTTATAGAATTTAATAGACAGTTCCTAGTACCGTAAGGACTTCCTTTTGGAGTTCTAACGGCGCTGGGAGGACCCGGCAACTGATTGGTTTAAGGAGGCTCGGCTTACTATGTTAACGTTCAAAATCCTGTTCCGGGCGGCAATCCCAGTCGCAATCATGGGTTGCAGCCTCATCGCTCAGACTTCCATCGCTCCTGCGGGCGCCACCGGCCGGCTGGTAAGCACCATGAGTCTTGATCGCAGTGTTTACTTTCCAGGTGAGGAGGCGATTTTGACCCTCACCGTGCACAATCCGGGTTCCTCTCCGGTTGATGTTGCGGTGACGCTCTCCGGCTGCTTCGAGCTTTCGCGCGTTTCAGCCGCCGGCTCCCTGGTTCCGGTCCTCGGGCGGCCGGTGTGTCCCCTGCGAACGGTGCAGAATACCGGATCGAAGACGTTGCTGGGGGCAGGCGAAGAGACGCAGATCGCCACTACCGGCGACGATATGTGGCCCGGCGCGAGTGCCTCCTCAGTACCGGGCACGGCCGGGTTCTATCAGCTTGCGCAAAATCTTTCCGGAGCGTCGGCGGTCTTCCGCATCGCCATGCCCCGGCTGGAAGCGGCGACTGCAGTACGTTTGCACGATATTGTGTACAACGATCCGGCCACCGGACGCGAAGTGCGCCTTCCGGCCTACATGCACATCTTCTCGCTGCGATGGAACAACCAGAGCTTCCTGTGCATCTCCCAGGCTCCCAGCCTGCAGGATAAAGCCGTCGCGACCGATCGCGCGGGAAATGTGGTGTCGGTCGAGGTTCCCTATCGCCGGCTGGCCGCGCTGCCGGGGCCGGTTGCTTCGGTCGCGGGCACTGCCAGCGCGCAAGACAATCTGGCCATCACTTGGGCGGATGCGAGGGGCTCGGGCCAGACCATGCTGGTCGCCGGCGACCAGCGCGTTGGCACGGCGGAAGGCGTTCAGGTCGGCCTCAACTCCACGTTTGAGAGAATGAGCCCGGCCGATACGCAACAGTTCTCAGCCACCGTAGCCGGGGCAGCCAACCGCAGCGTGCTCTGGAGCGTCTCGCTCGCTCCCGGTGCGCCGGCCGGCGCGCAGCCCGGAGCCGTCTCGGCCGCGGGAGTCTATACCGCTCCGGCCGGAATTGCCAAGCCGTACGCGGTCATCGTCACCGCACAAAGCCAGGCGGATCCATCCCGGTCCGCCGCCGGTATCGTTTCTCTGCAACCGCAGAATCAGAATGCTCTAGCGGCAGCCGGTGGCGGCGGCTTGACCTTCGCGGCCAAGCCGTCAGCCACCGTCTCGTCCATCGGCCCCGAACCGATGCAGTAGGGCTCGCGCCGCGTCCGACTTCCCCGCTTGGGGGCGAGCTGGTAATCCCGCCGGCTCGCCCTCATCCTGCTCCCCCACACTCTTGCGGCCGGGCACACTCGGCAGTCAGCCAAATCACGTCGTGTCTTTTCCATTATGAGCGTTTCAGATCTTTAATATCCTGAATGGCATGAAGCTTGCATGTATTGGAGCCGGCTGTTTCAAGGAGGGTTCCCATGTCCAAGGGCTTTGTCGCCATCAATGTGGAACGCTGTAAAGGCTGTGCATTTTGCATCGAGTTCTGCCCCACGCACGTACTTGCGCTCTCTTCTGCATTCAATTCAAAGGGTTACCACCCTCCCCACGTGGTCGCTTCGGACAAGTGCAGCGGCTGCGATTTGTGCGGAATGTACTGCCCCGACTTTGCAATTTACGGAGGACGGTATGCACGCTGACCCCAGAGGAGTGCTCACAGGTGTCCATTTTCTCGACGGCGACCATGCATGTTGTGAGGGAACGCTCGCAGCCGGTGCGCGATTTGCCGCTGGTTACCCGATAACGCCTTCCACAGAAGTAGTCGAACGCTTTGCTTCGCGCATCCCCCTGGTGGGCGGCGTCTTCATACAGATGGAGGACGAGTTGGCCGCCTCGATCGCCATTCAAGGCGCTGTCTGGGGCGGCGCGAAGGCGTTTACCGTCACCTCGGGTCCGGGGTTTTCGCTGATGATGGAGCACATCGGCTACGCGGCGATCACCGAAACTCCGTGTGTGTTCGTGAATGTGCAGCGCGGCGGTCCTTCGACCGGCCTTCCGACCCTGCCGGCGCAGGCGGACATGATGCAGGCCAAGTGGGGCTCGCACGGCGATTACGGTGTCATCGCGCTTTGCCCCAATTCCCCTCAGGAGTGCTTCGATCTCACCATCACCGGTTTCAACCTCGCCGAGGAGTTTCGCGTGCCGGTCATGATGATGCTCGATGAGTGCGTCGGCCACATGACGGAGAAGGTGGTGATTCCGCCGGCCGGCGAAATTGAGGTGTCGCCACGCCGTTACACGCAAAAACCGCCCGCCGAGTTCCGCCCGTTCGAACCCGGCGACAACCTGGTGCCGGAGATGGTGAAAGCGGGCGACGGCTACCGCTTCCACGTGACCGGCCTGACCCACGACGAACGCGGGTACCCGAGCATGAACGTCGCAGCCCAGGACCGCCTCGTGCGGCGCCTGGTGGACAAGCTCAAGCCATTTGCCAACGGCCGGGCCCTATGCGATACCGCGGACTTGGAGGATGCCGAGGTGGTGGTTGTCTCCTATGGCATTACCTCGCGCGTCGCGCAACGCGCGATCGAGCTGGCGCGCAAACGGGGCATCCGGGCCGGCAAGTTCCGCATCATTTCGGCGTGGCCGTTCCCCGGGCAGCACATCGCTTCCCTGGCCGGCCGCGTCAAGGCATTCGTGGTGCCGGAGTTGAATCTGGGCCAAATGGTGCATGAGGTTGAACGCGCCGCCGCCGGCCGGGCCAAGGTAATCCCGGTCACTCACGCGGGCGGCACGGTGCATGATCCCGAAATGATTCTCAAGGCCATCGTGGAGGCGGCCCAGTGAGCGAACAATTACTCGAAGTTCCCTGCGAGATCCCGGAGGGCTCCTTTAATCCGGTCGAGCCCTTTCTGCGCACCGAGCGCATCCCCCACATCTGGTGCCCGGGATGCGGCATCGGCACCACGGTTAACTGCTTCACCCGCGCGTTGATTTCTTCCGGCGCCGATCTCGATAAAGTGGCCATCGTGTCCGGCATCGGTTGCACCGGCCGCGTGGCCGGCTACGCGCGCCTGGATTCTTTCCATACCACCCACGGCCGCGCTATCCCGTTCGCCACCGGCTTGAAGCTCGCCAATCCGCAGCTGCAGGTGGTGGTCTACTCCGGCGACGGAGACCTCTTCGCGATCGGCGGCAACCACTTCATCCATGCGGCACGCCGCAACATGGATATCAAAGTGATCTGCGTGAATAACCTGACCTACGCCATGACCGGCGGGCAAACCGCTCCCACTACACCCAGCCACGTGATCAGTGCCACCGCGCCGTACGGCGTGTTTGAACCGTCCTTCAACCTGGTCCAGCTGGCCGACGCCTGCGGAGCCTCTTACGTTGCCCGCTGGACCACCTTCCATGTCAAGCAACTCGCCCGCTCCATGGAAGAAGTTCTTAAGAAAAAAGGCTTCGGCTTCATTGAAATCGTTTCGCCCTGCCCCACGCTCTATCAACGCCGCAACAAGATGGGCGACGGGCTGGACACCATGAAGTATTACAAGCAGGCAAGCAAGGTTCGCAACGGCGCCTCCACCAGCGAGTGCGCCTTGACCAGGAGCGGTGAAATCGTGGTCGGCAAGTTCGTCGACCGCGAGCGGCCCGACTACTACGATCTGCTGCAGGCGCAGATGCAGGAAACCTTGGGCGACCGTTACGCGGAACCGGAAGTGGGGTGCGCGGAATGCTAACGGAAATTCGTGTGGCCGGTTTCGGCGGACAGGGCGTCATTCTCGCCGCCGTGGTCGTGGGCAAAGCCAAGGCCATTTTACAGGGCGGCTACGCCACCATGACCCAGAGCTTTGGCCCGGAAGCGCGTGGCGGGTCCTCCAGCGCCCAGTGCATTCTCTCCGATGAGCCCATTCTCTATCCCTATATCACCCAGCCCGACGTGCTGGTGGTGATGTCGCAGGAAGCTTACACGCGCTTTTCGCCCGAGCTCAAGCCCGGCGGAATTCTCATCGTCGAGCAGGACCTGGTGCACCTCGGCAACGTGCCCGCCGGCGTCCGCGTTTACGGTGTCCCCGCTACGCGCCTCGCCGAGGAGTTGGGCCGCAAGGTAGTGCTCAACATTGTCATGGTGGGGTTCTTCGGCGCCGTCACGGGACTGGTGGATGCGGACGCTCTGCGCAACGCCGTGAAGGACTCGGTGCCGCCGGCGCTCGAAAAGCTCAACCTGGAGGCCTTCGACAAAGGCTTCGAGTACGGCGCACACCTGATGCAGAAACTCGCCGAAGAGGGCCCGGGCGAGCCCGTGCTCTCGTTCGAGTCGGAATCGTGAGGTAGCACGGACCATCGCCCTGCGCGGTCGCTCATGCCTTCCTGCTTTGCCTTGCTGCGCCGCAGGCGCAACGCCTTGACAGACGGCGCGCGCCGAGCGTCTCGTGCCTCTCCCAATTCCTGAAATTTCTGCATTTTGGCCGAGTGCGCTACAATCACAAATGCCGCAATTCGGGCCGCAAATGCCCTGTGCGGCCTCGAGCCTCCCCATGATGGCTGCTACCGGCACACGCGCACAGGAGTTTCGCGACCAATTGTCGCGCCGCGTGCTGGTCGCCGATGGCGCCATGGGCACCATGCTGTACGCCCGCGGCGTCTTCCTCAACCGTTCGTTCGATGAGCTGAATCTTTCTTCGCCGGACCTGGTGCGGGGCGTCCACCAGGACTACATCAAGGCAGGCGCCGAGATCCTGGAAACCAACACCTTCGGCGCCAACCGCGTTCGCCTGGGCGCTTTCGGCATGGCTGAGAAGTTGAAGGATATTAATCGCGCCGGCGTGCGCCTGGCGCGCGAGGCCGCGCGCGACACGGCGTTCGTGGCTGGAGCCGTCGGTCCCCTGGGCATTCGTATTGAGCCCCTGGGCCCCACTTCGTTTGCCGAAGCGCGCACCGTGTTTCGCGAGCAGGTGGATGCGCTGGCGGAAGCCGGCGTGGATGTTTTGATCTTCGAAACCTTCGGCAACCTCGATGAGCTGCGTGAGGCGGTCGGCGCGGGCCGCGACGCCATCGGCGATGCGATTCCGATTATCGCCCAGGTCACCATCGACGACTTCGGCCACCTGCCCGGCGGCACCGATCCCGAAACCTTCACCCGCGAGATGGATTCCTGGCCCGTGGACGTGATCGGCCTGAATTGCTCGGTGGGCCCGAAGGCCGCCTTCGAGACCATCGAGCGGATGCTGGCGGTTTCCTCGAAACCGATGAGCGCCATGCCCAATGCCGGCTTGCCGATGCGCGTCGAAGGGCGCAACATCTACCTCTGCTCGCCCGAGTATATGGCGCAGTACGCGCGCCGCATGCTGTGGGCCGGCGTGAAAATCGTCGGCGGCTGCTGCGGCACGACCCCGGATCACATCAAGCTGATTCGCTCCGAGACCCGTTCCCTGCAGCCGGCGCAAAAGACTCTGGCGGCGTCGGTGGATGAACCGGAGGCGCGTTCGCAGGCGCTCGACCCCGTTCCCATGGCGCAGAAATCCAAGCTCGGCGCCAAGCTCGCCGGTCAGCAGTTCGTCGCCTTTGTCGAAATCTTGCCCCCGCGCGGCGTCGAGGCCTCGCGCGAAATCGAGGGCGCACGGCGCTGCGCCGCGGCCGGCATCGACGCCATCAACGTTCCCGACGGTCCACGCGCCAGCGCCCGCATGAGCGCCCAGGTCACCTGCCAGCTGATCCAGCAGCACGCGGGCATTGAGGCCGTGCTCCATTTCTGCTGCCGCGACCGTAACATTCTGGGCATCCAATCCGAACTGCTCGGCGCGCACACCGCCGGTGTCCGCAACCTGATCTGCATCACTGGCGATCCGCCTCGCATGGGCGCCTACCCGGACGCCACCGCGGTGTTCGACGTCGACGCGATCGGCCTGGTCAACATCGTCCGCAATTTGAATCACGGCCTCGATATCGGCGGCAACCCGATGGGCTCGCAGACCGCCCTGCTCACCGGCGTGGGCGCCAACCCGGGCGCGCTGAACATGGACGAGGAAATCCGCCGCTTCGACTGGAAAACCGAGGCCGGCGCCGAGTATGTGGTCACTCAGCCGGTATTCGATTTGAATCTGCTCGAGGCTTTCCTGAAGCGCATCGAGCACGCCCGGCTGCCGGTCATCTGCGGCGTTTGGCCGCTCACCAGTTACCGCAACGCCGAATTCATGGTGAATGAGCTTCGCGTCCCCGTCCCGGACGAATTCATGGAGCGCATGCGCCGCGTCGATGACGCCGATAAGGCGCGCGCCGAAGGCGTCGCCATTGCGCGCCAGATGGTCGCACGGATTCGTACAATGGTCCAGGGCGTGCAGTTGAGCGCGCCGTTCGGCCGCTACCAGATGGCGCTCGATGTGGCGGAGGCCATCGGCCCGCGCTGAACATTCATGGCAACCGACCTGGTCGAAATCAATCCCGAGTCGCCCCAGCCGGAAGTGCTGGAACGAGCTGCGGCCGCCATTCGCCGCGGGCAGGTGGTCGCCATCCCCACCGATGCGCTCTACACCCTGGTGGCCGACCCGTATAACCTGCGCGCCGTCACCCAGGTGTTCCAGGCCAAAGGACGCGAGCCGCACCTTTCGCTCCCCATCCTGGTCCGCGATACGCTCATGGCCGAAGACCTGGCCACCGAACTCAGCAGTCGCTTCTTCATGCTGGCGCGGCGTTTCTGGCCGGGCCCCCTGACCATCATCGTTCCCGCTTCCGCCCGCGTGCCCTTAAAGGTCACCGGCAACACCGGCCGCCTGGCGCTGCGCCAGCCGCGTTCGGCGGTAGCGAGCCAGCTTTTGGCTCTCACCAACCAGCCGCTCATCGCCACCAGCGCCAACATTTCCGGCAGCCCGACTTGCGCCAGCGGCATCGATGTCTTCGCCCTCATGGACGGCCGCGTGGATCTGGTCCTCGATGGCGGGGCCTGCACCGGCCTGGGTTCCACCACCGTCGATATCACCGAGCCCTACTGGCGCGTCATCAAAACCGGCGCCGTCGAAGAGAAGTTGATCGCCGAGTGCTTGCAATAGGCCGTCGGGGTGGGCCGGCGTATCCACCTGCCGGCGCGCGGCCGCGGTCATTCGCCTGGATTCGCTGTTCTCACGTCCGGCCGAGGATCAAGTTGGCCCGCCGCGCTGTGGACCTCTCTGATCACGATGGATGTCAGCTCTTCGCAGGATCGGCTGTTGCCTCTATCGTTGCCGCGTCCGCGCGTCGTCCACCTCACCGCCCCGCTGCCGATTGATAAAAATCCCGCAGCACGTAGTAAGCTTCCTTCTTTTGCCCGCGGTCGCTGAGCAGCCCCTTGCGATTGTAGTAATCCTGTATTCCGGTGAGGAAGCGGCGGGGACAGCGAAAGTCCATCAGAACCCACGCGGCCATGCCTTGTAGAAATGGGACACGCTTGAGCATGGCAATTTGGTGCCGGTAGACGTTGGCCTGGTATTCCTCCGTCCATGCGGTCGAGTCGTCGCCGTGATTGCCGGCCGGGGCTTCGGCGCCGAATTCGCTGATCACCAGCGGCTTGTCGTAGACCGTCTCGAAGCTGGTGCGGTCGGCTTTCTCCGGCGGCCCGTCGTACCAGCCGATGTACTCGTTGCAACCCAGAACATCGAGAGACTTGCCCAGCGGGTCGTCAATCATGATTGTGTTGGGTGCGCCGGCGTGCGGAAGGGTGGCTGCGGTGATCAACCGCGTATTGTCCAGTTCGCGCGCTTTGGCGGCTAGCGACGCGAGGAACTTCGTGCGCGCCTCGCCCAGCGGCGTCTCATTGGCCATGGACCAGAAAATCACCGAAGCCCGATTCTTGTCGCGCGTGATCATCTCCGTGAGCTGGCGCTCGGCCTTGGCATAGACCTCCGCATTCTCCCATTGCACGGCCCAATAGACAGGGATCTCCGACCACACCAGCAGGCCCATCTCGTCGGCCAGGCGCGTCATCGCTTCGTCGTGCGGATAGTGCGCGAGGCGTACGAAGTTACATCCCATCTCCTTCGCCCACCCCAACAAAATGCGGCCCTCGGCCTCGGAAAATACCCGGCCGGAGCGGAATGGAGCCTCGCCGTGAATCGCCACCCCGTGCAAAAACACCGGTTTGCCGTTGAGCAGTATCTTCGTGCCGGACGTGGCGATACTGCGGAAGCCGATCCGATCCTGCACGCGATCGGTTTCGGCCTCGATCGATACTTCATACAATTTGGGATCCTCTGGCGACCACAGCGTAAGCCTCGCCGGAAACAGGAACCGCGCGAAGCCGTCTTCGTCGGTCTCGACCGAAACCGACGCGCCCGCCTCTGGAATGCGGATAGTCACCTTCTGGCGCCGATTTACTCCATTCAGCCGCACCCACCCGGCAACACGGTCGGCCGCCCCCTTCTCCAGTTGCACCGCATAATCCTGAACGAAGGTCTCGGGAACGTCCACCAGCTTCACGTTGCGCGTCAGCCCACCATAGTTCCACCAGTCGGTCATGGTGGGCGGAACGGCGTCAGCATGGCGCTGGTCGTCCACCATCACGATCACGGCGTTGCCGCGGTCTTTGAGCAGGCCGCTCACCTCAAATTGAAATGGCGTGAATCCGCCTTCGTGCTCGCCGAGCTTCTTCCCGTTCAGGAAGACGACAGCCTTGTAATTCGCGGCGCCAAACCAGAGAAACTGGCGGCGATGCGCGGCTCGCTGCGGGTAATCGAATTCGCGCCGGTACCAGATGGTGCCTTCATACCAGAGAAGCTCGGGCTTCTGCGTATTCCAGTCGCCAGGCACCTGGAGCGTCGGCGTCGCCGGGAGAAAGGCGAGTTCGAGTTTGTCGCTCTTGCTCGCAGGCGCGCGGTTGGCGCCCAGCCCGCCGCTCGGAATCGCGTTGAGGTGAAAATCGTAGTAGCCGGCCTGGTAGGGATCCATGAGCATCTGCCAGGCGCCATGGAGCCACATGCCCTGCCGGCCCGTGGGATTCTGAATCAGGTCGATCTGCCCGGCGCAGGATCCAGCCGCCGCAAGCATAAACAAGAGAATAGCCGAAATGCGCATGCGCTATTCAGCATAGCGCGCAGCGCGTGGCTTGGACGCTTCGCCGCCGTCCAAGCCAGTGGCTCGACTCCGCGAGTCCTGTGCGCGCCTAGAATCGGCCCATCAATATCGTTCGCGCAACCTTGCTGCGCAGTGGCAGCGGGTAGCCGATAAGGCACAATTGATCGAGTGCCCACAGCACTACGGATTCCATGCCCGCCCCCACCGCCAGGCTCCATTCCTTGAGCCACGGCGTTGTGTAATCGCTGATACCCACCAGGTGGCTGCTCTGAGCGGGCGGAAAACCGAGTTGCTGCGGCAACTGCATCGACTGGCGCGCTAGATCCAGATTCCGATCGCCCGTGTAAGTGAAATTCTCCGTCTTGAGGCACGCCAGCTCGGTCGGCGTCCAGTAGGCGGTCGGGTAGTTGATCAGTTGGTTCAGGGGCGTGTTATTGACATCCGGCGGGTATAATACTTCGAACTTTGCGTTCGGCGCAGACTCGCGAACGAAAGACATGATCGTCTGGGTAAATTGGCCGATCAGACCTGGCAAGAAAACACACTCGTTTGGATATAGAGCCGGATCGGCGTTCTGGCTCGCAATCAAAGCCATCGGCTGGCCGTAGGCTGTCTCGAAACCTCCGGTCGTGTAGGCGTCATAGAACGGCATCCCGCCATTCGCGGCCATGTACCACCATTGGACCTCGCCGAATTGCAAATACGGCGTGATACCTGCGGCTAGCATGACCTGGGCCATGTCGAGATAGGCCTGCTGCCAGAACGCTGTGCTCTCCGGTCCGAAGTTAGTTTGTAATGCTGGTGTGTTCACGGTGCAGGCTGTGCCGTCGGGATAGCGTTGAGCAATTGCCGCGTTTGTGCTCGGGTCGCCGTTGCCAAGCTCCATGCTGAACGAAGCCGTCACGCTGATGCCATAGCCGTTCAGTGCCTGGAAATAGCTCAGACTCCAATCCCGGGCTGCGCGGTTCATCCGCGGCACAACCTCAAGGTCTGTGAGCCAGGTTCCGTCTTGCCCGCCCGAAAGCGAGCTCCCCGTCGACGTGGCTGTGAACTGAGTGCTGTTCGTGCTCACGCTAAACGCGATGCTGTTGCCCGCGGATCCCAGCAGACGGGATGTGATTGTCAGGTCGGTTCCCTCGGCTTCGGCCCAGACCTCGGTCGAACTCGCGTTGATCAACAGTTCGAAACACGTGGCGATACTGGCGGCTGTATCGCCGATCAGGTTCCAGTGTTGCAGAGTCGTTCCGTCCAACTCGATCTCCGTCAGCCCGCCGGAGCCAAACTCTGGCTGGCCGGCGAAACTGATCGTCGATGCCGCATATTGATTGCCTTGGCACACCAGCTCATAGAACCAAAGCGCTCCTGCATAATGATTCAGCCGGCCGTGCAATCCTAGAGTGTCCACTAACCACGCCGTGCGTTCGGGTGCAAGCGCGAGTGAATGGTTGGTATCCCAATCCGTCGCCGCCGCTGTGGTGGGCATCGCGGGGAAGACCGGAACATCGCTGCTCGGGACCGCGAGTTCTAGGAAGTCGAAGTACATTAGCGTTCCCGCCGCTCCCGAGGCGGTAATCGACACACTGTGTTCGACGGAAGCGGCCTGCTGGCCAATCGGCACTCGCATCAACACGTCCTCTCCGTCCAGCGCCAGGTTGATCGTCACCGGTGTACCGCCATCCACCTGCACCGTGACCTGCCCGCCATTCGTTAGTGCCCTTGTTCCGAGATACAGAGTGTGAGTAAACTGTGACACATAGGTGCACTCGACCGCCGAACCAGGCGCTGTCGTTGACTGAATCGATCCTCCCGAGTAGTTTCCGATCTCAGATACCCATGTGCCCGAGTAGGTGAGTGTACTGGAGTTATCTTCGATGCGCCGGCTGCCTGGTCCGGCCAACTGGTACGCGAGCCCGGCTCCGCTCACGGCCCAATTCGACACAACTACTGAAAACTCGCTTCGCGCGAAACTCGCGGATTGCATTTCCGGGGCCCAGGTCCATCGCAGCTTTCGAACGTTGGTCAGCGCCACTCCCGGAATCGCCACGCCGTTCACATCCGTCAGGCCGGCGAAGTTAAGATTCACCTGCCAGGCCGCAGGCGACACGCCTCCCTGAAACAACGCCGCAGCCGGCTCCCAGTACCCTGCCCCGCTGCCGGACACCGTCCCATACACTCCCACTCGGTTTCCGTTGGATCCCACCGCTCCGAGGTACGTCAGAGTGATGGTTGCTCCTGCGGCGGTCGCGGTCGCTAATCCGGTTTGCTGATTCGCAGTTATGATTCCGGCCAGTGCTGCGGCTGCGCTGCTCAGCGTGTCGCCAGACTCAAACTGATAATTAAAGTGCTGGTCCAGCCAGGCAAGTTCGATATAATCTCCGGTTACCGGAGCGCCTTGCAGTTCGAACTGGGCCGCGGCGGGAACGGCGCTGTCGAGCGGCGTCGCGTATTGCAGCAACGGAACCTCGTAGAGCTGCTCCACTCCCCCCGCATCAGCCCAGATCCTGAGGTTAGGCCAGGGCACCGTGGGGTACCAGGTGGAATCAAAACCGATGCAGTTCGTGCGCGCCTCCTGGTAAGAAAGCTTTAACCCACTTAGGTCCCCGTCTGGCAGGTTGCGCAAGGAAGGATATTCGAACACATTGTCGCGGTTCCATTCGACGACCGCCCAGTCGGACTGGCTCCGCCAGCAGCCCGATACCGTGAATCCAGTTTCGCTCGCGCCGCTCAACGCCGCGATCGCAGACGGTTCAAAATAGTAACATTGCAGATCCCGGTCAGGCCTTAGTTTGGACAGCGTGTCGCTCATCAGAGTCGGAGGATTACCGTGAGGTCCGCGCCGGGATATGTCTGCCCGACGGACTGTACCGCCAGCGTGATCTGGTCGCCCTCCGCTAAAGGCGGCAGACTTTGCCCGGTTACATCATTGGATACAATCTCGCCTGCCGCAAACAACAACTGGCAGTAAGCCGCCCCGTTGACGTTGAGTTGAAGTTCTACCGTCGCATCCGCTGCCGTCCCCAATACCGCGTAAATGTCTCCAACCGAGTGCGCCGCTTCTACCACCAGAGCCGGCGCCGCGGAGGGGTCCACCGCCAGAAAACCATCCACCTGAATCGAGTATTGCCCGCCGGAAAGAGTCCGAAGGCCGTTGTTGACTGTTTGCGTCAGACAAGCACTTGCGGTCGGGCTGTTTCCCTTCTGATTTGTCACAAAGAGCTGAGCGCTGGCCACCCGCACGTCCGGCAGCGGCACGGGAAAGCTCCATGTACCGCTATAGGGACTCCCAAAGAACCCTTGTGGGAATCCCGCGATCGTCGTCAGACTTGCTAGGTGAAAGACGGCTGCCTGCTCTGCATGAGCAGTCGCCGGGCTGCTGTGTGCGCCCCTTTGAACCGTGTATTGCATTCCACCCCCGCTGATTCCCGTGACCTCGAGCACCTCGTTGTCGATCTGCAGAATGCTGCCCGCCTCCGCCGGCCCCGGCGCGTTCAGCGTCAAGGTGGTGTCAGACGCGCCCATGGCGTCGGCGAGCGCGAAGCTGGTCGCCCCTTGCAGCTCGTCCCAGTAATAAACCGACAGGGTCGCGGCAGAGATCGTCTCTGTGTCCGTCAGGCTGTTGAACGAAACTCCGCTCAAATTCAGCGTGCCGCCGCTCTTGCCCGCGCCCAAACCAAAAAACGGCGCCGGCGGTACGGTGCTGTCGCTGAACCCGCTCCCCCCAATCTGCCACCGCGTCACCGTCGATAACAGCGCCGGACACTCCACGTTGCCCGCGTTCGCCGATCGCCCCGTCACCTGGACCGTCTCCCCGCCTTGATTGGGAACTGCGAAGCTCACCGGACTGCTTTTCGTCGACGCTCCGAAGTGCCAGCCTGATTCCGCCACCACGAAGTAGCTCGTCGCATCCGGCGCCACAGCCCACGCGCCCGTCAGAGTCAACGTCGTCGCGTCGTTAGTCGAAATCGACCCCTCCTGGCCGGCGCCCGTTCCCCGCGTAACCCGTGCCGTCATCCCCTGGTAACAGTTCGGGCTCATATTGAGGGTCCCATTGCCCACTGTTGTCGATGAGAAGATGCTCGCCGCCGTTTCAGGTTGAAGCTCCATCCGCCAATAGAAATTGGCGTGGTCGAAATTCGCGTCTGGCGGAGCAATCAATTGGGGCTGCGCACCCAAGTCGGTAAAGCTCGCCGCCATCGCCTGGCTCGAAGCAATCCGCAACAGGTTGACGGGTGTCGTCCCCCGATAGACGTTGAACGTGCTCGTGCCGGGAGCAAAACTCAGCCCCGTTAGTGTTACTGAGGATGCGTCACTCGCGATAACTGCCGTCACGATAAACGAAAGGCCGCCCTCGTCGAACGATGCGTCCACGCCGGAAACCGCGTAGTACAACACCTCATTGGCCGCAAGCGTGCCGCCCGTTCCAACCGTCGCCGCTAGGCTGACCAGCGGCACTCCGGGCCCCCCGGCGGTAGCGGCTGCAGGCGCGACAAAGTTCACCGCCAAGCTCGCCTGAACCGTCCCGTCGCTGCACGTCGTGTCCGTTTCGACAATGCCGAAGTCCACCATCCCGTTGGTGTCCACAACACTTCCGAGCAACGGCCGCGGTACTCCGAGATTAGCTGCCGCCTGCTGATTTCCACCCACCGTCGCGCCGTTTTGCCCATTCGTGTCCAGATACCAGGCGTCATCGTGGATTTGCGCCGTGATTACTGCCGTGCGGTAATTGGTCGCCGGAGATATTTTAAGAACCCGGAATGGTTGGCGATTGAAGCCTCCCTTTTGATATGTGATCGCGATCAGATCCCCAGGCCGTATGCCGAATGCCTGCACGCTCGCTTCAAACTGGATGTACACATTGCCCTGTAACATCTTGTCCAGGTTGAATGTGAGAATGCGGGCCGCCTGGTCGTAATTAGGCAGCCCAATCGCCATCAGTGTGGATGTCACCTGCTGTCCGGTTAGCTCCACGTCGTCCGGTACAACTACTGTGTAGCTGTCCTGCTGGTAGCCATTCAAACTGTCTTGATAATCTATACTCAATGAGTTCGGCGTGTCGGCGATGCTCCGGGCTGAAACTACCACGCTCGCTTCTCCGGTCGCCTTTCGCAAAAGTCCGGAAACACCCGTGGTTCCGTCACCGAATTCGTAAGCGGGCCATCCGCCGTTCAGCGTTTCCGTGCTGTTGGACCACTCACTTTCCGTCGGCTGCTGCAACGCTAAAGAGTTCTCGACATTGATCTGCAGCACTCCGCCCGGACCGTACGTCAGGTAGAGACGGGATGCGTTGCGAATTCCCCGTATCACGTCGCCTGCGCTGCGCCGGTTCTGAAGCACCACGTTGCACGCGAATCGAGGAATGGTAATCGGGTTGCCGTTTAGGTCCGTCGAATCGATCAACTCGTCGCAGTAGGCCGCTGCAGGCGCCAGCGTCGAGTAATCGATCTCTGATGCCTGCCACCCGCTGCGCCGCAATATGTCATGCACAATCCAAACGGGGTTGCTGGTAAATTCAGTGCCAAGCTGGTTTCCTGAAGCGGCGTAGGTTGGAATAATCAATCCTTGCGCCAGCACCTGCACCGAAGGCAGCGAATTGCCGTCGCTGATTTGGTTCGGCACCACGACGGATAAATACGCCATTCCGCCGTAAGGATCTCCCGCGGGTTTGCCATCCGAGTTCAGAAAATTAGGATCGAATGCGCCGTCTCGCGTCCCCAGCGTTGGAATCGTGTACCATCCGGTCCCGGTCATGTTCTGACCATTTACGCCAAGCGGTATCTGATAACCATTCACCAGCACCGTCGTGACACCCTGCATCAGCCCGACTCCCAGCAGCGCCTCCATACGCGTCAGGTTTCCGTCATTGCGGGCAAATACCACTGGCGGGTAGTACCAGGCCGTTCCGTAAACCATGGGAACGTAATCGTTGTAACGCGCCTGGTTGATCGCTACCGCGGAACTCGTCCAGCTCTTGCCGTACCCCCGCACCGTGATTACCGGTGGAATATATTCAATTCCACCGAAACGGGTGAACATCCCTCGGGTTTGGCAGTCTGTCGAGGTGTACCCGCACGATGTAAATGGCGCACCGTTATTCAGGTTCCCGCACCCTCCCGGTAGGCCGGCAGAGTAACCGCAAGCATAGTACAGGGAGTAACTTCCCTCCGCGCCCCCGTCGAGTCCTTCCTGTTGTTGCGCGGGCGTGGAAGGAAATGTCCAGGGACACCATCGCTGAATCCGGATTTCAGGCAAAAACACTCGCTGCATGCTCATCCGATTGGTCGCTGTCACCCGGAACGTCGTTTCCTTGATTTGGTCCGGCGGGTTACATACTCCCTGAAACACAACTACGGCTTCGGTCAAAGGTGTGTTATCAGGTAGGTCGTAGAATATGAAGCTGACGGTGATCGTCGCTCCCCGGAAACCCGTGCTCTGTTCGATCTCCGAAAAGTAGCCGTCCGCGTTGGCCAGCAGCAGCGTAATCGTCGGGCTTCCGTCGACGCCCTGGTCTGACGCGGTCTGTATATCGAACGCGCTGTGCTGCAGAACTCGCGCGGCGTAAGCTGTGCTTCCGATCGTGATGCCATGAGTGCACCAGTGTTCGACGTCTCCGTTCGGCAGGACGCAGTCGAAGATCACCAGCGGCGCATCGGTGATCGCGCACTGCTTCAGCTCAGAGACTGTTTGCATAGTAGATGTTCACCGTCGCGGAATGATGGTTGACGTCGGTGGACGTGATCGTGAACGCGTCGTCGCGGAAGCGCGCATTCGCATACACGCCGCCCGTCGTGCTGGTCTTGTACGCCGACGGTGCGGGCTGAGGTTCCACCTGCGGGCCGAACACGTTCACCACCGCGCCCGCCGGCAGCTGGATTCCGAACGTCACCGAGCTCGCACCCGCGTCCCCTGTCCCGGTAACCTGAATGCGATTCCATCCGGCGTCGATCGCGGCCTCCACTGAGCTGCTTCCCAGCTGCAACTCTATCGCCGAGGATTGGCTGCTGAACGCATACAAGCTGAAACAGTAAGTATAGGAAGTGGGGACATTCAGAGTCTGTGTTAACGCTTGCGCCCCTTCACCCGGGTTGGCCAGTTGCCAGGCGTTGCCGCCGCCCAGCGGATCAGCCACGCCCCCCGATACAGTCAGGAACGGCGCCGCTTCCCAAACCGCGTTCGCCAGGTCCTCGCTCCAGGCCAAAAGGTTCGCGGCCGGATCGAGAAATGTGAACGTATTCAACGACCCTTCCATCGCTTCGAAAAACTGCGCGAGTGCGTTCAGCTCCGCGTCGCTGAGATTGGAGTATTGCAGCTGCCATCCAGTGGCTTCGCCGGCCGGGTCCGCCAGCTTGATCGAGCTGCCGTCCGCAAGCGCATTCACCACAGTCCTCGGTCTCCGCCGCTTCACAATGGGAAACTGGCTCGTCACCCCGGTTACTAGCTGCGGATAGACAGACATGGTTTAGCTTCGGTTCTCCCTTACCATCACGGATGTTTGCCCGCGCATTTCTTCCACATTTGTCAGGTCCATTGCGTCCCTCGAAAAGCTGCAGTTGGGGTAAGTCTGGTTATCCCACGGGTCAGTGAATGAAAAGCTACCGTAGCTCCCTTGATTCGCTTGCAAAAACTGCTCGAGAGTCGCCAGTTCTGTCTCGTCCAGGTCGCTTAGGCGAATCACCCACCGGTGCAGCGGTCCGGCGCTGTCCCGGTATCGCTGTTCGGTGCCGTCTACAAACCGCAATACCTGAATTTGAAAAGTAATTACTTTCGACGCCGGATACTGCGCGACAGCGCTCGTCTTCAGAGTTGGGAAAGAGGCCATGTTACAGATCGCTAATTACATCGTTGATCGAGCTCATGTTTAACATCGCGCTGCGGACCGCCTGCGCAATGTCGCTGCTGCGGTCGAGAATCGATTGCGCATCTATCGCCTGGACGCTGACCGTTACCTGCGGCGTTAACGTTCCGTTCTGCCCCCGACCGCCGGACTCGGGCGCCGGCGAGTTGCCGCCCCCGGAGGAGCTTCCGACTGCCGGCGCCGCCAACACCGTATCGGCCATACGCGGCATGCCCAACTGGTCGTAGTCGGCCCCCACCAGTCCGCCCTGCGTCTCCGCGCTCACAAAATCGATGGCAGATGGCTTCTCGTATTTTTCAAGTTGGGGCGGAGCAGCGCTGCCTCCGTCGAACAGGCCCATCAGCCCGGTCACCAGCGGGACAACCCCAAGCCCGCCTTCCAGGAACGTCGTCAGCGCCGATTCGATCGTGCTCCCCGTCCCGCCCGAGCCCGACGCCCCGCTTTCTGCGCCGCCCTCGCTGCTCGTGCCCACCGGAGTCGCAGCGTAACTTTGGTCATTCGCCGTTGCTCCCGCCGGCCCCGGTGACCCGCTTGCGGTTCCCGCGGCCTCTGCAAAGAATCTAAGAAGCTGCTCGTGCGTTGTGCTGCTCATGCTTGCTCTCCGCCGCGAGTTCTTTCTCCAGAATGGCGAACGCCTCCACCTGTCGCGCAGTCAAATGTTCCTCGCGCATCAGGCCCAGCCGCCGTCGAATGAAGAATTCCTCCACCATCGTTTGGCTTTCCGCGGTGATCAATGACTTGGGACATGTTTGCAGGCGCAGCCCCCGGCGTGCCCACACCGCCGGACCGCTTTCGTCGCCCTCCGTTTTGATCCAGCCGCATCTGCGCTTGGCTTCCAGGCCGGATTTCCGGCAAGCGTCGCACTTCCACCCGGCCTGGTTGGCGAATTGAAAATGGAAGGCGACAATCAGTTTTTTCTTTCCGGTCCGCTTAGGCCTGTCTCCGCTTTGACCGCTTCCAGCGCTTCCCGGAACAAGTCCTCGGGTCCGCTGTCGGACAGCGCTGCCGGCGTTGCCGCCTCCCCGTCCAGCTCCAGCCCGCAGACCTCTATGAGGCCCCACAGCAAGTACAGTTGATCCACCTCGGCCCGAAGCAGCGCCGCGTCCATCTTATCGCCCGGCTGCTGGCCTGCCTCCAGAAACTCCACGCGCCGCGCCAACTCCCGCACTTGCCGCATCAACTCCATGCGGCGCGCAAAAGACATTCGCGCGATGCGGAATTTCACTCCAGGTGCAACCCTTGACTCAACTTCCCTTACGCTCTCATAACTCATACTTACCCGAATGCCACCGCAATTTCGTTGTCCACCGTACCTTGTGCCCGCGACGGCTTGAATACCCATTGCAGCCGGTTCGAGCTGTCATCAAACTGTGGCACTGCCGGAATCACGTTCGGCAGGTATACGCCCATCACTTGACCTTGTGTTTGACCCAGTTGAAACATGAGACTGATCGGTGCCTGCTGTCGCGCTGCCTGGTATAACGCTGGCGTTGCGCTGTCGGTCTGGCTATAAAGTCCGATCGAAGCTTGCACCGTCCTTTGTCCCGGGGATATTGCTTGCGGCAGGCTGAAACCGAATTCCCGTGACCGCATGTCCAACCCGTTCTTCAACACAACCGCCGCCTCGGTTACCGTGAAGAATTGCGCTGGCTCCGTTCCCAACCACGCTTCACCCAGGTTGCCCGGCACAATCGAATAGTCGAACGCGCCCACCGCCGGCTCCGCCGGGTAGCTCGCCAGATTGCCCTGGCCCGCCGTGAAACTGGCGCTGTCCAGCACGTCCTGCGCCACGCCGCTGAAATCAAACTGGTGAAAGTCGCCGTTGATTCGAATCTCCATCTGATCCACCGCTGCGCCGCTGAGGATTCTCTGCACCGCGCTCGCCGGATCCCAGTAGTCGAACAGGCTCGCGCTCGGCAGGTCCGCGGCGGGTTGGTAGGTCACTGCCGCCCCGATCGCCGTCCCACTGGCGGGAGCGGCCGTGAACGGCGCGTTGACTTGCACCGTGTTGGCGTTCACAATCGCCGTCACAAACCGGATCTCGCCCCCGCATGAGACTGCCTGGCTTGCGTTCAGTCCGTGCGGCGCCGCAAAAGTCAGCGTCGTGCCGGAGTACGATGCCACTACCCCGCCATTGAAAAGCAGTGGCACTGCCCCCAACGCCGCCTGAAACAAAGGCCCGTATGCCGGGCCGCCGGCTGCCGCCTGCCAACTCGTCATGTACGTCTGCAGCTCGAAGGAAGTCGTGCGGCGGCCGCCCGTCGGCAGGCCGGCAAACGTCCGGCTTCCCGTCTTGTCTTTCCGGTTCGTCACCTCGAGTTTCTGCTGCACCGTCAGCTTGAGCGCTGGTATCCGGTTGCCTGCTGCGACCGTTGCCACGCTGCCAAACCCGCTTTCCAGCGCCGCATAGAAACGGTTGGCATTGGAAGAAATGTAAGAGGCCATCTTAGTTGATACTTACTCCAATCTCGAATGTTACTTTGGCCGTCTGCACGAAGTTGATTCCTCCGCTCTTGATGGCTCCGAAGGTAACTTGGTAGCCGCCCGCGTAGTACATACCTCCACCCCAGTCTCCCCGGTTGGCATCCAGCGTCTGTGTCACCGCACTGGTGTACAGCTCGACCGTATTTTGAAGTCCATCCAGCCGGTCCTGCGAGTGCCGCACTTCAATCGCCATCTGTGAGATTCCTGAAAACGTCCGGAACTTCTCCACCAGTTGGTTTGCAAGTTTTTCGCAGTACACGTTCATCGCCGGGTATTGCACGGCTGTCGCTCGCTCCACGAGCTCGAGCGCCACGTTCAGGGAGAGTATTTGCGCCGGCTTCAGGGGGGCAATCGCTGTTGCGCCGCTCAGCGCCAACGCCTCCAGGTTTGGATTAACGCCGCTTGACCCGCTCAGCAACTCCACCGTCTTAGCCGTTGCCGTGTTTCCAATCGTCGTTGCCATCAGCCCCTCAGTACCGTCCGCGTCAGCGCTTGCACGTAGTTTGGCGCTTGCCCGCACCCCGGCGTGCGCCCTGCCACTCCAATCCACACCGGCTGCACCCAGATGGCTCCAACTGCCAGCGGTGAGCTGTTCTGTAGCGTCATACTGTCCGGGTCCGTGCCAACATACGCGTTCCAGCCGCTGGCGTTCGCCGGTGCCGTTCCCATTTGTGCTGAAAATGAGCTTGACGACGTCGTGATCGCTCCCGCAACGGCGCTCGCTCCTTCCTCGCCGGCGCGATTCACCCAGGCCGCGGTCACATAGTAAACATTGTCCAGCAAGCTCCCCGACGCTACCTCCAGTGCCGGCGTTGCCGCCCGCGGCAGCGGGCTCGACGCCATCCCGGCCCCGGCCTCGATGAACCGCTCTCGATACGAAACCGCCATCTGCTCGAACTGGTCGCGCTTGCCCATGTACCGGTCGTTCAGTTGGCTGTTGTAAGCGTCGCTGTACACCAGCTCCAGTGTTCGGTAAGCATGCCACAGCCTGAGCGCCGCGGTCACCACCACCCGGTCCAGCATCGCCTTTTCCGCCGTCCACATCAGCCGCTCCCCAGGCTTCGCCCGCTTCAGCCAGGCATCCAGGTCCAGAGCGATTTCTTCGTGCGCCAGCTCCAGCTTGTGGGTCACGTCGATCCCTTCCGTGCTGGCCACATTGAGCAGCTGCGAGTCGATTCCCGTCAGCGATTTGATGCTGGAAGGCGGTCCGTCTGTGAAAAGTGCCATACCGTCAGGCCTGGTTCTTGGCGCGCTTGCTCGCGTCCTGGATTTTGTTCCATTCCGTCACTGGCAGAAACGTCATCTGCACCTTGGCTGCCGCCAGGGCTTCGTCGGCAGCCTGCTTCGCCTTCGCTCGCGCTTCGCGAAACGCCGCCGCGTCCGCTTCCTTCGCTAACCGTGCCGCCCCTTCCACAATCAGCTTTGCCGCCAGTGCCGGCGTTACCTCGGTCAGCCTGCCGGCGCTTCCTCCGTCCGGCGTTTCGCAGCTCTCCACCACCGGAAATGGGTCGGCGATCTTCGCTTGCGTGTCCCGTATCTTCTGGTAGTACAGTCTCAGATCCATCCCGCTCTCCTCGCATCGTTCCGGGCCGGCAGCTTTTGCCTCGGCTGCCGGCCCGCTCTACGGCTCCGCCCTGCTAGGTGTTCACCTGCACGCCGCATTCGTTGCGCAGCACCCCGCATCCGTAAAGCACGTCCACCGTGAACTGCTGAGCCAGCGTGTTCGGCTGGTAGCTCATCACCACCCGCATGCCGAAGTTGCCCAGTTCTGCATACTCGGCAATCGCGCCCGTCCCCGGAAGAGGTTGCGGCAGCCGGCGAACCACCAGCCCGATTCCGTCCCTCGTGAACGCCAGGTTGTGCGTGTTTACCGGGCTGCTCCCCGTCTTCGGCACGAATTGCGATCGGAACACGTAGAAGTCTTTGTACTTTCCGATCGTTCCGTCGATCAGCGCCAGCAAGCCGGCTGCCCCCGCCGTCTGGAACTCTTCGAACAACGGGATCTGCCGCCAGGCCGAGTAAGCCGCAGAGTCCACCACGATGAACTTCTGCTCGCTCGGCGGTACCTTGGCCAGGAACAGCGCTGTTTCCGCCGCATCTACCGTGGCCTCCGTCAGCGCCGTCCCCGCTGTCCCTACCGGCGTGTTCGTCGTGAAACCGGCGTACAGGTTCAGCAGGCTGGTTTCGATGCTTTGCGCGATCGCCGCCACCGCCGGCTGCATGTAGATCTTCAGCAGGTCCGGCACTGCCAGCACCTTCGTCACATCCGGAATCTGGAAGGTCGCTTCCGCGTGCGTGTTCAACACGATCTGCGCGTTGCCCAGGCTCGGATTCTGCGGCGTCACTGTGCCGCCGTCTGCGATGTTGTTGGCTACCATCGTCGGCGGTATCGGCACGTTTACCGTATCGCCCGCGTTGGCCAGCACCGGCTCGTAATCGCGATTGACCAGGTTGCCCATCACCAGGTTCCCAACCAGCACCGGCAAAGCGTCCGCCGCCACCAGCTTCACAATCGCGCTTGCGACGTTATTGCTTGTAATTGCTCCCATTCTTTCTCCTTCGTTTGTACTTGCCGGCCTCCCGGCCGGGTTATCACTACAGACCCTTCAGGGTCTGCGACGCCACGCGCACGATTTCTTCTCGTACCCGCCGCATGTCTTCCGCGCTCATGCCCGGCCGGATTCTCTCGAGCGTCACCGCCTCGCCTCCGCCCACCGGGCTCTTCAGCATCCCCGCCATTCCGCTTCCGCCAGGAATGCGCGCCGGCAGAAACTCCGGATTCTCTTTTACAAATGCCGCCAGGTACTCGCGCACCGGAAGCTCGCCGCTCTCCCCCCGCGCCACCAGCCTCCCGTCCTCGCTGCGTACGATCTCGTCCTGCACCGCCTTGAATGCCAGATCGACCTTCGCCACCCCCAGGCGCTGCAGCTCCGCCCGCACCGCCGATGCCCGCTCCGCTTCCTCCGCCACCAGCCGGCTCCGCTTGTTCTCCTCCACCAGCTCGTTCACCCGGCGCTCCAGTTGCTCCCGCCGCCGTCGCTCTTCCTGCAGCTCCGCCTTGTGGGCCGGCTCAGCCTTGGCCTGCTCGTTGTTCACGAATTCCTGGATCGCCTGTTTCACCACGGCTTGAACGTCGATTCCTTCCATACACACCTCTCCCCCACTCGGTCGCTGCTGCTCTTGTCTCGCGCCCGGGCCGGACAAACGATCGCTTGCGTCGCCTGTCTCCCGCCGCCGCACGCTCTCAGAAGGGCGCTCTACCCCGCCGCCCCTTCGATCTCTTCCGCTACCTTGCTCTTCACTTCCTGCCGCGCGTCGGCCAGGAATTGGTTCGCCAGCCGCTTGTAGATCTGCTTCGTCAGCGTCGGCGACTGGATCCCCAGGCTCAGCAGCTTCTCCGCATCATCCAGCTCGGTGCTGAAGTCGTTGATGTCGAACTCGTCCATGCCGGCAACGTCGATCGCAACCTCGTCCTGCCGCGCTGCCGCCACCGCCCACAGCACCTGTTTCATGCACTCCCGCACCGCCGTCCCGTATGCCCCCAACACCTCGGCCGTCGTCGCGAAATCCAGCTGCTTGCCCAGCGCCGATTGATTGGCCGTGCTCGATCCTCCGCCGATCGCCTGGTTGTTCAGGTAACACACCCGGTAGATTTCATCCTTGAGCTGCACCAGGTTGTCCGCCGCGATCTGGTATACCTTTCCCTCCGGCTCCGTCCACCCAAACCGGTCCTCCGGTCCCAGTTGGATGTAATACGACTCGCCTACAATCTGGTTCCACTCCCGCTCCGAGTAAACCACCGGCATCGCGAATAGCCCCATCGTCAACGCCCACGCCAGCGCATTAGACTTGTTGAAGTGTTCCAGTTGCAGCAACGCGGCTCGGTTCATCAGCCACAGCCCCGCCGTCACCCGCATCGGGAATAGCGGCACCCTTCCCAACGAAGCCAGCGCGTGCCGTCCCGCATCGATTCGCTCCACCGGCTTCCCCTCGCCCGCCTTGCGGTACACCTCGAAGTTTTCCCGGTCATAGTAAATCCAGCGCGTCTCCCGTTCCCACTTCGCGTCCGTCACCTTCGACTGCTGTAAACACGAGGTTCGAATGACCGCCCAGTCCATCCCCCCGTTCGCGTCGTAGTTCCAGTTGATCACTTCCTCCGCGCTGTAATTCACCAGGTATGCCCGCGAGGTGCCGGCCGCATCCTCCTCCGCCCGCGTCAGCGCCCGCCCCGTCGTGCGCGGAAAGTCCACAACCACATAGCTCGCCCCGCAAACCAGCGCCTCTACGAACTGTTGCCGGAAGAATTCGCTCAGGCTCGTTCCCTTCAGGTCGCAGTCATTCGCCATCAGGCTGTAAAAGCCCTTCGCCCCGGCGTCGCTGCCTTCCAGCATCAGTGCCGGCTCGCGGTGCATCAGTGTCGCCGCGTACCAATCCACAATCGAGCCGATGTAATTCTGGTAAAACACCCGGTTCAGCCGCTCCTGATACACCTCGCTCGGCTCTTTGTGCCGCCGCACC
>Ga0335078_10003010_pt1 | contig 25196 bp, 22 predicted proteins | sample Lox_Sample_32_FD_206711 | JGI IMG/M metagenome (GOLD analysis project Ga0335078, IMG submission 206711) | Soil microbial communities from Loxahatchee National Wildlife Refuge, Florida, United States - Lox_Sample_3.2 | ecosystem: Environmental > Terrestrial > Soil > Wetlands | place: USA... | reverse complement strand
CTTCATCAGCTCGGCCTTCGTGCCCACCGCGACCATGCCCGGCCCGGTGCGCGCCTTCGCCGACAACCAGCCCGTGACCTCCATCGTCAACTCCATCCGCGACCTGCTCGCCCAGCAGCCAGTCAGCACCAGCATCTGGACCGCCCTCGCCTGGTGCCTCGGCATCCTCATCGTCGCCTACGCCCTCGCCATGGCGACCTACCACCGCAAGACCGCATAAGGACGCGCTTACTCAGGAGTAGTCAGTCATCAATCCCACCACGTCGCCGCGGGCAGCCAGCTCGGCAATGAGGCCGAGCTGGCCCAGTGCCGTGACGCCGTCGTCGAGGCGGTTCTCCTCGGTGATCAGGCCATTCTCGACCTTCAGCACCGTCATGCCGTCTCGCACGCAGCGCCCCGGCGTGCTCGATTCCGAGGAGGGCGCGCTCCACGCACCGCACGGCAGCATGCCAGAAACCAGCACGCTGGATCCTCTTGACATGAGGTCGATTTTGGTACAGTTTTAAAACTGTAGAGAAGGAGGCCGGCAATGACAGCCCTCGCGGGACCTGACAGCCACCGCTCCCCGATGGCTGCGCGCGGTCAGGCGGCCAGATGACCAGTGAGGGAGACGCGGCCACCTCGCCGGGTCGCCTGGACCTTGAGGCGCAGGCTGAGTCCATCCGGGTGATGCTGGCCGCAGGCCGGCGTCCGCCTGCCGGGCAGCTCCTTGGCCTTCCCGAACTGGATGGCGACGTCTGGGCTGACATCGCAGGAGCCGCAGCCATCACGGGAGCGCCGCCCCGCACCATCACCGGATGGCTCAACCGCCGGGGGCCCAAGCGCTGTCCGTTCCCGGAGCCGCGCAGGAGCCTGTACCGCCTGTACTGGCCCGTATCCGTCCTGCAGTCCTGGCGCGATGACTACGCAGCGGGCGTTGGCCCAGGTGCCGTTAAGCGGGTGTCGGCATGAAGGCCCTCGCGCGAGAAAGTGCCCGCGCTGGTGCGCGACCGTGGGGAATGACACGAAAACATGTACGTAACGATGCTGGTACTAGAACACCTGAATCTGTAGTGTGCGAGTTCATGGGAAAGCCTGTAGGGGACATTCGGACGCACCGGTCACGCAGGCTTCTTTCCGCTCCTGGGGTATCGCGGCGTGGATGCCGGACCCGTGTGCTGCCCATGACCTGGCCTGGCCACCCTGGGAGATCTCGTGGATGAGCTGACCTGCCTGGAAATCTGCGCCGGGGCCGGCGGTCAGTCCCTGGGACTGGAGAACGCGGGATTCTCCCATGCCGCGGCTGTCGAGATCGACCCGGACGCGTGCGAGACGCTGCGCCGGAACCGGCAGCACGTGTGGAAGGTCATCGAAGGGGACGTTCACCAGTTCGATGGCCGACCCTACCACGGTGTTGACCTCCTGGCCGGCGGCGTTCCCTGCCCGCCGTTCTCTGTGGCGGGCAAGCAGCTCGGCGCCGACGACGAGCGTGACCTGTTCCCGGAGGCGCTGCGCCTTGTCCGGGAGTGTGAGCCGGCCGCGGTGATGCTGGAGAACGTTCCCGGGCTATCCCAGGCGAGGTTCGCCGGCTACCGCGAGCAGGTCCTCCGTCACCTGTACGACCTTGGCTACCAGGCGGACTGGCAGGTGCTTAACGCCTGCGAGTTCGGCGTACCGCAGTTGCGGCCCCGGTTCATCCTGGTCGCGATGAGGCAGGACGCCTACCCGTACTTCGAGTGGCCGAACCCGATCGGGGCGCCCCCGACCGTCGGCGAGTCCCTGCACGCCATGATGGCCGAGGACGGCTGGGCGGGCGCGGGCGAGTGGGCCAGGAAGGCCAACGGCGTCGGGCCGACCCTGGTGGGAGGCTCGCGCAAGCACGGGGGACCGGACCTCGGTCCTACCCGCGCCCGCGAGGCGTGGAAGAAACTCGGGGTCGATGGCAGGGGGCTGGCCGATGCGCCGCCTCCGGCTGACGCCTCAGTCGATTACCTGCCCAGGCTGACCAGGGACATGGCGGCGGTGATTCAAGGGTTCCCGCTTGACTGGAAGTTCTACGGGCGGAAGACGGCCTCGTACCGGCAGGTTGGCAATGCCTTCCCGCCGCCGGTCGCGAAGGCGGTGGGCGCCAGGATCCGCCTGGCGATCCAGGCAGCCAGGGGAGCCGGCGAGCCGGGCCTGCTGCGCGCCGTCTGAGCGGGCAGCCCCCCGCTCTCCGGGTCCGGCAACGGTTCGGGGGGCATACCATCGGACGGTAGCCGGCCGGACATATGCGTCCCAGGCGTCCAAGGCGTGTCGTACGGCAGTCTCCCGCCGAGTCCGAGTGAGGCTTTCCCGTGATCAGCGAGGCACTGTTTCCCGCTCCGTCCGACGATCCCGATGGCGAGATGGATGCGGTGGAAGCGGAGCTGTACCGGCTTGACCCGGTCGGCGACCAGGTCGCGACGGTGCTCCGGGACACGCTTGACCAGCTGTACGACGGGCAGCACACCGGACGGTGGAAGTACGACCAGTTGCACAAGACTGAGAAGACCCACATGGGCACCCTCGTCGAGATTAACCTTCACCGGCAGTTCGCCTTCGCCGACGGCGACGCGACCGACTACCGGATCGCGGGCATCGAAGTCGACTGCAAGTACTCGATGACCTACGGAGGCTGGGAGCTCCCGCCAGAGGCCATCGGCCACCTCTGCCTCCTGATCACGGCAAACGACGAGGCGAGCACCTGGTCCGCGGGACTGGTCCGTGTCCGTGAGGAGTACCTGCGCGACAGGCGCAACCGTGACTCCAAAAGCCAGCTCACCGCCGCTGCCCGGTCTCACGTAAGGCAGCTGTGGCCCCGGCACGGGCACCTCGCCGGGAACATGTTCCTGCACATGGACCCCAGGGACCGTGAGCGCATCTTCAGCGCCAAGGCGAGGCGGGGCACCCAGCACGGCCAGGCGAAGACCAACGAGCTCTTTCGCACGGTCCAGCGCCGGATAATCCGGCGAGCAGAGGTCGCCACGGTCGCACAGCAGGACGACTTCATGAAGCGCGCCCGCGGCAACGGCGGATCGCGCACCGCGCTTCGGCCAGAGGGAATCCTGGTCCTTGGCCACCAGGACAACGACCCGCTGGTGGCTGCGGCGCTCGGCCTTCCGGTTCCGCGCAAGGGCGAGTTCGTCTCGGCGCGAGTGGTGCCTGCGCGCGAGGACCGTGACGACCCCGTCGCCGTCATCGAAGACCGGGCGTGGGCCGTGGCGCGGCCAGGCGACCCGCAGGTTCCAGCTCCGGTGATCCCGCGGCGGCCCGAGGACCAGGCCGACGGCTAGGCACTCAGTTCCGTGCCGTTGGCGAACGTGATCATGGTGTCGGCCGGGCCGCGTCCGTGATCCACGGATACGCCCGTTGACTTATTAACACTGTTATATGACACTGTTAGATATGGCTAACGGGCGCCGTTACACGATCACCGAGCTCGCCGACGCGAGCGCGGCGGCACTTGACGAGCTCAGCATCGCCGCCCGCAACGGCCAGGTGCGGGACCGGCCTGACGTCCGCACCATCCGCTACTACGGCACGCTCGGCCTCATCGACCCGCCGGCCGAGATGACCGGCCGCACCGCGCGGTACGGCGACAGGCACCTGCTGCAGGTCCTGGCGGTCAAGGCGGTGCAAGCCCGCGGAGACAGCCTCGCGGACGCGCAGCGGACCCTGGTGGGCGCCTCGGACGAGGAGCTGCGGAGCGCGATCGGGCCGGGGCTGCCCGCTGCACTTGCCGCGGTACCCCCTCCGGCGCCGGCGGCGGCACAAACGGGGAACGATGCCGGCCGGCCGTCCGGGCACCCGTTCTGGCGTGCGCCGCCCGTCTCCCCGGCTGCCGCGGTGCCGGCGGCCAGCCTCGGCCCGCACGCCGCGGACGCGGGGATGCCGCGACCGTTCGTCGCGGTCCCGCTCGGCGCGGGCGCGACCCTGCTGATCGAGGGCTCAGCTGTCGGCGCCATCGACGCCGCGGCGCTGCGTGCGACCGCGGTCCCGCTACTCGCCTACCTCACAGAAGCCGGGCTGCTGCCCGGCCCGCCGAATCACCAGGGAGCCATACCGTGACGACATCCGCAGCGCCCGACGCCGCCGTCCCCCTGCCCGCCGTCGCGGGCCGGCTCGGCGACGGCAGCACGAACCTCCCGCTGACCGCCGTGGAGATCGAGGCCGAGATCCGCGGCACGGTCGCCACGACCACCGTGCGGCAGACCTACCGCAACACCCACGCGGTCGGCATCGAGGCCACCTATATCTTCCCGCTGCCCGATCGGGCCGGGGTCACGGCGTTCACGGCCGACCTGGCCGGCCGCCGCATCGAGGGCAAGCTGCGCGAGCGCGCCGAGGCCCGGCGGGAGTACGACGAGGCGATCGCCGCCGGGCACCGCGCGACGATCGCCGAGGAAGAGCGCTCCGGCGTGTTCACTACGCGGGTCGGCAACCTGCAGCCCGGCGAGGACGCGGTGATCACGCTCACCCTGACCGGCCCGCTTGCCGTCGATGACGGGGTGGCCGAATTCCGCTTCCCGCTGGTCGTCGCGCCCCGCTACATCGCCGGGCAGCCCGGGGAGTGGCTGCCTGTCGGCGCCGGGACCGCACAAGACACCGACGCCGTTCCCGACGCGAGCCGGATCACCCCGCCGGTCCTGCTGCCCGGCCTGGACAGCCCGGTGCGGCTCGCGCTGCGCGCCCGGCTGAGCGGCTTGGGGCTCACGCCGGACGCGATCGCTTCCAGCCTGCACGCGGTCGCGGTAACCGCCGACGGCGACGGCGCGGTCACGGTGACGCTGCACCCGGGGGAGCAGCTGAACAGGGACGTCGTGCTGCGTTTCTGTGTCGCGGCCGAGGTCACGGCCGCGATCGCCGTCGTTACCAGGGACGAGGACGACCCGACGGCCGGGACCTGGCAAATCACGGTTGTGCCGCCGGCGGCCCGGGGCGACGCGGCGCGGGGCAGGGACGTCGTCGTGGTGCTGGACCGGTCGGGCAGCATGGGCGGCTGGAAAATGGCCGCTGCCCGGCGCGCCGCGGCCCGGGTCATCGACTCGCTGGGGACGCGCGACCGGTTCGCGGTGCTCGCCTTCGACTCGGTCACCGAGCGCCCGCCGGGCTCCACCTCCCTCGCGCCCGCCACCGACCGGGTCCGCTGGGCCGCCGTCGAGTGGCTGGCCCGGCTGGAGGCCCGCGGCGGCACCGAGATGCTCGACCCGGTGCGCGCGGCGGCAACCATGCTGGCCGGCGCTGACGGGCGCGGCAGGGACAGGTTCCTGATCCTCGTCACCGACGGCCAGGTAGGGGCGGAGGACCAGATCCTGGCCGCGGTCGCCCCGCTGACCGGGCGAACCCGGATCTTCGCCCTCGGCATCGACCAGGCGGTGAACGCCGGGTTCCTGCGGCGGCTCGCCGCGGCCGGAGGTGGCCGCTGCGAGCTGGTCGACTCCGAGGGGAGGCTGGACGATGTCATGACGTCCCTGCACCGGCGGATCAGCCCGCCCGTGGTGACCGGCCTGCGTGTCGAGTCGGCCACGGCCGGCTGCGAGCTGGCGGCCGGAGAGACCACCCCGGCGCGCGGCCCCGACCTGTTCCCGGGCGCGCCGTGTACGCTGTCCGGCCGCTGGCAGGGTGCGGCCCCGCTGGCCGAGGTCACGCTCACGGTCCTCGGGGACGGCGGGTTCCGCGAGCAGGTCACGGTGGCGACGGCACAGCCGGACCGAGCGGTACGGACTTGCTGGGCCCGGGCGCGGGTCCGCGACCTCGAAGACCGCTACGCAGCCGGGCACGGCGGCACCGCGCTCGCCGACGAGATCACGGCCGTGTCACTGCGTCACGGCGTGCTATCGCGGTTCACCGCGTTCGTCGCGGTGGACCGGACCCGTCACGCCGACGGCGGCGGCCACCCGCTGCCTGCCGTGCAGCCGGTCGAACTGCCAGGCGGCTGGGCGGCTGCCGCGTCGGCGCCGTACCCGCCGGCGCCGTACCCGCCGGCGCCGAGACCGGCAGCGCCCGGCAGGAGGGGACGGTCGGCGGCGAAGAACGTTAAGACAGCGGCGCGCGGGCCGGCCGCGGCGTTGGGTGCGGCGAACCAGGCACTCGCCGCGTACACGGCCCGCGCGGAGGAGCTCTTTACCCGCATCGAGCACTGCCTGGCCAGTAGCGCAGACCGCACCGCCCTCTCCGCCCTAGCCGACGAACTCGCCGACGACCTGGACTCGGTCGGATCACCCAAGCCGCTCGTCAAGGCGCTGCGGGAGCTGGCCGGGGCGCTGCGCTACTCCCCGAACCCGCGACCCGAGCTGGCCGCGGCCCGCAAGGCGTTCGCCGACGCCGTGGTTCCGCCCCCCGGGCAGGCCCGGCCGCACGAGTGGTGGCGCGCACCAGGCAGCTGAGTCGCCGGGCTTTACGATTGTGAGCCGCTCGCCTTCTGCGGGGCCTGGCCGGCCAGTTCATAGACGAGGTACCAGGCGTTGACGGTGCCGACGCCGTCGACCAGGCTGTAGCCGGCCTGGGCCGTGAAGCCCTGGACGGTGTAGGCCTTCGCCGGCTTCCCCTGAACGAAGGTGACGGTGTTGTTGCCCGAGGTGACTGGCACTATGCCGGGAGCCTTCGCGGCCGACAGGCGGTACAGCGTCGGGTTGATGACGCCGAGGGCGTGGCCGGCGACCTGGTCGGCGAGCGCCACGATGCCGGCGAACTCCGGGGTTGCCTCGCTGCTGCCGCAGGACGGGTACCAGCCTGCCGGCGTGCCCTCTTGCGGGAAGCTCTGGTAAGTGAACACCGGGCTGCTGCAAGCGCCGTTCATCGAAATGTCGGGCACTCCGCGCGCGCTGCCCACTACGCTCTCGACGCCGTCCTGGTAGGACGGGCGGGAGAAAAGCACCGAGAGGCCGCCGCCGGTGGCGGACGGGACCGTGCCGTCGCCGAGGTGCGGGTTGTAGGTGTCGTTCCACGCCACCGACGTGTACGTGCTGCCCTTGCCCGCCACTAGCTCGGTACCGCCTACGCCGGTAACCAGCGGGTCGCTGTCCGGCCAGGATGTCACCCGGCGGGTGTAATAGGTCGACGCGTCGAGCTCCACGTCGGCGGCGCCGCTGTCACCGGAGGCGGCAAGAACCGTCGGGCCGTTTTTCTCCGTCGCCGCCTGCACGTACGCGCTGCGCAGGTGGTAGCGGTCGATCTGGCCGAGACCGGTGAACGTCTGCTCGGTGGCGCCGAAGCTCTGGCTGATCACGTCGCCGAGGTGGTTCTTGAGTACGTAGTTCTCGGCCGCGACGATCTGCGGGAAGCCGGTCACGCCCTCGGTCTCCGACACGGGGGTCTCGACCAGCAGGATGTTCGCGCCGGGAGCGATCGTGTGCGCGTACTCGACGTCGAGCGTGGTCTCGCCGCCCCAGCCGGTCATGTCGGAGTCGTCGGGCTTCCACTCCGGGATCTTCCCGGCCGGCGCGATGATCTTGAACGACGGCGGGGCGGGCAGCCCGAATTGCCGGTCAAAGACGGCGAGGTCTTTCTCGATCGTCGGCGAGCCGAACGAATCGACGATCACGATCGTCTCGCCCTTGCCGGTGACGCCGTGCTGGTACAGCGGTGCGAGATCGTATGCCGTCTCAACCTGCTCCGGCGTCAGGCAGTGGTAGTAGCCGTACTTCACGCAGTTCGCCTGCGATGGCGTGGACATGCCGGCCACCGGGTGGTGCACGCCTGGCTTGATGACGATCGTCGGCGGGCCGGCCGTGGCCGTCCCGGTCGCAGCGGATCCCGCCCTGGTCGCAACGGATCCCGCCGTCGCCGCGGCGGCGATCACGCCAGCCGCGAGCGCGGTGGCACCCACCGCCACCGCGGCGACTTTCCTCTTGCGCACGTGCCCTCCAGGTCGGCTAAGAAATCCGCAGATCGACCATAGAACAACCACTTATCGCATCAGGCAGCAACTGACGAAACCAGGGAAGGGCGGACGCGTCGTGCGTGGACATCCCGGTAGAACCGTGATAGCGCTAGCTGCGTGCCTGCTGAGCCAGTTGCCGATCCGGTCGGCACCGTCGACTTCCACTTCGACATCATGTGCCCGTGGGCCTTCCAGGCCTCGTTGTGGATCCGGAATGTACGTGAGCAGCTGGGCCTCGACGTGCGCTGGCGGTTCTTCAGCCTGGAGGAGGTCAACCGGGCCGAGGGCAAGAAGCACCCCTGGGAGCGGGACTGGTCATACGGGTGGTCGATGATGCGGATCGGCGCGCTGCTACGGCGGGCCGATCCGGTGCTGCTCGACCGCTGGTACCTGGCCGCAGCGACCGCCCTGCACACGGAGGGCCGCAAGCCGCACCGCAGGGAGGTAGCGGAAGAACTGCTGCGGCAGCTTGACCTCGATCCCGCCCTGGTTGGCCAGGCCATCGATGACCCGAGCACGACCGACGAGGTGCGGGCTGATCACGACCGGCTCGTCCGCCTGGGCGGCTGGGGCGTTCCGACGCTGGTCTTCGGCGGCAGCCAGGCGCTGTTCGGACCAGTGCTTATCGAGCCGCCGGCTGGCCCGGCCGCGGTGCGACTGTGGCATCTGATGACCGGCTGGCTGGAGTTCCCGCAGCTGTACGAGGTGCAGCGACCGAAGAGCCAGCAGGACCTGGCAACGATCGCGGAGGCATTCCGGCCTTACCTTGAGGCCCGCGACTGGATCACCATTCAGAAGGAGACACCGTGACCGGACTGGCCACCATCAGGACCTCGCTAGAGCAGTGCTACGACGCGATCGAGTCGCTGGCTGGCCGGATGGACGCCACCCGGTGGCACGCACAGTCCCTGTGCCCGGACTGGGACATGCGGGGCGTGATCGACCACCTCGGCATGATGGAACGGGTGATGACCGGCTGGCTGCCCGAGTCCGCGGCCGACCTGCCGCCGCTGGACCGGATCGGTCCTTATCACGACGAAATGGCCGCGCTGAACGACGCGGCGTTCGCGGCGCGGATAAGCGAGATCTTCGCCGACCGCCGGGCCGACCTGGCCAGGCTGACCGAGGCCGACCTGGCGAGGCAGTCCTGGACGCCGATCGGGCCCCGCAGCTACGGTGGGTTCCTTGAGATCCGGATCTTCGACTTCTGGGTGCACGAGCGTGACATCAGCACCCCACTTGGCTGGCCGTCCGACGACACAGGGCCGCGCGCGGAGATCGCCCTCGCCCAGGTGACGGACTCGATCGGCTACATCGTCGGCAAGAAGATCGGATTGCCTGACGGCGCGAGCATGGTGTTCCACCTCACCGGGCCGGTCAAGCGCGACCTGCCGGTCGTGGTCGACGGCCGGGCCAGGGCGGTGGATCACATCGATCACCCTGACGTGGAACTGACCATCGACACGGTGACCTTCATCCAGCTGGCAGCGGGCCGCATCGACCCGCAGCGGCAAATCGACGCCGGCCTCGTGACCTGGACAGGGAACGCCCAGCTGGGCGAGCGCGCCGCGCGCAACCTCAGGTTCACCATTTAGTGCCCGACAGGGAGGTGGCATCCGCGGCCATGCTGGCGATGGTCACGGCTGGTCACCGGCCGTTGAAGTGGAAGCGGCCGGTGACGGGAAGGCGAAACCAGCGATGGCGGCCTCGCAGTGCGTCATGATCTGCGCGGCGGACATGCCCTGGGCCGCGGCCTCGGCGAGCAGCGTGTGCAGCCGGGCGGTCCAGTCACCGAGGAGCGCCGTGTCCTCCGGTGGGCCGCTCGCCGGGTCGCGCCGCACCACCGCGCCTGACTTGCGGCCGATCCGCAGCAGGCCCTCGCGGCGGAGCATGTCGTAGCCCTTGTTCACCGTGTGGAAGTTGACGCCGAGGTCCACGGCGAGCTGGCGGACGGACGGCAGCCCCGATCCGGCCGGCTGGATGCCGGACGCGATCGCCTCCACGATCCGGTCCCTGATCTGCTGGTAGATCGGGACCGGGCCGTCCGGCTCGATGGGCAGCAGCATCGGGTCAGGTCCGGGTACCGAGGACGAGCCGCTCGCGGTCGAACAGCCGGGACACCCCGAAGCAGGCCGCGCAGTCGATCACAAGCAGCCCGGCGGCGAACAGCACCGCGGACGTGAAGTCCGCGGTGATCACGTTGAACGAGAACAGGGCGGCGACCGCGACCGGCGGCAGGCTGGACAGGATGGACAGCTGATAGGCGACCCGGGTGTCGTTCGCCCGGGTCGAGATCGCCATCCCCGCCCCGATCGCCCAAGCGGACAGCAGCGGGATGAACACGAGCGCGGCGTAGAACTGCGGTGCGTGCCTGACGGCGGCAGCGGCCGGCGCGACCGCGAACAGCTGAGTGATCGCGAAGAACACGCCGTACACCAGGTAGGAGATCAGCAGCGCAGGCAGGAAGATCGCCAGCGCCTTGCCCGCCACCAGTTCGGCGCGGCGCACCGGGGTGGTGAGCACCGGCTCGAGGGTGCCCTGGTCCCGTTCACCGACGACGGACCAGGCGGCGAGCATCGCCGGGACGAACACGGACACGAGCATCGGCAGGAACAGGGAATAGTCCACCCTGCGGTCGAAGGCAGCGCTGGCCGTGGTGGCCTTGATCGCCAGGATCTGCGCGGTGGGGCCGATGAGGAAGATCACCGGCAGGATGCTTGCCGTCATGACGACGAACCGGTTGCGCCGGAACTCCGCAAACTCCTTGCGCACCACGGCGGTGATACGTGACGTGTTCACCGAAGTGCCCCCTTCTCACCCGATCTGTCCGCGGCTTTCTCCTCGCCGGTGATGAGCTGCAGGTAGACCTCCTCGAGCGAGGCCCGCTGCTCGGCGATCTGCAGGACGTCCGCGCCCGCCGCGACAAGGGCGCGAGTGACCGCGGGCGCGGCCCGCACCGGGTCCTTCACGGCAAGCAAGTAGCCGGCCAGGGCGCCGGCCGGGGGGGCCGGCTGTGCCTGGGGCACCTGCTGCCAGGACGTGACGGACGGCAGGCCCTTGAAGACCGCCTCGGGGTCGGGCAGCCCGGCCGCGGTGATGACGGCAAGCGTCCGGCTGAACAGGGTCTGGCGCAGTTCGTCTGGATGGCCGATCGTGCGCAGCGTGGTGTTCAGGATCGCCACCCGGTCGCACACCCGTTCCGCCTCGTCCAGCCGGTGGGTGGTGAGGAACACGGTGACGCCCCTGTCGCGCAGCGCGCCGATCAGCGTGAGCACCTCGTGCGCCGCCGCCGGGTCGAGGCCGGAGGTCGGCTCGTCGAGGAACATCACCTGCGGTTCGTTCAGCAGGGTCCGCGCGAGCGCGGCCCGCTGCCGCAGGCCCTTGGATAGCACCCCGCACAGGTCGTTCGCTCGCTGGGCGAGTCCGACCGCGGTCAGCGCCTGGTGGATCCGCGCCGCCCGGTCGGGTATCCCGTAGAGCCTGGCGAAATAGTCGAGGTTCTCCGCGACCGAGAGCTTCAGGTAAAGGCCGGGCGTCTCCGGCATCACGGAAATTCGCTCCCGCACCGACTCACCCCCGTCCGCGGCGACCGGGACGCCTGCCACGCTCGCCTCACCCGACGTGGGCGCGAGCAGCCCGCAAAGCATCCGGACGGTGGTTGACTTGCCGGCCCCGTTCGGGCCGAGAAAGCCGAAGATCTCGCCCGTCTGAACGGTGAAGCTCACGTCATCGACGGCGGTCCGGGCTCCGAAGCGCTTGGTCAGACGGCTGACCTCGATCGCGGCACCCATCGCGTCCTCCTGCCTCGTTGCTTGTCTGATCTGTTCTATCACTTATAGAACAGATCAGACAGTGCCGAGCGGGTCCGTGCACTGCTAATCCAAGCGCTTCATGGCTGCATCGCGCCATAGGGCAGCCGCTCATAATGGAAGTCCGACAGCGGAATTATCGAGGGAGCATCATGACCGCGGAACTCAGGTTGTCGCGACAGTGGGGCAGCTATCTCGTCCGCGGCAAGGCCTGGCAGGTCATTGTCGACGGCAAGGTTGCCGGCTCGATCGACCACCGGCAGACCATCGAACTGCCGGTCGACCCGGGAGAGCACACGCTACGCGTCAAGGCGTCCGAGCGTTACATCAGCACGGAGAGGCGCTTCGAAGCCGCAGAAGGGCAGGCCGTCAACTTCCGCTGCCACGGCCCGGTGGCCTTGCCGATGCTGCTGGTTTCGCTGGTCAGGCCCGACCTCTGGATCACGCTGAAGCAGGAATAGGGTCAATAGGCGTGAATCAGGGCGAGCGCGCCATGGTGCTGGTCACCGGGGCCACGGGGTTCGTGGCCGGGCATTGCATCGTTGACCTTCTCGCGCGCGGGTACCACGTGCGCGGCACCGTCAGGGACCTCAGGACGGCCGACCTTGCGCACCTGCGCCCGGCGATAGACAAGGCGCGCGGCGCGTTCGAGCTGGCCGTGGCCACCCTGGATGCCGATGAGGGCTGGGCGGAGGCGGTGAGCGGTTGCGGTTACGTGCTGCACGTTGCCTCGCCGATCCCGTTCAAGGCACCAAGGCACGAGGGCGAGCTCATCCGCCCGGCCGTCGATGGCACCACGCGCGTACTCGCGGCGGCGGCCGGGGCAGGGGTGCAGCGCGTCGTCTGCACCTCCTCCGTGGACGTGATCACCCGCAACAGCGCGACGGCGGGGCGCAAGCGGACCGAGTCGGACTGGTCGGAGCTGGCTGAGTGCAACGCCTATGCCAAGAGCAAGCTGCTGGCAGAACGGAAGGCATGGGACCTCGCCGCCGATCACGGCATCGAACTGGCCGTCGTCCACCCCGGGGCGGTCATCGGCCCGCCGCTCCGTGTCAGGCGGGACAGCTCCGCCGACATCGTGCGCCGCATGCTGGCCGGCGAGATGCCCGCGGTGCCGCCGCTGAACCTCGCGTTCACCGATGTGCGCGACCTCGCCGCCGCGCACCGTCTCGCGCTTGAGACCCCCGGTGCGAAAGGGAACAGGTACATCTGCGCCAACGGGCACCTGCCCATGACCGGCATCGCCGCGATGCTCAAGGAGGAATACGGCCCGCGCGGCTACAAGGTCGCGACCCGCCCGCTCCCGGCCTGGATCATGCGGGCCGCGGCCCACTTCAGCGGTGAGGCGAAGCTAGCCGTCGACATGCTCGGCGTCAAGCACGAGGTCACCGCGGAGAAGGCCGTGCGCGAACTCGGCTGGACGCCACGTCCGCTTCGCGAATCGGTACTCGACACCGCCGAGTCCCTGATCAGCGCTGGCATCGTCCGGCCAAGAAGCTAGCAGGCGTGGTCACCGGATGCTGTGACAGCACCTCGGCTCCGGATCTCACGTTCGGCGCGCGGTGCGTGCGCCGTCTCGCGGCACGGTTACCACGCTCGTTCTGTCGCGGTTATCTCTTATTGACTCTTCTCGGCCGGCCAGGGACGGCCCGCGAGGACGGCCAGGTGCAGGGCGACGAGGATGTCCTCGAGTTCACCGAGCGCCTCGGTCTTGCCTGCGCTGACCCAGGAGCGGACCAGTTCCGCGCAGGCGCCGGCCAGTGCCTGGTATGCCTCGTCAGGCACCGCGGGCCAGTCGGGGTGCCTGGCGCGCGCCCGCCGGTGCCACTTCGCGTTGATCTCGGTGAACCGGTACCCGGCGGCGTGCAGCCGCTCGACCGAGTGGGTGCCCGCCGCGGGCATCTCGATGTAGAAGACCCGGGCGAACTCAGGCTCGTCGGCAAGGAAGCGGAGGAACGCCCGGCAGCCGGCCCGCAGGCAGTCCTCGTCCGCGGCGTCCTCCGGCATGGCCCGCGCCGCCTCGGCGACGAGATCGAACATGAGCCGGCTGCCCCTGCGGGTCGCCGCGAGGAAGCATTCCTCCCTGCTGCGGAAGTGAATGTAGAAGGCTGCGCGGGAGACCTTCGCGCGGCGTACTATGTCGGCCACCGTGACGGCCGCATACCCCTTCTGCGCGGCCGCGGCGATCGCGGCCTGCAGCAGCCGCTCCCGCTGCGACGCGTGAACGGCGGGCGCGGGAAGCCGGCTGCGGCCGCGCGGCAGGCCAGGCTTGCCCGCGTGCGTGCCAGCGAGGGTTCCCGTTCCCTCTTGCTTGGCGTCCAGCATGAGCCTAGAGTAACGGGAAAATTCCTAAAGTACAGAATCGTACTTTAGGCCGTGCGCGCGATCAATGCTGACGTGGCGCGGAAAGGGGTCGCAAGAATGACAGCTACTGTCGACCGTCCTGCCGGAGGGCCAGTATCGGGTCTCTGGAACCGGCAGCTACACCATTACCCCGAGACGCGAAACCGCATGTGGTACCTGGCCATCGTGGTTGTCGCGACCATCGTTCTCTACTACGAGCTCTACATTGGCGGGGCGGTATCGCCAAATATCCTGCGCGGCTACGGCATGACCTTCCCGTTCTACGTTTACATCAGCGTGGTGGGCAACGCGGTCGGCGCGTTCGGCTCGCTGTTGGCCGGCCTTGGCGACCGCTGGGGCCGGGCGAACCTCACCGCATATGGCCTGGTGATAACCGCGCTGCTTGCCCTCTTCGGCATCCCGAACGCCGGTGACAAGTGGGCGTTCGCGATCATCTCCGTCATCATCGGCCTCGTCGAGGGCGTCATCCTCGTCGCCACCCCGGCTCTGGTCAGGGACTTCTCCCCGCAGCTCGGCCGGGCCTCGGCGATGGGCTTCTGGACCCTCGGCCCCGTCATCGGCAGCCTCGTGGTCGCCGTGGTTTCCACCAACACGGTCAACCACCTGGGCCCCTGGCAGGACCAGTACATCATCTGCGGCGTCGTCGGGCTCGTCGTGGGCATCATCGCGCTGTTCGGGCTCAGGGAGCTGTCGCCGCAGCTGCGCGACCAGCTCATGGTGTCGATGCACGACCGGGCGCTCATCGAGGCGAAGGCCCGCGGTATTGACCCAGAAGCGGCGATGGGGAAGAGCCACTGGCGGCAGATGATCCGCCCCGATATCGTCGGCTCCGCGTTCGCGATCTCCGTGTTCCTGCTCATCTACTACGCGGCGGTCGGGTTCTTCACCATTTACTTCACCACCCTGTTCGGGTACTCGCTGTCAAAGGCCAACAGCATCGGTAACTGGTTCTGGGCGTTCGACGCGGGCGTGCTGATCATCACCGGGATCATTTCCGACCGGTTCCGGGTCCGTAAGCCGTTCATGGTGGTCGGCGGGATCGGCGCCGTCGTGATGACGATCGTCTTCCTCAACATGGGCCCCACGTCCTCGTACGGGTCGATCGTCGTGGTCATCAGCGTCCTCGCGGCGTTCCTCGCCATCGCGTACGCGCCGTGGATGGCCAGCTTCACCGAGACGGTCGAGAAGCACAACCCGGCGCTGATCGCGACCGGGCTGGCCGTGTGGGGCTGGATCATCCGCGTGGTGGTCGCGCTTTCCGCGCTGTTCGTGCCGATCGTCGTCGGCTCGATAACGCCGGTGATCACCTACGCCCCCCAGCTTCAGGCCTACGAGGCCCAGTACCCCGCGTTCGTCTGGGCCTCGACCCACCCGGCGATAATCGCCACCGCGGAGAAGGTCCCGCCGTCGGTGCTCTCCACCGCGGCGGCCATCCCGCCCAACGTGACTGCCACCGTGGCCAAGATCCCGCCGTCGGTGCTGGCCACCGCCCAGAAGGACAGCACCCAGCTGGCGAACGCGGTGAAGTTCGCGCCGGAACTGCAGGTGATCCAGGCCAACCCGACGCTGTTCGCCAAGCTGCAGGCCGACCCCACCAACAAGGCCCTTCAGGCGCAGGCCGTCGCCGCCCTGGGCGGCGGGGCCAAGGGCGCTGCCGCGCTCGCCACGATCGGCGCCAACCAGGCCGCGATCGCCGGCGTCATCGCGGTGGGTCCGGAGCTGCAGACGGTCCAGCCGTACTTCACCGACCTGGCCACCATCGCACCGTACTCGGCGCAGCTGCAGACCATCGCGCCGTACCAGGCCGAGCTGACGACCATCGCCCCGTACAGCGCGCAGTTGACGGCGCTGGACAAGGTGCCGGCGCCGGTGAAGGCCTTCGTCGCCGAGCACGCCGCCCCGACCGCGACCGCGTTCGCGGCTGAGCCTGGCCAGTGGAAGAACTGGTACTGGGTCTGCGTCGGCGGCGAGATCCTCTTCCTGCCCTTCATCTTCCTGATGACCGGCCGGTGGAGCCCGCGCAAGGCCAAGCAGGACGCGGACGAGCACGAGGCCAGGGTCCAGGCCGAGCTCGCCGCTCTCCAGGAGGCCGACGCCTAGCAGCGCCGTTCCTCACCCAAGCACTCGCGCCAGCCGCGGCAACGCCGCCGCGGCTGGCGCGAGTTGTTTCTTGGGCCGGGTATTTGCCGATTGACCACGACGGGGCCATTTTCATGGATACTTTCGTGCTATGAAGACTTTTTAGTATGATAATTCGAACAAGTTTTCACGACCATTACCATGGGCTGCGCAGATGGTGCCGATTCGACCGGTGATGTCACGGAACCACTTCCGGGCGCGCGTCCCGAGGAGGTAGCCGGTGCGCTCGGCGAGACCGTGGAGCTGGCTCACCCAGGGCCGTCGCGGTGGCGGCGGTATCGCCCGCGAGGTACGGTGCCGGGAGATAGGGGGTGTTAGCCGTGCCGATTTTCATGGTGGAACGCCGGTTCGCGGACGAACTGGAGGCCTCGGCCGAACAGGCCGACCAGATTAACCGGATCAACGATGAAGAAGGAGTGCGCTGGCTGTACTCGTTCCTTTCAGCGGACAAGCGCAAGACGTACTGCCTGTATGAGGCACCGTTCGCGGACTCTATCCGGCGGGCCGCGCAGCGCGCGGGGTTGCCTGCTGACGCCGTTGTCGAGGTCGGCGGCGTGGTTCTGCCCGATGGCTCGCAGACCCGCGTTCCTGACGAGGTGCCAGCCGACTAACGCGAACCAGGCGAGCGAGGCTCAGCGCGCAGGGGCGGAGACGGGATCGGAGATCCAGCCACGGGACACGGCCAGCATGGCGACCTGGGTCCGGTTCGCCGTGCCGGTCTTGAGCAGGATGCTACGGACGTGGTTGGCCGCCGTGTTCTCGCTGATCTTAAGGCTGGAGGCGATCTCGCGGTTGCTGCTTCCTGCGGCGAGCAGCCCGAGCACCACGATCTCCCGCGGCGTGAGTCCGGCCGCGTCAGGGCCGTCCCGGCTGGCCCGCTCGTCCGGTACGCCGGCGGGCTTATCCGCATGGTCTAGCAACCGCAGCAGCCGGCCCTGCCCGGTACTGGCCGCGATCCGCCGTGCCTCCGCCCGCATCTCGGCTATCCGTGTCCGCGTCATCCGCGTTTCCGGCACGCGAGTGTCAGCGTCCGCGCAGGCGCCCAGATGAGCCGCCCACGCGGTCAGTGTGGAGGCCCGGTGGATCGGCGCACCGAAGCTAGTCGCTTGCGCCAGTGCCGCCGCGAACAGCCGCTCCGCTGAGGCCGGGTCTCCCAGCAGCGAGTCAAGCGCCGCGAGATACGCGTCGGCTGGGCCGAACACCGCGACGAATTGCCCGGCAATCAGCTGCTGCCCGGAGTACGGAGCGAGCAGCGGTCGCAGCCGTCGCGCCGCGGGGACGTCGCCAAGCGACAGCGCAGCCTCCACGAGAAACACAAGTACCGCGGTCCACTGGGCCCACGGTGCCTGCCAGGCCGCCGTTTCGCTGGTCCGGTTCAGCAGTTGCCACAGCAGGTCGCGGGCCTCCTGGGCGAGCCCGAGTTCCGTGTACAGGGCGAGCAGCCCAGGCTCCCAGGTGCCCGATGACTGGCGGATGGCGCTAAGCAGGGGCCGGACCGGTTCAAGGCCGCCGGTTTCCCGGCGGATCATGTACATCTGCAGCCCGTACGTGCCCTCAGTGTCGTCCGGCCCGAACGAGCGTCCGAGTTCCAGCAGGTCCTCGGCCATCCGCGCGGCGGCGGCGAAGTCGCCGTTAAGGAACGCGTACGCGTAGTCGCCGGCGCGGTGCATGAAGGCCATGAACGGCTGCCCGCTGCCGCGCACCGCCAGCGCCATGTCCTCGCTTGCCGCCGTCCAGGCGCCCCGGTCGGCGGAAATGTAGGCGATGGCGCAGCGGAACACCGCCGCGGTGCCTAGTACTGACCAGTCCTGGGCTTCCTTTGCGAGCGGCGTGAGCTCGGTGGCCAGCGCGAGGTGCCGGTCGACCGATTCCGGCCTGGTGTGCTGCCACATCATGGTCTCAAGCGCGTGCCTCAGCAGCTGGCGGTCACCGAGTCGGCGTGCCTGCCCGAGCGCCAGGTCGGCCAGGTACCTGGAACGCTCAGCGTCGCCGGTGAACGCGGTGGCGCGCCCGAGGCTGGCCAGCGCCCGCACGTACCGGGGATCGCTGAGGTCCTCCGGGACGCCCTCAAGTGCGCGAGCCAGCAGTGCGCAGGCCTGTGTGCCCGGCAGTCCGGGGTGCCAGGCCGCGTCCTCGTAGCCGATGGCCGCGCGGAGCCTGACCAGGGGGTCGCGGGAGTCGGTCAGCCGCAGGTACCGGGTCCGCGCGCTGGCGAAGTCGCCCGCGCGGACGTAGGCGTCGGCCGCGTCGAGCAGGAGTTCCTCGCGATCGGCATCCGGTCCTTCTGTCAGGTCGGCTGCCTGGACGTACCAGGCGGCCGCGTCCTCGAACGCAAGGCTTCGTTCTGCCTCCCGTGCCGCGAGCCGAAGGTACTTCGCCGCCGTGTCTCCGTGGCCGAGGGCCGCGGCCCTGGCGAAGTGATGGGCGAGCTGCCTGATCACCGTTGGCGACTCGGATCCGGAGGCGCGCAGCACCTCTCCCACCTGCGCGTGCAGCACCGTCCGACGGGAGGAGTCGGTCAGGTCGAGTACCGCCTGCCTGGTCAGCATGTGCGGGAAGGCGATCTGGCCGCGGGCAAGCTCCTCGCCGTCCATGAGCCCGAACCGCACGGCAGCATCGAGGGCCGCCAGGACCGTCGCCGCATCCGCGGCGCAGGCCCGGATCAGGACGCGCACCTCACCGCCATCCCCTAGGACCGCCGCGGTCTCCAGCACAGCACGCTCGCCGGGTGCAAGCCGGGACAGCCGGCGCTGCAACGTATCCCTGACCGAGACCGGCGCGCGGGCACCGAAGGCTCGCGTCGGCAGCCCGCCGGCGGCCGCCCCGGTGAACGCATCAGAGCCCGCCAGGTCCCGCCACAGCTCGCGCAGGAAGAACGGGTTCCCCCCGGTCTGGTCGCGCAGCACCGTGGCGTACTCCCGTGCCCGGCGCGCGCTTACCCCGCCCTCCGCCACCAGGTACTGGGCAACCTCCTCGACGCTGAGCCCGGCCAGGTCGAGCCGCCGCACACCGTCCAGCCTGTACAGGTCCGCGATCGCGTAGGTGAGGTCGTCGCCGCGGTCCGGCGCGGTCGTGCGGTGCGTGCACAACAGTAGCAGCCGCGACCGGGCCGAGCGCTGCGCCACGTGGTCAAGCAACTGCAAGGTGGGCTGGCCGGCCCAGTGCAGGTCCTCAAGGACGCACACCACAGGCCGCTGCTCGCCCACGGCGTGCAGCAGCGCCGCGACCGCATCGAAGAGTTCACGCCGGTAGTTCCCGCCGTCCCCGGCGGGTGCGGTTAGCTCAGGACGGTGCCGCCAGACCAGCGGCGTCAGCCGCAGCAGTTCCGTCGCCGAGTCCGGGATGCACTCAGAAAGCGCGCCGGGCGGCGTGCCGCCGAGCAACTGCTCAAGGCACTCGGCGAACGGCTGGTAGGGACCGCCGGGCTCGGGCGAGCAGGTCCCGAGCAGCACGACCGCGTCATGGCGGTGCACCGCCACGGCGATCTCCGCCGCCAGCCGCGACTTGCCCGCTCCGGGCTCGCCGCCGATGAAGATGACCTGCCGTCCCCCGGCACAGACCGCCGCCCATGCCTCCTCCGCCGCAGACGTCTCGGCAGCGCGCCCGACGAACGCCGGAATCGCCGCCCCGGCTACTCGGACGGGATACGGCGGCGCTTCCCAAGCCGCCATGCGTTCAATGTAACCTCGCAGGCCACAGGGGGTCGATAGCCAGAATTGGCTACGGGACCCGAAGCAGGCGCTACCAGGACTGGTCATGACGCGGACCACCGCGGTCTCTAGCGTGAGCCCCAGGTCACGAAACCACGTCAAAGGGGAGTTCCTCATGTCCACCGCACTGCATAAGCTCGTCACCGGCCCTGTCATCGGCCCGGAGGACGCCGAGTATGAGGACGCCCGGCATGTGTACAACTTCATGATCGACGCCCGCCCGCACGCCATCGTCCGCTGCGCCGACGCGAAGGATGTGCAGGCCGCCGTGGCGCACGCGGTGGCCGTCAGCCGCGACGTGGCGGTCCGCGGCGGCGGGCACAGCGTGCCCGGCTTCGGCACCGCCGACGACGCGATCGTGGTCGACCTGTCCGACCTGACCCGCATTGACGTTGACCCGGCGAACCGGACCGCGAAGGTCGGCGGCGGCGCTACGTGGGCCATGATGAACGACGCCACCATGGCTCACGGGCTGGCCACCACCGGAGGCATCGTCGCCAGCACCGGCGTCGGCGGCCTCACTCTCGGCGGCGGCATCGGCTACCTGAGCCGGGCGCACGGCCTGTCCTGCGACAACCTGACCTCCGCCGAGGTCGTGCTGGCCGACGGCAGCATCGTCACCGCCAGTGAGCGCGAACACGGCGACTTGTTCTGGGCGCTGCGCGGCGGCGGCGGCAACTTCGGTGTGGTCACCGAGTTCACCTTCCGGCTGCACCCGGTGCCGGAGAACATCTACGGCGGCCTGATCCTCTTCGAACGGGAGGCGGCAGGCGACCTGTTCCGCTACTTCGACCGGTTCATCGACGACGCGCCCCGCGAATACGGCGGGTACCCGGCATGGCACCTCGCTCCTCCGCTGCCGTTCATCCCCGCGGACCGGGTCGGCGAGCCGTTCCCCGTCCTGGTCTCCTGCTGGACGGGGGAGCACGACGAGGGCGCGAAGATCCTGCAGTCCTTCCGGGATGTCGGCCCGGTTATGGCCGAACATGTCGGCGCGATCCCTTACACCGCGCTGAACGCCCTGTTCGACCCGCTGCTCCCGCGCGGCCTGCAGCACTACTGGAAGGCGGTCTTCGCAGGCGACCTCACCGACGAGGTGATCGCCGCTCACGCCGAGCACGCTCAGCGGATGCCGGCTGTCAACTGCGCCGTGCACCTGTATCCGGTCAACGGCGCCGTTCACGACGTGGCCTCCGACGCGACCGCATGGGGACACAGGGAGGCGAAGTACGCGTGCGTACTCGCCGGGATGTGGCCGGACCGAGGGGACAACGAGGCGAACATCGCCTGGGTGAAGGATTACTACGCGGCGCTTGCGCCCCACTCGCTGGCCGGCGGCTACATCAACTTCGCCTCCGCCGACGACCAGGCGAAGGTTCATGACAACTTCGGCGCGGGCTACGGCCGGCTCGCGCGGGCCAAGCGGCAGTACGACCCAGGCAACGTGTTCCATCTCAACCAAAACATCACTCCCGCTTAGATCAGGCGTGCGTGCGCGCTATGCGCCCGAGCGATGCCGTGAGCATTCGACGTACTTCGCGGACCATGGCAATCCTCTTGTGCTAACCGCCGGGACCGCGAATTGCTATGGTTTAGCTTTCGAAGGGTGGACGGCTGCGGCGTCGAGTTCGGCAAGTACAGTCAGGGTTTCAGCAGCGCCAATGTGCTGAAATATAGCGTGGGCTTGCCGCAGCAGGCTCTCGGCTTGTGTGGCGTCACCGGTGGCGACGGCGCAGCGGCCAAGGCCGGCCAGCGCTTGGGCCTCTTCCTGAGAGGTGGCGATAGCGCGAGCCGTCTCAAGAGCTTTTTGATGGCATTTCTCAGCGCGCACAAGATCACCACTCACGCGGTACAGCGTCCCTCTCTCATTGAGCGCCGTGGCCTCGCCACCCCGGTCGCCAAGATCGCCGCAGATTGCCAAGGCCCGCTCCAGAACCTGAGCTGCAGTCATGTAATCACGCACCAGTCTCCGTATTCTCCCGAGGCTGGTAAGCGCGTATGCCTCGCCGTGGCGGTTGCCGAGATCACGGTGAATAGCCAGGGCCTGCTCTAGGACCTGAGCCGCGGCCAGGTAATCACCCGTCAGTCGTTGCGCATCCCCGAGGTTGCAGAGGGCGTTGCCCTCGCCCAGTCGGTCGCCGAGATCACGGTAGATCTCCAGAGACTGCTCTAGGGCCTGAGCCGCAGCCTGGTAATCACCTACCAGGACTCGCAAACCTCCTAGATTGGTAAGAGCATGAGCCTCGCCCAGTCGGTTGCCGAGATCACGGTAGATCCGCAGAGACTGCTCTAGGACCTGAGCCGCGGCCTGGTACTCTTCCGTCATCCATCGCACGATCCCGAGGTTGGTAAGAGCAGTGGCCTCGCCCAGTCGGTCGCCGAGATCACGGTAGATCCGCAGAGACTGCTCTAGGACCTGAGCCGCGGCCTGGTAATCGCTTGTGAGCCATCGCACGATCCCGAGGTTGTTGAGGGCGTTGCCCTCGCCCAGTCGCTCGCCGAGATCACGGTAAGCGGCCACGGCCTGCTCGAGGCATTGGGCCGCGGCCAGGTAATCACTTGTCATCCGTTGGACGATCCCGAGTTCGATGAGGGCGTTGGCCTCGCCGAGCCGGTCGCCGACAGACCGCGCGGCGTGGATCGCGGTTGTATGCCGGGTGATGGCGTCGGCCCAGGGGCCATCGCGCTGCAAAAGTGCAGCCAGGGCAGCGGTGAGAGCGACGACCCGGGTGTGCTGGCTGGTCCCGGCGCAGCGGTCGAGGCATGCTAGCAAGTTGGCGCGCTCCGTGCGGGCCCACCCGAGCGCCTGGTCGGCCTCATCCATGGCAGGAACCGTATACGGCACTGCTATGGCGCCCGGGCCAGGGCCGGGCCGGGTATAGCGGGTCAGGCTGGCATCGGCCCAGGCGGCGGCGTGTTGGTAGTAGTCGAGCAGCCGGTTCACCGCCTGCTGGCCATCTTCGCCAGGATAGGCTGCGGCGAAGTTGACGGCGTAGCGACGCAGCAGGTCATGCATACCGTACCGGCGGTAGCCGGTCTCGGTCAGCAGTCCCTCACCATGCAGCTCATCCAGCAGTCTGGCGGCTTCCTCCGGGCTGGTCCCAGCTAGTGCCGCGGCGGCGTAACTGTCACTGGTGGTGCCCGGGTGCAGCCCCAGGAGGCGGAAAAACTGCTGCTGTGCAGGGTCCAGGTGTCGGTAGGACACATCGAACGCGGCAGCGACGCTGTCGTGTTCCGCAGTCAGTGTCAGTAGCCGCTCGCGAGTCTCGGAGGCCAGGTCTGCCAGCGTCCAGGACCGGTGCCGAGCAAACAGACGGGCCAGGAGCGAAATCGCCAACGGCAAGAACCCGGCCAGTTCCACGATCTCCGCGACCTCGACCGTGCTATCTGAGGCGCGAGGAGCTAGGCGGAGGAACATCTCCTGCGCCCGCTGCGGGGGCATGGCGGCCAGCAATACTGGTGTGGCCACGCCGGGTAGGTCGCCCAGATGCCGACGGCTGGTTATCAGCACCAGGCAGCCCTCGCTTCCGGGTAGCAGCGGGGTGACCTGGCCGCTGCTGGCGGCATTGTCAAGCACAAGCAGCGCCCGTTGCCCGGCCATCTTGTCCCGCCACATCCCGGCCCGCCCATCCAGGTCGCCCGGTAGGTATCGGGGATCGACCCCGGTGGCGGCCAGCAGTCCGGCCAGGGCGTCCTCGGGCCGGACTGGATCCCGGCCGGGAGTGTGGGCATGCAGGTCGATGAAAAAATTCCAGTCCGGGTACCGGTCTCGCATCACATGTGCGGCATGCACCGCCAAGGCGGTCTTGCCCACCCCGGGCATCCCGTCGATTGCGCGAACCGCCACCACGCCCCCCGCCTCGGCCGCCATGGTGATCTGGCTCAGTTCCTCGTCCCGGCCGATGAACGCGGGAGTATCGGGAGGAAGCGAATACCGCACCTCCGGTGGGGCCGGAACCGGGGGCAAGACGTTGACCTCGATGCCGATCTGTTTGAAGGTGCTAGCGTTACGAGACTGACCGTGCATCACGATCGCCGGACCGCTGGCCGGGTCGCTGGGAACCGCTCCCACGTTCATGGTCGTCCATAGTTGATCTGGGTGCCGATCTGGTTGAACGTGCTTGAGTCCTGGGAAGTACCCGTCATCAGGATTGTTCCGATTCGGGCCTGCGCAGCTTCGGGTAGCGCGGGAGTGAGTACCTGGTCCAGGACCTGCTGCAGATCTGTTGCCAGCGCCGGGTCTGCTCTCAGGAGAGCCTGCAGCCGCAGCTGCCAGGCTCCTTCCAAAGCTTGCTCCGTGCCGCGGTCATCACCGGCGCGGGCCAGCAACACCTGCTGCCGCAGTTCGTCTAGGTCGCCGGCTACCTGGTCGGCTTCTCCCGGGCGAATTTTATGCACAGTCCCGTGACCGCGACCTTGACCTGCTGCCAGGTGTCCGCAACGATCGCCTGGACTAGTGCCGTCCCTGCCGCCTGCACCACCGGATCCATAACCTGTCTCCCAGCAAAGCCAGCATCACGCCTTACCTTTATAGACCCACCGTACGTGATTCGTCACGCTATGTCGCCCGGTTAACTTCCGGCCAGTCTTGTCCGCCGCATCGCTAGAACAAGATGAACCGCATAGTCTCCACCCCGGCCAGAATTTCGGCGGTTGCGGGCGCGAGTCTTAAGGGTTGTCCTCGGCTTCGGCAGAGAGGGCAGGCGACCCGATGAAACGATCTTCCTCCGGCCAGCGCGACCAGACGCCGTCGCGGCCGATCATCTTCCGCGCGGCTGACGACCTGGGGCCGTTCGATCTGGCGCAGCTGTGGTGCGACCGAGCCGCGTGGCCGATAGCGGAGCGGACCCAATACGACGAGCTAGCCGAACTCGCGGTCATGTCCGCGCTCGCGACGTGGCTGCTGCGGTGGCAGCCAGTCGCGATCCACAGCGCGGTCCTCGCTGGTGCTCGCCCCGAAGCGGTAGCAGCCGCGCTCGGCGACAGCGTGCCAGCGACTTTCGACCGCTGGCATGGGTGGGCGTTGCGTCAGCGAGATTTCATCATGGATGGCCGACGAGGAATCGCAATGGACGAGTACGACACGGTTGTACAGAGCTTCGCCAGGCTCGGTGTCCACCTCGTCACATAGGTTCAGTTGCCGCCTTAACCGGCATCGTTGGGCCATCCGCTGGCGTCAAACACGGCGATCGGGTCGAGGTAGTCCCGCCAGTGCGTCACCCTGCGGTCCTTGACAGTCATGATCGAGACGAAGCGGTTGTGGTAGGGCCGTCCCGTCTGCACTGATTCGCC